>Ga0207647_10000416_pt1 | contig 35091 bp, 27 predicted proteins | sample KBSCornC2_FD_184295 | JGI IMG/M metagenome (GOLD analysis project Ga0207647, IMG submission 184295) | Corn rhizosphere microbial communities from Kellogg Biological Station, Michigan, USA - C2 (SPAdes) (version 2) | ecosystem: Host-associated > Plants > Roots > Rhizosphere ... | reverse complement strand
GGACCAGGCGCATTATTCGCGATGGCTCTAAATATCTGGGCCCATACGCATCTATCAGCATGATGCATGCAATACTCGACCTGATTAAAGAGACCTATCCCCTGCGCACCTGTAACCTGGCACTCACCCGCCAAAATATTGATTCAGGGAAGTTCAAAGTGTGTTTAGAATACCAGTTGGGTAACTGTAAGGGCCCTTGCCAGAATTTTCAGACCGAGGATGATTACGATCATAATATTGAAGAAATAACCGATATATTAAATGGCAAGATCGGTGCCGTATTACGCAGTCTGAAGTCGGATATGGATAAGGCAGCTGCCGATCTGAACTTTGAGTTAGCCCACCGGTTGAAAAGAAAATTCGACTTATTGGAGAACTACCAGAGTAAATCAACCGTAGTTAACTCGTCCATTACGGATGTGGATGTATTTAATATAGCTTCGGAAGAGAAATATGCCTTCGTTAACTTCCTGAAGGTGATGAATGGCACCATCATCCAAACACAAACCATCGAGCTAAAAAAGCGGCTCGACGAAAGTGAAGAAGAGTTATTGTCTCTGGCAATCTCAGAATTCCGCTCCAGGTATAATAGTCATTCTAAAGAAGTGATCGTACCGTTTGATATTCATATTGATGATCCTTCAATAAAATTCACAGTACCAAAACTGGGCGAGAAAAAGAAACTCCTTGATCTATCCTATAAGAACGTACAGTTCTTTAAAAGAGAGAAGATCGATCAGTATGAAAAGCTTAATCCTGAAGTACGTACTAAGCGTTTGCTGACGCAGATGATGAAAGACTTGCGCATGAACCAGCTGCCGCGTCACATCGAATGTTTTGATAATTCCAATTTTCAGGGTAAATATCCGGTGTCGGCAATCGTCGTATTTAAAGACGCAAAGCCATCCAAAAAAGATTACCGGCACTTTAACGTAAAAACAGTGGAAGGTCCGAATGATTTTGCTACAATGGAAGAGGCCGTACACAGGCGTTACCGCCGTATGCTGGACGAAGGCACGGAACTGCCGCAATTGATCATTATAGATGGCGGTAAGGGCCAGCTATCAGCAGCGTTAAAAAGCCTGAAGCTATTAGGTATCGACAAACAAGTAACCGTCATCGGTATCGCAAAACGTTTGGAAGAATTGTACTATCCTGGCGACCAGTATCCTTTATATCTTGATAAAAAGTCCGAGACCTTAAAGATCATACAGCAGTTGCGCGATGAGGCGCATCGCTTCGGTATCACCTTTCACCGCAAAAAGCGCGATAAAGGCACACTTGCCACCGAACTGGAGCTGATTGAGGGGATCGGCAGAACATCGGCCGAGAAACTTTTGAAATATTTTAAATCTGTTAAAAAGATCCGCGAAGCATCAGCTGAAGAGCTGTTGGAAGTAGTAAATACTAAACAAGCGAATGCGATTTTGAATTATTTTCGGGAAAAAACGGTGAGTACGGAGTCTTGAGTCGAAAGTCACAAGCCCTAAAACGCAAAAGTCCCGGGCGCAAACCCAGGACTTTTTACATATAACTTCAGACTTACGACTTAACTAGTACTGCCACAGGTTAAGTTCCCAGTCCATCAAGTTCTTCTTTACACGCTCAGCTTCATAAAGCTTGTCGATACCCTGAGCATAGTCTTTAATACGCTCATCCTTGTCGTTAGATACTTTTACAATATAGCTGCTGAACATCCTTTTCATAAATATATCATCAAAGCTTAGACCAGTCGCATCGCTGTTCTTGCTGACGGCCTCTTTAGTAACCAGGATCTGGCGTGCGTCCGGGAAGTATATCCAGAAAGCAGGCTGAAAATCGCCTTTTACACCGCCCACGTTGACCCGGACCATTGGCGCAATGCCTACGATACGCGGCTCGAAAATAGAACGCTGTTTATCGAAAACCCAGTCTTCTTTAATGCGGAACTTAACAATACTGTCAGCGTTAAACTCACCAGCAACCAGCTTTGATCCTATTTTGTCGCCATTCTTGTCAAATTTATCTACCACCGTGCTATCTGCCATTTTATTTCTGGCCTGAGCTGCAGTTAATGGTCTTGAGAATTCGTCGCCGTTAACATCACCTTTTTGGCCCGGGGTAGCATCATATGCCGTTAGCTCACCAGCCATAATCGCATCCATAAACACTTCGATCAAGCGACCCTTTGGCGATGAAAGAAATTGGTTCATTTTTTCCCGGGTGTCGATTTCGCGCCATACCCGTTTAGCATACACGACATCTGACTCACGCAGATTTGGGTAGGCCGTAACCTTAGCACTTAAAATGTTGGTCTTTTTATAGTAACCGTCGAGCGGCCGTGCAAATGGTTTGGCCGGTTTGCCGCTAGCCACTGTTTGTTTCTGGCTAGTGTCAACAGCCGCTTGTGAGGCCGCAGTTGAGGCCGCAGTCTGCGCAGGCTTTTTTGCTGCAGTCTTTTTCTTACGCTTTTGCGCATATCCGGCCACACATGCCAGGCACAATGCGATTACTAAAACTTTCTTTTTCATAATGCTATTAATTTGCACTTAATATGATGTCGTCCACGCCAACCTGGCCACCGGGACCTGTTGCCATAATATTGGTGAATATTACCTTAGAACCCGGACTGATAGTACCTAACGCCTGTTTCATAGCCGGAGACAATTCACTGCCCGAGGCGCTTAGTATGATCGCATCCTGGCGCGGTTTCATGATCGTCATCGTAAATCTACTCACAGTAAAACTGATATCGAAATAAAAGTTCTCCAATTTGGCGAAAAGCCTGTCTTGCGCCTTCAAGTTAGCTGAGCTGGTTGAGCCGCTGCTCTTGCCGGCGAACTGTCCTTTCGGGTCAGGTATACGTTTGATTCTGAATAAGGTTGAACCCAAAACCTGTGTTTTACCACCCAGTTCACCTGATACAGTTATCGTTGCATCGCCCGGTGCAGTAACAAAAGCTTCATATTTGCCATTCGCGCCTTTCAATGTACCGTTTGACATGCTCACATGCAGCTTTTCCTTTGGAACGCCCGGAGCGGAAACCGATACCGGGTTGGCTACACCGATGAACAATACGTTCATTTTATCTGGTGATACAACAGCCGATGGCTTTGCTACCTGGTAAGTTTGTGGTGGCGTTTTATATTCCTTATAAGTACCGTCATTCTGTCTTACCCTGATCGTACCTGTCCAGGTATGCATACCTTCACTCCCGGTACTACCAGAGTATTTACCAACGCCTTCTGAAGTTGGCAATTTTGATCCGTCAACCGTGATATCAGGATTCGATTTCGAATCAGATGCTGTTAAGAATACCTGTGCAGTATAAGGCTGACCAACCAATACATAGCTGGTAGGTGCAACAGCAACTGCGTTAAATTTATCCAGGTTAACAACTGCCTGGTCAACTTTACCTAATATCTTTTTAACAACCTCGTTTTCTGAGTTCTTTACGTCTGATTGTATTTTGATCAGAGAGGTCATTGCAGCACCCATTGGAATACCTTCACCAAAGTTAGCTTGCTCCCAGTCTTTGGTTGGGAAACCAGCACGCGGTTTTGGTGGGGTAGTGTTCAGTGCCAGGTTTACACCAACGCGGTCTTTAGGGTCTAACAAATCTAAAAGTTGCTCTTTAGTTGAATTGATCCTCTTAGCTAGTTCATAACCATTTTTTCTTCTCTCTACCATCAGGTCGACAGCAAAGTCCATACCTTCACGACCAGCATAGTCACCGGTTGCTTCGTTCATGCCGCCCGATTCTTTAACCAGGGTAGTTTTCAGACTTTCAATATAACCATCCAGGTCGTCCGCTAATTTCTTAGCCTTTTGAGCCTTTTCGTATATAGGCTTTGCTCTTTCTTTTTGTTCGACGAGTTTGGTCTTTTCAAATGCTGTAAAAGTATTATCTATACCAACCTGAACGTTCTTTTTTGAAGAGTCCAAGCTATTGCTTATGTTTTTAAATGCGTCCAGCAAATTCTCCGGTACTTCAAGGGCAATCAAGCCTAGTAGTACCAGGTATAGGATACCTATCATTCGCTGTCTAGGGGTTTCTTTACCTCCGGCCATTTTGCTATTGTTCTATATATACTATTAGTAGCCTCTGTTAATTATTAGCACGTGGCTGGCTCATGGCTGACAGCATGTTGCCATAAACAGAGTTCAATGAACTCAGGTTCTTAGCCAAACGTGAAACTTCGTTCTTGAACTGTTGTGAATCCTCCAGCGACTCGTTAAAGTTCTGCATGGTGGAAGCCATGCTGTGATAGAACTTATTCATCGATTTCAGGTGAGCGCTTGAATCCTGTAATTCCAGTTCGTATACCGCATTCAGGGCCGACAGGTTCTTTGCAAGGTTATTCACTTGTTCGTGATATGCTTTTGAGTCGATGTTTGAGTTTGCCATTTCCGCAAGATTTGCAGAAGCCTGGTCAAATGCAGAACTTAATTTATCATAGCTTGCGCTTGCAGTTTTTACTTTCGAGGTAAACTCGGTGGTAGCAGCACCTGCATCAGCAACTTTTGAAATATTTGCTACTTTATCGCCAAAGGTTCTTAAACCATCGCCAAGGCTTCCGATCAGTTCCGGACCGATCTTAGCATCAGCCAGCATTTTATCTAATGCAGCAGTGTTTGATGACCCGCCGCCACCGCCACGTACTGTAGCTGTTGGCAACTCGCCTTTAAACTCTTCGCTTAATTCTGGATAAACACGAGTCCAGTCAATATGTTGCTCTTCATTCTCTCTCTGGAAACCCAAAAGGAAGAACAATGCTGCCTCGGTTACAAGCCCGGCAGATATGAACAGGCCGCCGTAAGGCCAGTGCTGAATTTTAAATAATAAACCGATGATTACAACGGTTGCGCCCCAGGACACGATATTGGTTATACCGTAAGGTTTTTTCTTCCCAGCCATAGTAGAGTAGTTTTAATAAAAGAGTGTAATGATTGTTGTTAATTAATTAGTGTTTGTCTTTAATATCTCGTCCTAAATAGTCTGTTACACAGCGGAAACCGATATATGATTTAGAAGTATCCTGATATTCATATGTACGGGTTGAATTTTGGAGGAAGTAACCAACGTCTTTCCATGAGCCACCGCGTACCACTTTACGTTTTAACACAGGAGCATCGTTTGGTTTAGCTTCATAATCAAAAGTGGGCGCAAGATCATGAACAAATGTAGAAGCCGATTCGTCAAACGCTGAAGCGGTCCATTCAGCTACGTTTCCAGCCATATTATATAGTCCATAATCATTTGGGAAATATGCGCGAACGTTTACGGTATAAGTACCGCCATCAGCCGCATAATCACCACGGCCAGGTTTGAAGTTTGCCATCAAACAACCTTTGGCATTCTTGATATAAGGGCCACCCCAGGGATAATCTGCACCGATCCTGCCGCCGCGGGCCGCATATTCAAACTGAGCTTCGGTTGGCAGTTTGTACTTTGCCCTTGGAGGTAAGCCGCGGGATTCTTTATAAGCTTCATTGTAACGTGTACGCCATACGGTGAAAGCTCTTGCCTGGCGCCAGGTTACACCCACAACAGGATAGTTGCGATATGCCGGGTGAGAAAAATAGCTCTCAACCATTGGCTCATTGGCGGCGTAGGAGAAGTCGCTTAACCAGCACAGGGTATCAGGATAAACCGGAACGGTATCGCGGTAAATGAAGTCTGACCTCTTTTTGGTTTTATCATTCTTATAGTCGGATGCGTCGCGCAGCTTAAATAAAGCATAGTTATATTTCAGCAGGCGTACATCCAGTTCGTTTTTATCAAATACCCGGTCATCGCCCTGGTAAAACATCCCCTGCAGCTTGGCCGCCTTGGCTGCATTACCTTTTTTGCCATTGCTGTTGAATGAAATCGGGTAGTGCTTTACGTAGTTCCAGTTAATATATTTTTTACCGTTAGTGGTTTTTTGACCCTTAGCATTTTTAATGTAATACTTGTCGTCATGAAGATAGTTGGTGATTGCTATTGAATCGCGCACCCAATTTACAAATTGCCTGTACTTCGAGTTAGTGATCTCGGTTTCGTCCATAAAGAACGCGTTTATGGTAACTTGTTTGGTTTGGGCAATCTGAGCAAAAGTAACGTCCTGGTCGGTTTGCCCCATCAAAAATGAGCCCGATGGAACGTAAACCATGCCTAAAGGAACTTCGGACTTGAACGACCTTTGTGCCACGCCGGTCACCTCACCTCTATCGCCACCTCTGCCACAGCTGCTAAGCAGCATAATTCCACCGGCCAAAACTGTTAATAAAAAGTATATCTGCTTCATTTTAATTTTCTAATCAGTTGTCTGGATATAACTAAATTGTGCGTTTGTATAATAAATCAGTTTAAGTTATTTAGAACACAAATATGTTGTTTAGTTGTAAAAACAACAAGCCAATCACAATAAATGTATAAATTAATAGTCAATTAACCCAAAACATATTAATCTATAAATTAATTAGTTACTACTTGCAGCTAATTTAATACAAGGCATTATACGTCCTGCAGCTATAAAAAGTTGCAGGACGTTACGATAAAAAGTTTAAAAATTATTTGTTAACCATCTTAACATATTGCTCAAGAGCCATAGTCATAGATGGGGCGCCGGGAGTTGGCGCAGGGATGTCCAGAATTAAACCAGCGTCTAATACCGCTTTATGCGTGGTTGCTCCAAAGGCAGCAATCCGGGTGTTATTCTGTTTAAAATCAGGGAAATTTTTGTAAAGTGATTGTATGCTCGATGGGCTAAAGAAAGCCAGCACATCGTAAAACACATCAGCCAGATCAGATAAATCGCTGCATACCGTGCGGAACAGCACGGCCGGTGTAAAATTATATCCGTTATCCAAAAGGAATTTTTGAGTTTCTTCAGCAGCTACATCAGAGCAGGGGTAAAGGAATTTCTCGCCGGAATGTTTTTTCAATACCTCCGCCAGGTCGGCCGCAGTTTGTTTGCCAAAGAATATCTTACGCTTACGATACTGTATATATTTTTGAAGGTACAACGCGATCGTCTCAGAAAGACAGAAGTATTTCATTTCAACGGGCACTTCAAAACGCATTTCTTCACAAATACGGAAAAAATGATCAGCTGAATTACGGCTCGTGAAAATAACGGCAGTAAAATCAGATAAGTTGATCTTTTCTTTTCGGAAATCTTTCGCCGGGACACCCTCTACATGAATAAAAGACCTGAAATCGATCTTTAAATTATACTTCTTAGCCAGTTCGGCATAGGGGTTTTTATCATTCTCGGGCTTTGGCAAGGTAACCAGTATACTTTTAACCTTTTTCTTTCTTTCTTCCAAAATCTTTAAAATATAAAAAGCTATTTCCTATATGTTTAATGCCTTTATCAAAATTAAAACAGGGCAAATTTCGAGGGCACAAAGATACACAAATAAATAGAACTTATGAAATAGAATGCTGGAAACGATATTTACGCTGCTGCGCAAATACTGCCATATAAATATTACAACTGCTAAAATCAACGCCATCCACAAAATGTAGTTGATCAGTGTGGCTGTCAGAAGGCAAAAACACACTGTGACAGGCAAAAAAACAAAGCCTATATTAAAATAAGTAAGATATAATGTCGACAGGTATTCAGTAACCAGTTTGTTGATATTGAAAACGAAGCCCAAAAATTTTACGATCAAAAACTTAATAGCTAGTGCCGCCAGTATGATCAGCGAAAACGACACAAAAAGCCGCACCCCGTTAATGCTGTAATAAACCCCTTTGTATTGCGCCAGCTGATACAGGAACAAGCCGAATATCAACCCAAATAACAAAAACAGGGCAATAAAAGTCCAGGCATTGATAATGCTATCCTCCTTCCCTACCTGCGAAAGCACACGTTTACTATAAAATGACTGCCAGACGCTTTCAACATCCTTACTCATAATACGATTGAGCAAACCAGTATATAGCAATAAGCCGATAATGGTACCGATAACCCATTGATCGCGGGTTTTTCGTGCGTGACCTTCCTTCAGCAGGTTTTTTGATTCATGAGGTATATCAAGGAAATTGTTATGGCCCCTATACAAATTCATCTTCAGCAATGTGTCTACTAAAAGGTTACGGCGTAACGGGTTGCCGGGACGGATATAAATGCTGGAGAGTGAATCAGAAACGAACTGCTCGCGTTGCTGCATGGCCAGGGCCACTGAATCAAGAAACGGGAGGTGATTTGGATTACTGCCTGACAATGAAGTATCATTATTCTGCTGGCCTGACGAATCCCGCTGCGCATACGCATTACCTGCCAGAAAAGTAAACAACAACAAGGCTATGGCAATAATACGCATATGATAACGGAGCGAATCAAAATCCTGCGGCAAAGTTACCTGAATATTTGATTGTTTCAACCGTAAATAAATTATGTTAACAGATAATACCAGCTGGCTAATATCTTGTTGGGTCATAAATAGCATAGCCAACGGTTTGTAAAACTTCAACCATCCGTTGCCAAGACAGAAACGTCCCTCCAGGCGAGCCGAATTATTTGATTTTCTTAACTAACCGCTAATCCCGATAGGGTATAAAATAGGCGCAGTATTGTATTATGATCCCGATCGGGTATAATTAAAATGCTAAATGTAAATATAATCCCAATAGGGTATAATTTTTAAATTTTACTTATATTTGTACCCGAAAGGGTATAAATATGTTATCGGAGTATTTGAAGAAGAAAAGGAAATCACTAAATCTCACACAGGAAGACCTGGCATCAAAAGCGGGAGTCGGACTTAGGGTTGTTCGTGAGATGGAACAGGGAAAACCAACATTGCGGATGGATAAAGTGAATCAAGTGTTGATGTTATTTGGCGCAGAACTCGGAGTGATATCAAAAGTAAAAAATAATGAGTAGGAAAGGTTTGGTTTATTTTCAGGATACGCTGGCTGGTGTACTTGCGGAAACTGATGATGGTTACGAATTTACTTATCAGGCGGATTACTTACAGAATAAGAGTGCAAAGCCAGTAAGCTTAACGCTACCATTGTCAACCCAGAAATATGAAAGTAAAGTATTGTTTGCCTTTTTCGATGGCTTGATACCGGAAGGTTGGCTGCTGGATCTGGCAATAACACACTGGAAGGTCAAAAGCAATGACCGGTTTGAATTATTACTATTAACGTGCAGGGATGCAATCGGAGCTGTAACGGTTATTCCCAAAATAGATTAAGCTATGGCAAATTGTTGGTTTTGTTATCAGGATGCAGGTGCGTCGTCTTATCATGAAAAATGTACAAAGCGTTTTTTTGGTACGGCAAAAATACCAGAGCTGGAATTAAACAATAAACTGTTGAAAACGTTGGCCGAACAGACCATCAGCGAAAGAATCGCCGTGACCGGAGTTCAGCCCAAGCTTTCTGTTACCCTGGAAAAGACGAAGGAGCAGAACCGTTTGACTATCGTAGGACTTTGGGGAGAATACATACTTAAACCGCAGCATCCTGATTTTCCAGAAATGCCACAATCAGAAGATCTGACCATGCATTTGGCGAGCCTGTTTAAAATGCCTACCTGTGATCATACTTTAATGGAGGCATCAGACGGTAATTTGGTTTATCTTGCCCGGAGGTTTGACCGGGTGAAAGGCCATAAAGTACACATGGAAGATTTCTGCCAACTTTCTGAATTTTTAACGGAAAATAAATACAAGGGATCTTATGAAAAAATCGGCAAGCTTATCCTGAAATACTGCACCCAAACGGGTTTTGATGCGCTGACTTATTTTGAACTGGTGTTATTTTCTTTTTTGACAGGGAACAATGATATGCACTTGAAGAACTTTTCTGTCCTATATACGGGCGAAGGGATAAGTCTAAGTCCTGCCTATGACCTGCTCAACGTGATTCTTGTTAATCCAAAGGACGATGAAGAACTGGCCCTAACAATAAACGGCAAAAAGAAAACGATCAGATTATCTGATTTTGATGCATTGGCAAGAAGTATGAACATACCTGAAACCGCCGTTAACAATACTTATAACAAATTTTCCTCCGGTAATAAAAAAGTGGGCGAGATGATCCTGGCATCTTTCCTAAGTCCCGAAAAAAAGGGACAGTATCTGGAAATTTGGAATAAAAAACAACGTTTGTTTAATTGACAGATCGCTCTTACACCTTATAGGTTGTCCCCTCCTGGTGAGGAAAAAAACAAAAATCCTTATTCCTGCCACCTCGTTGAATAACGTCAGCTTTCATTGCAGTTATTTCTTCTAAGTGGCTAACCGTATTCCTTCGGCAGGTCTCCAATATATCCCCTTGATTCCATAGTAACATAGGTAACTTGCTCCTTTTTCCGAAGAGAAGGCGGCATGCTCAGTTTGTCCGTTTTTTACTAAATTTCCTTATTTCAAAGCTTTTATTTTGTTAGAAAAAATTGCGCAATGAAGTGTCTGATAGCTGTATTTGTATTTTCTATTCTCTTCCAGCAGGCAAGTTTTGCTCAGCAAAACGGCTACCTGCCTAAGATTGAATCTTGTGAATGCGCATTTAAAGCGGATAACAGCCTGAAAACCAGGTGTGCTTATCTGATCGTTCCAGAAAATCGGAGCAAGCCAAACGGCAAAACCATTAAACTTCAGTTTATTTATGTAGAAAGTAAAAATCCGAATAAACATAAAGACCCGGTGCTGTATACAGCCGGCGGTCCCGGAGCAAGTTCATTGCACGGGGTAATGTTTGTTCATCAGCGCCAATTTATAAGAGACCGCGATTATATTGCTTTTGAGCAACGCGGTACTTATAACACGAAACCCTGGTTAAACTGCACTGAAGTACCTGAGGCAATTAAGGAGGCTTACCGTAAAGGGCTCAATAGGGATAGCATGGTGTTGCAGGCAGTAAAAGCCTGCCGAAAAAGATTGGCAAGCGAAGGAATCGACCTGGATGCCTACAATACCATTGAAAATGCCGCTGACATAGAAGATCTGCGCCGCGTATTAAATATCGACTCCATCAACCTGGTTGGTATCTCCTACAGCGGCGGGTTGATGATGACCGTGATGCGCAATTTTCCTCAGCACATCCGCTCAGTAGCATTGGATTCGGCCTTACCGGGATTTGTTAATTACGAAGAAGATGCGCTTTTTAGTATTAATGAAGCTTTTGATAAAATATTCAGCAATTGCGACAGAGATTCAACAGATAAGGTCAGGTATGGAAATCTCCGGGCGCGTTTTCATGATTATCTTAATTCAATAAGCAACAAGACCTTCTATCTGAGTTACAAGGAAAAGGATAAGCCAGATACCCTTCATATCAAATATAGGCGCGACGAATTGATTGATGTTTTAGTCGATAAGCTTTCATCCAACAGGGAGCTGAAAAATGTACCATATATTATAACACAGTTGATGGCCGGTAATCAGAAAGGCTATATGACAGAATACTTCGACGGCGTATTCGGCGCGGGAACTTCATCAGCGGGTATGCGATATTCAATGTATTGCTCTGAGCAGGTCAATTACGCTGACCAGAAAGTGATCGACAAACAAAATATAATGTTCCCCTACTTTGCCGGCTACCATTTTAATGATGTCGATCGTCCGATATGCAACTGCTGGAAAGTGAAGTCCGTCAATCCGGTAGCCAAGACACCGGTGTATTCGCACTTACCGGTATTGCTGAGTTCAGGAGATACCGATCCCTATTGCCGCCCTTATTATAACGATCTGATCCACCATTATATGCCCAATAGTCAGCGCCTGCTGTTTACCGATAAAACACATGGCCCCCTGCTGAATACCAGGGAAGGTGACGAATTGCTGGCTGCTTTTTTGGCGCATCCATATAGCCCGGTAATTGTAGATGGTAAAAAAGTTAAAGCTTATTGAAATGAAAAGAATACTGTTTTTTATATTGTTGGTGACTGACCTATCCGCCTATGCACAGAAAGATAACCGCATCGTTATCGGTACTATCGACACTATCTACTCAAAAGTGCTGAATGAAAAACGCACTATTCGGGTTCACATCCCACAAGGTGATAAAAATCAGCGTTATCCAGTGCTATACATACTGGATGGCGAAGATCATTTCCTGTCTGCCGTGGGCATAACCGAAGAAATGAGCGGCGTGATACCGCCAATGATGGTTGTGGGAATTGACAATATGGGTTTCAATACCAGGGAACGCGATATGACGCCGACAGTGGACTCTAAAATAGCCCATTCCGGAGGTGGTGAAAACTTCATCAGTTTTATGGAAAAAGAATTGATTCCCTATGTCGAATCTAAATACCGGGTCGCTCCATACCGCGTTTATAGCGGACATTCGCTTGCAGGTTTGGCCGTGGTTAATACATTGTTCGATCACACGGAATTATTCAACGCCTATATCGCCCTTGATCCGAGTGTATGGTGGGATGATCAGCGATGGATCAAAAACCAGGAATCCAAACTAACCCGAACTACATTTAAAGGCAGGTCACTATTTATAGCTGTTGCTAATAATATCCCGGCTGGATTAGATACCGTTTCAGTATTGAAGAGCACCGATCCAATGAGTTTGCTCACTCGCGCAGTTATACCTTTTGTACATGCTATCCGGGATGCAAAACCGCCAGGATTAAGATGGACCTCGAAGTTTTACCCAAACGAGCGACACGGCACTGTAGAGATGATTTCAGAATATGATGCACTACGATACCTGTTCAATTATTACCAGTTCAGAACAAGCCAGTTTATTGCGCATCCGGAGTTGGATGAGGATTCGGTTCTTGCCGCCCACTTTAAGATGGTTTCAGAAAGACTAGGTTATACCGTTTTGCCACCGGAAAATACGATAAATGAACTGGCCTATGACTGTATGGGGCGGCACAAAATGGCACAAGCCTATAAGCTGTTTATCCGTAACACGCAAATGTACCCCAGCAGCTCAAATGTTTTTGATAGTCTTGGCGATTATTACCTGGCGGTTGGAGATAAGCAAAAAGCCATTGAAGCTTTTACCAAAGCCTTGAGCATCGCGGAGTCGGAGGACACCAGGAAGAAGCTGAATGATTTGAAAAAATGAAAATGAGCATATCGTAAAGACGCAACGCATTGCCTCTCTATGGGAGATTTATCTTCAATAGGGTTTTCCCGCTGCTAAAGCCCGATTCGCCCATTTAACAGCTACTTTTTCACGGTAGCGGGCATAGTCGCCCTTGAAAGTCATTTTGAGCAGACTATCTACTCCGCCTTTTACAGCGAGGTTGTACAAGCTTGCGGCTTTTCGGGTTAATGAGGCGTCCCAAGCGCGCAGACTTAAGGAATAAGAACCCTCAAGGTATTTCATCCAATGCCACCAGCCGGTGGGCATAAACAGGGTATCGCCATGTTCCAGGAAGGCTTCTATACCTTCAACACCGTTCAATGCCGGGAATTTTTCTATATCGGGATTTAGAACGTCATAATCCTCCAAAGCATAGGTAGCATTCGGCAGACAGTATAAGCGGCGCTTCCATTTATTCTCAAACAATATCACATGTTTACGGCCCACAAAGTGCGTATGAAAAATATGCGGAAGATCGATATCGTAATGTAAAAAAGTAACCGAATTCGATCCCCCGAAAAACATAGCGGGCATGCTTTCAATAAAGCCTCCCATCAGATCTTTAGGTAGAATGATATCGTTGATCAATTCCGGTGCCTGCTTGAAGATATTAAAAAAGAATATACGAAGCTCGGTAGGCTGACTTCTGATCAGATCGATGTACTCATTAAAAGGCATCTCGGCCGCCCGGGCGTTAATGGGCTTCGAAGGATCGGCTTTTGAATTATCGTATAGCGGCACCACCTTGTTTCCTACTACTTCCTTCAGGTATTCCGGCGTCCATTTTTCACGTGCGGGCCAATTTTTCGTCAGGCCTTTTATTATTAGCGGGCGTCGGGGTTTTAAATAGTTTTCAGTGAAATCTAAAGGGCTGATCGTATCAACAGTATCAATAGGACGAAGGTTAAAGCTCATATCTTAACAAAAAGTGCAATCATTTTTAAACGGTCCTTTCCGGTTTAAATTATAGAATTTACCAGCCTGCTAAGATAATCAACTAAATCAGATTAGTTGGAAATAAAAAATAGCGGGTTATTTAGGCTCGCCTGCTGCCAATGCTTTTTCAGCACGCTTAACGGCAAGTTCTTCTTTCCAGCCCATGTATTTCTGGCGGAAATTCTTCTTCATAATATCGTCGAACTTACGTTGGATCGTTAGGTTATATAAACTTTTTGCTTTGATCGCCCATGACTTATCCCATGCGCGCAATGATATAGAAAATGAACCGTCAAGGTATTTCATCCAGTGCCAGTAACCGGTAGGCATGAATAAAGTATCGCCATGCTCCAGGAAAGCCTCCTGCCCCTCAATACCATTTAATGCAGGGAACTTTTCAAAGTCCGGATTTTCGATATCGTAATCTTCCAAAGCATAAGTGGCAAATGGGATACAATACAAACGCTCGCTCCATTTATAATCAAACAGGATCACATGTTTGCGACCGTTAAAATGGGTATGGAAAATATGCGCCAAATCGATGTCGAAATGCAAAAAAGTAACTGAACCGGCACCGCCAAAAAACATGTTAGGATACTTATCCAAAAAGCCGCCCATCAGGTCAGACGGGGAACGATAATCATCCAGTAAAGCCGGGGCCTGTTTTATCGGGTCAAATAAAAATATACGGAGATCAGTTGGCTGCGATTGTATCAGATCAATATAATCAGCAAACTTCATTTCAGAAGCTGCTGCATTGATCGGTTTTGAGGGATCGGCTTTTGAGCTGTCATATAACGGAACAGTTTTGTCGCCTACTACTTCCTTTAGATATTCAAAGGTCCATTTTTGCAAAGCCGGCCATGATTCTGTTGCCTTTCTGATCACTAACGGTCTTCTCGGCTCAAGGTAATTTTTTACGAAATCTTCTTTGCTAATGTGGTCAACTCTGTCTATAGGAGATAGTATTAAACTCATGTTCACAATAAATTAACACGCAAAATTAATTGAAAATTAAAAATCGTAAAAATGAACGCGTTGTTTATGAAGTTTTACTGACAATAAAAGCGCCATGGCGGGTGCGTACAGGGCCTTTTAAGTTCGCAGTTGCAAGCCCGCAGCTGGCAAATTAGGATTACTGCAAACTGCTAATTGCCCACTGCGAACCTAAATTGTCTTATTAGAAAAACAATTCAGACGCAATATGATCTGCGTATAGCTTGCCGGTTTGGGTAAGATAAATGGTCTGATCTTGTTTGACGATCCAACCTCTCTCCAGGTACTCTTCCGCTTCCTTTATTAGAGGCTCCGATGCCCCTTTTGCAATACCATTCAATTGCTCCAGTTTCAAGCCCCATTGCGTGCGTAGGGAGGTCATAATATACTCGTTCAGACGGTTCTCTTCTGTCAGTATTTCAACTTCTGCAGGGACCGTTTTTTTCTCAATAGCTTGTATGTATTTGGCATTGATGGCAATATTCCACTGACGTTTTTCTCCATCATAAGAATGTGCCGACGGACCTATTCCCAGGTATTTTACGCCTTTCCAGTAATTGGTATTATGTCTCGAGTAATTCCCCGGTCTGCAAAAGTTCGATATCTCGTAATGCTCAAAGCCTTGTGCCTGCATCGCTTCCATCAATTGGATGAACTGCTCCGAGCTTTGTTCTTCATTTATCGGTGGTTGTTTTTTGTTTTTGATGAACGATGCGAGCGCAGTACGCGGTTCAACCGTCATAGAATAAGCAGACACATGCGGAATTTGCAGGCCGAAAATTTTATCAAGATTGGTTTTCCACTTTGAGTCGGTAAGCAGTGGATAACCATAAATAAGGTCGGCTGTAATGTTCTCAAATCCTGCATCCTGTGCCCGTTTCACGGACGATTCGGCCTCGTTGGCGCGATGCGCCCGGTTCATCCATATCAGATCATCATCAAAAAATGATTGTATACCAATACTGAAACGATTAACCGGCGTTTGTTTTAGCTCTCTTAGTTTTTTCTGATCAAGGTCATCCGGGTTAGCTTCTAAAGTAATCTCCGCATCCGACGACACTGAATGAAGATCAGTAATACTATTGATCAGCTGATTTATTTCTTCGCCTTCTAAAAGTGATGGCGTCCCCCCACCAAAATAAATGGTTTCAATAGTTTCACCGTTTAGAAAAGTTTTTTGAAGATGAATCTCTTGCCGCAACGCATTTAACAATTCGGCCTTATAAGTCAGTGAGGTGCTAAAATGAAAATCACAATAATGACAAGCCTGTTTGCAAAAAGGAATATGAATATAAATGCCTGCCATGCGGCAAAAATAGGGATATTCTGTTTATCGCTTATTTTTTTGCAGATACTTCACACGGTTTATTCCGCAATATGGCCGTTCCGTTCTACAAACATCAGCTGCCGTATAACAAATTTCCGGCAATAAATATATTTTTTTGCCGGAAATTTGTCGATCCCTGTCGCAGGTATTCAAAGGTTATCATTCCACCTTACGGGGAAGATCCCGCACTTGTCCTTTGCTTTGAAAACCTATTTTCTTTAATCCGTGCTGCACTTCAGGGCAGCTCATGAATAGTTTCCATAGCAAACCGCTGCGGTAATTCTCGATCATCACGACGATCGGGCCCTGGTCTATAGCCAAATAGGATTTTGCATACCAATTATGCGATTCGCTGAAGGCATCCACAAAACCATATTCACCCCAAATTTTATCGCCCAAATCGTAATAGAAATGGCGCAATGCCTTCATTGAATACTCCGGTGTATATGGGAATGCTGATAAAGCGGCGGTCGGTGTAATCACACCCAGATCGTTTGTTGGCGAATGTGCGTTGTAACCTTCAAAATTGTCGCTGGCAGTCAATCCCCAGCAATCTTCGCCGTAGCCCTTATAATGTTTTGGGTTATCTACGCAATAAGCGTGGTTGATGAGCGTATGGTTTCGATTCTGCTCCCAGTAATCAGCATATTGGTCTTTTAAACCGTGCGGATCAAGTCCCATAAATGAATATTGGGAAAAGAAGAGTGGGCCGCCATAGTCAAACCCTAAAGGCAATTTAAAGCCATAAAATGTTTTGCCATTTTTAAAGAAATCACTTTGCGCCCAGCCTCTGAAATATACATCAGCACTTACCGGGTAGCGCTCGGCGGACTCTGCCAGGATATAAGTGATCAGACACTCGTTAAAACCGCGGATCGGGAAATTCATCACCCAGCCGTTGTTAGGCGACCAATGCCAGTACAAGTTATCTCTCCCGTTCTGTGTATACCAACTCCATTCCATTTCGCCCCACATCCAATTGATTACGTCGCGAATTCGCTGTTCCTTCGGGTTATTTCCTATGAAATATTGGCGCGCACAAAGCAATCCTTCAAAAAGATAAGAAGTTTCTACGATGTCGCCGCCATCGTCCTTACGGCCAAAACGAATTACCTTGCCTGTTTCACCGTTCATCCAGTGCGGAAATGCGCCATGAAATTCATCAGCTTTAAACAAGAAGTTTACGATCTTGAGCATCCTGTCAACCGCCTGCTCATGTGTGATAAATTTGCGGTGGTCGGCTACGATCAAAGCCATAATACCAAAGCCCGAACCACCAGTGGTTACTACTTCGTCTCCATAATCAAACGAAGTGTTACTACGCTCGCGGGCCAGCCCGCTTACCGGGTGACCGAAGTCCCAGAAGTAACGGAACGTTTGACGCTGCACAACGTCCAGCAGCGCGCTATCAGTTAATCCTTTTATAATGCCAACAGGCTTAATGCCTTCATTAGCCTTTTTTGATTTATTTTGAGAGAAGCCCACTAGGGTGACTGCGCTTAGCACAATTGCGATAAAAAAAGATTTCATCTCTATCAATTTTTAGTTTTATAAGTTCGGGCTTTGAAAACCCAGGTTTTTCATGCCGTTTTTTACTTCAGGACAGCTCATAAACAGATTCCAGAGCAAACCGCTGCGATAATTTTCTATCATATCGATGATCGGACCCTGGTCTATTGCTAGGGTCGAATTCGCAAACCAAGCATCGTTCAGATCAAAAGCGTCATAAAAACCATATTGTCCCCACAGTCTATCGCCCAGTTTGTAATAAAAATACTTTAGTGCTGCCATTGATTGTGCCGGCGTATAAGGTAACGATGATATGGCCGCAGTTGGCGCTATCACACCGACATCGTTAGTCGGCGAACTTGCTGTATAGCCATTTTCGATATCGCTGGCCGTTAATCCCCAGCAATTGGCACTGTAACCGTTATTATTCTGCGGATTGGCAACGCAATAATTATAGTTGATTATAGCGTGCGCTTTATTCTGCACATCATAGCTTGCATAAGCATCAGACAATCCATTTGGGTTAATACCTAAGAATGAATAATGCGAAAAGAATATTGGACCGCCTTCTGCCGGGCCCAAAGGCAAGCTCACGCCGAAATAAACCTTACCGTTCTTCATGGCGCCGTTCTTAGCCCAGCCGTTATCGTAAACCGCCTTTGTAATCGGATGCGTGGTGGATGATGCAGCCATTACGTAAGTGATCATCGCTTCATTCCATCCGTTCACCTGCATATTGGTCGACCATGCATAATTCGGGCTCCAGTGCCAGTAAAGTGTATTTTGCCCGTTTTGTGTGAACCAGTCCCATTCTACGGCGTTCCATAAGGTATTGATGTCATTTCGTAAAGCGGTTTCTGCCCCACCAGGATCATCGAAATACTGACGAGCCGTTAATAAACCTTGCATCAGGTAGGAAGTTTCAACCAGGTCGGCGCCATCGTCCTGTTGGCTAAATGGGACGACTACGCCAGTCACCCCGTTCATCCAATGTGGAAATGCACCATGAAAGGTTTGAGCTGTTTTCAAAAACCCGACGATCTTTTGCGTACGTGCCAAACCATCAGCACGGGTAATAAACTGCCGGTTGATTGCCGTTACGATTGCCATGATACCAAATCCAGAACCACCTGTGGTTACCACATCTCCAGAAGTATTTCGTTCACGGGCGAGACCGCTTGTGGGGTGGCCGAAATCCCAGAAATATTTAAAGGTTTGTTTCTGCACCAGGTCAAGCAAAGCATCGTCTGAAATTACCGGGAATTTATTTGTGGAATCAACAGCGGTAGTCAGTTGAACCGTAACCGGCGTTTGCAAACCATCACCTGAAGATGATTTAAGCGAAGTGGAAACGGCCACAGCATACTGCGTAATTGCCTCCAATGCAGAAGGTGTGATCACGATCGTACTGTCGTGATCCTCATAAGCCGTAGTAAAGGGAACTCCCTGTCCTGCCTTGGTGTTAAATGTTATGCTGCTGATTACTGAAGTAGGATTAACCGCCGCTGAAAAAGATATCCTGATAATTGGTTGCTTGTTGATATCCCTATAAACAGACGAGTTATTGAACACACCGTTTACCTTTAAACCAGCAAAGCTGAACGATGAAGATGTTACCGGCGCAGGTGTTACTTTTTTATCCTTAGAGCATCCCAAAAGGATCAAAAACAAAACCATACCCCAATTATATTTTACACCTTTCATTCGTATTGTTATTCCAGTTATATTCTCAGATTTGCATCAAAAAAAGGCTGCCGTCCGCCAAGTTGACGGACGTACAACCTCAACCTAAATCAATCAAACTTATCTCCCGGCTTTTTCAAGATTATATAAGCCATCAATCTGGCTCGATGTTAGCGCCGCATTGTATACCCTTATTTGGTCTACGTCACCATTTACAGGCGCTGCCCAGCCTTGAGCATCTGAACCCGTAGTAAGCGATGGCGTAGTCTGGAATTGTAAAGTACCGAATACCATAGGGCCCGCTTTTGACCAATCCAGCGGCGCAAAACCTTTCACTTCATTGGTACCTACAGATGCTCCGTTATAGTAAACCTTTACCATTGAAGTGCTATCAGTATAGTGGCCGGTATAAGTTACAGCGATGTGCGTCCATTTATCCCACGGGCTTGTAACTGCATAACCACCTTCCCATGCATTCGAGCTTCCATTATTGGGAGCATCTGCCAGACCGGCGTTATTGAATACGTGCACTTTAAGTTGCCCAGTAGTTGCATTGCCACCGTTATCATAAAATATATCGAAATTGCCCCAAAAGTTACTCGCATGCGATACGCTTACAATGCCGGCGGCGCCTGTGTTCAACGGCATTTTCACCCATACGCTAATCGTAAAATCAGTCAGCGATCTAACGGCATCGGGAGTGTTAGCGATTACGTAGCTATTACCGGTAGCAACCAGTCCTTTGCCTTTGACACCGTCACCAAATCCGGTTCCTGTCCCAACGCCAACGACTGAAGAAAGGCTATCTTTTAGGTCGCCGTTAAATGGCCAGAAAGCTACCAAAGCCTCTGGCCTGATGTCTTTTGAATTAGCATATCCATCAAACTTAGGTAAAGGTTTTTTAGGCGCATACGATTTAGCGTCAAACCCTTTCTGACATGAGGATAGTGCAAAAACTACGGCCACTATATGAATACCGGCTATAATTATATTTCTAAATGTTTTCATCATTTGTTCTTTTAAAAATTAGTAACCAGGATTTTGCGTCAATGTGCCAGCGCTCAAATCGATCTCATTCTGGGGTAATGGCCAAACTTCGTTTTTACCGGCTTTCCAGCCTCTCGGACCAAAAATAGCTGCTGCATTACCCTGCCGGATCACATCGAAATAACGGTCAAATTCCATTGCAAGTTCTATATGGCGTTCGTTCCAAATTGCAAGACGTAATGCAGCTTGGTCGGTAGTTGTAACCGGAGGCAAAATTGCGTTGTTGCCTGCCCGCGCTCTTGCACGCACCAACTCCAATGAAGTGAGTGCTGCGGCAGCATTTCCGAGTTCGTTATTGGCCTCTGCATTCATTAGCAACACGTCGGCATAACGCAAACAAATTTTGTCCTGCTGGCATCCTTCATTAAAGCCCGACACATATAAGCTAAATGGTACGTATGATTTTTGGTTATACATAGTGCTGTTACCTCCTGATGTCGGAATTACGTCACCTTCCGGTGTAGTTTCGCCTCTAAAAATAATAGTGGCGTCGCGGCGGGGATCGCCTGGCTCGTATGCAGCAGCCAGGCTTGCACTTGGCACGTTAAAGCCCCATCCACCGCCAGTTGAACCGTCAACCCCTTGCACTTGTGAATATTGAGAATTAGATGCATTAGGGTTATTCGGAACCAGCAAACATTGGATCTCGAAAATTGATTCAGAGTTGTTTTTATTGTTTGTTCTGAACATTTGCTCATAGTTAGGGAACAAGGTGTACCCCAAAGCCATTACCTGGTTAGTATAAGTCAATACATCATTCCATTTGGCCTTATTTGTTAATGTTTGATACATTGCCGCTTTTGCGTGAAGTGCCAGAGCTGCACCTTTGGTTATACGGCCAATGTCGGCTGCGGAGTATGACTGTGGCAGTACAGCTGCAGCATCGGTCAAATCGGTCTCAATAGCAGCCCAAACCTGTACTTTGGGTGTGCGCGGAATATTATATTCAGAAGCACCTTTGGGAACATGTAACCGCAGCGGCACATCGCCAAATGCCCTTACTAATCTGAAATAACACCATGCACGTATAAATTTCGCCTCAGCAAGATATCGGCTCTTTAAAGAAGCGTCCATGCTAATATTTGGCACGTTGTCTAACACCTGGTTAGCAAAATTGATCGTTTTATATTCGCCACCCCAAAAATCGGAAATTTGTCCTTCTCCGGAATTCGCTGAAAAATTATGAAAATCGTTCATAAACGTAGCGTCGTCCGCCCGGCTGCCTTTATTGACATCATCCGAACCCATGCTTTCAACAGCGATAGAGGCAAATGCGATATTTGACCACTCATGCAGGTTCGCATACATTGCGTCAACGGCTTTAGTTGCATCATCCTGCGTTTTCCAGAACTGGGTTGCAGCCTGGTTGCCAGCGGGATTAACATCTAACCAGGACTTTTTACATCCCTGAAATGCTACCAAACAAGCAATAAGGCTAAGCCCCAAAGTTCCTTGTAATATTTTTTTATTGGTTTTCATCATCGTTCAAATTAAAAAGTAACGTTAACACCTAAGTTGTAAGTGGCAAACAGTGGATAAACGTCCGCATCTATTCCCCTGCTAAGGGCAGCACCGCCAATTTCAGGAGTGAAGCCTTTGTAACCGAATATATTGATTGCATTTTGGGCGTTGGCGTAAACTCTCAATCGTTGTATACCATACTTCTTCAATGAGAGACTTGGGAGGGTATAACCCAATTGCGCATTACGAACACGGAAATAAGCACCGCTTTCTACGAAGAATGAATTTGGCTTGGAGTTATTATTTGCGCCCACGTTTGTAGATGGGTAGGTGTTGGAAGTACCCGGCCCGTGCCAGCGATGCTCGTAAAAGTCTTGTGTAAAGTTCTCACCCCCAAAACGGAAACCGATGTTAGCATTATATACGTCGACATCGGCCACACCTTGCATGTCTAATGTCAGGTCAAATTGTTTATAGGTAAACGAAGTATTAAAACCGTAACTGATCTTTGGATTTGGATTTCCGATCACGACACGGTCCTTGCTATCAATTGATCCGTCATGGTTCGTGTCCTGATAAATAAAGTCGCCGGGTTGAGTGTTGGTACCTTTTTGAGGCGACTGGTCAACTTGCGCCTGCGTTTGGAATACTCCGGTTACTTTATATCCATAAAACTCACCGATCGGTTCGCCTACAACTGTGCGGGTAGCTAAGTTACCATTGGCTATACCATTACCACCAGCATAAATAGGATTTTTACCGCTCTCAACGCTTAATACCTTATTATTATTAACACCTACGTTACCGCTCAATGAATAGCCAAAATCGCTGCCTACTCTATCTTTCCAGGTAATTGAGATTTCAAAACCTTTGTTTTGAATGGTTGCCTGGTTACCTATCAGGTTACCGCTATTGGTACCAATCGAAGCAAGTACTGGTATGGCAAATATGGCGTCTTCAGTTTTGCGATTATAATAATCAGCTTCGAACGATAATTTATTATGCAAAATTGAACCTTCGATACCGAAATCAGTTGCCACTGCTTTTTCCCAAACCGTCCTTGGAGGGACTATGGTATTAATGCTTGCTCCCTGATAAGGCACCTGCGGGTTACCAAAAATGGCCGTTAAATATGGATCAGCAGCCACAGTTTGTACCGATGGGTTAATAGGTACTACCGAGTTGCCTACTTTACCCCAACTAGCACGCAGTTTGAGGTTATCAAAAATATGCTGATCTTTCATAAACGACTCATTGGTAATTACCCAGCCACCACCTATTGAAGGAAACCACCCATAAGGGTTAGGATAGAACTGCGAAGCCCCGTCACGCCTGATCGAGGCATTCAGTAAATATTTGTCCTTATAGGAATAATTGATACGTGCAAATTGTGATAAAGTACGATTATGAAGCTGATCCGAAGGATTCCTAATCCGGGTTACAGAGGTATCACCCTGCGGATATGAGCTATACAAGTTGCCGCTCTTCACATAAGGCACGCCATTAGCATTGGCCACTATCTCATATGTGCGGTTATTTTGCGCACTGTAGCCCGCTAACGCTGTTATTTTGTGATCCTTATACCGGTAGTCGTAGGTCAGGGTGTTTTCCCATATCCAGTTTTTCGTTTCGGTATGTTCGATATTCAAAGTGGTGGTGGTCGTGGTTTGCGCAACGGTGGCGGCATATACCGGGGTAAAGCCCCTTGCTTCCAGTTGACCAAGGTCGCCGCCAAAACTTGTTCTGAATTTTAAGCCCTTTACTATCTTCAATTCGGCATGCACGTCGCCAGTGAAGCGGTGGTCCACAGTACGATGATTATTGTAATCCAGGGTCACTTCGGGGTTAAAGTTGTTCCCTGAACCTGTGCCATAATCGGTTGGATCGCCATATTTACCATCTGCGTAATATACAGGCAGGGTGGGCGATGCAGAATAAAGCTGATGGAATATTCCACCCGGTGCATCTTTTGAATAGCTGTAAACACCATTTGCACTATACCCTACTGATAATATGCTTATCGGCTTAAATTCATTTGAAAGGTGTATTGTAAATCTCTGATAATTATTGTTGCGAACCAGGCCATCCTGATTCAAATAACCAAAAGAATAATCATATGTTGCTTTTTCGGAACCACCGCTTAATGACACCTGGTGGCTGGTTGTAAAGGCATTGCGAAGTATTTGCCCATACCAATCTGTACCCTTACCATAACTTGCAGGATTATCAAAAATCGGTGGCTTAACATCGTCCGGGGCAGCGAAAGTATTACCGTAAGTTACCGTCTCATTGATTGCCTGTGCATATTGGGCAGCGGTGGCCATTTTAGGCTGATTTGTTGCAGCCTGGTAGCCAACATATCCATTATAACTGATGGCCGGCCCGCCTTTAACGCCCTTTTTGGTTGTAATAAGTACCACGCCATTAGCTGCGCGCACGCCATAGATTGCCGTACTTGATGCATCTTTTAGGATCGTCACGTTTTCAATATCGCCGCTGTTTAAGAACGTGATGTCGTCATACCAAACACCGTCAACAACATACAAGGGGCTTACGTTACCATATACAGTACCCAAACCCCGGATACTTATAGCCGGTGCGGAGCCAGGAGTTCCATTATTTGTAATGGTTACACCGGCAACTTTACCTTGTAATGCACTCACCGGGTTGGCATCCGGCTGCTTGGATATATCAGCACCCTTTACCGAGGAAACGGCACCTGTATTATCAACCTTGCGTTGCGTGCCATAGCCAATTACTACAACTTGCTGTAGCTGACTTGCAGCGGGCAACATTTTTATAGAAATGGTTGAAGCCGTACCAACATTGACCTGTTGCTCGGCATATCCGATATACGTAACCACTAAAGTGGCATTCGGAGAAACGCTTAGGGTAAAGGCGCCGCTTGCGTCCGTTTGGGTTCCTGTAGTGGTACCTTTTATAATTACACTTACCCCTACAAGGCTCTCGCCGGTAGTAGCGTCAGTAACCTTACCTTTTAAGGTAGTATTCTGCGCATAGGCATACGTGAAAAAAAAGGAACACAACAGTACCAACCCTGAAATAGTAAAGATTCTTTTCATGTGGTTCTTGAAATAAATTAGGAATTGATGTTAATTGGTTCGAATAAAGTACGAATTTGGCGAGATAATACATTTTTAACAAAAAACCGCACTCTACATTATTACATCATTTAAAAAGTAGTTTCTCAAATCCACTTTCTAAACAAATTTAATTAATTAATAATCAGTATATTAACAACGATTAAAGAGGGGCCGCACATACTACATTTAAGAAGTATAACATACTATGCCAACACGGGGTAATGAGAGGTAATGATGTAGTGTTAAAGCTCCATGAGAAACTCCACGAGGTTTTTGTCGTGTTCCAAATTGAGCTTTTTACGTAACCTGTAACGCCGAATTTCGACGCCGCGTAAAGATATATTAAGCAATGAGGCCATCTCCTTACTGTTCATATTCATGCGAAGGTAAGCGCAAAGTTTTAGGTCGTTGGGGACAAGGTCGGGGTGTTGTGCCTTTAATTTTTTGAAGAAGCTTTCGTGCGCTTCGTTGAAGCTGCTTTCAAAAAGGTTCCAGTCACGCTCATCGCTCATACCCTCGTTAATAACCTTCTGAATCTTTTTGAGCTGATCTTCTGAAAGCCTTTTACCTGAGCTATCCTTTAATTGCGTCATCTCGTGACTTATCTTTTGCAACAGCTCGTTCTTATAAACAATATTCATCGCCGAGTTTGCCAATTCCCGGCTCTTGCTTGCCAGGTCCGCTTGCAACTGCTCATTTTTTACTTTTGCAATGCGTTGTTCGTTGGCGACCGCTTCCTGTTTCAGGTATTGGTCATGCTCTTTTCTCATCTGCTCCTTTATCTGGTGCTGATGACGCGAAAGTTTTTTGCGGTAATACTTCCGAACAAGGAGATAAGCCAGAATAAGCAGAGACACGTAGCAAACAAAGGCTATTCGGGTTGCATACCAAGGAGCCAGGATAGTAAACGTTAAAACGGTCTCGGGCGATAAATTTTGTTCATTTATTTTGGCCCGGACCTTAAAGTGATAGACTCCCTGGTCGAGATTGGTAAACTCTTTCTGAGTTTGTGTGCTCCAATCAGACCACTGACGAGAGTACCCTTCCAGATAATACTGGAACCGTATTTTTTCCTGACGATAAAACGGCAATGAGTACGATATTCGGATGTTATTTTCAGAGTGGGGTATTTCTATTCCATCCTGGCTGCCGTTGCTTGCGATAGTCCTTATTCTATCTGTTATATTCTCTAACCGCCTGATTAAAACAGGAGGCAACTTAATATCGCTTTGCATCAGGGCGTCCTCATCATTCATAATCACAAAGCCATCATCAACGCTGATCAAATAAATAGAGTTGTTGATACGACTGATGTTCTCATAATTCTGCACCATTCGACCTTCCAGAATGCTAAACCGGTTCGAATCGATACTCATTTTACCAGGCACGGAAAAGTCCGCGAGCGAGACGTGTCCATGGTTAATAAACCAGTACTTCTTACCCAGGGCAGGTATGATCTTATTCGACCTGGCAAATGAGCCCAATTTTTTGTTCAATTCCTCATATCTGGAGAAACGATCGCTGATGTCATCGTACACATAAAACCCGGAATCGGACGCGAAAATGATCCGGTTATCAAGGTTAAATACATTAATGTTGAAGCTGCCCGGCAGCCCGTAATGCTTGTCATAATACTTAACGGCGGTCGCCTTCTTCAGGTCGCTGCTCAGTGTCACCTTATAAATGCCTTTATAAGCATGGCTTACCCATAATTGCCCCTTATTGTCCTGCTCAACGTAGCGCGATGGCTCGCCAAAGCCTTCTATCTTATGATCGAACGTCCAATTGCCTGAATTATCTCTTTTATAAATCACCAGGCCAGTGTAAGTGCCTTGAATTAGCTGACTGGCATTTAGTTTTTTTAATGTCCAGCCACCGCTAATGGTAGCGATTCTGGAGATCGTAGCGCCATTTACCTGGAAAGTTCCGGTGTTATGTCCACAAAGTAGTTTACCATCTTGCAATGATAGTTCCCAAACCTGCCCCTGAGAGCCGGGTATTAATTTAAAATCAAAAGATTGAAAAAGCCGTTTGTTACCATTCTCCGTCCAGCCACTGTAAAACAAGCCCTGATTAGTACCGAGGTAGATCCTATTATTAAAAATGATACTGGAATAGACCGTCCCAAAGCCCCCGGTTTTATCAAAATAAAAATAAAGTGGCGAATTGATCTCTATTCGGTCTATCCCGTTATCCAGCCCCGCCCAGAGGTTTTGCTCGCTATCGATATAAAGGCTTAAAACAGTATTATTCTGTAAGCCGCTTGATTTGTTGATCTGCTGTATTACGCTGCCGGCAGTATCAATGATAATGATGCCGTTCAGTATAGTGCCATAAGCTATGTATTTGCCAATAAGCACACCATTGTTTAGCTGGTAAGTTTTTAAAAAGTTATTGGCTTGGTTGCCCCAAGGTTTTATCTGGCCTTTTTCATAGATAAACAGACCGTTGCGTGCGGTGCCAAGCAAGTACCTGTTGGCGGATAACTGCAAAATGGATAATACACCACTATTACCCATTATCTTGCTGCCATTAATGTATTCAAGCTTGTTGCCTTTGAGCTCATATAAGCCCGAATTAACTTGCTCAACAAAGTATCGATTACCTGTTTTAAATAAAAAAAGGAATGGCTGCGGGCCTTTTATTACATTTATTTTACCGTCCTTATAAATATAGATTGAGCCAAACGATTGGAAGATGACTTGGTTTTTATCGATGTATATCTTCCATATTTCTTCGTTTATAGGTTGATATTTTTTAGGGACAAGCTGATTAAGCGAATGGTATGTAAGTTGTCCGCTTTTATTATTTCCCCAGTAGCCCAACTCGCCAAAACCACCGGAATATATTTTACCATTGCCATCGGCAGCCACTGCACGAACGATCAAACCATTTGGCATGCGATAGGATTGCCAATATTTACCATCGAAAGTGAGCAGGCCTTCGGAGTTACCGAAATACATAATGCCGTGCTCGTCCCGTGTAACTGACCAGTTTTGATTGCCCGATTGGTAAATAGCTTTTGTGTAATTCTGAACATACGGCACGCCAATGCTTCTTATATCGGTGCCTGCTACAGGCAACCAGGCAAGCAGCAAAAAAGATAAAATTACCGAAATAGGATGACGCATAGTTTAAGTTCGGCCACAAGCTTTGGCAGGACATAAAGACGAAAATACAACTTATACACGATTAAAGGCTTGTTGGCTTCAAAGAGATTTTGAATCGAAACCCAGGATTTAGTGTTTTATAACATTTATTCCGCATCAGCGTATACTGGTTGAACGATGAAAAAGGTCCTAGTGATGGTTTGGCCGGCAGCGCTCTTGTCGGCCTTAAGCGCATTATCCTGGTATAAGGAATGGAAATACTCTTTGACAGTGCTGTTTGACCAGATGGCCCTGCCGTCCTATGGTTACAGCCTTCCAAACTGAACAAATAAACGCAGAAAATCCTATGATAACTTGTCCCACTCATGCATTCGAGTTAGAAGTAAAGGAACGATCAGACCGGCTGATGAATTTCTTCCTTCCGTTTTACTTTATTACCGGCCTTGGCCTTGCAGGCTTTTATGGTACGTGGCTGATCGCAATAGGCGTTGGCGGTATTTCGTTGATCGCTTATTATTCTGTGAAGCTTTTACTGCGGAAATCTACGCTATATCAGTATGTTCTAAGCACGGTCTTCGGCATCTTCACGGCTCAGTTTATCTACCAGATGCGCGGCATGATTGAAATGCACTTTTTTGCCTTTATTGGAAGTGCATTACTCATCACCTACCAGCGATGGAAGTTACAAATACCCATCACGATCGTTGTGGTGGTATATCATGGGTTTTTGGGCGACCTACAGAATATCAGTTATTCACAGGTTCATTTTCCCCAAGCTGATTACTTTGACACACAAACGTTTATTATCCATATCCTGCTGGCGGCGATAGTATTTTTTATTTGCGGCTTATGGTCTTACCAACTGCGGCTTTACAATCAACATCACGTTCTCCAGGCAATTAAAATGAAGGAACTTGAAAAAGAGACCGAGGTCGCGCTCGAGCGGGTGAAGGTTGCTGAAGCGCTGGAGGAGCGCAACACGATACTCGAGAGTATTACCGATGCCTTCTTTGCGGTAGATGCCAATTGGATCGTCTTGTACTGGAACAGCCAGGCAGAAAAAGTACTGGGCGTACCCAAAAAGAAAATATTGAATCAATATCTATGGGACATATTTGCCGACTCGATCGATTCCGAATCATACCGCCAATATCACCGTGCTATGGACACAAAGCAGCCTATGCATTTTGAAGACTATTACCCGCCTTTAGAGAAATGGTATGATATTACCGCTTATCCGTCTGCACAAGGGTTATCGATATACTTTAAGGATATTACTGAGCGAAAGCTGTCGGAGCTAAAGCTGACTGAGTCGGAGAAGCGCTATAGCGATCTGTTTCATTTAAGCCCGCTACCGATGTGGGTATATGACCTGAAGACGATGGCATTCCTTGATGTGAACGAAGCGGCAATTTGCCATTATGGGTATAGCCGGGAAGAATTCGTGTCAATGACTATTAAAGATATCCGGCGCAAAGAAGACGCAGATCAGATAGAGCAATACGTACGCAGCCAAAAAGACCAAAGATTGGTACGCTATGAAAAATTTTTCAGGCATTGCACCAAAGATGGCCGGGTTATCGATGTTGACATTCAAAGCACCTCTTTATGTTATAAACGAAAAGAAGCAAGGCTGGTGCTCGCCAATGATGTTACCGAGCGCCTAAAATACGTTAAGGCGGTCGAGGAGCAAAACCAGCGATTGAAGGAGATTTCCTGGATGCAATCGCACCTGGTACGCGCTCCTCTTACCAAAATTATCGGATTGATCGGACTTTTGCGTGACCGGCAGGAAAGCCTGACTGAAAAAGAAAAAATGCTCGACTACTTGCTCAGTGCAGCCAACGAACTCGACAGTATCATCGGTTCCATCAATTCAAAATCGGAAGTCGTTGAGCTGCCGCCCGGGAATCATACAGTATAGTGCCTAACCAACGGTAATGCCATGGTAAGAATGCCTTCAGATACTGCATGAAGGCGCTTTTTACTACAACTTTGTAGCAGGAACATCGGGACGCAGATAAAATATAAGACAGCCGCAGATCATTGCAAAGCCAATATAAGGATACCAAAAAGCGACGACCATTCCGCTACCAAAAATAAGCATAGTTAATACCGACCGTATATAGAATAATCTTAGGGCACCGTTTGGTATGCCGGCGTTTCTTTTTGCAGCCAGGGTTTCCCTTATGAGTTGATGATAAGTGATATTCACTAATAGAAATACGAATCCATACATAACCACCGGAACCGATTGCAGCCGTGTTTCAGCCATCCAATCAGTGGTAAAAGGAACTAATGAAACGGAAAAAAGATGGGCGAAATTAACCCACATCAAACGTAAACGCGCCGTTGTAGAATGCTTTAGCAAGTAGTGGTGATTAATCCACACGATAGCAATAAAAATATAACTCGCAACGTAGCTGATCCATGTAGGCCATTCTGAAAACAGAGCTCTAAACGTCGGACTTGAGGGACGTTTCAATTCCAGTATCATAATAGTGATGATAATGGCAAATATACCATCGGAAAAGGCATTTATCCGCTCAGGTGTTGATTCAAGGTGCCTGTTTTTTCCCATTTGATTATGATGCTTCGCTAACCGAAGTTAATTAAATATAACGCCATAATGAATGGATAGGCCGGAGAAGGAAACATTTTAACCTGTTGCGCAATACCCTTACAACTTTTTACGATTATCTGTAAGGATGAATTGCCAGGGCCGACCAATGCATGACATCCTTGTGTGCCTGTAGAACCAGTGAAGTTGGATGAAAACTTTAAAGAGCAGCTAAAAAAACAAGTGAAAAACAAAATGCCGGACAATTAACTGCAAGCTATTTTGAAATAACTTTACACAGAAAAATTTTGACAGGAGCGCTTTGACGCATCCGGCCAAATGGTAACAATAAATTATGCTTATGAAATTCGAAAATAAAAGAATACTGGTGACCGGCGGCGCCAGCGGAATTGGAAAGGCGCTTATTGCCGCCTTCTATCATAGAGGGGCACGGCAATTTGCCGTTTTGGGCAGAGACAAAACAAAAATGGAGACGCTTAAAAGCGCATTTCCACAGGCTCATTTCCTGTTTCTTATTGCTGATCTGGCTCAACCCAGCGAACTAAAAGCTGTGTTTGAAGGCCTGCCGGCCGAGTGGAATGTGCTGGATATCCTCGTGAACAACGCCGGCGTAGTCTCCGCAGGCGCACTTGAGACGATCAGCGACGACGATATCATTGCTATGCAGCATATCAACGTCACCAGCCTGATCATCCTGACCAAATACGCCCTGCCCCGGTTAAGACGCAGCAATGAAGCTGCAATTATCAACGTATCCTCCGGTCTTGGGCTCATCGGGATGGCATTTTACAATCCATATGCTGCAACAAAAGCAGCAGTTTGCAGGTTTTCGGAAGCCTTGCGCAGGGAACTCAACAACCCGTCGATCCATGTCATGACCCTCTATCCCACGGCGACCGATACGCCGATGATGCGAACTGCCGGTGCCAGCGGCATGGACAGACCGGAAGATGTCGCCGAAAAAACTATCCAGGGGCTCATCAACCGGGAGATCGAGGTGATCATGGGCGGAGAAAAAATGCTTGTAAACCGCAAACTCAACTTCGAAGGCCCGTTGGAGCTCGACGAAAAGCTGAAAGCAAACTACGAAACGATGCGTCAACGGGCTTCGGCTCATCGTTCAATGTAAAAAGCGGCACCGTTTTGAACCAGATTATGTATTTTTGAATTGGAAAGATGAAATTAAAATGCGGCAATATTACTCCGGCGATTCGGGCATTTGCATGCCTGGCCCTTATCGCCGCGTTCGTGCTCCTCAGTTTTTGCCCGCTTCGCAGCACTTTAGTTAAGGTTGCCCAGCGCGAGCCGTTTAAAAAGGCTCAGCCGGCTCCAGATTATGCTAAAATCACCGCGGGCCAGGCCTGCGACATAGCCTTGTTCAATACGAACACCCTGCCGGGGCCTACGCAATTAGTTTACCCTTTCTTCCCTGCTCATGGCCTCCCGTATAACGCTTCATTTAATTTTAATCCCCCGTTAATCTATACCAGCCGGGCGATTAAAGGTAAATGCAAGTCCAAAATCCCCAATTTAATTCCTGCGTATTTGCGCAATTGCGCTTGGCTGATTTGATGGTCCTTTAAACCCATAAAAATTAAGGCGCACCGGTGCAAAATGCATCGGCGCGAAGGTTAAATTTATTAAAGACGATCATGAAAAATTCCATTTTTGCAATTGGCAGCAAAGACTACCAGCAAATTGCACCTTTATTATTACGCCTTGCCATAGGCTTTGGATTTATGGCGCATGGCTGGGCAAAGCTCGTAAGAGGCCCCGAAGCATTTTCCAAACTATTAACCCAGCTAGATGTGCCGCTACCGCACCTTATGGCATGGATCAGCACTCTGACGGAGCTATTAGCCGGCGCGGCATTATTTGCCGGGGCCTTTGTCAGTATTGTTGCCATTCCACTGATTGCCACCATGTCAGTGGCCATTTTTACGATCCATATTCACTATGGCTATAGCTCCATTAAAACAATCGGACTGTCCGGACACGGCCCAATATTTGCCCCGCCAGGTTACGAGATCAACGTGTTGTACATTACCGGGCTCCTATCGCTTATCATCTCGGGAGCGGGCAAGTATTCATTGGATGGGCAATTGGCTAAAAAACGTCCGGTTTAGGTTTAAATTTTTTGTTGCCGGTGGATTGCCGGCAACAATTTTTTTTCCATTATGATCTATAGCTTTATTTGCGTTTTGCTGATCACTTTCTTGGCCACACTTGTCCGGTCCACATTTGGTTTTTGGAGAATCGCTCGTGGCTGTACCGCTCCTGAGCATTTTCATGCCTGTGAGTCTGGCCGTTCCGCTGTCCGTGTTGATCTCTGTGCTGGTTGCGCTGGTCGTCGTTGTCCAGGATCACCGCCAGATTCATTTTAAAAGCGCCCGGTGGCTTATCGTTTCGGCTTTACCCGGTGTTCCCATAGGTCTTCTTATCCTGGTTTATGGCAACGAGATCTGGGTAAAAACCATCTTGGGACTATTCATTATCGCTTATTCCCTGTACGCCCTATACGGTTCAAACCGTCTACGGCTTGACGAGGAAAGCAAGCCCTGGTTATTGCTCTGCGGTTTTCTGTCCGGCGTTTTAGGAGGAGCCTACGGCATCAACGGCCCCCCGCTGGTCGTATACGGCAATATGCGCAAATGGACGCCAAAGCAGTTTCGTGCCACTCTGCAAGGTTATTTCCTCCCGGCAAGCTTAGCCGGTATCATCGGCTACCTGGCCAAGGGCATGATCACTTATCAACTCGGTCAATATTTTCTTTTAACGGTTCCGGCAATTATTCCCGCTATTTTCCTCGGGCGTTATTTTAATCACAAACTGAAAGAAGAATTTTTTAAGTACGTATACTTTGGCTTACTGGTCATCGGTTTGCTCCTGATCGTTCTCAGCGGATTAAAAGCTGCCGGATAACAGCGACGATGTGTTCGATCCGGCCCGATAGCGGGATGTCCGTATTCATCATCGATTGCTACATGCCATTTTTTGCCTCACGTTCAATAAAATACTTATCTGGCATATCTAAATGATGCAAATAATCTATAGGCTGACCAATTCATCTCCCCATTCTTCCTTCCCGGCCAAATTTTGCTGATCCGGAAGTATACTGATTGATTTCAGAAGAATTACACAAGTGATATATGCTCATCTGTTCCGATAATTTTTGAATGATAAATTCACTAAATGCTGATAACACAATGCGTCCATCTAAATTATTTATAAATAACTGGTATGCGTCAGTCGCAATGGCAATAAAGCTATCATCACGAAGATACCTCCGGCTGATAACTTCCGCTACTCAACCCAGGGCGTTTTTAGGTGAAATTTAAGGAGCAGCCCCTTATGCTGCGTACTCCGTCAGCTTCTTGCCGGTAAAACGCACCACCTCTTTGTAAAAATGGCTCATATCGTAATAGCCAAAATCATAAGGCATAAAGCCCCTCTTGTGGTTTACATAATAGGTTAAAGCAGTACGGGCACGAACAATGGAGAAGTAATTTTTAGGGGAAATGCCCACCACCCTATTAAAATACCGGTTAATGGTTTTTGAAGTGACAAACATCTTTTCGGCTATCTCACCGGTATTCAACTGCATGCCCGATACACCGTAATTATCGATGCAATCGCGCACAAAGCGCAGGTAATAATCGTTCTGTTGGCGTTCTTCTAACACTTTCAGCAGGTAATTCTGCATCAACCCGCATCGCTCATGAAAAGTTATGGGCTTTTTCATACTGTTAACCAGTTTCGCGGGTAAAATGGCCCCCAGGTCAACTATACGGCGGGCGCATTTAAGCTGACTGGTGCCTAAAACAGCTTCCAGTCCGCCGGGGTAAAATTTAACAGTGAAGATATTATCTGAAGGTGTATTAAATCGCTCGACGATAGAATCGCGCAGTATCAAAATATCCTGTTTAGCACTAATGCGGTGTTGCTGCTGACCAACGCTTATCAGGTAAGGCGCACCCAAATTGATGTAAAAAGTCGGCGTCCAGCTTGGGAACATCTTAACTGAAAAACTGGAATTGCCGATATATTTTTGAGTAGATAGGGCGGACGATTCAGAGAAAAACTCGATATGCTCTGCCAACTCGGGACAAACCTCCGTAAAGGTGTATATTTTGCGTATGTTATCGAATATCTCAACCATTGATGATAAGACGTGAACAAAAGATCAATAGTTACACAATCCATCTCAAATCTCGCGTCTAATAGCTTCATATCTAACTGGTATGGTCACAAACTATTTTCCATTCTCCATTAATCTTCCTGAACCAAAGCGTAAAATATCC
>Ga0207647_10000412_pt1 | contig 35217 bp, 36 predicted proteins | sample KBSCornC2_FD_184295 | JGI IMG/M metagenome (GOLD analysis project Ga0207647, IMG submission 184295) | Corn rhizosphere microbial communities from Kellogg Biological Station, Michigan, USA - C2 (SPAdes) (version 2) | ecosystem: Host-associated > Plants > Roots > Rhizosphere ... | reverse complement strand
ATTATGGACGGGTCTAAAACGTGTCGGATCGTCAAACGACCCCACCGTAAGGTCCATATTCGTCGCCCCCTCGATGAAGCGGAAGCCAAGCGGCGTACCGCAAGCCGAGCAGAACGGCCGCTCCGCGATCGGCGAGGAGCGATACCAATCGGGCTCTTGGGTCCATGTCATACCGTCGAGTGCGACGTTGACGAAGGCGATCGACGCGCCACCTGTCGCATGGCGGCACATCTTGCAATGGCAGAGATAGGCGTCGTCGCTGTCGATCCGCACCGCATAGCGGGCGCGCCCGCATTGACAGCCGCCTGTCATGGTCTCGCTCATGCTTGTGCCGGTGGCACCAAGCGGACCGGCTGGCAAGACCGCGCGCGCCGTGCCACGGCGACAGCATGGCCATCCCTCCCCAATATGACGCGATAATTCTCGGCGCTGGCGGCGCAGGGCTGATGTGCGCGGCCATCGCGGGACAACGCGGCCGGCGCGTCCTGCTGATCGACCACGCACCGGAGCCAGGCCGCAAGATCCTGATCTCGGGTGGCGGCCGCTGCAACTTCACCAATCTCGACGTGGCGCCGGATCGGTACATCAGCGCCAACCCACATTTCGCGCGCTCTGCGCTCAGCCGTTATACAGCGGCGGATTTCATTGCTCTGGTCGATCGATACGGCATCGCCTGGCACGAGAAGACGCTGGGCCAGCTCTTTTGCGACGGCTCTGCACGGCAAATCGTCGCGATGTTGCTCGACGAATGCGCGGCCGGCGGCGTGACGCTTCACCTAGGTGAGGCGATCCGCGACGTCGGACATGCCGATGGGCGCTTCTCGGTCGCTTATGGCGAGCAGGCGGCGAGCGCGCCTGCACTGGTGATCGCTACCGGTGGCCCTTCCATTCCGAAGCTCGGCGCAACCGGCTTCGCTTATGATCTCGCCCGCCGCTTTGGGCTCAAGGTTGTGGAGCCGCGGCCGGCGCTTGTTCCGCTCACCCTCCCGCATGAGGAGAGCCTGTTCCGCGAACTTGCAGGTGTTGCTGCACCGGTGCTGGCGCGCGCGGGTGGCGCCGAATTCGCGGAAGCCGCCTTGTTCACGCATCGCGGCCTATCAGGCCCGGCGATCCTGCAAATCTCCTCCTACTGGAGGCACGGACAGCCGATCGGAATCGACTTCCTGCCCGGCCGCAGCGGCTGGCTGATCGAGGCGAAGCGCACCCGCCCGCGCGCGACGCTGCGCTCCATCCTCGCGGACCTGCTGCCCGACCGGCTCGCGGAGGCGCTCGCCGAAATCATCGCTCTGCCGGGCGCGCTCGACGAAAAGCGTGATGCGGTGCTGGCGGATGTGGAACGCCGCCTGGCCGACTGGCCTTTCCGCCCCAATGGCACGGAGGGCTTCGCCAAAGCCGAAGTAACCGTGGGCGGCATCTCGACCGACGGCCTCTCGTCCAAGACGATGGAGGCACGCAAAGTGCAGGGCCTCCATGCAATCGGAGAAGCCGTCGACGTCACCGGCTGGCTCGGCGGCTATAATTTCCAGTGGGCCTGGTCGAGCGCCTGGGCCGCGGGCCAGGCACTCTAAACCCTCTCTCCCCTTGTAGGAGAGAGATGGAGAGAGGGTTCGACCGAAGGGGTCGATGCCCCTGAGGCCGAAAGGGGACCGGAATTGCCGCCCCGTTACCGCACGAACCCGAGCGCCTTTGCCATATCCTCAGGCGGCGCCGCTTCCGGCCAGCTCGGGGTACCTTCCGGCAGCTCCAGCCAGGGCTGCTTGCTCCGCGTCCAGATATGGGCCGTCACCATCAGCTCGTTCGACCGGTCGAGCGTCCCCGCGCGGATCACCGCCATGCCGGGCCGCGCGCTGTTGGTGTTGAAGATGCGCGTATGGCAGACGCCGCACATGCGCTGGCGTGAGATATGGCCGCTCGGGCTGGACAGTTCGAAGATCGTGATCGGACCCGACACTTCGATCGCAGCTTCGGGCACGACCGCCTGCTGACTGAACGCGCTCCCGCTCCAGGTCTGGCAATCGGTACAATGGCAGGCATAGGTCGGCGGCAGGTCGGGAAGCGCGAGCGTGTATCGCACCGCGCCGCATCGACATCCGCCGCCGATCGTCACGCCTCGATCCTTACGCGGCCTTCTTCAGATGGCGCCGACCCAAAAGCTCCGCGATCTGGACCGCATTCAGCGCGGCACCCTTGCGCAGATTATCGCTCACGCACCACAGATTGAGGCCGTTCTCGATCGTCGAATCCTCGCGCACGCGGCTGACATAGGTCGCATATTCGCCGACGCATTCGATCGGCGTGACATAGCCGCCATCCTCGCGCTTATCGACCAGCATCACGCCGGGCGCCTCTCGCAGGATCGACTGCGCCTTGGCCGCGGAGATCTCATCCTCGAACTCGATGTTGATCGCTTCCGAATGGCCGACGAAGACGGGCACGCGCACGCAGGTTGCGGTCACCTTGATCTTGGGATCGAGGATCTTCTTGGTCTCGACCACCATCTTCCATTCTTCCTTGGTCGATCCGTCGTCCAGGAAGCTGTCGATGTGCGGGATCACGTTGAACGCGATCTGCTTGGTGAACTTCTTGGGCTCGGCGGGATCGCCGACGAAGATGTTGCGGCTCTGCTCAAACAGCTCGTCCATGCCGATCTTGCCCGCGCCGGACACCGATTGATAGGTCGCAACCACCACGCGCTTGATCTTCGCCGCATCGTGCAGCGGCTTCAGTGCCACCACCATTTGCGCGGTCGAGCAGTTGGGGTTCGCGATGATGTTCTTTTTCAGATAGCCGTCGATCGCCTGCGGATTGACCTCCGGCACGATCAGCGGAACATCCGGGTCCATCCGGTAGAGCGACGAATTGTCGATGACGGTGCAGCCAGCGGCGGCCGCGATCGGCGCATATTTCTTGGTCGCTTCGGATCCGATCGCGAACAAGGCGATGTCCCAGCCCGCCCAATCGAAATGCTCGATATTTTTGACCGTGAGTTTCTTTCCGGTCTCGCCGAAATCGATCACATCACCGGCCGAACGCGACGAGGCCAGCGCCGCGATTTCATCGGCGGGAAACTCCCGTTCTGCCAGGATGTTCAACATCTCGCGACCGACATTGCCGGTCGCGCCTGCGACGACGACCCGATAACCCATTGCATAGCTCCTTTGATGCGGGCGGCTTTAGGCATAACCGCGCTCATGTCCAGCCGGACCGGCCCGAGGAAATCTTTCGCACCATGAACCCGAGCATACCCGAACGAACTCCGCCCCGCCCCCACGGGCGTCGGCTCTATCTAGCTATTGCGGCGATCAGCCTTGGAACCATGCTGACGATCATCGACGGCGCGATCGCCACCGTCGCACTGCCCACGATCGCGCGCGACCTCCGCGTCGACAGCTCCTCGGCGGTGCTCGTCGTGACCGTCTATCAACTGGTGCTGGTGATGGCGCTGCTCCCTTTCTCCGCGCTCGGTGATCGGATCGGTCTCAAGCGGCTGTACCAAGGCGGTCAGGTCGTTTTCACGATCGCGACGGTGCTCTGCTTCTTCGCGCACAGCCTCGGCTTCCTGCTCGTCGTGCGCGCTTTGCAAGCGACCGGTGCCGCAGCTTCGCTTTCGGTGATGGCAGCGATGATCCGGCGCATCTATCCCGCCAAGCATCTCGGCCGCGGGCTCGGGCTCAACAATGTGGTGGGTTCCGTTTCGGGCGCGCTGGCGCCTACAGCGGGCGGCCTGATCCTGGCGGTAGCACCGTGGCCCTGGGTATTTGCCACCGCCGCTCCCTTCGCCATCCTCTCGATTCTGCTGGGCCGCTGGGCCTTGCCTGACGTGCCCGCACGCCCGGGCACCTATAATCTGGCGGGCGCGATGCTGAACATGGCGACGTTCGGCCTGGTCATTGCCGGGCTTGAAGCCCTTCTGCACGGCAATTCCCCGATAGTGAGTGGCGCTATCGTCGTCATTGGCCTGCTGTTCGGGGTGATCCTCGTGCGGCATGAGCGGCGCGAGACGGCACCGATCCTGCCCGTCGATCTGCTGGCGCGGCCGGTTCTGGCGCTCTCGGTCGCGGGCGCGTTTGTCGCCTTCTTCGCGTCGCAGATGTTGATCCTATCGCTGCCTTTTCGGCTGCAGCACGGTTTCGGCTTCGCTCCAAGCGAGATCGGCGCAATGATTGCGCCCTGGCCGCTGACGACGATGTTCGTCGCGCCGATCGCTGGTAGTCTGTCCGATCGCTACCCTGCGGGCTTACTCGGCGGAATCGGCATGATGATCGCAACCGTGGCGCTGCTGCTTCTTGCCTTCCTGCCTACCCATCCAGCCTATTTCGACGTCGCATGGCGAATGTCGCTGTGCGGAGCGGGGTTCGGCATGTTCCTCTCGCCCAATGCGCGCCTGATCGTAGGATCGGCGCCGCGCGACCGTGCCGCTTCGGCTGGCGGGCTGGTCTCGACCACACGCCTGGTCGGACAGACGATGGGCGCGACCGGCATCGCGACGATGCTCGCGCTCGGCTTCGGTACGCGGCCCGCTCCCGCGCTCGTCGCCGCGTTGCTGACTGTGATTGCGGGCATCTGCAGCATTTCGCGGCTGCGCCCGTCGATCCGCAACCCGACCGCGCGTGAGACTAGCGTCGCACAGCCGGGTAGTCATGGCGATGTCGGAGCGGCATGAATTAAGAGAACCGGCGCGAGGCGACCGATCGCTCGCGCAATGATTGTTGGCCTTCGAAGCGGAGGAGATGGCGATGCCCTACATCAAGACTCGTGATGGCGTGGATCTCTACGTCAAGGATTGGGGGTCGGGACGGCCGGTGGTGCTGATCCACGGCTGGCCGCTCAACGCCGACAGCTGGGAAGATCAGGCACTTGCCCTGGCGGAAGCGGGACACCGCGTCATCGCCTATGATCGCCGCGGTTTCGGCCGCTCGGCCCAGCCTTGGACCGGCTATGACTATGATACGCTCAGTGATGATCTGGCGCAGGTGATTGAAGCGACCGGGGTCCAGGATGCAGCTTTGTTCGGCTTTTCCATGGGTGGGGGTGAGGTCGCGCGCTACATGTCACGCCATGGGGGCAGGAAAGTGCGCGCCGCCGGGCTGATCGCCTCGGTCGTGCCCTATTTGATGAAGGACGACAGCAATCCCGACGGCGTGGATGCCAGCGTATTCGACGAGCAGATGAAGAAGCCCATCCGCGCAGACCGCCCGACCTTCTTCGCCCATTTCGCCAAGGCCTTTTACGGGGTCGGCTATGTCACCAGCCCGGTCACCGAAGCGGTGCTTCAGCACTTCACGCACATGGCGGCCCAAGGCGGCATCAAAGGCGTGCTCGATTGCATTGACGCGTTCGGCAAGACCGATTTCCGTCCCGATCTTTCCGCCTTCTCCGTGCCCACGCTGATCGTTCACGGCACCGCGGACCAGACCGTACCGATCGATCTGTCGGCGCGCGCCGCCGCCAGAGGCATAAGCCAGGCCACTCTGCTCGAATATGACGGTGAGCCGCACGGCATCCTGGTCACCGCCAAAGATCGGCTGGCGCGCGACATGCTCGCTTTCCTCGCGGGTTAGCCTTCAATCCGGCACATTTCCCACCCATTTTGTAGGCTATAGAGGGTTGCAGGCCGCCTTCGCCCGCGCCTAGAGCGATTGGCATGGCGAAAACGGCCTCCCCCTTCTCGTTCCGCGATTTCCGTTTTTATTGGCTGGCCCGCTTCACGACCACGATCGCGCAAAATGCGATGGTCGTGGTGATCGGCTGGCAGGTTTACGAGATCGCCCGGCGAACCATGTCGCCCAAGGAAGCAGCGTTCCAGCTGGGCATGGTCGGTGTCGCCCAATTCCTGCCGCTCGCCCTGCTCACGCTCGTGACCGGCTGGACCGCGGACCGCGTGGACCGGCGGTGGATCGGACGCATCGTGCTGCTGCTTGAGGCTCTGTGCGCCGCGTGGCTCGCTTATCTCGCCTGGCAGGGCACCACGACTTTGGCCGCGATTTATGTGGTGGCGGTGATGCTGGGTGTGTGCCGCGCCTTCGCCAATCCCGCCATCGGCGCACTCGCGCCCAATCTGGTTCCGCCCGAGGTGCTACCGACAGCAATCGCCGCCTCTTCGATCGCGTGGCAGACGGGGGCGATCGCTGGGCCTGCACTCGGCGGCTATCTCTATGCCGCTTCGCACGGCGCGCCCTACACCGTCTCGGCAATCTTGTTCCTGCTCGGCGCCGCTGCACTGATGCTCATCCGTCCAATCCCCCGCACCGCGCTCGACCGCAAGGCAAACCCCTGGCGTCAGATGATTGACGGCCTGCATTATGTCAGGCGCAATCGCGTCGTGCTCGGCGCGATCAGCCTGGATCTGTTCGCCGTTCTATTAGGCGGCGCGACCGCGATGCTCCCCATCTACGCGCGCGATATCCTTCAGGTCGGCTCGTCGGGGCTCGGCCACCTCCGTGCCGCACCGGCAGTCGGATCCGCCGCGATGGCCTTCTATTTCTCGGTCAAGCCGCTTCGCCACAATGTCGGCGTGAAGATGTTGATCGCGGTCGCGCTATTCGGCGCCTGCACCGTCGCTTTCGGGCTTTCGCGCTCGATGCCGCTTTCGCTCGCCTGCCTGGCCGTGCTTGGCGCGTGCGACATGCTGTCTGTCTATGTGCGCCAATCGCTGATCCAGATCTGGACGCCCAATGAGATGCGCGGCCGTGTCGGCGCGGTCTCGACGCTATTCATCTCGGGCTCGAACGAGTTGGGCGAGGCGGAAAGCGGGTTCCTCGCGGCGTTGATCGGCGCGGTTCCAGCGGTCGTGCTCGGCGGCCTCGGCGCGATCGGCGTGACAATCCTATGGGCGCGCCTGTTCCCTGAGCTTGTGCGTGCGCGTACATTCGATCCACCTAAGACGCTCGAAGACATTCCCGGTCAGGAGATTGCGGTATGAAAGTGAACAACGTTCTCGAGACGATCGGCAACACGCCGCACATCCGCATCCAGCGGCTGTTCGGATCGGAAGAGGTCTGGATCAAATCGGAACGCGCCAATCCGGGCGGATCGATCAAGGACCGCATCGCGCTCGCCATGATCGAGGCGGCGGAGAAATCCGGCGACCTCAAGCCAGGCGGCACGATCGTCGAGCCGACCTCGGGCAATACTGGCGTCGGGCTCGCCATGGTCGCGGCGGTTAAGGGCTATAAGCTCATCCTGGTCATGCCGGAGAGCATGTCGCTTGAGCGGCGCCGGCTGATGCTCGCTTATGGCGCGAGCTTCGATCTAACCCCGCGCGAAAAGGGTATGAAAGGATCGATCGAGCGCGCTCTCGAAATCATCAGCCAGACCCCGAACAGCTGGATGCCGCAGCAGTTCGAAAATCCCGCGAACCTCGAAGTGCACCGGCGCACCACGGCGCAGGAGATATTAAACGACTTCGGCGACAACCCGCTGGACATGATCATCTCGGGCGTCGGGACCGGCGGCCATATCACCGGCGCGGGCGAGGTACTGAAAAAGCATTGGCCCAACCTGAAAGTGTTCGCAGTCGAGCCGACCCTCTCGCCCGTCATCTCAGGCGGCCAACCCGGGCCGCACCCGATCCAGGGCATTGGCGCGGGCTTCATCCCCGCCAACCTCCACACCGGAATTCTCGACGGTGTGATCCAGGTCGATCCCAACGATGCCAAGGAATATGCCCGCCGCTCCGCGCGTGAGGAAGGCCTGCTGGTCGGGATCTCGTCGGGCGCCACGCTCGCGGCAATCGCGCAGAAGCTGAAGGACGCGCCCGGCGCGCGCATCCTCGGCTTCAATTACGACACGGGCGAGCGCTATCTCTCTGTTCCGGACTTCCTGCCGGAATAAGGGTCAACCGGCCTCCACAGGCACGAAAACGCCACGCTTGTTCACCGCCAATGCGACATTGGTGGTGAACCGGCGGACGTTCGGATTGTCCGCCATCAGTCGGGTCATAAGCGCGTCGTAGGACTCAACGTTGCGCGCGGTGATCACCAGGATGAAGTCGGCACTCCCAGTGACGTAAAAGGCCTGCTGGACCTGATCCTCATTGCCGAGCCACTGGCGCAACCGGCTCATTAGCTCGGGTCGCTCGCGCTCGACCTCCAGCGCCACGATAAAGAAGGTCGGCTTGCCGACTTTGGCCGGGTCGACCAGCGCCACCTCGGCTTGAATGACCCCTGCCGCCTTAAGGCGTTTCAGTCGCCGCAGCACCGCCGACCCGGACAGGCCGATCTCCTGCCCGATCGCCTCCGCGCTAAGCTCGGCATTGCGCTGCACACGATCGAGCAGCTTGCGGTCGAAACTGTCCAGTTGATCAGCCATTCCGTCACTCTAGCCGGCGCGGACGCCGATTTCATGCAGATTGCCGGGTGGCTTCGCCGAATATCGGCTTCGACCGACCAGTATGATCGATCCTCCGTTTGATGGAGCACCAGCCTTGATCGATCACCTCGAAATCAAAACACGCCAGCTCGACGCCAGCCTGCGATTCTACGCCGATGCTCTGGCGCCGCTCGGCTATGTCCAGAAGGTGGATGGGCCCGCCAAGGGTTTCGGCGACGGTGTCTCGCTTGACCTGTTTCTGGTCGATGCCGACCCGAGCCAGAACGTGCATTTCGCCTTCCGCGCACCCGATCGCGCCACCGTCGACCGCATCTATGAAATCGGTCGTGAGCGGGACCATATCCTCGACCGGGCGCCGGCGCTGGCGCCGCACATCCATCCCAATTATTATGCTGGCTACCTCCGCGATCCCGATGGCCACCTGATCGAGTTCGTCTGCCACGAACCCGCGGCTTAAGCGCGCGGGTGCGCGTTACGATAGACGTCCAGCAGGTGGGCTGTATCGACGCCGGTATAAACTTGGGTCGAGGACAGGCTGGCGTGGCCGAGCAGTTCCTGCAGCGAACGCAAATCCGCCCCGCGCCCAAGCAGATGCGTCGCGAAACTGTGGCGCAGCGCGTGCGGCGTGGTGCGCTCGCCCAATCCGAGCCGCGCCCGCGCCGCGCGAACGGCGCGACGGATGATGTCGGCCGATAGCGGCCCTCCCTTGGCCCCGCGGAAGATCGGCAGATCGCGGCTCACGCCCCAAGGGGACGCTGCGAGATACAGTTCGATCGCCTCTCGCACCGGCGCCAACAGGGGCACAACCCGCGTCTTCGCGCGCTTGCCCGTAACCACCAACGTATCGCCGAGCGGAAGCACCGCACCGGTCAGCGCCACCGCCTCACCCACGCGCAAGCCGGCACCGTAGAGGAGTAATAGCACTGCTTTGTCGCGCAGGCCGATCCAGGGTTCGGTTCCCTCGTCTTCAGCATCGTCCGCGATGGCGATCGCGTCGGCCGGGGAGACGGGCCGCGGCACTCCTTTTTTGACCCGCGGACCGCGTAGCCGTGGTGGTGTAGCTGCACCCAACCCTTTGGCTACGAAAGCGAGGAAACCCCGCACCGCGGACAATTCGCGTGCGGCCGACGCATTTGCGAGCCCCTCCATCCGCCGCGCGGCAAGGAAAGCGCGAAGTTCCGCCGCGTCGACAGACGCGAGTGCGGCCGCCGTAATGGACGTCGCCCGATGCTTTCCCAGAAAGTGGATCAGCCGACGCGCAGTAGCACCATAGGCACGGATCGTATGTTCGGATCTGCGCCGATCCGCGCGCAGATGCGTCTCCCAATCGGCCGCTTGTTGGAAGGCCGGATGCGTATCGAGGGTCAGCGGGCGGGCCACCGCTCCAGCATATGCGAAACCGCCTGGCCCAGGAAGCGTAGGAGACGTGCCCCGTGCCGGCCGTCGATCGAAGGAGCCTCGTCCTGACCGAGTATGATCAGGCCACAGCCGGAAAAGCTGTCCAACCGGATCAAGGCTTCGCTGCGAATGCCCTCGCACGCTGCACCGAACAGCGGATGACCACGCTCGACGGAACGCATCTCCACCGGACGCATGATATCAGCCATCCGCTCGACCAGCCGCGGCTCGGCCTCCCGCATGCCGCTGCGGCTGGCCTGGAAGGCCTCTCCGTCCGCCGTCCACGCAAAAGCAACCTCGTCGACGCGCAGCAACATCGGCCAACGGCACGTCATGACCATCGCAAGCTCGGCCGGACTGTCGCACGCGATTGCCGCCAGCACGGCTTCGTGGATCGAGGAAACGGCACCGGCATGGCCCCGCGCAAAGGCGATGAGATCTTCGTTGATCTCCTCAACTTCCGACACACGCTTGCGGAGCGACGCAACGGCACTGGCTTCAAAATCGATACGCTGCATGCCCACGGATTTAGCGGGCGGGGGTTAAAGAGCGGTTTGCTAAATCTATCCGAAGCGTGAACGCGAGCGCCGGAACCGCCCCGGTCTACAGCGTCATCTTGTAGACCTTCTGCAGTACCCGCCAGCGCACCTCATCCCAGGGAGTGGCAACCCCTTGAGCGGCGGCATCCAATCCATCGATGTGCCAATGCCAACCTGCGGCAAGCTCAGTCGCATCCGCAGTGGCCGACAGATCATGGACCAGCCGCAAGTGCGTTCCGAGAGGATCGGGCGAGAGCTCGAACAGCACATGACTGTCTCCGCCTACCGCCTCTTCTGACCAGGTGAAGCCGAACCGGCTCGGCGGCGCATAATCCGTAATCGTGCCGGTCATGCTGTGATCGAATTCGCGGAAGCGAACGTAAAAGCGGCCGCCCACGCTCGGTTCCACCTCCGCATCGGACTGCCACCAGCGGCCGATGCCTTCCGGAGTGGTCAGCGCATCCCACACTTTCTCCGGCGGATGCCGCAATATCCGATCGAACGTCAAAATCTGGCGATCGCCTTGCTTGGCCAAACGCGCGTCCCGCGTGGCCTCCGGACCGAAGCGGGCTGCATAATCGTCGCGCAATGCCCGCCAATCGAGCGTCGCCGGCTCGTCCCCGAGCGATGCGGCCAACCGCTCCATCAGGATCGTCCAGCCCGCGCCCGTCCGCGGAGCTTCTTCTTGCGGTGGCAGGAAGTGGGTCAGTGTAAGCCGGGTCCCGCCTGCAATTTCTTCCAGCGACCAGCGCAGCCGCCCCGCGGGAGGGATATTTTCGAACCAGCTATGCTCAAGCAGGCGAGGCGGATCGAAGCGGAGCACATGCGCACGGCTTTCGAGACCGCTATCCGCGAAACGATAGTCGAAATGCCCGCCTTCGTGCAGCGCCGCGCCTTCGTCACCAATCCATTCGACGCCCATCCAATCCGCGATCCGCGCGGGGATGGAAACGGCCGCCCATACTTTGGAGATCGGATGCGGATAATCGCGGGTGAGCGTGAGCGTGCGTTCGGATGCCGAATAAGCAGCGTCGGTCATGTCATTGCTCCCGATTGAGATGTGCGCCGAGCGCGTCCAGCTTCCCGCTCCAAAAGGCGCGGTAGGGTGCGAGCCAGCGGTCCAGCTCCGCAAGCGGCTCCGGCTTCAAGGAGTAAATACGGCGCTGCCCCTCGCCTCTCACATCGACGAGGCCCGCATCGCGCAGCAGTTTGAGATGTTTGGACACGCCGGGTTGGCTGATCCGCATCGCCTCCACAATCTCGCCCGCCGCGCGATCACGCCTGCGCAGCAGATCGAGTATCTGGCGGCGCCCCGGATCGGCGAGTATGTCGAACAAGGCCTGCATCGGCCTTATATCGCCAAGCAGTTATATATCTGTCAAGCGATATATCAGCACCGGGCGCGTCAGCGCATCAGCACCAATTCTTCCGCCATGGTCGGATGGAGCGCCACCGTATCGTCGAACGCCTGCTTGGTCAGGCCCGCGCGCACCGCCACCGCCGCCGCCTGCAATATTTCGGGCGCATCGGGACCGATCATGTGGAGGCCGAGCACAACGTCGGTCTCCGGGTGGACGATCATCTTGTAGAGCGCACGCTCCTCGCGGCCAGCGAGCACGTTCTTCATCGCGCGGAAATCCGACGTGTAGATCTTCACGGGCCCGAACTTGTTCTTGGCCTGACTTTCCGTGAGGCCCACCCCCGCCATCGGCGGATGACTGAATACGGCCGACGGAATGCAGGAATAATTCACCCGGTGCGGCTTCTTGCCGAATATCGTGTCGGCGAACGCCTGCCCCTCGCGGATCGCCACGGGCGTGAGCTGCACCCGATCGGTAACGTCACCGACGGCGTAGATGCTGTCGCAGGTCGATTTGTTATCTTCGTCGACCTTGATCGCACCCTTCTCACTCAGCTCGACGCCTGCCGTCTCCAGCCCCAGGCCGTCGGTGAGCGGCACGCGGCCCATCGCCCACATCAGCATGTCGCAGCAGACCGGGTCCTGCCCCTTCAGGTGCAGGCACAACGACCCATCGGGCTGCTTCTCGACCCTTTCGATCGCAGCATGGAACTTGAAATCGATGCCCTTGGTCGTGGAGATTTGGAGCAGCCGGTCGCGGATCTGCTCGTCATAGCCGCGCAGGATCACGTCGCTGCGGTTCACCAAAGTCACGTGCGCGCCGAATTCGTGGAAGATGCCCGCAAATTCATTGGCGATATAACCGGCACCCACAATCACGACCCGCTTCGGTACCGCTTCAAGGTGGAATGCTTCGTTCGAGGTAATGCCGAAATCCGCCCCGGGAATGTTCGGCACCGCCGGCTTCGCGCCCGTCGCGATCAGGATATAGCGAGCAGTGACCTTACGTCCGCTCGCAAGCGTCACCTCGTTAGGACCGGAAACGGTGGCGCGCTCGTGGATGACCTCGACATTGTTGTTGCCGAGCGTTTGCTCATAAATGCCGGAGATGCGGGTGACCTCGCCCAGCACATTATCGCGCAGCGTCTTCCAGTCGAACGCACAGTCGGGCACCTTCCAGCCAAAGCGGCGCGCGTCAGCCAGATCCTCCGCAAAATGCGCACCGTAGACCAGCAGCTTCTTCGGCACGCAGCCGCGGATGACGCAGGTTCCGCCGACGCGATATTCCTCGGCAACAACAACCTTCGCCCCGTAGCCCGCGGCCACGCGGGAGGCACGCACACCTCCCGATCCCGCGCCGATAACAAACAGGTCCACGTCATAGTCAGCCATCGAGGGTCCACCCGAAAGGAAAGATCTGCAGGCATGTAAGTGCCGCCATGCGCGCGCACAAACGCGAAAGCTCGGTCAGTCTGATCGCCAAACTCGTAGGACCGACTTAAATTACCCCAGCTCAAAGTCCGGCATTGGCGGCGACGGTCCGGGCGATCCCTGAACAATCAATATCTTCGCCTTCGCGCGCGATGGTAGAAAGCAGATGGTCGCGTAGCACCGCCAGCACCGGCATCGGCACACGCGTATCCGTCGCCGCCTGTGCGACCAGTCCCATATCCTTGAGCGCCAGCGGCGCGCTGAAACCTGCTGGTCGGAATACGTCTTTGACCAATATGTCGCCATAGATCTGGTACACCGGCGCGCCGAAAATCGTGCCCGTCAGCACCTCGAGCAGCTTGGCTTTGGCCACCCCGCCCTTCTCGGCCAGCGTCATCCCCTCGGCCAAAGCCTCGACTGCCGCGAGGATCGTGAAGTTGCCGCACAATTTGACCAGGTTGGCCGCGGGTGGATTGTCGCCGACGATGAAGCTCTTTTGGCCGACTGCATCGAACAGAGGCTGACACGTCTCAATCGCCCCGTCCGGCCCGGCCACAACCACGAATAATTTGGCCGCCTCCGCAGCGGCGGGCCGTCCGAAGACCGGCGCAGACACTAGCACCGAACCATGCTCGGCATGCGCCTTGGTCAGCCGTTCGGCGAGGGGCACGCCGATCGTGCTGTGCGAAAGGTGGATCGCGCGCGTCGGCACCGACAGGATGCCATTCTCACCGAAGGTGACCGCCTCGACCGCACGATCATCCGCCAGCATCGTGTGAACCACCTCGCCCGATGCGGCTTCGGCGGGCGTAGCCGCACGTCGGGCTCCCTCCGCGAGCAGAGGCTCGGCCTTTTCCGGCGAGCGGTTCCATACGGTCACCTCATGCCCTGCGCGCATCAGGTTGCGAGCCATCGCCACACCCATATTGCCAAGGCCGACGAACCCAATCTTCATATCTGGGACTCCTTCTTCGCAGAGATGATTTCACGCAGCGCCAGCAGCAGCCGGTCGACCTCTTCGGCGGTGTTGTAGTGGCACAGCCCGATCCGGATCAGCCCGCCCGCTTGCTCCAGACCCAGCCGGGCGATCACCTCGACCGCATAGAAATGGCCCGACCAGACGAATATGTCCCGCTCCGCCAGCCGCGCAGCGACATGGTCAGGGTGCTGGCCTTCAATGGTGATGGCGAAGGTCGGTACGCGCCCTTCCATAGTAGGGCGACCCCACAGTCTGACGCCGGGGATTGCCGCCAGCCCGGCAAGCAACCGCTCGCCGAGCATCGATTCATAAGCGACACAGGCCTCCATTGCGGCGTGCAGCCGTTCAGCCCGGCTGTTGGCTTGCACGAAATGACCGCCCAGCCAGTCGAGATACTCGATCGTTCCAAGCACGCCCGCCTGGGCTTCGAACGACGGCGTGCCCGTCTCAAAACGATGCGCGGGCGGGTTCGCGTCGGCGGGGCGCACCTTATAGGCCTCAACCCCCGCCAGCAATTCGGCCCGGCCCCACAGCACACCCTGGTGTGGTCCGAAGAATTTGTATGGCGAACAGACCAGCACATCACAGCCGAGCGCATTCACGTCGGTCGGCACATGCGGCACCGACTGCACCGCATCCACGAACAGCAACGCCTGCGAATGCGCCTTAACGATGTCGCGGATCAGCTTGATATCGTTGAGCGTTCCAAGCGCGTTGCTCGCTCCGCCCACGGCCACCAACCGCGTGCGTTTATTGAGCAGAGCGGGCAAGCCATCCAGATCGAGCATGCCAGTCTCCGGCTCGAAATCGACCCAGCGCGCCGCCAAACCTTTGTCACGCGCGACCAGCAGCCAGGGTGCGACATTGGCGTCGTGATCGAGATGCGTCAGCACCAGCTCGTCGCCCTCCCGCCAATCGCGCGACGCCGCGCGCGAGAAAGCGAGCGTGAGCGAGGTCATATTGGGCCCGAACGCGACCTCACCCGGATCCGCGCCGAGCAGGTCAGCCATCGCCTGATGCGCCGCCTCGCTCAGCGCATCCGTCTCGCGCGACGTGACGAAGGCGCCTCCCGAATTGGCGGTTCCGGCGGTCAGGTGCCCGACCATCCGTTCGATGGCATCGCGGCAGATCTGCGTGCCGCCCGGCGCATCGAAATAGACACGCTGGCCGCCACCCTGCTGCAGCGCCGGAAACCGCGTCCGCACCTCCTCAATCGGAAAGCCCATTCGATTCCCCTTCTTTGATCGAGCACCGCTGCTGAATCGCTCGCGCTTAAAAGCCCAATCGGGCAGTAGCCCCGCGATGAGCAAGCCCGTGCCCGCCGAATTCTGGACGCAGCCGGTCGTGCCGCTCGCGCGCGCGCTGATCGGCGTAAATTTGCTGGTCGATGGCGTCGGCGGGATCATTACCGAGACCGAAGCCTACGACATCGACGATCCCGCGAGCCACGCCTTCGGCGGTCCGCGCGGGCGCAACCTGGTCATGTTCGGCCCCGTCGGCCACGCCTATGTCTACAAGATCTATGGCATCCATTGGTGTCTCAATTTCGTCGGCGGCGCGCACCCCGGCAGCGCCGTGCTCATCCGGGCGCTGGAGCCGACACACGGCCTGGACGTGATGCGCGCGCGGCGCGGCCTGCACGATCCGCAAGCCTTGTGCAGTGGGCCAGGCAAGCTTGCACAGGCGCTCGGGATCGACAAGGCGCTCGACGGCGCGCCGCTTGATCAGCCTCCGTTTGCCTTGTCGCTTGGGGAGAGGCACCCGATCCTCGTCGGCCCACGCATCGGCATCTCCAAGGCCGTCGATCATCCCTGGCGCTTCGGCCTCGGCGGATCGCGTTACCTGAGCCGCGCGTTTCCGAATCATGTCTGAAGAATATGATCTCGACCGGTTCCTGGAGGCCCAGGAAGACGCGTACGATGCCGCGCTTGACGAGCTCAAAGCGGGCCGCAAGCGCAGCCATTGGATCTGGTTCGTCTTCCCCCAGATGGCCGGCCTTGGCCACAGCCCCACCGCGCAACATTATGGGATCCGCTCGCTTGAGGAGGCGCAGGCATATCTTGCGCATCCTATTCTCGGTGCACGTCTGCACGAATGCCTGAAAGCGCTGCAGCTGGTGGAGACCAGCGACGCCAGAGAGGTGTTCGGCGATCTAGATGCGATGAAGTTCCGATCCTCGCTCACGCTGTTCGCCGAGGCCGATCCCGGCGACGCAATCATCGAAGCCGCACTCGATCATTGGTTCGGTGGCGCCAAGGATGAAAAGACGCTGCAGCTTCTCGGACGCGATTGATCGGCTAGGCTAGTGCGATGCTGCATCGATTCGCTCCGGTCCTGTTTCTATTCGCCACTCCCCTGCTCGCGCAGACAGCGCCGCCCGCGGCCTCCGCGCCAGCCCCTGCGGCGGCACCTGCGCCCGTGCCTGCGACGGTGAAGGTCGCGCTGGAAACCAGCGTCGGCATGATAGTAATCGCCGTGGAGGTGGAGCGTGCGCCGATCACCGCGGCTAATTTCCTCCGCTATGTCGATCAGAAGCGGCTCGACGGCACCAGTTTCTATCGCGCTGACCCGATCCAGCCCGATTTCGGCTTGATCCAGGCGGGTACGCGCAACGATCCCAAGCGCACGCTCAAGCCGATCGCGCACGAACCGACCACCAAGACGGGGCTCAGCAATACGGATGGTGCCGTCTCGATGGCACGTAATGCACCTGGCACCGCCACTGGCGACTTCTTCATCATCGTCGGCAACATGAGCGCACTCGATGCAAAACCCGATCAGCCGGGCGATAATCAGGGATTTGCGGTGTTCGGCCATGTGATCGAGGGCATGGACGTGGTTCACAAGATCATGGCCTCGCCGACCGACCCCAATGCGGGTGAAGGCGCGATGAAGGGGCAGATGCTTCAACCCAAAATACCGATCCTCCATGCGCATCGCGTGAGTTAAGACGATCCGATCTCTTGAACCGTCGCGCAGATTAGGGTTCGATCCTCTCGAGAAACCGCATCGGGACATTCCATCTCGATATTCCATCAGCTCGACAACTGGTCGTGGCAATCAGACTCCCTCCGAGTAAGGCAATCGACATGGGCACCGCGACCAAACCCGATCTGGAAAGCCGCCGGGAACAGATGTTCCCGACCCTCACCGCCGCACAGGTCGAAACAGCGCGCCGCTTCGCCAGCGACGAAGCGCAGCATTTTGCGCCCGGTCAGACAATGTTTGCGCTCGGTGCACGCAACGTGCCCTCCTGGCTCGTGCTCGAAGGCACGATCGAGGTGGTTCGCCGCGATGGGCTGGGAAATGAATCCCACATCGTCAGCCACCATCCCGGTCAGATTTCCGGCGAAATCAGCCAATTGGGCGGTCGCGCCACGCTGGCGGAGGGCGTGGCGGGCAAAGACGGCTGCACCGCGCTTCCCTTCGACGCTGCCCATCTTCGCGCGATGCTGATCGGCTCTGCCGATCTGGGCGAGCTGATCATGCGCGCCTTCATCCTGCGGCGCGTGGGCTTGATTAACGCGGATCACGTCGGATCGGTGTTGGTCGGCAGGCCCGAAGATCCCGATCTGGTACGGCTCCAGGGCTTCCTGACGCGCAACGGCTATCCCAATTCGATCGTCGACGCGGGCACGACCGAGGGCCGCGAGCTGCTCGACAGATTGGCCGTGTCGACCGCAGATTTGCCGCTGATGATCTGCCCCAATGGCACCGTGCTCAAGCAGCCGAGCGACGCCGACGCCGCAACCTGCCTTGGCATCACCCCTGAACTCGACACCAACAAAATCTATGACGTGATCGTCACCGGCGCCGGGCCCGCTGGCCTCGCCACCGCGGTCTATGGCGCGTCCGAGGGTCTTTCGGTGCTGGTGCTCGATACGCGCGCCTTCGGCGGGCAGGCCGGTGCCTCTGCCCGGATCGAAAATTATCTCGGTTTCCCGACCGGCATATCCGGCCAGGCGCTCGCCGGCCGCGCCTTCACTCAGGCGACCAAGTTCGGCGCCGAACTCGCAATTCCGCTCACGGTCGAACGGCTCCATTGTGATGAGCAGGCGGACGACGCTGCTTTCCAGGTCGATCTCAGCAATGGCACGAGCGTGCGCAGCCGCACGATCGTGATCGCCTCCGGTGCCCGCTATCGCCGGCCCGACGTCGGTAAATTGGAAGAGCTGGAAGGCGCAGGCATTTCTTACTGGGCATCGCCGATCGAAGCCAAATTATGCGCAGGCGAGGAAATCGCGCTGGTCGGCGGCGGCAATTCAGCGGGCCAGGCCTGCGTTTTCCTCGCCCCACAGGTCGAGAAGATCAACATGATCGTCCGCCGTCCGCTCGAAGACACGATGTCCAAATATCTGATCGACCGGATCAAGGCGCTGCCCAATGTCGAGCTGCATATCGGCAAGGAGGTGGTCGCGCTCGACGGCGACCGTGCCAACGGCCTGAAGGGCGTCACCTTCCGCTGCCGCGCCACCGGCAGCGAACATCGTTGCGAGCTCAACCACCTGTTCCTGTTCATCGGCGCCGATCCGAATACCGAATGGCTCGATGGCTGTGTCGACCTGGACAATAAGGGTTTCGTCATGACTGGCGGCGATCACCGGGCGCCGCTCGAAACCAGCCGCACAGGCGTATTCGCGGCCGGCGACGTGCGCCGCGGCTCGACCAAGCGCGTCGCCGCCGCGGTCGGCGAAGGTGCGGCCGTCATCGCGCAAATACACGCCTATCTGGCGCAGGAAGTGACGGGGGCCTGACCACCCATGGGTGGCGATCGTCGCCATTCACTGTCCGAACTGCGGCCCTGTTGAGGTCGATTGCCACTCCGCCGGTCTCGCGGAGCTGCGGCGCGTCGAGTTTAAGCCAGCGCGGCACACAGGTCCTTGGCAGGCGACGGTCGCTTACCGCGATGTCAGCCCAGGCACAGACCTTCTGGAAGGCTGCGAGATCGAGCTGATACGGACTTCGCGTCGCCAGCAAATGCCACGCTCGCCCACCGCGCTCGAGCACCGTCAGGCATACGTCGCGCGTACAGCGCGCACCGGGCAGCGTGTCGAGATCGAGCGCGGTCGCCTGCACGCCCGATCCTTCCGACAGCTGCTGGCGGACATAATCGCGCGCCAGCGGCCGCAGCAGATGAAGCGCACCGTCAGTGGTACGCACCGCCATATGCTTGCCGTCGCCGGTAACGAGCAGGTCGGGCGCCGGCGTCAGCAATGACCAGGTTGCGCCGATCACCAGCGGGATAACCCCCAACCTTCGCGGCTTTGTCCGCCACAGCGCGATCCATAAGCCGCCCGAGACCATCAGCAGGAAAGCGGCGAGCGGCGTCGAGGGCAAGGCGGCGACCGATCCCGGCAGCGCCGAGACGCTCCTCGCCAACCATAAAAGGAACCCGAGTCCCTTGCCCGCCAGCCACCACAAAGGCGCACCCGCTCCGGCCGCATCCAATAGCAGCGCCAGCGCTTCCAGTGGCATGATGACGAAGGTCGTAAGCGGAATGCCGATTATGTTCGCGAAGGCGCCGTAGAGACCCGCGCGATGAAAATGATAGGCCGCGATCGGCATCAGCGCGAATTCGACCAGCAAGCCGGTTGCCAGCAGCGCTGCCAGTTCGCGCAACAAACGGCGGGGCAACCCCTCCTCCCGCTTCATCGCCCAGGCTCGAATGCGCGGATGCTCGTGGAAGGCGATGATCGCCGTGACCGCGGCAAAACTCAGCTGAAAGCTGGGGCCGACCAGCGCTTCGGGCCGGAACAGCAGCACGATCAGCGCCCCGGTTGCTACCAGCCGCAAAGTCATCGCCTCCCGTCCCAGCGCGATTCCGCCCAGCACTAGCAGCGCCGCGACGCACGAACGGACGGTCGGCACCTCCGCACCCGACAACAAAGTGTAGCCGACACCCGCCAGAGCACCCGCGCCGGCGGAAATCAGAAGCAACGGCGCCCGTAATGCTAACCGTCGCGAGAGCGCGAGCAGCCTGAGCGTGATCAGCATCGTCGCGGCGATCACCGCGGTGACGTGCAGACCGCTGATCGACAGCAGGTGCGCGAGCCCCGACTGACGGAACGCGTCGCTGTCCTGTTGGCTGATCGCGCCGACGTCGCCCGTAACGAAGGCCGCGGCGACGCCGCCCTCGCTTCCTGCCAAGCGATTCTGGATATGCTGGGTCAGTTGCGTCCGCTTGGCGGTGAGCCAATGAAAGAAGCCGCCCTCGTTGGGAGCCGGCGAAACGAGCACGATCTTGCCCAGCGCCTTGCCTGTCGCACCTATCTGCTGAAACCATGCGACCCGCGCAAAATCATAGGCACCCGGCAGAGGTGGCGGTGGCGGCGGGACCAGGCGGGCACGTAATGTAATGCGCGCGCCGGGCGCGACATTGGCCGGCAGCGCATCCTGATCGACGTTCACGCGAAGACGCGGCGGCAGCGTCGGCTGCGCTTCCGGCCTGAGCAGGAGACGCGCCGCTTCCTTGGCGGGAAGGAGCGATACCGCCTCCACCTTCGCGGTCATGGTCGCGATTGTCGGACGCGCCAATACCGGTGCAGCCACCTGATTGCTGCGCATCCAAGCCAGGCCGCAGCCGACAAATGCGGCAAACAGGAACCAGGCAACCGCGCGCGCCCCGCGACCGCCCCTCCCCAGCATCACCGCAAGCAATGCGCCCGCGCCACTCACGCCGAGGAAAATCTGCCATGCGGACTGGTCGGGAAGCCCGAACCAGCCAGCAATCCCGACAGCCAGCCCTACTGGCAGCCACAAGGGCAGCTGGTCGCGTTCCGCCTCGAGCCACGGTTCGATCCGCGCCACAAGGTGACGCGGGTGCGTCCAAAAGCGCCTCCGGCCCGTTTGTGGGGTCCGAAGCGCTATGCTAGGGGCGCTCACCATTTTTCATCGGCCATGGCCAACACAGCTTGGGAGACAGGCGCTTTGGGCGCAAGCACCGCCGCAGGCGGAGAGGTCGTGACGCGTTTCGCGCCCTCCCCCACCGGCTTCCTTCATATCGGCGGCGCTCGGACCGCCTTGTTCAACTGGCTTTACGCGCGGCACATGGGCGGCAAGTTCCTGTTGCGCATCGAGGATACCGATCGCGCTCGCTCCACCCAGCCTGCGATCGACGCCATCCTCGACGGCATGCGCTGGCTCGGCCTCGATTGGGACGGTGACGTCGTCTATCAGTTCGAGCGCGCGAAACGTCATTCCGAGGTCGCGCAGGCCCTGCTCGACAAAGGCGCGGCCTATCGCTGCTACGCCACGGCGGAGGAGCTCGAAGCGATGCGCGCCGAGCAGCGCGCCAACAAGCAGCCGCTGCGCTATGACGGCCGTTGGCGTGATCGGGCTTGTGGCCCGGAGCAGGAGGGTCAGCCCTTCGTCGTCCGCCTCCGCGCCGAAACAACGGGCGAAACCACCATCCATGATCGCGTCCAGGGACCGGTCACTGTCCAGAACAGCGAACTGGACGACATGGTCCTGCTTCGCTCGGACGGCACGCCCACCTATATGCTGGCCGTGGTGGTCGATGATCATGACATGGGGGTCACGCATGTCATCCGCGGCGACGATCATCTCAACAATGCCTTTCGCCAGATGGGGATCATCCGTGCGATGGGCTGGCCCGAGCCCGTCTATGCGCACATTCCGCTGATTCACGGCGCCGACGGTGCCAAGCTCTCCAAGCGCCACGGCGCGCTCGGCGTCGACGCCTATCGCGACGAGATGGGCATGCTGCCCGAAGCGGTGAACAATTATCTCCTGCGCCTCGGCTGGGGCCATGGCGATCAGGAGATTATCAGCCGCGCACAGGCGATCGAATGGTTTGATCTCGACGCGGTTGGCCGCGCACCCGCACGCTTCGACATGAAGAAGCTCGAGAATCTCAACGGCCATTATTTGCGTGAGGCTGATGACGAGCGGTTGGCGGGGTTGGTGGCAGCCAAATTGTCCGACAAGATCGACCAAAATGGGCTCGATTTGCTGCGGCGCGCCATGCCGTTCCTTAAAGTAAGGGCTAAATCTCTCAATGAGATAGCCGAAGGTGCGAGTTTCCTGTTTCGCACCCGCCCGATCGACGTGGACGAGGCCGCCGCCAAGCTGCTAGAGGACGGCGCTCGCCAGCTTCTGGCGCGCGCCCGGGACGCGCTTGCGGCCGTCGGGGACTGGAGCGCTCCGGCGCTCGAGGCCGCGATCCGCGAGGTGGCGGAGGAAGCTCAGATTGGCCTTGGCAAGGTCGCGCAGCCGTTGCGCGCCGCGCTGACCGGCCGGACGACCTCGCCTGGTATTTTTGACGTTTTGGCTTTGCTCGGTCGCGAGGAAAGCCTGGCGCGGCTGAGTGACCAGACCGCGTAATCTATGGAGTTAGGTGGAATGGCCGACAGCACGATCAGCATCGGTGGCAAGGATTTCAACTATCCGGTGCTCAAGGGCAGCACCGGGCCGGACGTCATCGACATCCGCAAGCTCTACGGCCAGACCGGCGCGTTCACCTATGATCCCGGCTTTACCTCGACCGCGAGCTGCGAAAGTGGGCTCACTTATATCGATGGCGACGCAGGCATTTTGCTTCATCGCGGCTATCCGATCGACCAGCTCGCCGAACAATCGAGCTTTCTCGAGGTCGCTTATCTGCTGATCCACGGCGAGCTGCCGAGCGCTCGGGAGTTGGAGAATTTCACCGGCACGATCACGCGGCACACGATGGTGCACGAGCAGCTGGCGAGCTTCTTCTCGGGCTTCCGTCGCGACGCGCACCCGATGGCGATCATGGTCGGCGTGGTGGGCGCGCTCTCGGCCTTCTATCCCGATTCGACCAACATCACCGATCCCAAGCAGCGCATGATCTCGATGCATCGGCTGATCGCCAAGATGCCGACGATCGCCGCGATGGCATACAAATATTCGGTCGGCCAACCGTTCGTCTATCCGCGCAACGATCTGTCCTACACCGCCAATTTCCTGCGCATGACCTTTTCGGTCCCCGCCGAGGAATATGAGCCCGATCCCGTCATCGTCGACGCGATGGACAAGATTTTCATTCTCCATGCGGATCACGAGCAGAATGCGTCGACTTCGACCGTGCGGCTCGCCGGCTCGTCGGGCGCCAATCCCTTCGCGTGCATCGCGGCGGGCATCGCCTGCCTGTGGGGCCCTGCGCATGGCGGCGCCAACGAAGCCGCGCTCAACATGCTGCGCGAGATCGCAACCCCCGACCGCATCCCCGAATATATCGCCCGTGCCAAGAACAAGGACGATCCGTTCCGCCTGATGGGCTTCGGGCATCGCGTCTACAAGAACTTCGATCCGCGGGCGAAGGTCATGCAGAAGACCGCCGCCGACGTGCTCGAGAAACTCGGTGTCAAGGATCCGATCTTTGACGTGGCACGCGAGCTGGAGCAGATCGCGCTCAAGGACGAATATTTCATCTCGAAGAAGCTCTACCCGAATGTGGATTTCTATTCGGGCGTCATCCTGTCGGCGATCGGCTTCCCGACGACGATGTTCACGGTTCTGTTCGCGCTCGCTCGCACCGTCGGCTGGGTCGCGCAGTGGAACGAGATGATCTCGGATCCCGAACAGAAGATCGGCCGCCCGCGCCAGCTCTACACCGGCCCGACCCAGCGGGACTATATCCCGACAAAGGATCGGTGAGGCGAATGACCCTCTCCCCTTCCGGGAGAGGGAGAGTCCGCTGGATCGCTCCGCTGGAAGCGGCGCGGCAATCCCAGTCCTACCGACCGGTGGATAGGGCCTTGGGCTGACCGCGTCAGCCCTGGCTCTGTACTCCCCGGGACCGCTCGCCGCCGGCAAACGAGGCGAAGCTAACCCCCGCAACTGCAATCAGCACGAATGCAACCAGCGCGCTGTCAAAACGCGGGCTGAGCCACGTGATCGCACCATAAACGATCAGTGCTACGACCAGTGCCAGCAAGCCCCGCAGGGCCACACCGTTCGCACGCTTGGGCAAATGGCTCGCACGTGCACCATCGACCATATGCCGCACCTGCCCCAGCTGACTCGCAGAAAACCCCGCCGCGATCGCATCCGCTTCGGCTTTGTTCACACTCACGTCCCGTTCCCGATAGGTCACCGCATAACGGCGCAACACCTCCAGCCGCTGGTCGGCAAGCTGGTGTGGCGCCTCGATCCCGAACAGCAATCGCAGCACGCGTGAGTGCATGTGGCGGGGACGAAGGCTCCACAGCGGATCGGTTCGCGACAGCAGCACTACCACGCGTTCCTGCGCACTCAGTCGCGCCTCAACCGCGACTGCCTGCGTGGCCGCAAAGGGATGGTCCGCTGTGAGATCGAGATAAGCCATGACCGCCTCCATCTGCGCGAATTGCCTGTTCGCCGATGAACCGGGAATTACGGCCGATCAGATCCGCGCGGGAGACGAAACGATGCCAATGCACCGTTTCCAAATATTGCCCAAAAAGTTTACTCCGAGCCCTCTCCCCTTGGGAGAGGTGGGGAGAGGGGTCGGCCGGCTTCTGCCGGCTAAAAACTCTCTGAGGCTCCTAGGGGCATCCTGCCTTCGCTGTCACCCTCCCCAACTTCCCCAAAGGAAGAACGAGGCTTAGCGTCGCTTTCCCGCATATCGCGCGCGAAAATCATTGGCCCATTCGGTGAGCCGCTGCTCCGCAATTGCCCCGCGCAACCCCGCCATCACCTGCTGGTAAAACCATAGATTGTGCTGCGTGAGCAGCATCGCCCCGAGCATCTCGCCCGATTTGGTCAGGTGATGGAGATAGGCCATGCTCCATCCCGCGACCGGAGACTCCGGATCGATCGACGACAGATCTTCCGCCCATTTGGCATTGCGCAGGTTCACCGCTCCGTCCCAAGTGAAGGCCTGTCCGTTGCGTCCTGATCGCGTCGGCAGCACGCAATCGAACATGTCGATTCCGCGCTCGACCGCACCGACAATGTCGTCGGGCTTTCCAACCCCCATCAGATAGCGCGGCTTCGTAGGATCAAGCTGCCCCGGCGCATAATCGAGGCAAGCGAACATCGCCTCCTGCCCCTCGCCCACCGCCAGGCCGCCGACCGCATAGCCGTCGAAGCCAATGTCCAGCAGCGCATCGGCAGAAGCCTTGCGCAGCTTCTCGTCAAGCGCGCCCTGCTGAATGCCGAAGATGGCGGCGCCCTCGGCATGCGCACCACCACCGTCGAACGCCGCGCGACTACGCTTGGCCCAGCGCATGGAGCGCTCCATCGCCGCCGCCTGCACCTCGCGCGTCGAGGTGGTCGGCACCAGTTCGTCGAACGCCATCACGATGTCGGAATCGAGCAGCCGCTGGATCTCGATCGATCTTTCGGGGCTCAGCATATGCGCCGATCCGTCGAGGTGGCTCTTGAATGCGACTCCCTCCTCGGTGCGCTTGGTCAGCGCGGAAAGGCTCATCACCTGATAGCCGCCGCTGTCGGTCAGGATCGGCCGCTCCCAGCCGGAAAAGCCATGCAGCCCGCCAAGCTTCGCGACCCGCTCCGCCCCCGGCCGCAGCATCAGGTGATAGGTATTGCCAAGGATGATGTCCGCGCCGGTCGCGCGCACCTCAGTCGGACGCATCGCCTTCACCGTTCCCGCAGTGCCGACGGGCATGAACGCGGGTGTCCGCACGGTTCCGCGCTGCATCGCGATCTCGCCGGTGCGCGCCTTGCCGTCGGTTGCGTGGATGGTGAATTGAAAACGGGGTGTCACGGCGCGGCTCTTGCCGGACGATCGGATTCATGTCGAGGCACTGCGCCGTCTTCAGGCGGGCAGCCGCTAAAGTTCGACAGTTCCCCGGAAGACCGGCACGCATTCTCCCCCGATGCTCGCGCGGATACCGTCGGCAGCCTTCTGCGCCCGAAGCCTGAGCAGGCTGGGACGTCCCATTTCCACGCCTTGCATGGTTTCGAACGACAGGGAATCGCCGCCATCTACATCGAGAAGCAGCGCCGCCAGCGCCGCGTTGGCGCTTCCCGTCGCCGCATCCTCCCAGGTGCCCGCCAAGGGCGCAAACATGCGCGCGCGGACCTGCTCCTGGTCCCGCGCATATAGGAAAAGCGACAGTCGCCCGCTCGCGCCTGCATGATCCCGCGCTGCGCTTCTAAACGCGGCCAGGTCGGGCACGGCTCGCCCCAATGCCTCCGGCTGTACCTGTGCCAGTACGAAGTCGATGCCGACGCTGGCGCGAGTCGGTTGGTGTGCCGTCACCACCACATCATCTTCCGCCAAGCCGGCACAAGCGGCGACAGCCTCCGCAGGTACGATACCAAGCCGTTGCAGGGGTTGAGGCGCGTCGATCTCCGCGCCGACAATCTCGTTCGATGAAGAACGCAACAGACGCACGCTCACCAGCCCCGCCTCCTCCTCGAAGCGCAGCGTGTTCGGAAGGTCGGGATTAGCCGCCGCCAGCGCAAAGGCCGTGCCGACATTAGGATGGCCCGCGAAAGGCATTTCCGCTGTTCGGTTGAAAATGCGAACGCGCGCTTGGTTGGCGGGATCGGACGGCGGCAGGACAAACGTCGTCTCGCTATAGTTCATCTCTGCCGCGAGCGCCTGCATCTCGTCGTCCGAGAGCCCCACGGCGGGGAAAAAAACAGCTACCGGATTTCCGCCGAACCGCGTTGTCGTGAACACGTCAATCGTCACGTAAGAAAAGCACCGAACCGCGTTGCTGTCGTTCAAGGGTAGCGCTCCCTTACCTTCGGCTATCCGACTCATCTTGTCGTCGACGAAAGCCCTACCGGCTTGGCTCGAATTTCCCAGAGACACCGTGCCGCATTCACGCTGGACCCGTGAAGGGCGGTTTCACCCCAAACGCAAAGGCGCCGCTGGGTCATACGAACCAGCGGCGCCTCTGTTGATCGACTGCTCAGACGAGCGTGCCTTTTAGGCGAACGTCGCCCGCACGCGCCGCTGCCGCAGCGACGCCCCGATCCCGCCGAAGCCCAGGATCATGAGCGCCCATGAGGCCGGCTCCGGTACCGAAGGAGGAGGCGTGGTTGACTTAGTTCCGAAGAACACCAGGTGCGAAAGCGCATGAGGATTCTGGTTGTACGGAATCAGGAACGTGTCCCAGTTGCCGGACGACGCCGGGGTGATCTTGTACAGCACGAAATTTTGCGCTGACTTCACCGCCACGAAATCGACCAGGAAACCCGGCAACGACCAGGTTCCCGACGCAGTACCAGCGCCCGTAAGCGAACCGGTAAACCCACCATCGTTGCTGGCGGCGATCACATTCAGCGTGATGTCAGCGCCCGCACCGGGATGGGTATCGTTGTAAGTGTTGAAGGCATTCTGGGCGAGCAGATAGCTCGCATTGCCCGAGTTGCTGCTGTTGATGTTCGTCTCGAACAAGCAGCCCGTATTGATAGAGGCGCAACTTCCATCGATGACCGAAGTCGCCGATGCCGCACCGGCGCCGAAGAAGGCGCCCGCCAGTGCTGCTGTCACAAGGATCCGATTCATCTCAACCCCCAAATTGGTCGTTCGGTGAGTCGGTCATAGGGCAAAATCTAATATTCTCCGAATCGGAGTGGTTAATGCCGCGCTGGATACTAGCGCTATAAAATCATATAATAGCTTCCGACAGTCCGGTTTAACCTTATCCGCGGTGGCCAAGATATCAGGTTTCCGATAGCGATCGTCCACCATATCTTGGTTAACTTTCGACCGCGCCGTCTCAGAATTTGGCCGGGGAACAGATAGATAGTGGTAACAATAATGCCTCAGATCGCCCCGGCCGTCCAAAGTCAGGGCGACGCACGGACGCGGCAAAAATGAATCTACTCCGGAACGGAGGGATCGCGCCGGGCAGCGGCTATCCTTCGTCTGGCAGACGCGAGCGACATCGTCGGGTATACGCTCTCAAATGTTCCGCGGAATTTTGGTCCCGTACAGCGCGATCAAATGATCGCATGGACAAGTCCGACGCTCCTTCCCCGATGCACTCCGCTCCGGTAGAATCCGCCTCAGGCGCCGTGGCCGGTCATGGCTTTCACTGCCCGAAGCCAAAAGGGCTGATAATAAAGCCAGGTCGCCAGCGTCTCGTTGCCGAAGATCCACAAGGCAGCCCCGACATACGCCGGATGCAGCCTTCCGCGCGTGACGAGATCATAAGCGCCGACCGCGAGCACCAGCACAAACGTGCCGATAAACGCCTCGAAATAGAAGGCGGCATAGCCTTCACCCCAACGGTCGACCAGCGCGGACAACCAGATGCGGCTGAAGCCCGGCTCTGTAAGCGCGATCGTTCCCGTCAGCATCAGCCGCTTGTGCGCGGCGGGATCGCGACGCTTCATGAAGCCGACAAAGAGTAGAACGACCGAACCGAAAGTGTTGGCTAAATTGACACTTAGCCAGGCAATCCAACGGTCCGGCATATAGGGGTTTTTGACGATCTCGGAGATGGCGGTGGCCGGCCCGAGCACCAGCATCAGCGGCAATAGCACCAGCGCCGCCATCCCCAGCCGACGATGGACTGCGACGCGCCGCGTCCGCACCAGCCATACCTGCGCGGCGAGCAGCAGCAGCCATGACCCATAAGCCACAACGTGCAGGTGGACGATCAGGGAGAAATGCAGGCTGCCCTCATGCGCGCGCCTGACCATGTCCAAACCGAAGCCGGTGACGATCGCCAGCCAGACCACGAACACTATTCCTGCAATCATCGCGCGATCGTTGCGATGATGCGCCGCAAACTTTTGCCCCGCCGATACCCCGCTTGCCATCCCGAATCTCCCCTCGCCCGATCAATAGGGACGCTTTATTTGAGTGTATTGCAAGGGAGCAGAATGTTGGAAACGTTTCACTTGATCATGTGAACGTTTCCAATTTTCTGTGGCAGCCGAATCTGGTCGCCGTGATGAGCCGAACGGGCGGGTTTCGCGTCGTCAATCGCCTTCGAAGGCGACCAGATGATGCACCGCGACGCCTGAGTCGCGCAGGCGGTTCGCTCCGCCCAGGTCCGGCAGATCGACGATGAACGCGGCGGTATCGATTACCGCACCTGCCGAGCGAAGCAGCTCGACCGCGGCCAGCGCAGTGCCTCCCGTTGCGATCAGATCGTCGATCAGCACCACGCGCATGCCCTCGCCGCATGCGTCGGCATGCATCTCCAGCCGGTCGGTGCCATATTCGAGTTCATAATCCACGCCGACACGCGCGCCCGGCAGCTTGCCCGGCTTGCGCAGCATGAGCAGACCGCATTTGAGCTTATAGGCAAGCGCCGCCGCGAACACGAAGCCGCGCGCCTCGATGCCGGCCACCAATTGGGTCCCCTCGCCCGCAATAAGTCCTGCCAATCGATCGATCGCCTCCGCGAAGCCTGGCCCATCGAGCAGCAAAGTACTGATGTCGCGGAACTGGATACCGGGCTTGGGATGATCGGGGATCGTGCGGATCAGCGCCTGAAGATCAGCGTCGAGCGACATAAATTTCTCCTTGAAACCGCAGATCAGACGCCTGCCACCGCGGCTTCGATCAATGCGACGATCATCGTATTGATCGGCGTGGGGATGCCATGTTTAGCGCCCAGCCGCACGATCACCCCGTTGCGGGCGTCCAGCTCCATCGGCCGGCCGGCGGCGCGATCGGCAAACATCGAATTGATCGAGTCGCGCGGCGCCGCACGGCAGTTGGCAATCACGGCGTCAGGCAGGTCATCGGCAAGCCTCGCGCCCTCGGCGCGGCCCACCGCGACACATTCGCGCACCATCGCCCTCTGGATCTCCGCAATATCGTCGCGCCACGCAACCCCGCCCGGTTGTAGTGTCAGGGCCGAAATAGCGCCCGCGCAATTGAGCGCCAGCTTGTTCCATAGCACGGTGATAAAATCGTCCGTCGTAGACACCGCAATCGGCGTATGCGCGAGCAAGCCGACGAATGCCTCGCCGGCGGCGCCCTGCGGCACCATGATCGTGCCCATCCGCCGCTGCCGAATATGCCCCGCCGCGACCCGCTCAGCCGGAATATCCACCACTGCGGGCAGGATGCGCTCGATCGGCAGATAAGGCGCAAAACGGGCGACATGCTCGGCCCCGTTCTGCAGTACCGCCACGCGTGTGTTGGGACCCACCAGCGTCCTGAACCAGCGCGCGGTCGCTTCGACATCGTAGGTTTTGGTCGCTACCAAGACCCAATCGACCGGCGTGCCCATGTCCGGATCGGTCAGCAGCTTTGGGCGTGCCGTGATCACGCCCTTCGGGGTCTCGACCTGAAGCTGCTCGAAGGGCGTGCGCGCGCACACCGTGATGTCGTGGTCATCCGATTGGGCAAGCCACGCGCCGACGCTGCCGCCGATCGACCCCGGCCCGATCAGCGCGATCCTTATCCTGCCCATCCGCTTCGCATAGCCGATATGCGGCGAAAGTCAGCCGATCCCGCTCGGTTTTATCCGCTGGTTAACCGCAGGCAATTATACGTGGACGGGGAAGAGGGTTCCGTAGTGTCTGAGTTTGAGTTCAACCTTGATCGCGACCGGCGGCTGCTGACAGTCGCCATTCGCGGCTTCTGGGATGTGCAAATCTATCGCGCTTATGATGTGCGACTACGCGTTGAGTTGGCCGCGCTGAAACGATTGCCCGCGCCGCGCGCTTGTCTAGTCGACGCCCGGGATTTCGCGATCCAGTCAATGGAGGTTGCGGGTCTGATGCGGGAGGGCGTCACCGAGCGCCTGCCCCTCTATCCGGAGCGAACGGCGCGGCTTGTCTCCCGCGCCATCTCCCACGCCCAGGCCGCGCGCATGACCAACGATGTGGGCCATCGCGTGTTCGACGACATCGAATCGGCCATGGACTGGTTGCTCGGAAAGGATAGCCAGCCTGGCTGCGCGTCAGCGGTCGGCGCGGTCGCCACCCGGTAACAGCAAGCTCGCATCGCCGTAGGAATAGAAGCGATAGCCTTGCGCGATTGCGTGCGCATAGGCCGCCTGCATCCGTTTGCGCCCCATCAGCGCCGACACCAGCATGAACAAGGTCGATCGCGGCAGGTGGAAGTTGGTGATCAGCCCGTCGATCGCGCGAAAGCGATAGCCCGGCGTGATGAAGATCGCGGTGTCGCCCTCAAACGGCCGGATCACGCCGTCCTCGCCCGCCGCGCTTTCCAGCAGACGCAGACTGGTCGTGCCCACCGCGATCAGCCGCCCGCCCTGCGCGCGCACCGCGTTAAGTCGGTCGGCGGTCGCGGCATCGATCCGTCCCCACTCGGCGTGCATCTTGTGCGCGTCGGTATCGTCCGCCTTCACCGGCAGGAAGGTGCCCGCACCGACGTGGAGCGTGAGCGTCGCGTGGCCGATCCCCGCCCCTCCCAGCCCCTCCATCAGGCGCGGCGTGAAATGGAGCGCTGCGGTCGGCGCCGCCACCGCTCCGGGCTCGTTCGCGAACATCGTCTGATAGTCGCTCAGGTCGCGCGTGTCGGCCGCCCGCTTGCCAGCGATATAAGGGGGCAGCGGCATCCGCCCCGCCCGCTCGAGCAGGAGCTCGACCGGCTCTTGGCCCGGGAATTCAAGCAGGATCGAACCGTCGTCGTAGCGGTCGGCGGCGATGGCGGATACGTCGCTGCCGAAATCGATCCGATCGCCGATCTTCACGCGTTTGGCGTTGCGCACGAACGCGATCCAGGCGCGCGGCCCTTCGCGCTTGTGCAACGTGGCGCCCACCTTGGCTTCGCCGCGTCTGCCCTCGAGTTGCGCGGGGATAACGCGCGTATCGTTGAAGATCAGGCAATCCCCGCGGCGCAGCAACGAAGGCAGATCACTAACGATGCGGTCTTCCGTCCGTGTGCCATCGAGCAGCAGCAGGCGGGCGCTGTCCCGCGGCGACGCGGGCCGAAGCGCAATCCGCTCCGGCGGCAGGTCGAAATCGAACAGGTCGACGCGCATCCCAGGCCAATCGTTCAATTCGTCGCTCCAGCGAAAGCTGAAACACATCTCCCGAACCGCGGTGCCAGTCGGTCAGGAGATGGATCCCGGCTTCCGCCGGGATGACGACGTGACTTACTTTGGCTGCTTCTTCGCAGCCGGCTTCGATGACGGCACAGTTGCCGCTGGAGCAGGCTTGCTCCCGCTCGAGCCCAAGGTCGTCGGAACGCCCGTGATCGGCGTGGCCGTGGCCGGGGCCGGCGCATCCGCAACCGGCGGCGTGTCCGGATTGGCGGGCGGATCGCCGATCCAGGCGTGCACGATCTTGGTCGGATGCGCGGGCGGCTCGCCCTTTTCGATCCGGTCGACATAGCCCATGCCGCGATAGACCCGGCCGATGACCGTATATTTGCGGTCGAGAATAAGGTTCGGCGCCAGCATGATATAGAATTGGCTGTTGGCGCTATTCTCGGATTCCGCGCGCGCCATCGCCATCGTGCCGCGCACATGGGGCAGGTCGTTGAATTCCGCCTTCAGGTCGGGAAGATCGGATCCGCCCTCGCCCGTGCCCTTGGGGTCGCCGCCCTGGGCCATGAAGCCCTCGATCACGCGATGGAAGATCGTGCCGTCATAGAAATTGCGGCCGGTCAGCACCTTGACCCGTTCGACCGAATTGGGCGCTTTGTCGGGGCGAAGCTGGACCGAGACGACGCCGCCGCTCGAAAGCTGCACGTTCCACGTATTCTCGGGCGTCGGCGCTGGGGGCGGAGGCGCCTCGCGCACCACCAGCCCTTTGAACTTGGGTTCGGCATAACCCTGCGGCCCCGTCTCGGTAGATTGGGCGAGCACAGGCGCCGAAGCCAGACCGATCAGGCCCAGTGCGAACAGCTTGAAAGACAAAGGGTTGGACTCCGTTCCTGTCAGCGCGTGCGCGCGCGTATTTCTGCCGCGACGGCGGGCGGTACGAAATGCTCGATATCGCCGCCGCCGCGCGCGACGTCCTTTACCAATGATGACGCAATATGCGCGACCGCGGGCGACGCCACCAGAAAGATGGTATCGATCTCGGGTGTCATCATCGCGTTCATTGCCGCCATTGGCTTTTCATAGTCCAGATCGCTGCCGCTGCGCAGCCCGCGAATGATGAACCGCGCGCCCACGGACCGCGCGAAGCTCACCGCCAGGCCCTCGAACTCGCGTATCTCGACCTCGCCCTCAATCGCCGCCACCTCATGCTTCAACAGCGCGACGCGTTGCTCGAGCGTGAACAAGGGCGATTTCGAGCTGTTGGTCGAAACCCCGATCACCAATTTGTCGACCAGCCGCAAGGCGCGCCGGATGATCTCGAGATGCCCCAGCGTGGGTGGATCGAAGGTGCCTACATAGGTCGCGACCCGCGTCACCGGTCGCGCTCCACCACATAGCGGGCGATCGAGCGCAGCAGGTTCGCCTCGGCGCCGAAACCGGCGAGATGGCCGATCGCCTGATCGACCAGCATCTCCGCCTGCTGGCGCGCGCGCTCGGGGCCCAGAAGTGAGACGAATGTGGCTTTGCCGCGGTCGGCATCCTTGCCCACCGCCTTGCCGGTCACGTCGGCCTGACCTTCGACGTCGAGCAGATCATCGGCAATCTGGAATGCCAGGCCGATGTCGCGCGAATAAGCACGAACGATGCGGCGCCCTTCAGGCGGGACATGGCCGAGGATCGCTCCGGCTTCCAGGCAGAAGGCGATCAGCGCGCCGGTCTTGAGCTGCTGAAGGCGCGTCACCGCGCTAAGATCGAAAGTCGTTCCCTCAGCCGCCAGATCCATCATCTGCCCGCCGGCCATGCCGGACGGGCCCGCCGCACGTGCGAGCTCGGCCAGGAGCTCGGCCCGCACGAACGGGTCGGCATGCGTCTCAGGGTCCGAAAGGATCTCGAATGCCAGCGCCTGGAGCGAATCCCCCGCGAGCACCGCCGTCGCCTCGTCGAACGCCCGATGCACGGTCGGCTTGCCGCGCCGCATATCGTCATCGTCCATGCAGGGCAGATCGTCGTGAATCAGGCTGTAGACATGGATGCATTCGATCGCGGTGCCGACGCGCAGCGCGGGCATGCGATCGACATGGAACAGGTCCGACGATGCGCGCACCAGCAGCGGGCGCAGCCGCTTGCCCCCGCCGATCGCGGCATGACGCATGGCTTCGTAAAGCCGCCGGCGCGGATCTTGGGGGACGGCCAGAATATGGTCGAACATCTGGTCGATGTCGGTCGAAACCCGGTCCATGGCCGTCTTGAGCGCGAGCGGTACCACGCTCATCGGCGTATCAGCCGGCATCGAAATTCTGGGTGCCGCGCGGGCTGCCGTCCGGCCCCAGTGTGATCTTTTCGATCCTGGCCTGAGCCGCCTGCAGCCGAGCTTCACACTGGCCGCGCAGTCTGTCGCCCTCGGCATAAAGCTCGATCGACTCGTCGAGGCTAGCCTCGCCGCTCTCGAGCCGGTGGACGATCGCTTCGAGGCGCTTCAGCGCATCCTCAAACGACAAATCGGAAATCGTGGCTTCGTCGCTCATGTGCACCGACTCTTGGGACGGGAGCGTTGCGGGGTCAAGCAGGCCGCGACGCGGCTCGTCGGATCGCTCCGGCGGAAATGACCTCGGCAACGCCGGAATGCCCGCGTTGATGGTGAGCAGGCATCGCCTTTGGTCGAGCGTCAGAGGCGGTCAAGGTCCGCACGCAAGAGCGAGATGCTGTTCTAAGCTAAAGGCGTGGAAGCCGAATGAAGGTGCCACCGTACCAATTGCCCGTGGCTCGTCCGTGCTTATCGTACTGCCGCGACATCATTGTGTACTCGTCGCGAGAGACCCAAGTGTAATTGTATAAGCGATATGTTCCCTCGGGCTCATCCCGAAAGCTAATTTTCAGCGCCAGATTGGAACGCTCATCGAGCATACCGACGCCAACTCCGCTCCGCTCGGTTCCGAAGTGAGACAGGTGGTGTACGTGACGGTTGGCGCCCATGACCCAGAGGATGTGCCCCTTCAGGTTGCCAGCGCTTACAACGCACAACACGCTTCCTTCCGTGTTGATCGGATCGCATTTGGTAAAATGCTTCGGTATTGTAATCGTCTCGACGGTCTTTCCGTCCCATACCTGCTGAAACAGGTCGTTCTTAAGCGTCCATTCGCCGATGAAAGCACTGAGCGGGTTGCCCCTTTGGGTTGGAGACGCCCCTTGAGAGATTGCGGGTGCGTGAATGCCGGCCAACAGACATCCTACGGTAGCCACCCAGATTCGTCGGATGTTCTGTCCCACCATATGAACTTCGCCGTTTCGCTCTCGCGATAATGGCTTTTT
>Ga0207647_10000411_pt1 | contig 35218 bp, 34 predicted proteins | sample KBSCornC2_FD_184295 | JGI IMG/M metagenome (GOLD analysis project Ga0207647, IMG submission 184295) | Corn rhizosphere microbial communities from Kellogg Biological Station, Michigan, USA - C2 (SPAdes) (version 2) | ecosystem: Host-associated > Plants > Roots > Rhizosphere ... | reverse complement strand
TGGTCATAAAGATCTGTACTGCTGGTTTTATGTGGTGTCATTTTCTTAACAGTGGCCCGCTTTCCTTTTGCTTTTGCTTTAATGATCTCCAGCAATTGTGCGTTATACTCGTCTTTAAATTTGGACACATCAAACTTTTCGGCATACTGGTCAATAAGCGCCAAACCCATATCCATTTCTTTTTTGCTGATCTCGACATCGGTGGCAATGTTTAGGTCGTCCGTCTCGCGTATCTGCTGCCCAAAGCGTATGCGGGTTACCACCAGCACATTGTTTACCGGGTGCACAATACACAAACTTTCAGTACTACGGAGGACAAAGCGCGCCAGTCCGGCTTTTTTTGATTTGGTAAGCGCCTGCAGCAGCAAAGCATAGGCTTTGTTGTTTTTAGTATCGGGCTCTGTGTAGTATGACGTCTCGTAAAACATCGGGTTCACCTCATCCACATTCACAAACGCCTCGATGGTGATCACTTTACTTTTTTCGGGCGCGGCGTCTTCAAAGTCCTGCTCATCCATCACCACATAATCGTCGCCCATTTTATAACCTTTTACAATTTTGTCGTACGGCACTTCTTTGTGGGTGTGCTCGTTTACGCGCTGGTAACGTATGCGCGAGTGGTCGCGACTATCCAGCATATCAAAATCAAGCGAACTGGTTTGTACCGCCGAATACAGTTTTACCGGTATGCTCACCAGTCCAAAACCTATTGAACCTTTCCAGATCGATCTCATGACTAAATGTTTATAACTGATATAACTATTGAAGAAGGAAAGGGTTTGCAGTACCTGTGCCCGATTTGTCATTCTGAGCATAGCGAAGAATCTTGTATGAGCGGTAAGCAAAATGTATAAGATCCTTCGCTATCGTTCAGAATGAAAATGCCGGTTAAAACAAAAAGCCTCCCATGAATGGAAGGCTTTCATTATAATGAACCAATTTAATTATTGGTTGTCAGGAACGCTTGCTATGCGATATACGGTATTTCCGTTGGCATCTCTGGTTTCCTCCAGGTAGATATCCTCGGCAGTTACATAGTATTTTTTGCCGTTCAACGTAACGCGACGTGCGTTTTCAGGTAATTGTTCAACAATATCGCCTACATGCGGAACCTGGTTAACTGTCCCGTTGTCTCCGCCGTTCGGGCCATCATTTTTTTCGGTATTTAGTACGCCGTCTTTGCCGGCTACTACATAAACTTTATCGCCCTTATCGTTGATGATTATTTTGTAGTAAACGCCGTTATATTCAAAGAATTGCTGATTATCAATCATGATTGATTTAGCGCCGCGTGGCAATGAAGGCACTGCTGCACCTACAGGCGGAGCGGTTACTACATATCCATCATCAAACGGGCTATAAAAGATACCATCATAATAATAATATAAGGACGAGCCCATATAAAATGGATAATAACCAAAAGGCAGGGCATTAAAATAAAACCCTAAAGACGGATAACCATAAAAATTACGGTAACCAAAACCATTGCGATAGGCTAAACCCAAACCCAGGTTCAAACCATTACGATAGCCGGTGCTAAACCCCACGCTTCCGCGGAAACCGCCGCCAACGCTGCCGCCGCCTCTGCTGAAGCTGCCGCCTCCGCCACCACCGGCATGGGCACCGCCGCGCTGTGCATCGGCGTTAAAAACCACCATTACAGAAAGCGCTCCGCCTAACATTAATGCAGATGCGTATTTATAAAACCTTTTCATATTATGATTAAACATTAACTCAATTTGGCGCTATGTAGTATGCGGTAGAAAAACTTTTACTAACATAAACATTTGTTAGACAAATTCAGGTTCAAAGGGTTTAATTGTCTGCTAAAAATATTTCGATTTTTGCGGATTATTTTTTAACGAGCTGCAACGGGAAGATCAGCCTGAAATTACTACCCACATTTTTAACCGAATCAACCTCAATTTTTATGTCGTGAAACGCGGCTATCGACTTAACAATGGGCAGCCCCAAACCAAAGCTATCCTGCTGCATGGATTGTCTGACTTTTTTGAACCGATTGAAAATCAACGGCATATCTTCAGGACTTATGCCTACACCGGTATCGGTGATATTTACCACAAGGTTGCCGCTTTCAAGCTCGGTGGTGATGGCTATCTCGCCGTCCTCCTTATTGTATTTGATGGCGTTGTTCACCAGGTTAAAAAACAGGTTAAACAGCAAGAAGCGGTTAACGTTAACCAAAGTAACATTCTCCGGTACCAAAATATCGAAAGTCAGGTTCTTTTCGGCCAGCCGGACGCTGATCTCGTCATAAACCTCTTGCAGCAACTGGTTAATGGAAATCTGATCTTCTTTCAGGAACTGCTCATTTTCAATCTGCGATATGAGCAACAACGTTTTGGTTATGCTTTTTAGGCGATTTAATATCTTGAGCATTTCCAACAGGCGCACTTTCAACTCGTCGGCAACATCCTCCTGCCCAAACATGTTTTCAATTTTTGACTGAAGGATGGATATCGGCGTCATTAGCTCGTGCGAGGCGTTGGATATAAACTCGCGCTCCTTTTGGAAAGCGGCCTCGATAGTCTCGATCATTTTATGAATACTGATATCAAGGTATTGGAAATCGGACGTCGAGGTTCTGACTTCTTTATACGGACCAAAGTTCGGGAACTTCTGCCCTATCAACTTGGTTTTAATGATCAGCCCCAACGGATTAAGTACACGATTGGTATAGAACGAGTCGGCCAGAATGGTCAGCAATATCATACCGATAAGTACCACAAAAGCTATATTTTGCAGCGGGGCGCTCGTCTCATCCAGCGTAGCGACGCTCTTGCCAATTTCGAGCAAATATTTATGGTTACCTATCTCAAAAGTGTGGCTTAAAATGCGGTAATCAATGGTGTCCCGCTCCACCAGGCGGCGCTCATTCTTAATGGTATCAATATTATGCCCGGGGACGGTATCGGTTTCAATGGTAAGGTATTCTTCTTTAAGCGGCAGATAGTAGCTGCCGTAAGTCTCGCCATCAGGAATGTAGTTTTTTATACCCTGGTCCTTTACAATTTGCAGAAACTTTTTTTGCTGCTTGATGAGGTTATTATCCACATAATTGCGGCTGATGCGCTTTATGAGCAGAGGCACAAGCAAGACGAACAAAACCACGATAACCAGTTTTGAAATGGCATTAAACAGCGTAAGTTTTGTTTTTAATTTCAATGCTAAGTGTTCATTTTAACTTTATAGCCCAGGCCGCGCACGGTTTCCAGCCAGTCGGGTGCTGAATAAACGTTTAGTTTCTTGCGGATGTTTTTGATATGTGCGTCGATGTAGTTCGAGTCGTAATCGTCATTAATCACACTGCCCCATATGTGCTCGCTCAATTGCGTGCGGCTCAATGTGCGGTTTTTATTAAGGATGAGATAAGCTATCAGATCAAACTCTTTTTTGGTGATGGTATTTACTACCGCATCCTGGCAGGTGATGGTCCTGTCGGTAAGGTTGATCAGGAAATCGCCCAGTTCAACTATATTTTGTTTAAGCCCGAATTTGCGGCGCATAATAGCCTGCATGCGGCTTTGTAATTCTAATAATGAAAATGGCTTTGGCAAGTAGTCATCGGCCCCCAAATCAAGTCCGCGGATACGATCATTTATCTCTGCACGCGCAGTCAGGATAATACAAGCTGCGTCTGGGTTATTTTTCTTGGCTTCTTTAAGCAAGTCCAACCCTTCATAATCAGGCAAACCCAGGTCTATCAATATAAAATCATACAAACTGGTTGCTATTTTCTCTGAAGCCGAAGCGCCGTTATGGCAAACATCAGTTACATAATTATTGGTGTTCAGGAAAATTTCCAGTTCATGCGCTAATGCTTCTTCATCCTCAATTATTAAAACATTCATATGGCTTAATAGAAAATGTAGAAAAATGATGCGTTTATAAATGACTCGTGCTTATTCTGCAATGCGCCCTCTACGTTAACCGGTATAGAATATTTGTAAGCCAGCTCAAAAGTATAATGCGGGCGATTATAGGCAACCGGCAATTTAAAGCTATAGTTCAGCATATTTAGCCGGCCGTTGTTAAAATTAGTGCCCGGACCAAAACGGTATATGTTCATGGCGTTTAAGCGCGTCTCATTATCTAAAGAATAGCGCTCCACAAAGTTTTGAGTGCCTATAATAAAGCTAAAACCGGGGTTAAACGACAGGTAATCTTTATCATCAAAAACATTCCATTTGGTTTCAAAATATTTAGAGTGGGTAACCGTCATGAAAAAGTCGCTTGATTTGCCGAACAGATAATCCAACGTTACCGTCGATTTTACCGGTCCCCAATCATATGAGTTTTTCCAGTTCACATCGTTTGAGGTTGCTGATTCAATGATGCGCTCCTCTTTATTAAATATAAAACGATTGTAGGATATCGCTCCCGAAAATTTTTTGGTTGGATGATACAGATAGCCGCCACCCAAATCAATCTCATCAACTGAGGTATTATAACCTATTAATCGAAGTGCCGATCCGTATGCAAAAAAGCCGCTTTTAAAATTGTACACCACATCTGCAGAATAATATGGATAGGTAATTTGCGCAACGCGACCAAAAAACATGGCGTCGCTGCCATAATTAACACCTACCGATATGGAGCGCTTACGTATAATGGCGTCGGTATCTTTTACGGCAGGTTCAGTATGGTCAAAAATATGATCATAACGCAGCAACTCAGCAGCGCTCGCAGGGCTACATATAGCAATTAAAATCAATATACGCAGATATTTCATTTTGATCGGCTCGTTTTTGTTTAGGTTAATTACCGTTTCGTCTCGGAATCTCAGGCGGCCTATCTAATCCTTCCGGACGACGTTCGCGCTTAGGCTTGCCCTTTGAATCCTTCTTATCATCCCCAATCTTTTCCGGCTTAACCTGGCGTTTTGCCCTTGATATCTCCTTAATTTTCTTTTCCTCTTCTGCCTTTTGCTTTTTGGTAGTATCGGTAGCCAAAATATATCGCATATCACGGCCAAAAGCCAATGAACGGTGTCCCGTACTGGTTTTAGCAGATGACAAGCTTGCTGCAAATATCAACAACAATACAATATAAGCAAGCCGTTTTAACATCGACGACACGAATTTGGTAAATATTTTTCCAAAAGTCAGTAATTGCAAGGGGGTGCCGTAGCACCCACCTAATTTATAGTAATGGGCTTAAATTTTTATAATTTTTGAGGAATTTTAGCATACCGGGAATCGGCATCCCATCGCAAACATGAAATTTGGGGCCTACGCCCGCCAGAATATCGCAATTAAGCAATAGTAATACCCTTTGACGGATATATGCGGTTATGATCGTCAATGATAACACAACCTATCTGATTTAATTGATTAATCAGGTAAATACCGGCATTAACACCTATAGTCATTACCGGGGTTGCCATAGCATCTGCAAACTCGGCAGTAGGGCTTATTACACTCACACTTTTAATCTGGCTCACGGTAAAACCGTTAACCGTCTTAGCAGTATTTAATTTTTTATGGTTAATAATAGCGTACTTTTCGGTGTTGGCAGAAGTTGCCACAGCCATATTGCTGATCTCCAGATCGGCAAAAGGCTCATTAGCCTGGCGGGGATCGGCAGTGGCAACGGTCCAGGGTTCCATATCAGGTTTAAGGCCCCAGGTTAACAGGTCGCCGCTGGCGTTGATAACACCGTTGCTTACGCCCTCTAACTGTAAAATGTATTTGGCGCGGTCGGCAGCATAACCTTTGCTGTTAGCAGCAAAGCCAATGCGCATACCTTTTTCTTTCAGGAAAACGGTGGTTGCTTTAGCATCCAGCACTACATCTTTATAATTAACCGTAGTATAAGTTACTGTTGCAATGTCGTCGTTATCTGCGGCCCTGTCATTAGTATAGTAGGTAATATCGAATGAGCCGTGAGTTAATTCTGAAATTTGCAACGAGCGTTCAATCAGTTTGTAGATTTCGGCATTAACTTTTACAGGTTTTACACCCGCATGACGATTGATAGTGTTTACCGCACTGTCTTCGCCAAAGGTACTCAACAATTTTTCAACACGATTGATTTCAGCAATAGCGCTGTTAATACGCTCGCCGGCCCAAACAGGGTCAGCGCCTACTACACTGATTTCAAACTTGTTACCCATAAACATCACTTCACGTCTGTAGATGTTTGAGTTATTTGTTACTACCTTTTTTAGAGCCAGCATAATCCAGTCTTTTATTTCTAAAATCTAAATTAGAATGGCTTTATGAAAACAAGATGAAAACTCGATTAGCAGAAATATAAAAAATGTTAAATGCAGACGTTTTTAGGAGACTAGCTTTTTGTACGCAACAAATGCTGCGAAAAAAAAGAAAACTAACGTTACCCATGCCAACCTTTTTATTCCGGTATCAATCTGTTTGGTTGTATGGGTTTTATAAAAGGTCCATCCTGAGCAGCTTAAAAGCACGATGCTGCTTAAGCCAATAACTATCTTATTATTACTGGCATACATCAACATCATAGACGCAATTATTAACACACCGAACAAAGCCGGGTATCTTTGAAAAGTATTTTTGTAAACAATGGGCGTTGCGGGGCGGTAGGCTTCGAGCAAAATGCGCAACTCTTCATAGTTTTCAATGTAAGGCGATATCACAATGCTTTCCCCTTTTTGCTGACCACGTATTATTAAGATATCCCGGTTCATTTGGTCTATCCGCGCTATTTCATTTAGTGGGATGCTAATATCAGGCAGGTTACTTTGGTGGCGGGTAATTGATTCGCCGTCGATAGTCAGCTTATAACTATAAAACACTTGTCTTTGGCGCCTTCTGGATAATGCGAAGCCAACGGCAAACACCACCATAAACATCACCCCTTGGAAGATCATATCCTTATTTAGGAAATTGCCGCTTGCATTATTGGTGTAATAATAAAATGCCAGCCAGCCTACAAAGAAAAGCGCAAAACCGGGCAATATTTCTTTGAAAGGCTTATTAAACAGCGGATACTTTTCGGGCAGGTTTTTATATTCAGTCATAACAAGGTTTAATAAACGAATATAAAACAAAAATGCAGATATGCTAATGATTGACCCATCTGCATATCTGCACATTTACATATCTGCACATCAAATTCGCGAAGGCAATTTACGCCACGCTTCCTTCTTTCAGTTTCTCCGCATTTTCTGCAAACTGAAGGGCTTCCATAATCTCCTGGATATTGCCGTTCATTACGTCAGAAAGGTTATAGATAGTCAAACCAATACGGTGCTCAGTTAAGCGGCCCTGGGGATAGTTGTAAGTACGAACTTTAGCAGAGCGGTCGCCGGTGGCCACCATGGTTTTACGCTTTTTAGAGGTTTCTTCCAGGTGCTTTTGCAGCTCCATCTCATAAACGCGCGAACGCAATACCTGTAAAGCTTTATCAAAGTTTTTTAACTGCGATTTCTGATCCTGGCACTGTGCCACCACCCCTGTTGGGATGTGTGTTAAACGCACGGCAGAATAGGTGGTGTTTACCGACTGCCCACCCGGACCGGAAGCACAGAATAAATCTTTACGGATATCGGCAGGGTTTAACTGGATATCAAACTCATCAACCTCTGGCAATACTACAATTGATGCTGCCGAAGTATGCACACGGCCCTGGGTTTCAGTTTCCGGAACACGCTGCACGCGGTGTACGCCTGATTCATATTTTAAAGTACCGTAAGCGTCCTCAGCATTTACGTTAAATACAATCTCCTTGTAACCGCCAGCGGTACCTTCGGTACAATCGACCAACTCGGTTTTCCAACCGCGTTTCTCACAGTAGCGCATGTACATACGGTAAAGGTCGCCGGCAAAAATTGCAGCTTCGTCGCCACCTGTACCACCGCGTATCTCTACAATGGCATTTTTAGAATCTTCAGGATCTTTAGGGATCAGCATCAAACGTATCTGCTCCTCCTTCTCCTCTTGTTGAACCAGCAATTCGTCCAGTTCAGTTTTAGCCATCTCGCGAAACTCTTCGTCCTTCTCAGTAGCTAATATTTGTTTATTAGTATCAATATTGCTGACAATGTTGCGGTAAATATGGTACTCGTCAACAATCTTAGCCAGATCTTTATATTCTTTATTCAGCTGGGCAAAACGCTTCATATCAGCCATGACATCAGGGCTGCTCAATTCTTCCTCTACTGTTTTCCAGCGTTGATATATTAATTCTAATTTTTCTAACATAACTGATCCTTTCAGTCGGCCCAATAAAACTGACCGACTTTAAAAGAATGCAAAAATACAGTTTTTCGACCGCAAAGCATAGCACCGTGTCGTTAAAGGTAAAAGGTTATGGTGGGATGACAGAAATTTCAATTCAATTGTCATCCTGAGCAGGGGACGCTTGCGGCAGCAATAAATAGTTCTATGCCTTCGGCTCAAAATATTCCAACGTCAGGTGCTCACCGTCAAACACGGCATACGAGTTATAATTAACCCATTCGCCTAAATTTACATAACGGCTTTTATCATCAAGCTGAATGTCCAAAGGCAAGTGGCGGTGACCAAATATCAGGTAGTCGAAATGTCTTTGAGCAAGCAGTTTGCGGCTGTAAACCACCAGCCACTCTTGTTCAAGGCTTTTACGTTTCTCATTAGCCTGACCTGCAATACGGCTGCGTTTTGACCAGAAATTAGCAATGCCAACACCCAAATTAGGATGCAAACGCGCAAACAGCCACTGGCAAAACTGACTACGGAAAAATTTCTTAAGCACCTTGTACATCGCATCGCCGGGGCCAAGGCCGTCTCCGTGATGCAGGTAAAACTTTTTGCCGTTTCGCTCAATCTCCAGTTCATCACTTATAATAACGGCTCCAAGCTCGCTCTCAAAGTAAGAAAACATCCACATATCATGGTTGCCCTTAAAAAAATATAGCTTAATGCCGGCATCGGCCAGTTCAGCGAGTTTGCCCAAAAAACGGATGTAGCCACGGGGCACTACGGTTTTGTATTCAAACCAAAAATCAAAGATATCGCCCATTAAAAACACTTCGGTAGCATCAGCCTTAATAGTGTCGAGCCATCTTACCACACGAGCCTCACGTTCCTGGCTACCTATATAATTACCTGCACCTAAATGAAAATCTGAAGCGAAATAAATCTTTGTACCTGTGGACATACTGCTTCAAAAATACATTTTTATTGGCAACCCCAACCAACAAAAAAAGCCCTTCAGAATCGAAGGGCTTTTTACGTCAAAATTTTTATTTTTATTAATCATTATCGCCATGACCGCGACCCTGGCCCCGGCCATTGCCGCGTCCATTATTGCCATGGTCTTTGTCTTGATTACCTCTGCCACGATCCCATCCGTTATGGTTTCCATTATCATGACCGTTCCAGTGGTTACGATATTTATCGTCGCGACTATCACGTATCAATACCTGGTCACGACGGCCTCTGTAGCCTTTATATTTAGCCCGATATACAGATGCATGTAACCATGGCGATGGCTCATTAACTACTACTTTGTAGCTATTGTATGGGTCAAAACGGTAACTTGGAGGTAAAACTACCGCTCTGGTCCATCTGTTACCATTTAAATAAATATATTGGTGATTTGGCACATCGTAATATGCATCAATATCTGGCATATAGTAATATTCTGCGTGGTCATATCCTACCGGCCCCCAATCAGGCTGGCTGCCAATGTTTAAACCTAAACTAATGTGAACTTGGGCATCTGCTCTAAATGCTAAGCAGCTAACTAGAAGCACTGCTGTTAAAAGGATCTTTTTCATAAATTTTTGTATGTTGTTTTGGTTGTAAGACGTTCGATAAATATAATGGTTTAATCTTTTCGATGACAATGTAACAAACAAAAAAGGCGATGGTTTTGCCATCGCCTTTTAAACTCCTGTTATACAGATCATTGATCGTCTTTTGTTTTGACGTCGTCTTTCTTATCGCCCATAGCGGCCAACACAGGCTTGCCAATTACTTTATAAGCGCCGTCGCCTTTTAAAATAGCGGCTAACTGTTGTTTATCCTGCATGGTTTTTACTGCCTGAGCCAACTCTTTATCATATTTAAAGTAGGCTTCATAACGTCCTCTATCAAAGTAATACCGACCTACAATTTCATTTTCAAGCGTTTGTTTTATCTCTTGTTTATGCAGTTGCAGATCGTTTTTCTTGCTGGCGGTCATTTTATTTTTCAGAGCGTCGTACTCAGTTTGTATCTGGTCAAACTGCTTCTCTTTGGTCGACTCAGCTTTCAGCGCCGCTAAAACTTTCTCAGACCTGGTATTGTAGGTATAATCTTTATTAGCCAGATATTTTACAAAATCATCATACTCGGCATCGGTTAAAGCAAAATCTTTCGGGTCGGCAATTTTGGGGTGCGACAAGCGATACTTGGTAGCGTAATCAAAAATGTAAAACTTAGTAATGAGTGTTTGGGTGATATTGGCAAACAGATCGCGCTTAATAAAAATATCCGGATAGATACCGCTGCCATCATAAACCGAGCGGCCGTCTTTGGTTTTAAACTCATGCAATAATGAGTCGGCCATTTTTAGTACGGTACCGTCTTCTTTGCGGTGGGTATAGTCCATCTCCTGGATACAACGGCCCGATGGAATATAGTATTTAGCAATGGTAATCTTTACCAAACTGTTATAAGGCAGCGGGAACGTTTGCTGTACCAAACCTTTACCATAACTACGCTGACCGATAATAATAGCTCTATCCAGATCCTGCAGTGAGCCCGCAACAATCTCAGACGCAGAGGCCGAACGTGAGTTAACCAGTACTACCAACGGCAAATCGCCGGCCAGGGGCGCAGTCACGGTTTTGTAGGTAAAATTTTTCTCTTTTACTTTTCCTTTTTGCGAAACCACCTCAACATCTTTTTGCACAAAAAGGTTAACTATTTTAACCGCTTCTTGTAAAATACCGCCACCATTTGACCGAAGGTCGAGTATAATACCATTGGGGTTGTTCTTTTTAATATCGATGAGTGCGTCAGTAACCTCCTGGGCAGAGTTTTCCAGGAAGCGATCCAGCTTAATGTAGCCCATGTTACCGGCCACCATACCATGAAAAGAAACATTAGGTTGTTTGATTTCGTCGCGGATGACATTTTTTTCGACAGGCTTGTCTTCACCGTCTCGCTTAAGGAGCATCTTAACGCCTGCTCCTTTTGATCCTTTGAGCAATTGGCTTACCTGCTCGCTGTTTTTACCGTTAAGGGCAATGTCATTAATCTTGAGCACCTGGTCGCCGGCGCGGATATCAGCTTTTTGGGCCGGGAAGCCTTCAAATACAGTTGATACGTAAACTTTGTTATCGCGTGCAAAAACGCTGGCGCCAATACCACCGTACTGGGTGCTTACGTAATGCAGTTTGTAGTCTTCAATCTCAGATTCAGGGACAAACTCGGTATACGGGTCCAATCCCTCAAGCATAGCATCGGCACCGGTCTTTAAAAATTTGGCCGAGTTAATATCGTCGACATAATTGATATTAACTTCTTTGTATAAGGATGCAAATACTTCCAGATTTTTGGAGATCTGAAACAAATCGTCACTAAAACTCCAAATACCCAGGGCAAGCGTTACAATCCCTGCCGATATCAACAAACCTTTATACTTAACTGCTACACCCTTTTCCATTAATAGATTTCTTCTTAAAATATAAAGCTACAAAACTGTCAGTAAAATAATTAACTTATTTTATAGACGATTATTGTCAATGTTGACTAAAGCTTTTTTAAGAGTAAAAACTACGTACTCGCGGTTACGGTTTACCAGGTGCATTAAGTTGGTAATTAATGCTTCTTCCTGACCTTCGGTATAAGTTAATTGTGCATCGGATAAGTGATTGTATTTGCGCTGTACTTTAATTTTTACGCGCTCCCACTCTTTGTTGCTGATGCTTATTTCTGCCATAGTAAAAATATTTTGCGACAAAAATATAAAAATACCATGTATAACGCTGCCAAAAATTTTGGTACATCTATTGTAAAGCCAATGTTAACGGCATTCCTTAATAAAACATGCCGCATCTATAAATTAAACATCTATATTATGAAAAAGTACTTATTAAGCGCAATGCTTGTTATAGCGGCCACCGTTGGGGCCAAAGCGCAATTTAGTTTGGGTGTAAAAGGAGGTGTTAACTATTCAAAAATAAAGTCAGATAACTTTCGCGACGCATCAGTTGCTGGCTATCAGGCAGGCTTATTTGCCCGCTTTGGTGGAGGTTTTTATGTACAACCCGAGCTGTATTTGAGCAGTAAAGGGGGCAAATTTGAATCGACACAAAATGCTACCGATTACAGCGCAAACGTTAAATTTACCGACCTTAACGTACCATTATTATTAGGCGGCAGGTTTGGCGCCAAGAACCTTAATTTCCGGATAATGGCCGGCCCTGTTTATTCTTATATATTGGATAAACGCCAAAATCTTTCCAGCAACTTTAGCGCTGCTTATAATGATTTCGGTCATTATAACAATAGCACGCTGGGTTATCAGGCCGGTGCGGGCGTAGACATTGGCCCTATTACTGCCGACTTACGCTATGAAGGCGACTTAACCAAAGTAAGCGAGCAGTACGGTCAGCGTTGCAACCTTTGGGCGCTGAGTGTGGGCTTCAAATTCTTTTAATACTTTAAGCGCATAACAGAGTATTAAAAAAGGCGATCGTCAGGTAAAAATGATGGTCGCTTTTTTTGTTTTGGGGCAATGTTTTATATCGGTTTTTTGTATAAAATTGTAGGCTGAAACTCCAATATTTCCCCAAATTCATGAAATCGAGATTTACACCGTCATTATTGTTTTTGCTGTCGTTCTTTTTGGCTGCTAACGCTTCGCCTATCGACACTGCTAAAAACGCCGGACCGCTGGATACTTTAAAGATTGTTTATTTCGGGTCGTCTGTTCCGCTGGGTATTGGGGCGAAAAATAATTTTGGCTATACCTCTTATTATACGGAGATATTAAAGCAACGTTCGGCCGAAGGCAAAGGTCGCGCCTGGACAACCGCCAATAAATCTGTTGGTGGCGATAATACTTTAAAATTGTTCGCCCGCTGGGACAAAGATTTGGTTCCGCAAAAAGCAAAATATGTTTTAATTGCGCTGTCTCTGGGTAATGAAGGCGTTCATGAATTTGGCAAAGTAAAGTTTGATCAGTTTAAAACCAATTTACCCAAACTGATTGCTAAAGCCCGCCAATATGGCTACACACCCGTAGTAACTAATTGCTATGCCCGCGGAGACTTTATGGCCGGCGATTACGATTATATCAAACAAATGAACTTGTGGATACAGACGCTTGACGTACCAACCATTAATTTATTGGGGGTTACTGATGATGGCACAGGCTGCTGGTTACCTGCCTATGAATTTAATAAAGACCACCCCAATGACGGCGGACATAAAGAAATGTCGTACGCTATACCACCCTCATTGTTTGATGCATTGGCCAACAACAAGCCATTACCCCAAATGGTTGATGGCAGCGGTTTAAATTGGGGCAATAGCGAAAACACCAAACTGATTGATTTCAAACCTGAGAATACCGTTCACGCTTTTACAACTATTATTACTATTAAGGCAGATGGCAAAGGCCGCGTAATTGAACTGGCCGACAGCACCGGCAAAAAAGGATCGATCACTATTAATAACGACGGCACGCTTACCTATCAATCGCCCTACAAGAATAAAATAATAGGCAGTACCCGGATTGCCGACGGCCAATGGCATAAAATCACCCTGACTCATTTTTATGAGCGCAGCGAAACTGACCTGTACTGCGACAGCACCCTGCAGGGCAAAACAACCGAAAGGCTGGTTCCACGCAAATTAACGCTTGGAAAAAATGGCGGTAAGCCGCTATCTGCTAAAGACTGGCTGTTTTATCGTTCAGGTATGAATAACTTGGAGGTTGAAGCTATGGCGAAGGGCATGTTTCTGCGTTCAAGCCTTGAATTGTATGCTCCGTTGGATGGACGGTTGAGTAATTTGGCCCAAAGCCTGAATACTGTAAACTGGCGATAGCTTTCCAACTAATTGTCATCCATAGTGAAGGAGCTGCAAGCTATGCTTCGCAGGAGCACCACTCGTACGCATGATAATGAATACATTTTTGTTATTTCGAACGATAGTGAGAACTTTTCTCTTGAGCATAGCGAAAAAATCTATACATAGATATTCACGTCATACTTAGCTAGTGTATAGATCTCTCACTATCGTTCGAGATGACACCAATTAGAGATATTACATCATTACTTATTATAGTATCTCAATATAATAATGCGCCTTATCATCAAAATTCCTGATTCGATATTAATAAAACCGAAAGCTTATAAAATAAGTAAGGCCCTCTGATGGGCAGGGGCCTTTACTAACCAATTATAAACCTAAATTATGAGAAGAGGCTGTAGGAGAAGGGGTCGAACCTTCACGGAGTGGTTATTCTTATTGCTAAGAGTTTCCCAGATTCTCCGCCACCGGGACAAGGAGGTGTGTCTGCCAAAAATTTCACCATCCTACAGGATTGTATTAAGTCTGGAGTTCTGAGTCAGAAGTCTTGAGCCAATACTGACTCTGAACTTTCGATTCTCGACTTTAAACTTAATAGCTGTTGGGGAAGGATTCGAACCTCCACAGAGTAGTTAGCCCCCGAAAGGGTTTCCTAGGATCTCTACCACCGGGACAAGGAGGTGTGTCTGCCAAAAATTTCACCACCCAACAGTGTTGTTATCAAATGTCTTAAAGAACTGTATTAAGCTTTTTAGGTCCGTTTGCTTGATACAAACATAATAGACTTATCAATTCCTTGCAAATATTTCAACAAAATAATTTTATTTTTATTTATATTATAATTATACTTGTATTACAATACAGAAATTTAAATTTATGTCGCACAGAAAAGCTCAAAATTTAGAAATTGATAATCTTGACATCCAGATATTGTCAATATTGATGAAAAATGCCACCACTCCTTACACTGAAATTGCTAAAGAGTTGATCGTTTCGGGCGGAACAATCCATGTGCGGATGAAAAAGTTGGAAGAAATGGGTGTAATTAAAGGCGCCAGTTTAGAGGTCGATCCGCAGAAACTGGGTTATGATATTACCGCATTTTTGGGGATATTTTTAGAAAAAGGCTCACAATACAACGAGGCTGTTAAACAATTAAAAGCTGTAAAAGAAATTGTAGAACTACATTACACCACCGGCAGCTACAGCATCTTCGCCAAAATTATTTGCCATGACACCGCCCACCTGCGCGAGGTATTGAATGAGCAAATACAAGGCGTAAAAGGCATTCAACGTACAGAAACGTTTATATCATTAGAAGAAAGCATAAGAAGACAGATTACATTGGAGTAACTTTTACTTAACACTTTCTTATAAAGAAGCCTGGCGTGTTTACGCCGGGCTTTTGCTTTTTACTGTCATGCTGAACTTGTTTCAGCATCTTAAAGCAGCGACAGTATGATTGACAGGTTAACTTTTTAGGATCTTGAAACAAGTTCAGGATGACGCTTTGTTTACGCAGCCGTAAACGCCACCAGCGCCTGCTCTATCCTATTTATAGTTTCATCCTTACCCAACAGCGCAGCAATATCAAACACATGCGGGCCAAACTTACCTCCTACCAGCATAATGCGGAAAGGCAACATCACATCACCAATTTTAAAACCATTTTCCTCAGTTAGCACTTTGAAAGCGATTTCAGTATCGGTAGCAACCAGCGTTGGTTTTGTTTTTAGCTGTTCGATGAATGATTTGAAGAAAGCTGTCTTCTCATCCGTCCATTTGGGCTTTACGGCGTTCAAATCATATTCTGCCGGAATCTGGAAAAAGTATGACGACTGCTGATAAAAATCAGGCAGTAACGTACAACGGTCTTTTATCAGGTCGATAATGGTAAACAGATAAGCATCGTCTTTTACTTCAATACCTTTATTTGCTAATACAGCCTTCACTTTCGGCTGTAAGCTTTCAGCCTTTGCCTTTTTAATCCATTCAGCGTTGTACCATTTGGCTTTTTCGAAATCAAATTTAGCGCCGGCTTTATTAATCCGCTCTACAGAGAATTTTTCAATCAGTTCATCCAAAGTAAATATCTCCTGGCCGGTGCCGTCGTTCCAACCCAGCAGCGCCAGGAAGTTTACAAAAGCCTCAGGCAAAAAGCCCATACCGTTGAAACCCTGAGTACCGTCCCAATCCAGCGCAAACACCGGGAAACCCAGACGGGCGCCGTCGCGTTTGCTTAGTTTGCCATGGCCATCGGGTTTTAAAATAAGCGGTAAGTGTGCCCATTGCGGCATATCGGCTTTCCAGCCCAGGTATTCCCACAATAATAAATGTATAGGGGCAGATGGCAACCACTCCTCGCCACGGAAAGCATGGGTAATTTTCATCAGGTAATCGTCAACTACAACTGCCAGATGATAGGTAGGCATACCATCAGCCTTTAACAAAACCTTATCGTCAACCTGGTTAGTTTCAAAACTAACGCGGCCGCGAATCATATCTGTAAAACTAACACTTTGGTCGGCCGGAATTTTTATGCGGATAACGTGTGGGGTATGATCAGCCAAAAGTTGATCAACCTCCTGCTGCGAAAGCGAAAGTGAGTTACGCAAGCCATCGCGATATACTTGCCCGTATTGAAAATTAGGAATATCTTTACGATATTTTTCCAACTCTTCGGCAGTATCAAAAGCATAGTAAGCCTGGCCCTGCATCACCAGCTGCTCGGCATACTGGCGGTAAAGGCTTTTGCGCTCGCTTTGGCGGTACGGCGCATAATGGCCCGGGGTAACCGGACTTTCGTCAGGAGTAATGCCGCACCAGTTCAGGCAGTCTATAATATATTGCTCAGCGCCCTCAACGTAACGGTTTTGGTCGGTATCTTCGATACGTAAAACAAAATCGCCACCGTTTTTCTTAGCAAACAGGTAATTGAACAATGCGGTACGTACACCGCCTAAGTGCAAGCCACCGGTTGGGCTTGGCGCAAATCTTACTCTAACTCTTTTATCTGACATTTGCGGCAAAGATAAGATTAAGAAGCAGAAAGCTAAAAGCTGAAAGGTTAAAGCTACGTCATGTTTTTTGCAGGCAGAAAGCCGAAAGAGAGCGGAAAGCTAAAAGATCAAAGCTGAAAGCTTTACTATATTTGCTTTCCGCTTTTCGCTTTAGTCTTTCTGCTCAAAATGCGTTAGACTTTAAGCTCAAAAAATGCGTTATTTGAAGCTGAGATGATAAACACTTATCAAAATAAACGACTTTGGAAATATATTTTGTTTGCCTTTGCGGTGGTAATTGCTGCCGGGTCGCTTATTTATACTAATTACCTGGTGCGCAACATTGCCCGCGCCGAACGTACCCGCGCGCAACTGTGGGCGCTAAGTATCAGGCAAAGTTTAACTTCGGACGATAACGACTTCCTACCATATGTTTTAACTGTACGTGATAGTCTTGCCGTTCCTGCCATTGTTACCGACGAAAAAGGTGATATCAAAACCGTGCGCGGGCTGGACACCACCAAAACTTACATCGAGCTACCGCCCGATATGTATACCGAAGGCAAAATGCCGAAATATGATCCGCAGTATTTTAAGGATGAACTGGAGATCATGAAATCGCAGCATGAGCCTATTATTATTAACCTGCCAGGCTTGGGGCATGGTAATAATTTGGTTTATTATAAAGATTCGGCGTTGTTAACGCAGTTAAAACTATTCCCTTATGTACAGCTGTCCGTTATTGCGGTGTTTCTGACTTTGGCTTACAGCACCTTCAACTCATCCCGTAAATCTGAACAGAACCAGGTTTGGGTGGGTTTGGCCAAAGAAACTGCGCACCAATTGGGGACACCCATATCATCGCTCATGGCCTGGATTGAGTTATTGAAAGATAAGTTCCATGCCGAAGACGACCCGCTGATGGCCGAAATGGAGAACGACGTAAAACGCCTCGAAATAGTGGCCGACCGCTTCTCGAAAATCGGCTCGAAACCAAAGCTCGAGGAGCATTCTGTTTACGAGGTGGTGGACGATTTTGTGAACTACTTTAAGATCCGCGTTAGCAACAACATTAGCTTTGAAGTGACCGGCGATAAGGAGATTCTTGCAGGGCTGAACGTTCCGCTGTTTGATTGGGTAATTGAGAATCTGCTTAAAAATGCTGTGAACGCTATTGATGGTAAAGGCAGCATCAGAGTAAATATCACCAACAACAAAACTAAGGACCTGGTTTATATCGACGTTATAGACACCGGCAAAGGTATCCCCCGTTCAAAATTTGCGACGGTATTTCAACCCGGTTATACTACCCGTAAACGTGGTTGGGGTTTGGGTTTGTCGCTTACTAAGCGTATTATGGAGAACTACCATAACGGACAGGTTTTTGTGCGCGACTCAGAAATGGGCAAAGGCACAACTTTCAGGATCATATTAAAAAGCATTAGACATCATGATGATGCATAAACCAGAACCCGCAGCTTACGAGCAGTTTTATGGTAAATACATAGAACTGGTTGATCAGGAGCCTATTTTAGAAAGACTGGAAAGTTTGAAAGACTCGACATTCGAATTGTTGAGTAATTTAAATGACCAACAAGCGAACTATGCCTATGGCCCCGATAAGTGGACCGTTAAACAAGTGGCAGGCCATTTAATTGATGCCGAACGAACGTTCGCTTATCGTGCGCTGGCGTTTTCGCGCGGGCAGAAAGAGTTGCCGGGCTTTGAAGAAAATGAATACGTTGAAAGGTCAAACTCAAACAACCGGACTATAAAAGATTTGGCCCTGGAATTTAAAACCATCCGCGAAGCCAACTTATACATGCTGTGCGCCATGACTCCTGAGCACATTGAGGCTCGCGGCATTGCCAATGGCAAACCTATACAGGTTAATACCATTATATATATAATGGCCGGCCATGAGGTGCATCATCTAAACATTTTAAAAGACCGGTACGGTATATAAAGCAAAAAGGCGTCGCGGATTAACATGACGCCTTTTTTATGTCTTAAACAAAAATTTACTCTCCCGATTGCCGCCTGTTTTCTTTACGTTGGATATGATAAGCCAGGTATAGGCCCGCCCCGCCAAAAATGGCTATCAAAGCAAAGTATATAGCCGGGTTGTCGCTATTTTTGGCAAAAGGTAAAGTACTATCTAAAATATAAGCCAAAAGTAATCCCAGGCCTGAGCCAATTAACAAGAGTCCCCAGGTTAATATAGTGTTAGGCATATTTGAGCGGTCGCCGTCATTGCGTGGGTCCATACCGCGTTCAATCATGGCCATTCTTTCGCGATTACGCAAATAAACTATACCGAATATCATGGCAAACATGCCTGTAAATATTATGATCGGTATCATAACGCCTAAAGTTGCTGGATTCATTTTATTTAAGTTTTAAGGGTTAACATTTTACCACACCAACAACGGTGTATTTGTAAGCTATGACTACCGCATTTTAAATCAGGTTACAGGGAGTTTTAATTTTTTATTTCGGAGTTCGGATGTTCGATTTCGGATATGTTATATTTTATTAAACCTGAAAATAAATATCCAATCTCAGAATTCCAACATAATCTAAATCCGGAATCGAACATCCGAAATCCAAAATCATACAATTATCTTTATGACACTGTAACCTAACCTGAGTTTATGTAGTCAGATGGATTGTAAATAATGCAGAGCAAGCTTTCAGATATCGAGCTGATCACCAAAACACTGGCAGGCAACCAGTCGGCTTACACCGACTTGGTTAAACGGCACCAGCGCTTTATTTTTACGCTAGCCATGCGTTTTACCAAAAATCGTGAAGACGCCGAAGAAGTGGCGCAGGATACTTTCGTCAAAGCGTACCGGTTACTGAACACATTTAAACAAGAATCGAAATTCAGTACATGGCTGTATACTATTGTATATACGTCTGCCATGACATCGCTACGTAAAAAACGGCTGGACACTACGTCTATCGACAACGAGGATACACATATTCAGATTAAAAACACATCGACAGGTTATGATGTAAACAGTGCAGAGAACCGGTCAAGATCATTTCATCTTAATCAGGCTATTGAGCAGCTATCGACCGATGATGCGACGATCATTACACTGTTTTATAAAGGCGAGCAATCTATTGAAGAAATTGCGCAGGTTTTAAGCATCGAAGCCAATACCGTAAAAGTAAAATTATTCAGAGCGCGTCAGCGTTTAAAAGAAAAACTGGAACGTAATTTAAAACACGAAGTTAAAGAACTGATATGAGCAGCATTGAAGAAAAACTTTGGGAATATATTGACGGCACCTGTACCGCCGCCGAGCGCGAGGCTGTAGAAAAACTAATAGCCGACAATGATATCTATCGTCAGAAATATGAAGAGCTCCTGGCTTTTAACAAGGCAATATCGGCAGATATAGAACTTGACGAGCCGATGATGGCTTTCACTTATAATGTGATGGATGCTATCCGTACAGATTATGCCATGCAGCATCCGTTAAAAACCCGGGTAAACAAAACACTTATCTGGGTTATCGGTGGTTTGTTTACAGTGATTTTATTGTTGGCGTTCGTTATTTTCTTAACTAGTTTAAGCTGGCAAACCGATGTAAACATGCACGCCAATGATTTGCATTTTATGATATTTAAAGGAGGCGATGTTTGGCAGGCTTTTCTATTTTTCGATACAATACTACTGCTGTTTGTACTAAATAGATTTCTGCGGAACCGCATTTCACACCAGCAATCGTAATATATATTGTACACATTGCTTTCTAAAAAGGACAATTATATAGTCATCCAAAAGTCACTTCGATATAAAAACCGCTTTTTTTAAAAAGCATCTTAAAATGCAGGTAATATTGGTATAGTGTTTGCGTTATTCATTACAAGCTGGCAAACTTGCCAGTTTAATTGTGATAAGGTTTAGGTTGAATGCCCCTAAGAAGCAAGTTCGAAGGGGCATTTATTTTTTTATACCGTTTTAACCTTTTCGCTCACCAAAGGGGTAATTAACAACCCGAATAATATTACCAGCATACAGCCAATAGGGTTTAGCCACAAATAAGCTACCCACCCGTGATAGCCAATTATACAGATAATAATTTCAGATAAAATTGCCGCCAGAAAAACAGCGCTGCCGCTTACTCTTTTTACATAGAAAGCTACTACAAATACGCCGAGAATAGTTCCGTAGATATATGACCCCAGTTGATTAACAGCTTCCAATAAATTCCCCATCTTCCCTGCGTATAGCGCCATTATAATGCAAACCATCCCCCAAAAAACTGTGGCCATTCGTGATACTAATAAATATTGCTTGTCGGACGCATTGGGTTTGATGGTTCGTTTATAAATGTCAACTACTGTGGTCGATGCCAGGGAGTTCAAAGCGCTCGCCGTTGAACCCATGGATGCCAGGAATACTATAGCGATCAGTAAACCTATCAAACCCTTCGGCAAATAATGCGTCACAAAATTCAGGAACACATAATTGGTATCGTCAGTATCTGACTGCAGGTTATTTTTCTTCATGAGACTAATGCCTTCCTTGCGGACGTCAGTCGCTGCCAAATCAGCTTGTTTCAAATTGGTTTGAGCTTGTGCGATGCGACTTTGATCATGGCTGTCAAAAGCCGACATCAACTCATTAGCCTTCGCCCTGCGTGTTTCGAAAGCTGCGGCGTATTTATTTTCAAGCGCGTCGTACTGGCCGGCGTAGTTACTAGTTTTTATCTGCTTAACCTCATACTGGTTAAAAAACATGGGCGGCCGATTAAACTGGTAGAATGCAAACACCAGGATACCTATCAGCAGGATGCAAAACTGCATCGGTATTTTGATGAGGCCATTCATGATCAGCCCCATACGGCTCTGCCCCACCGAGCTGCCGGTCAGGTACCGCCCAACCTGGCTTTGGTCTGTACCGAAGTAGGATAGCTGCAGGAAAAAACCACCGATGATACCGCTCCATATATTGTAGCGATTAGACGGATCAAACTTCCAATCAATCACATTCATCTTGCCCATTTTACCGGCCAGCTTCACTGCATGCATAAAACCGATGTGATGCGGTAACAATACTACCACCAGGGCTCCGGCAGCAAACATCCCCAGAAAAATAATACTCATTTGCAGCAATTGTGTGTACGATACTGCTTTGGTACCGCCCAACACCGTATAAAAGGTAACCAAGCCGCCGATAAACAAAGTGGTGTACGTAGTATTAATATTTAAGATGATAGACAGGATGATAGCCGGCGCATAAATAGCAATACCAGTTGAAAGGCCCCTCTGTACCAGGAAGAGTATAGAAGTGAGCGCTCGGGTTTTCAGGTCGAAACGTTGTTCGAGAAACTCGTAGGCAGTATAAACCTTTAGTTTATGGAATATCGGCACAAAGGTTATACATAACACAATCATCGCCAGCGGTAAACCAAAATAGAATTGCACAAAGCGCATCCCATCGCTGTAAGCCTGCCCCGGAGCCGAGAGGAATGTGATGGCGCTGGCCTGCGTAGCCATTACCGAAAAACCGATATGATACCAGGATAAAGAGTGGCCGCCCACCAAAAACTGATCGATGTTTTTATTGACGCCACTTTTCCAGAGCCCATAAACTACGATGAGCAAAATGGTGGCACCAAGAACGATCCAATCGGCTAAGCTCATTTAAGGTAAATTGTAATGAGCGAAAAGACAATAATTAAAAAAACCAGCCATACGGCAACAATGCCGTAAAACTGGTTCCAGTTTTTTATAAATGAAGGTAACTCTGGATCAGGCTTCCTCACTGCTTCTTGCCAGTACATTCACAAAGAATGCAGCAGTTAAAAATCCTAAAATAGCACCAACGATAACCCATTTAAAACCAACGCCAATGATAGCGCCAACAAAAATTCCGCTCAAAATAGCTACCAGGTAATAAATGTAGTTTAAGTCTTTATCAGATTGTGGGTGTTTGCTCATGATCTTTTTATGTAGTAGGTGCAAAAGTAATTGATTATATAATGTATAGCAATAGGCTCGTGAAATATTATAATGACAAAGACAAGTTTGGATTCCTGTAACATTTCCTCTCTCTTCTTTGTCCAATTCCGGCAATCCTAATCGTCATTAAAACAAAGATTTAACACCATTACCTTGATTAAATCAATCGATTGATTAATTTTTTAATCTTGATTATCAATAACTTACAAAGTTAACACAAAAATAATTTTCCAATAATCAATCGATTGATTAACTTTGTGGTGTTAAAAGATTATGGACAAAGATAAAATTGATAAAAAAGACCACATTCTGGATGTCGCCGAGCGCGTGTTTTCAGAAAAAGGTTTTGACGGCGCATCAACCCGATTGATATCTGGTGAGGCCGGTGTGAATATGGCCATGCTCAACTACTATTTCGGATCGAAAGATGGTTTGTTCCTGGCAGTGTTTCAACGTAAAATCGCGTCTTTTCAAAATATCCTCCAAAACCTGGGCAATGATGATAGCATGACTGCCTGGGGCAAGATGGAAAAGTACATTGAATTGTATGGCGATAAAGTGGTGAGTAATAACTGTTTTCAAAAACTTTTGTACCAGGAAATAGGTATGAATAGGGGGAACGATCTGTCTAATAAATTGAGAGATATGTTATTAAAAAACGTCACCGAGCTTAACAAGATCCTTAAGGAAGGCATTGCCAATGGCGAGTTTAAAAAAGACATTGACATAGCCATGGTGATTGCCACCCTTTACGGAACTAAAAACTATATTCTTAACACGCCAATGATGGCCGAACCTTTGTTAGGTTATGACATCACTGACGAAAAAATGGTAGAAACCAGATTGAAGCCGCAAATTAAAAGCTTCATGAAGACGCTACTAAAAGCTTACCTTTTCAACTAATAACTATGAATATACAACTTAATACATCCCACAAACTACACCTTTGCAAGATCCCGGTTTTAGCCATCGCGCTGTCGATATTGCTGATGTCGTTGGTATCAAAAAGAGCCTCGGCTCAAGACAGAACCATCACATTGGATGAGGCCGTTAAACTGGGCATTGCAAACAGCAAGAACCTGAAACTTGCACAATCAAAAATTGACGAAGCGGTTTCGCAGTACAATCAGGTTAAAGACAATGTGTTGCCTACCGGCTCAGTCAGTCTGGCTTATAATCGCGCTGAAATTCCATATAACCATCTGGCGTTCGGCAAAGCCGGCATTGATTTACCTAATAGTGCAAACGCTTATTTAGGCATTGTTTCATTAAGTGAAACCATTTTTGCAGGCGGTAAGCTAAAATATGCACAGCAATCAAACCAGATTTTGACCAACATAGCCCGTTTAGATGCCGATAAAGATCGCGACCAGATCACGTATCAAATCATCAGCGCTTATTACAACTTGTATAAGGTATTACAAAGCCAAAAGGTGGTGAAGCAAAACCTGGAAACTATAGACGCGCAGATACATCAATCGCAACGTTTTTTTGACCAGGGTTTAGTTACCAAGAACGACGTACTGCGTTTCCAATTACAACGTTCAAATGTTGAACTGACAGGCATCGATCTGGAAAACAACCGCAAGGTGATCAACTTTGACTTGAACATTCTGTTGGGCTTACCTGAAACTACTCAGCTGGCTATTGCGCAGATTAACACCGATCATACCGAGTTAGGTGCGCTAAACAATTACATTGACACTGCACTGAGCAATCGTCAGGAAATTAAACAACTTGACCTGCGTGATAAATATGCCGAAACCAACATCAAAAACATCAGCGCCAATACCAAGCCAACACTGGCAGCATCAGTAGGTGGTTATTATGTTGACGTTTCTGGCAACCCTATACCAAAGGTTGGCAATTTTATCACCCCGGTAACTGTTGGCTTGACCGCTTCATGGAAGTTCAGCAACTTATGGACTAACAAAAACAAACTGTCTGAAGCACGCATTCAGCGCGACGAGGTAGCGATAAACAAAGGTATCGCCGTAGATAACATCAAAAACGAGGTGAACCAAAACTACCACGCTTATGAAACCGCCTTAGACAAGATCAAGCTGCTGCAAACCTCAATTGAGCAAGCAGGCGAAAACAATAACATCTTATCATCTAAATACAAAAGCAATATCGCATCAGCAACTGACAAGGCCGACGCCGAGACCCTACTCTACCAGGCACAAATTAATTTGGAATTGGCTAAAGCCGACGCCGGATTAGCATACTACACCCTACTGAAATCAACCGGAAAACTTAACAAATAATAACACAACAACACTTACATAAAATGGCAAAGCAAGACACAAACGAAGCACCAGCAAAAAAACCTAACAAAGTAATTCCTATTATATTAGGTATACTGCTTTTAGGCGGCGCAATTTTCGGTGTAAAAGAATATATATACTACAGTAAACACGTTGACACTGACGACGCTCAGGTTGACGGTGATATTAGCCCTGTAGTTGCACGCGTTGGCGGTTATGTTGACAGCATTTACTTTGAAGACAACCAACACGTTACTAAAGACCAGGTATTGGTTAAAATTGACCCACGCGACTATAAAGTAAAATTAGAGCAAGCTTTATCTGCACAAGTTGGTGCAGGCGCAAGCGCAAACGTTAGTCAGTCACAAATTTCAAGCACTGCATCAAACTCGGCAGTGGCTAAAGCAGGCGTTGTTTCTGCTCAGGCCCGCCTGGACAAAGTGTCTAAAGACTACGAGCGTTTTGCCAATCTGGTGAAAGACGGCTCTATCACCCAACAACAATTTGATCAGGCTAAATCTGATCTGGAAGTTGCTCAGGCAAACCTTAACGCTGCTAAAGATCAGTACAGAGCTGCTTTACAACAAGTAGGTACCACCCGCGACCAATTAAAAGTAAGCACTACCGGTGTTAACCAACGCCAGGTTGATGTTGACTATGCAAAACTGCAATTGAGCTATACAGATGTTAAAGCTCCCGCAAGCGGTGTCGCCTCTAAAAAGAATGTGCAGTTGGGGCAGCTGGTACAGGCCGGTCAAACCTTGTTCTCGATTGTTAATGATAACAGCATATACGTTACTGCCAACTTTAAAGAAACCCAATTAGAGAAAATCAAAAACGGCTTAAAAGTTAACATCGAGGTTGATGCTTACCCTGACCTGAAAGTTGAGGGTACGGTTTACAACTTCTCGCCTGCTACCGGTGCTAAATTTTCATTGTTACCTCCGGATAACGCTACCGGTAACTTTGTGAAAGTAGTACAACGCGTGCCTGTTAAAATCAAGATCAACGCCAACAAAGACGTGTTAGACAAACTGCGTCCGGGTATGAGCGTAAACGTATCTGTAATTACTCAAGACTGATTTTAGTTCTGAGTCCGGAGTTCTGAGTCTATAGTCTTTTTGTATCCGACTCAAGACTCTGGGCTCAAGACTCAAAACTGCTAAATACAATAAAAAATGGCTGAAACTGGCTTTAAAAAATGGATCATTACCATCACGGTTATCGTGGCCTCATTACTGGAGCTTATTGATACCACGATTGTAAACGTATCCCTACCTACCATACAAGGTAACCTGGGCGCAACCCTCGAGGATGTGGCCTGGGTAGTAACCGGGTATGCGGTAGCAAACGTAATTATATTGCCTATGTCGGGCTGGTTAGGCAGCAGGTTTGGGCGTAAACAATATTTCATCGCATCTATCATCATCTTTACCATAGCCTCGTTTCTTTGCGGTAACGCAACAAGTCTGGGTGAACTGGTGGTTTTCCGTATCCTGCAAGGTTTGGCAGGTGGTGGTTTGATATCAACCTCGCAAGCTATTCTCGTTGAAACCTGGCCACGCGAGCAAATTGGTACTGCTACAGCGCTGTTTGGTTTAGGTGCGGTTGTTGGTCCTACCGTTGGCCCTACTATCGGTGGTTACATTACCGACCACTTTTCATGGCGCTGGATATTTTACGTAAACATCCCCGTAGGTGCCCTTGCTGCATTCTTTGCCTATACTTTCATCAAAGAAACACCTAAAGAGGCTAAAGGCAAACCTATTGACTGGTGGGGTATCGCTCTGCTAGCCGTATCGGTGGGTAGTTTACAAACGATATTAGAAAAAGGTGAATCTGAAGACTGGTTTGCTAAAACTTACATCCTGGTGCTTACCATCACCGCTATATTAGGTGTAATACTATTTATATGGCGAGAAATGAGCATCGACTACCCTATCGTAAACTTTGGCATTCTGCGTCACCGTAGCTTTGCGGTGGGTATGTTTACCTCGTTTGTACTGGGTTTTGGTTTGTATGGGTCGGTGTTTGTGTTCCCGGTATTTTGTCAGAACCTATTAGGCTTCTCGGCACAACAAACCGGCGAGCTGTTGTTCCCGGGTGGTGTATGTACCATTGTGATGATGCCTTTTATAGGTAAAATGCTTAACAAAGGTATCCCTGCTCAATTTATGGCTACAGCGGGTATGTTCTTGTTCTTTGTGTTTACTACCATGCTAAGCAACTCGACATTGGGTACCGGTCAAAAAGATGTGCTGATACCATTGTTGATTCGTGGTGTGGGCATGGCCTTATTGTTCGTACCGTTAACCACACTGGCCATTGCCGACCTGAAAGGCCCCGAGCTGGGTCAGGGTACCGGTTTGAACAACATGATGCGCCAGTTGGGCGGCTCGTTCGGTATTGCGGTATTAACTACTATCATCCACATCCGCACGGCTACACACCGTAATAACCTGCTAAGTTATATCAACCCATATAATAACGCGTTTAACGAAAGGCTGCACATGCTGGAGCAAGCATTCCTGGCTAAAGGTAAATCGGCTATTGATGCCATGCACATGGCTTACGCGGCAATCGAAGGAACTGTGACCAGGCAATCGTTACTACTCACTTATGATGATGCCTATTATATATCAGGTTTGGTGATGCTGTTCTCGATACCGTTGCTATATCTGCAACCGTTTAAAAAGAACGCCAAGGTACCTACCGACGTACACTAACAAAAACAAAAGCCGTCCCCCAAATGGAGGACGGCTTTCTTTTTTCACAAAAAAATTAACAATTAAAATTTCGGTATCGCTTCCGCACCTGCTGCAGTCCGCACCACAAAAGTGTTCCACGCAGTACCTGTTTAAATCTTAGGCATAAATTTAGGAGTTTTTACTTAACAAAACCTAACTTAATTTACCTGAAATGAAAATTTAATGAATTTTTATTTTACTAAAGACATTAAGTGGCCTTTACAGCTCTTCCGCAACGTTTTTGTACAATCTCAATCCTCCCTAAAACATCGCTGATTTTTTATATTTGACCAATGGGAATACTACATGAGCTGCAATTGTGGTGGCAACAACAGTCTCTTTGGGAGATTATTGGCGTTGTTACCGGCTTGCTGTGCGTATACCTGGCTGCCAAAAATATCATCTGGAACTGGCCCTTTGCCATCGTCAGCGTAACTATTTACATCTTTATTTTTTACGAAAAGAATCTGTTTGCCGACATGGGCCTGCAGGTTTATTTTCTGGTGACGAATATTTACGGTTGGTACTTCTGGAGCAAAATACCCCCTACCGAAGATAAAACGCCGGTAAAACTCATCACCAAAAAAGAGATCGGCATTTCTGTTCTGGCTACCGCTCTGTTTACTTTCTTTTTAGGATCGGTGCTCAAATATACCACAGCGTCGTTTCCTTACCTGGATAGTTTTTGCGCTGCCTGCAGTTTGGTGGCACAGGTACTGCTGGCCCGTAAGGTGGTTGAGAACTGGCTGATCTGGATATTTGTAGATGTTATATATGTCGGCATTTATATTTTAAAAGGACTGGACGCCACGGCAGTGATGTACGCCATTTATATCCCGATAGCACTGTTAGGCTACCTTGATTGGCGGAAAGACTGGCGCAAACAAAATAATCTGACCCAAACGGCAAGTAAATGAACGCACCAATAAAAATAGCCATTGTAGGGCCTGAATCGACGGGCAAATCAACCATGTCTGCTTTCCTTGCCGATCATTACCATACCGTATGGGTACCCGAGTATGCCCGAGGCTATTGCGAAAAACTAACCGAGCCTCCTACCTGGCAGGATGAGATCAATATGTTTTATGGACAGGTGGCGCTCGAAAAAGAAATGCTTCCCCTGGCCAACAAGATCCTGATCTGCGACACCACCTTCATTACCGTAAAGATTTGGAGCGATGAGATTTTTGGCAAATCTCCGCAAGAAGTACTGGATGCTCTTCCCCACCACAAATACGACCTATATCTGCTCCTCAACATCGACCTGCCCTGGCAGGACGACCCGCTTCGCGACTTCCCCCACATGCGCGAACATTTTATGCAGGTTTGGCACGATGAATTAAAAGCGTTGAACGCCAACTACACTGTCATCAGCGGCACCGGCCAAAACCGGTATCAAAGTGCAGTGAAGGTGATTGATGGGTTTTTAGCGAAGCATAATTTCTAATATACCATCTCCTGAACTTGTTTCAGGGCCCACACAGGACAAGCTATCCGCCTGCTCAGCATGTGAGATGCCTAAACAAGTTGACATGACACCGTTAGTTTATATTTTGTCTGTCGAAATCCGTTAACTTCACATAATTCACAAAATTTTCAATTTCATGCAACGTCTTGAAAAAGGCATTGTCTTATACATCGAAAGCTAAACAAACTTGGATACCTTATTCGTCGATAAACATTACAATTTGGTGGTTGAGTGTAAGCAGGGCAGTAAAAGGGCCTGCTTCGAGCTGTACAAATTGTACGCTAAAGCGATGCTAAACGTCGCCTTTAGAGTCGTGGGTAATGTTGCCGAGGCTGAAGATGTGATCCAGGAATCTTTTCTGGATGCCTTTAAGCGCATAAACGAGTTTCGGCAGGAAACCACTTTTGGCTTGTGGCTAAAACAGATTGTAGTGAGTAAATCCATCAATGTGCTGCGCAAACGTAAAGTTGAGCTGGTTGAATTGGGTGAAGATGCAGATTATTTGGCCGAAGAGGAATTATGTGACGATGAAGAAACGCACTACAAAGTGGCCCGGGTAAAAGAAGCCATGAATGACCTGCCCGAGGGCTATAAACAGGTGATATCGCTTTACTTGATTGAAGGATATGATCATGAAGAAATTGGACAAATATTAAATATTACAGAAAACACATCGCGTACACAATTTTTAAGAGCAAAAAGAAAACTGAGCGAGATTTTAAGCAGAAAAGGAATAATACAATGAGCAAGCGATTAGAGGATTTTATAAGAGACAACCGCGAAGAATTTAATGATCTTGAACCACGCGTCAACCTTTGGGGCCGCATAGAGGCCGAATTACCTGAACAATTCAACGAGAAAAAAAAAGAAGCTAAAACATTCTCATTAGGCTTTGTATTGCGTGTAGCCGCCATAGTAACTATGGTTATGGGCGGATGTTTCTATTTGTATCTGCACAGACAGCCGGTAGCCGTTAACCTGGCAGCTATTAACCCTGAATATGCCCGTCAGCAGATGCAATATACATCACTTATTGCGGAAAAGCGTAATGAGCTGAAAAGCGTTGCCAAAGCTGACCCGCAGTTGTACCATGAGTTTACTGCAGAGATGGCTAAAATGGATTCTACTTATCGAAAATTAAATAAAGACTTATTAACCAGCCCCAATCAGGAAGCTGTATTGCGTGCAATGATCCGGAACTTGCAGGTACAATCAGAAGTACTGAACCAACAACTAAATGTAATTGAACAATTTAATGAATTTAAAAATCAACAAAAAAATGCAATCAAAACTATATAAAACCGCATTTGCAGCCTTGATAAGTCTATTGGCTTTCGGCGCAGCAGACGCACAAACAGCCGCACCGGCAGCACCGCCGGCGCCACCCGTTGCACAGGCCCCGGTTGTTACTGTAGTAACACCTGACGCGAATCAATATGTCTACACCGCTGTTCCGTCATTTAATTACGACAGAACAAACGTTTATAGGGTTGGCGGCGACAGCATATACCGTAACAAAATGCGCAAGCTGCAGGATCAAATGCGTGCCCTGGGCAGAGAAATGTCCGAATTAAGCAGGGAAGAAAGTAAAAAAATTTCTGAGGAGACACGCCAAAGAATTATAGTGCTGCGCAAAAACAACGCGTTACATTTCGACTCGGTGATGAACAGAAATTTCAACCACACGTTCACTTACCGTTTTGATGACAATCAGGCTGCCGCTAATCTTGAAAAACAAGTGCAAAACGGCGAAGTAAAAGAAAAAAGCAAAACCTTCAGTAAAAGCTATTCGCTTGATAATAATGATGTGATCCAGATCGACAATAACTATGGAAAGGTAAACGTAAACACCTGGAACAAAAAAGAGGTTAAGGTTGATGTTGATATCAAAGCCTACGCTAATGAGGATGCCGACGCGCAAAAACTATTAGATCAAACCACCATCAATAGCAGTAAAGATGGCAATGTAGTTGGTTTTAAAACTGATATCAATCAGGGCCGTAACAGTTGGTGGGGTACCATGTCGCAAAACGGCAAAATTACTAAGGTACGTAAAGTGGTGATCAACTATACCGTATACATGCCGGCCAAAGCTGCACTTACTTTAAACAATAAATACGGCGCTGTGACTCTGCCTGACCTGGGCGGCAAGCTGAACATTAAAACCAGTTATGGCGGCCTTGTAGCAAAAACATTAAGTAATACCGATAACGTTATCAGCGTAAATTACGGCGACGCCAACATAGGCAGCGTAACCGGCAGCCAGGTCAATGTAGCTTACGGCAGTCTTGCTTTAGATGTCGCCGATAATCTGAATGCTACCGTAAAATACAGCCCAATCAAAATTGGCAAGCTTAACTCGTCGGGCGTTATTGATCTGAAATATGGTGGCGGCCTGGTAATAAACGATTTGGGTAAGGGCCTTAAAACTCTGAGCATAAACTCAAGCTATGCGCCGGTTAAATTAACATCGGTAAGTAGCACCAATGCCGACTTTGATGTAACCACCCATTACGGCGATTTCCTTTACGACAATACTACCAGCGTAACCAGCAAAACTCCTGAAAACGAGCGCGGCTTTACATCAACCAAAAATTATAAGGGCCACGTAGGCAAAGGCAGTGCCGACAAAGTAATTACTATTAAATCAAACTACAGCAACATTAAGTTTGATTAAGTGCCAACCTCCTAAACAAAGGGGGCTATTGCGTTTGCAATAGCCCCCTTTGTTTGATATTATCTTTATTCGATTAATTAAATCACTTACCGAATAACTTTAATTTAAGCCCTAGCTCAAATGCACCGTTGGTGTAATTGTGCATTCTACCGGTTTCTATATTGTAAGAGAAACTCAGAGCGTAATCATCCAGATCTAAGCCTGCGCCTACTCCAATACTTTGACTGGTATGATAGATAGACTGCATGTATAAACCATACTTGTTCATAAAAAAGTTAGCGCCAAAGTCTACTATATTATCATAACCTTTTACCATCCTGAATCCGCCGATAGGTTCCAACACAAAATCGTCATTATCTGAAACTACTGGTATTTTATAACTGGCCATGGTAATAAACAACATTCTATCAGCATCAAAGCGATAATCAGCACTTTTAAAAAATGCCGATTTCAGATTTGGGACAGCAGCACCTATATACAATCTATTATCTGTATAAGCGACACCAAAATCCCCATCCACATAAGGCTTTAAAACGTTATACGCAGCAATCTGCTCGTCTGTGAGGTCGGCTATCGCATTTTTTGTATTCAGCCTTGAATTATCGACACCCAGCGATAAACCAAAATGAAATTGCTCGGTTTCGCCAATCGGCAAATGGTAAGCATAGGTACCCATTATCCGGGTTTGTCTGATTAAACCGGCTTGGTCATCGTTTATGTTCAAACCTAAACCTACGCGGTCGGCAACTTGTTTATCAGCCGTAAACATAGCTGCCACCGGAGCGCCGGGAATCTCGACCCACTGTTTGCGGTAATTGGTATTGATATTTAAAACATCATTCATCCCCGCCGTTGCCGGATTGTACAAATAACGATTTTGATAATATATACTTTGCGACGGATTTAATTGTGCGTAGCAAGGAAATAACATACTAGTGAGTATCGCGCTCAAAAAAAGTTTAACTACTTGTAGTCTGACTTTACTATAATTTTCTTTCATGCTTATATATTTTAACATGGTTGCTTTATATTATTTGCTTTTTAGTATCGTAATAAAGCCTTTTATAGGTTTCATGCCCGGGGCCAGCTCTATCATATAATAGTAGGTACCCTGTGTCAAGGTTGTACCGTTTAATGTACCGTCCCAATCATTTGTATAACCTTTTTTCATATATATCGGTCTGCCGGCGCGGTCGAAGATGCTTACCTTATTATCTGGGTAAAGCTCAATGTCTTTCACTACCCAGGCATCATTTTTACCATCGCCGTTAGGCGTCAAAACGTTTGTCGGTATGATATCTACCGGCTTCAACGCTTTATAAACCGTTACCAGATAGGTCTTTTTAGTAACACCATCCTGAGCAGTTACTACGATGCTGATAATATTGCTACCGGTATTAAGCATGATATTATAGCTTGCGCTGCCGTTAGGTACCGGAGTACCATTTACGGTCGCAGAACCTGTGCCTACAAATGTTGGTGTGAAATAAATTGAGCTGACATCATATCCTACCGACATGTTATAATTAAGTGTACCGGTATTAAATGAAGGCGACAGTGTGCCCACACTTGGAACCAGGCTGGATAGCGTAACATCAGACAACGCTATTACGGTTAGTGTACCGTTTACGTAATTGAAGCTATAGTTTGCTGACGATGCGCCGTCCGCTGTAATTGGATATGTACCCGGTGCGCTTAAGGCGTCAGCATTGGTTGAAGCAACAGCTGTTGTACTTAGCTTTGATGCGTCATCTCCGTTTACAAATCCAGCATAAATAACTGTAAAGGCCGGACTTGCTGCAGCATATAACCTTGTTTTGTCAACCGCAGTTACAGTCAGGTTTGCTTTAGCAACAGTTAATGGCTGTGTCACGTTTGCTGCCGCGGTGTTATTAGCATCCCCGGCCTGCGAAGCAGTGATATTAGCCGTACCGGCACCTACTATATGGATATTGCCATTTACTATAGTCGCAACAGCGGTATTACTGCTGGTATAAACTATCGCATTAGTATTGTTATTGCTGGTTGCACCCGGTGCAAAATCAGCATTTCCATATGTTTTTACAGGCAAGGCCGCAAAATTTATCACTTGGGTAAGCTGACTTATAGTTATTGTAACTGTTGATGTCACGCCGTTCGCGTCTTTAATAGTCACCACATAAGTACCTGCCGCTAAACCGCTGAATGTACCACTGTTTTGCAGATTACCGCTTCCTATCTTATATTGATATGGGCCTGTACCGCCGGTGCCGGTTACAGTTACCGCTCCCAATGCCCCACCCGGATTTACATTGGTTTGCGAACTGATGTTCACTGCCAGTGCTGCTGATGGTTGGCCAATAGTAACATTTACTGTTGATGTGACACCGTTTGCGTCTCTAACAGTCACTACGTAAGTACCTGCTGCAAGATCGCTGAATGTGCCGTTGGTTTGCAATGCACCGCTGCCGATTTTATATTGATAAGGACCTGTGCCACCAGTGCCCACTACCGTTACAGCACCTGTTGAAGCCCCGAAGGCAATCACGTTAGTTTGTGAGCTAATGTTCACAGCCAGCGTTGCTGATGGTTGCGCGATAGTAACATTTACTGTTGAGGTCACACCATTCACATCCTGAACAGTCACCACATAAGTTCCTGCTGCTAACCCAGTAAAGATTGGGCTGTTTTGCAATGAACCGGTTCCAATTTTAAATTGATAAGGAGCGGTACCACCCGTGCCGGCTACCGTTACAGCACCTGTTGATGCGCCATAAGCAATCACATTGGTTTGTGAGCTGATCGTTACTGCTAACGCTGCTGATGGTTGGGTGATCGTTACGTTAACCGTTGAGGTTACACCATTAGCATCCTGTACGGTTACTACGTAGCTACCTGCGATTAAGCCGGTGAAAGTATCGTTAGTTTGTAATGTACCGCTTCCAATCTTGTATTGATAAGGACCTGTACCACCTGAACCTGCTACCGTTACTGCGCCGGTTGATGCACCGTAAGCAATCACGTTGGTTTGTGAGCTGATCGTTACTGCTAAAGCTGCTGATGGCTGGGTGATGGTTACGTTAACCGTTG
>Ga0207647_10000410_pt1 | contig 35247 bp, 35 predicted proteins | sample KBSCornC2_FD_184295 | JGI IMG/M metagenome (GOLD analysis project Ga0207647, IMG submission 184295) | Corn rhizosphere microbial communities from Kellogg Biological Station, Michigan, USA - C2 (SPAdes) (version 2) | ecosystem: Host-associated > Plants > Roots > Rhizosphere ... | reverse complement strand
GAGGGTGTAGCGGACGACGTCACAGAGGAGGACGGCGGCGCGGAGGGCGGGCTCGACGGCGGCGCAGAAGGCGGGCTCGACGGCGGCGTCGCATTTGACGGCGATGGCGACCGTGCATTTTTGGTCGACGAGACTGGCACAGTACTGACTGGCGGTGTTATGTCCGCCATGCTCGCTGAATATTTCCTGGAACTGCATCCTGGCGCCAATATTGTGTACGATGCGCGCAATAGCCGTAGTGTGCCGAAAGTCGTTGCCGAAAGAGGCGGCACGCCCATGATCTCCCGCGTCGGCCACGCCTACATAAAACAGCTCATGCGCGAGCACGATGCGCCATTCGGTGGCGAAGCCTCTGGCCACTTTTACTTCCGTGACAACTGGTACGCTGACTCTGGTCTCGTTGCCGCCGTTATCGGACTGTATGTTGCCAGCCTAAGCGGCAAGAAATTGTCCGAAATTCGCCAGCAGTACACGCTGTTTGCGGCTATCCCAGAGACTAACTTTACCGTCGAGGACAAACAGGCCGCACTCGACCGCATTGAGGCAGCCTTCCCTGATGTCAAGCCAGACAAGTTGGATGGCATTACCTTCGACTTCGGCAACGGCACATGGTTCAATGTTCGTGCCAGCAACACCGAGCCGGTTATGCGCCTCAACGCTGAAGCCACCACCGAAAGCGAGCTGAGCCAGCTTGTCGCAAAAATTACCCAACTAATCACTGAGTAGGTATATCATGACAATCAAATGCGTATGCCTAAACATGTGGTGGGGCTATCTCTGGCCAGCATCCCTACGATTTCTGCGTGAACAAGACGCCGATATTGTACTGCTTCAGGAAGTGTTTAACGGCACGGACCCAAACTACAACGAAACCTATCGCATGCTCGAGACATTTCGCCGCGAACTACGCTATCCATACGATAACTTTGGCGCGGCCACGATTGACCAATTTGAGGTAGGCGATATTGAAACTGGCCAAGCGGTCTTGTCGAAATTTCCTATTACGTCAAGCGATGTGCAGCATTTTTTTCGCACGCTCAGCAAACGTGACCCATTCGATGCCAGTCAAAATCCGCTTACGCCTCGAAGCCTTCAGCATGTCACCATAGACATCGAAGGCACAGAAGTGAATGCATACAACTTCCAGGGAGTGTGGGATCTGGACGGAGATAACGACAGTCCCGACCGGCGCAAAATGGTTAATACCATCCTTGCAAGCGCACAAAGCAAACCGCACGTTATCCTAGCCGGCGACACCAACGCAAAAGCTACCAATCCTGCCATGAAAAGTCTCGAAGAGCACCTCAGGAGTGTCTTCGGTACAGAACTGACCACAACCTTCAACATGCGGCGCAAGATCAGCCCAGGCTATGCCACCGCCGCTGTTGACCATATGTACATCAGTCCAGATCTGCACGTAACCAAAAAAGAATGTCCCAACGTCGACGTCTCGGACCACTTGCCGCTTATCGTAACTTTAGAAGTGACTGAGGAAAAGTGATGAACATCCTTGTCACCGGAGGCGCTGGCTACATTGGGTCTCACACTGTCCTGGAACTACTCAACCAAAACTACCAGGTAACGGTCGTGGACAATCTCTGCAACAGCTCGTTAGAAGCTTTGAAAAGAGTCGAGAAACTGTCGGGCAAAAAAATCACCATCCACGTCGCCGATCTACGTGACGAAACGGCGCTGGACGATATCTTTACCACACACCGTTTCAATGTAGTCATCCACTTTGCAGGTCTGAAAGCCGTTGGTGAATCAGTCGCTGACCCACTTTCCTACTATGACAACAACGTAGGAGGCACTCTCGCGCTCTGCCGTGTCATGGAAAAGCATGGTGTTAGGCAGTTCATTTTTAGCTCATCCGCCACCGTCTATGGGCTACAAAATACGACCGCATACACCGAAGATATGCCGCTGCATCCGCAAAATCCGTACGGCCGCACCAAGACAGCGGCGGAAGAAATATTGCAAGATCTGTGCAATTCCAAAAAGGACTGGCAAGTGAGCTCCCTTCGCTACTTTAACCCCGTTGGCGCAGACAAATCCGGCCAAATTGGCGAAGATCCGAACGGTGTGCCAAACAACCTTTTCCCCTTTGTCGCGCAAGTTGCAGTAGGCAAACGAGAAGAACTTGCAATATTTGGCGACGACTATGACACACCAGACGGAACCGGCATTCGCGACTACGTCCACGTCAGCGACTTAGCACGCGCACACGTTGCAGCGCTCGAACATATGCCACGCCAAAATACTTTCGAAACCTATAACATCGGCTCAGGTAAGGGAGCCTCGGTGCTTGAAGTCGTAGCCGCCTTCCAAAAAGCCAGCGGCCGCAAAATATCTTACCAGGTCGTCGACCGACGACCTGGGGACCTGGCCGAATACTACGCGGTGCCGACCAAGGCAGAGCAGGCGCTCGACTGGCACGCCAAGCAAACACTCGCCGACGCCTGTGCAGATACTTGGCTGTGGCAACAACAAAACCCAGACGGGTATACTATAACGAAAGAGGAGAAATGATATGAAAATGCTCGTAACTGGTGGCGCCGGCTTTATCGGCGTCAACTTTGTACACTACACCGTAAAAAATCATCCGGAATACGAAGTAACCGTGGTGGATGCGCTAACGTATGCTGGCAACAAAGCAAGCCTTGCACCCGTCATGGATAAGATACAGTTTGTCGAGGGTAATATTTGTGACGCCGAACTGATGGACAAACTTATCGCCGAAACGGATATGGTCGTCCACTTTGCGGCCGAGAGTCACAATGATAACTCGCTCAAAAATCCATGGCCGTTTGTTCAGACCAACATTGTTGGCACGTACACGATCCTGGAAGCCGTCCGCAAGCACGATAAACGCCTACATCACATCAGCACCGATGAGGTATTTGGTGATCTCGCGCTCGACGACCCAAACCGCTTCAACGAAAACACACCATACAACCCTTCTAGCCCTTACTCTTCCACCAAGGCTGGCTCAGATCATCTAGTTCGAGCTTGGATTCGCAGCTTCGGCGTCAAAGCAACTATTTCTAACTGTGCAAACAACTACGGTCCATGTCAGCACATCGAGAAATTCATTCCGCGCCAAATTACTAACATACTGTGTGACATCAAACCCAAACTCTACGGTGCAGGACTAAACGTTCGCGACTGGATTCATGTCGATGACCACAACTCTGCTGTACATCTTATTCTCGAAAAGGGTAAGCTGGGCGACACCTACATCGTCGGTGCCGATAACGACCACACCAACAACAAGATGGTTATCGAGATGATCCTGGAGCTCATGGGCAAGCCGCGTGACTGGTACGACCACGTTAACGACCGTCCTGGCCACGATATGCGCTACGCTATGGACTCCGCCAAAATCCGTGCTGAGCTCGGCTGGCAGCCCCAATTCACCGACAACAATGGCATGAGTCGTGGATTGCAGCAAACTATCGAATGGTACGACCAAAACCGCGACTGGTGGCAAGCAGCCAAATCCGCTGTCGAGGCTGAGTACGCGAAAGTCGGACAATAATGACCGCTTGGCAGACACTCAGCTCCGAAGTGGTCTACGAAACACCGTGGATCAAGGTTTTTCGTGACGAGGTACTCAATCAAAACGGAAAGCCACTCACATACAGCTACCTCAGAACGACACATCCACCGGTAACCATCATCGCAGTCGACGACCAAAATCGCATACTTCTGCAAAAGAACTACCGCTACGCGATCGATAAAAAGCTTTGGGAAGTGCCTGCCGGACATTCTGAGGGCCAAGATCCGCTAGAAGCAGCCAAGCGAGAACTACTGGAGGAATCTGGCCTTGTTAGCGAGGAATGGTCAAGCTTAGGCGAAGCACAACTTGCTACCGGTGTCGCAGACATTCACCACTATATTTTTCTCGCAAAAGACGCACACCACGCTACCGATAAACGTGACGAAGATGAAGACATATCGGAGCAACGATTCGTCCCCCTCGAAGAAGTCCGACGCATGCTCCTGGATAATGAGATTATAGACGGTGATACACTCGTAGGAATTTATCGTTATATGCTAGAAAGTGAAGAGGAAGCAAAATAATGGCAGATCAGAAACCACTCGCAGTACGCGACACTAACATTCCCGGTTTTTACATCGTTGACTTGGTAGTCATTGGTGACAACCGCGGTTGGTTCAAGGAAAATTACCAACGTGCAAAGATGGAAGCTTTGGGGCTTCCGCACTTTGAAATCGTGCAAAATAACTTTTCGTACAACGCCGAAAAGGGTGTGACGCGCGGCCTTCATGCTGAACCCTGGGAAAAATACATCACCGTCGCCAACGGCAGCGTGTTCGGCGCATGGGTAGACTTGCGCAAAGGCCCTAGCTTTGGTCAAACATTGACCGTCGAGATTACACCTGATATCGCCGTCTTTGTACCGCGCGGTATTGCCAATGGTTACCAAACGCTTGAGCCGAATGTGGTATACACCTATCTAGTCAACGAGCACTGGTCACCAGACGCAAAGTATAGTTTCGTGAACTCATTTGACCCAGCAATTGGCATCGAGTGGCCGATTGCCCAGGAACAGGCAATTACCTCAGAAAAAGACAACAACCACCCACTACTTAGAAACGTAACACCTATGGAGTTTAACTAATGGATGATCGGACTTTTGTAATTATTGGAGCAAAGGGTCAGCTTGGCACAGCACTCCGCGAAAAATACCCAAATGCGCGCGCCGTGGACTCTGACGAGCTCGACATAACAAACGCTGAAGCCGTACGAAACTTTGACTGGTCTGACATCACAACTATTTTGAATGCGGCCGTATATGCAAATGTCGATGGCTCCGAAACAACCGAAGGACGTGTGGCGGCATGGCGCGTAAACGCTACTGGGCCACGCAACCTAGCAGAAGTCGCTGGCAAGCATGGCCTTACACTTCTACACATTTCGAGCGACTATGTCTTTGACGGTACACAAAAAGTCCACACCGAAGACGAGCCGCTTTCACCGCTCGGCGTCTACGGTCAAGCAAAAGCCGCCGGTGATTTGGCAGTAAGTCTAACGCCAAAACATTATATATGCCGCACAACGTGGCTTATTGGTGAGGGCAAAAACTTTGTCCGCACCATGCTGGCCTTAGGCAAAAAAGGCATTAATCCAACAGTAGTTGGTGATCAGATTGGTCGACTGACATTTACGTCAGAACTTGTTCGGGTTGTTGACCATTTATTGAGTAATGGCGCTGCATTTGGCACATACAATGCTACTAACAGCGGCGATATTGTTAGTTGGGCCGAAATTACCCGCGCAATTTTCAAAGATGCTGGCTACGACTTAATAGTCACCGACACCGCCACCAAAGAATATTACGCTAGCAAAGAAGGTGTCGCCCCACGACCGCTGAATAGTGAAATGGACCTCAGCAAACTTCAAGCAACTGGCTTTGAATCACGCGACTGGCGCGATGATCTGGCCGAATATACAAAGAAAGAAATGGAGCAGCAATGAAAGGCATAATCCTAGCCGGCGGTTCAGGAACCCGCCTCTACCCAATCACCAAAGGCGTCTCAAAGCAGCTGATGCCAATTTACGACAAACCGATGATTTACTACCCGCTCAGCACCCTGATGATGGCGGGTATCAGAGAGATTTTGATTATCACCACGCCCGAAGATTCTGACGCATTCCAACGCTTGCTTGGCGACGGCACACAGCTCGGCTGTAAGTTTGAGTACGCCGTCCAGCCGGAGCCACGCGGGCTTGCTGATGCATTTATTGTCGGTGAAGAGTTTATCGGTAATGATAGCGTCGCCATGGTGCTTGGAGACAATGTCTTTTACGGCCACGGCTTTGGCAATAGCCTGAAGCGCTGCACCAACCCCGACGGCGGCGTAGTCTTTGCCTATCAAGTGGCCGATCCCGAACGTTATGGCGTAGTTGAATTCGATGAAAATCGCCAGGCAATTTCCATCGAGGAAAAACCCCAAAAACCAAAGTCAAACTTCGCCGTAGTCGGCCTGTATTTCTACGACAATGATGTCGTTGAAATTGCCAAGAACGTCCAGCCCTCGAACCGCGGTGAGATTGAAATATCATCAATCAACGCCGAGTACTTACAGCGTGGCAAACTCAAAGTCCAGTCCATGGGTCGTGGCGCTGCCTGGCTAGACACCGGTACCTTCAGCTCTATGAATGATGCCGCTCAATTCGTTGAGGTCATCGAGAAGCGTACTGGCTTCAAGATTGGTTGCATCGAAGAAGTTGCTTTCCAGGAAGGTTTCATCACCGCCGAACAGCTTGCAGAACTAGCCGAACCGCTCAAAAAGTCCGGCTATGGCCACTACCTACTCAACTTGCTCAAACAAACTTAGGGACCAGCCAGAGAAAACTGCTATTTGTTGTTTTTTTCTTCAAATTGCATTTTTTTCAACCGTTCAATGATCTTTTCCTGATTGCCCAACATACGGTCTAGCATGTCAGCCATCAGCCCCACCACCCAGACCAGAAACGCCAAACTAACGCAGTAGACGCCGATGAAGCCCAAAAATTTAAATGGACTAAATCGATCAGTGACAACCCAGTGCCCTAAGAAAACTCCCGAGCACAATAAGCCGATGACAAAAAAGAAAACACCTAGGTTGCCGAAAAATTTGAGTGGGGCATAGTCGCGGTAAGCGCGCAAAATATTAAGCGCACTGCCAAATAGAAATTGATAAAAACTTTTCACGACACGCGATTTTCGACCAGGATAGTAAGTAATGCTTGCCGGAATCGACGTAATACGCAAACCTTTCATAGCAAGCACTTGGAAAGACTCTTGTGTGTAGGTATAAGCGCCATGCAGGTTTAATGCATACATCGCCTCTCTATTGTAAGCACGAAAACCACACGTCACATCTTTGAACGAGCCACCACTCAATTTGCTAGTAACCTTTGAGCCGAGCTTATTGGCCCAGTATTTACCTGCGGGCATATTTTTTGGTCGACGGACTTCTCCAGTCTCCATATCTGTAAATCGATCAGCAGCAACAAAATCAGCATTACCCTGCAAAACCGGTGTAATCAGCTCAGGAATTTCTTCTGGCTTAAATTGTAGATCGCCATCAATATTGACCAGTATGTCTGCCTTGCTTTCCAATGCAACTTCAAGAGCCTGACGAAAACGTGCTGCAAGTTTTTTTTGCGTACCATCACTAATGATATTTGCGCCGTGCTCCTTTGCAATTTTTGCCGTCCCATCAGTACTACCGTCATCAATGACCCATTTTTCAATAACATCCACCCCTGAAATCTTACGAGGTATCCTATCGAGTACTTCCCCGATAGTCTCTGACTCATCCTTGCAAATTGAAACAACTAAGAGCTTCATTATTGCCTTTCTCTTTCTCAAAAATTGAACTTCTTTTATAATAGCATTACTAACTATCGAAACCAGAGGTAAACTATGAAATCTATTAAAACTGTTGTTGTTGTCGGCTTAGGTTATGTTGGGCTACCCCTGGCACTACTTGCTGATAAGAAGGGCTACAAAACTACCGGGTTTGATATTGATACACATAAGATTGATTCCTTACAAACTGGAAAATCATATATCGATGACGTCTCGGTCGAAGAGCTTGAGAAAACTGGAACCATTTTTACAACCGACGCAAAGGTCGTAGAGAATGCTGACGCAGTGATAATTTGTGTGCCGACGCCAGTCACCAAAAACAAACAGCCCGACCTTACACCCGTCAAAGGATCACTTGAGACTATCGCTCCACTCCTCAAGCCGCACACGCTCGTGGTGCTCGAATCTACGGTCAATCCAGGCGTATGTGATGAAGTTGTCATTCCCCTCCTTGAATCATTAACACAAATGAAAGTCGGCAAAGATATTTACCTGGCACATTGCCCAGAGCGTATCAACCCCGGTGACTCCAAGTGGAACGTCACGAATATTAACCGCGTAATTGGCGCAAACTCATCTGAAGAGTTAACCCTAGCCAAAAGTCTATACGACTCTCTTGTAGATGCCGAAATTAAGCCTATGCAGTCACTTAAGGAAGCCGAGGCCGTGAAAGTCGTCGAGAACTCTTTCCGCGATATCAATATTGCATTTGTTAACGAACTTGCTATGTCATTCCACAAGCTCGGTATTAATCTCGAAAATGTCATCGACGGTGCTGCCACTAAGCCTTTTTCATTCATGCCCCACCACCCTAGTTGTGGTGTCGGTGGGCACTGTATCCCCGTCGACCCATATTACCTAATCGAGTATGCCCATAATTACGGCTTCGAGCATGAGTTCCTACGGCTCGCTCGTAGCATTAATGACTACATGCCCGCCTTTACTGTTGAGCTACTTGAAGAAGCCTTGAACGAGATCAAGAAACCACTGAACGGCACAAAAGTCGCCATGCTCGGTCTGTCGTATAAAGCGAATGTCGGTGACGACCGTGAAAGTCCAGCATATAGAGTCAAGGAACTGCTCGAGGAAGCCGGTGCAGATCTCGTAGTCTACGATCCATTTATTACTGAAAAATCCACTGTTAAGTCGCTGCAGAATGCACTGAAGCATGCTGACGCAATCGTTGTCACCGCAAAGCATAAGGCTTTCCTGGAAGCATTGACTGTAAAAACTCTTCAAGAAGCCGATATTACGGTTTTAATTGATGGTAATAATGGTTTCAAAGACATAAAAGACTCATTTGCGGCAGCGAATATTATCTATAAGGGTATTGGCGTTTAGCTGGTCGCACACGCCATGCTGTTATTTCTCAAAAAACTTACTTCGCCAGTTTTTCGAAGAATCACGGGTGTAGTTATTGTTATCGCTACGCTTAGCCTGTTCGCCTACTATACTTACACCAAGCCGGAGTTGTTACATGGCCTCCGTAATGTCAGTTTAGGCATTAGTATACTTTTACTTGCTCTTTACTCGGGCATACTGCTCATAAATACGTTCATCTTACATTGGTCGGTGGAGCTCTGTAGCCGCGCGATTCCACGCTTTGAATCCCTACTTTTAACTAGTTACTCTTCGCTCGTTAACTTCTTTGGCCCCCTTCAAAGCGGTCCGGGTTTTCGGCTTCTCTACCTGAAGAAAAGGCATGATGTTAGCGCCAAATCATACAGTATCTCGACCTTGTTATACTACGGTGTTTTTGGTGTTACGAGTTTACTTCTCATAGGCTATGGACTTAATCCTGGGTTGGCTACTGCGGGTCTCGTCATAGTCATACTCGGTGCACTTGGTGGGGCTTGGTATGTCAACAAGCGCTACAAGCAATTTATTAAGCATCCAATGCAAGTCGGCAAAATTATCGTCATGACCATTTTGCAGGTGCTAGTGACTGTAGTGATCTACTATCTGGAGCTTCGACTAGTGAACAATCACGTCGCTCTTTCGCAAGCTATTATTTATACCGGCGCAGCTAACCTGGCGCTGTTCGTTTCGCTTACTCCCGGCGCTCTCGGCATTCGTGAATCATTTCTTTTCTTCTCGCAACAACTGCATCATATTGACAATCATACAATCATCGCCGCAAGTGTAATTGACCGTAGTATTTACTTTGTTTTTTTGGGTCTACTCTTTGTCTTTAGCGCTTCATTCCATGTGGGTGATCGACTTAAAAAGCAGCCTAAAGAGACTGGATAACACCCTTGAGTATGTCAGCCACGACCTTGTTAGAGTAGTGTTTCTTGTAAGTTTTTCGGCCCTCTAAGCCAATTTGTTCAAGCTGACCAATATGTGACTTCGCCCATAAGATTTTATCGGCAATAGCTTGTGCGTTAGCTTGGGGTACCGATAGGCAACTTTTGCCATCTTTGAGCGCAACTTTTTCATCGGTCTGTCCCACAAGTGTCGGCACCCCCATCGATAAAAACTGATACGTCTTGCCTGTCGTCACCATACCACTTTGCAAAGTCCCGCCAAACGGTCCGCCAAGACTCAGAGACGACTCCGCAGCCTTAATAGGAAGCTGTTCAAACGGCAGCCATTTCATGTGTGCAATATGTGCACCCTGCTTTTTCGCCTGCTCAATTTCGGTAACCACTTTATCGCCACCCCCTACCAGTAAGAAGTTTACCTCCTCATGATCTCTCAACAGAATCGCCGCTTCAATCACATACTTAAGACCATGTAGCGGTAGCATATTTCCATAGTAAAATACCTGAAAACTTTTGTGCTTCGCCACGTTTTCCCGTGGCTTGAATACTTCCTCATCTGTGCTCACCGGAACGGCCACGAATTTTTCTAAAGGTAGCTTCATGAGTTTCGCGGAATAGTCCGCATGTGCTTGCGTGTCTGTCAGGATGATCGTACTGCGCTTCAGCCAGCTTCGATATAAAGAATAGAGTATCTGTGCCGGAAGCGTACCAGCTCTGATTTTCCTGTGTTCGTAGACTGCCCATTCCACAAGATTAATAAACTCGTCAAAGATGCGTTTTTTGCCAATAGTTAACAGGTTAAAAAACGGCAGGAATTCATAGCCACGAAACGTCAATACATACACATCCGGATGATGCCGAAGCCGAGCTGCCAGTAACTTGAATATAACTTCTAGATAACGCAGCACACCACGCTGGCTATTTTTTACAATGATAACGCTGTTCTCTGGATTAGCCCGCAATGCAGCACGCAATGTCCGTGCGCGGACATAATCAGGATCTTTATAACAGGTTACGATACAAACTTTTCTCATTTTAATTAATTATGAAAGCATTTAGAGTTCGCTGAGCTTTTTGATTAGCTTGGATAATTATAGATTTATTCCAATACCATGTTGAGTCACTCTTGAGGATATATGTAGCAGCTCCTCCTCCTTGAAGCATCATAAGTAAGAGTGCAAAGAAGCCAATGATTTTTATGTAATGTCCAGTTACTGTACGGATGCGTATGTTTTTGAATATAGATCGTACTGACTCAGCAAATAATAATAGTAGAAATGGTAGCACGGGTATGAGATAGCGGCCCTGTACGCCGATACTTTCACCAAGATGCATATAATCAATAAAGTTATACATAAACAGCACACTCACATACAGTAAACTTACCCCTAATAAGAATTTGAGCGTGTTGTTATTTCTAAGCACTACCCTGCTCTGATATATGACTAAAATTATACCTGCGCTTACTCCAAGAACTCCTGCCGCCCAAGGTAACGGCATAGGTAGCGCAGTTGTATCCCCCTGCACTGCATAAAAAGCAGTTATTAGCATACCATTTAGCCAACTTCCTAGATATTTAGGATATGTTAACAACTTAAGTCCTTGCGACTCGTCCCTTATGGCAGTTTCTGGCGTCCTTTCAGTGGAATGAGCCAAAGTATAGTTACGATACCATGGCCGATAAGACTTACAAGCATTCACGCTAAGAACGACGTCACATTGTGGGTTGGGGGTGTGGTATTTTATCATGTTTAGACCATACCGTTCGAAAGATAGGCCAAGACTAAGTACCACAAGTAATGCCAAGAAGATTCGCGACTTATACGAATAAGACATGAAATTCTTAGCTAGTTTTTTGTATATATGTTTACTGCCCAACGATATCTTGGCCCTATAAAGGCACAACAGTAGGTAACAAGCTATGGCTAGGAGGATTGGCAGAAATGTAAATTTAGTCAAACTAGCGAGTACGCACGTCGCGAATAGGTAGACCCATCGATTTATTTTTACCTTCTTACTCTGAATATCTCGGCTTATGTTTATTGTCAAAAGTAAGGCAAGCCCGATAAGGGGGAAGAGAAAATTGTCATAATTCACATTAGCAGCCGAGTAAGGCACTACCGGTATTAAAAAGAGGAAGAGAAATACTCCGTGTATCAGTGCCCTTGAAAATTTTGCGTAGAGAAAAACTCTTCGAAATATGACCGCTCCGACAGCAAATATCATAACTGTAGTGAGCCTCAGGCCTACAAGCTGGATAGGCACGTTGCTAGTAAAGTGAGCAATGATACGAAGTGGAAAACTCATGAGGTAGTGGTACATATATGATGGGTCACGGACTACCGGCCCATACAGAGTTGCACCCTCAGGCTGGTGAGTAAAGAAGGGAGACCATTGGTGGGCATACAATTGAGTGATACCAAAATGCGCCTGTTCGTCAAAAGGCAATGCATTGGCACTTATAGCAATCCAAGCAGCCTGAAATATGAAGAAAATCATAATTCCCCAGAAGAATTTCTCGGATGCTAAGATGGAGACAAAATTTTTATAGATTTTTTCCATAGTCAACTTACGATTATTGTATCATCTGTTTTTTCTTTTTTCATAACCCATGGAAGTGTTGCGAATATTACCCTTACTATTCCTCTATTTACCATGAGCAATTTGCTATAATAAGCTTAAGTTTGGCATTATCGCAAAATAATTACTTTTAAAATATGTACAATTACTCAAAAAATAAAATAAAAAAACATTCCAAAAAGAACTGGATGCTGCTTCTTACTCTTGTGTTAGTTGTGGCGAGCGGAAGTTTTTTATGGTTTCGGCATACGCACAACAAACCAAAGGTGACACAATCTGAGGTTGGTACCGCAACCTCAGATCCTAACGTGCCGACCCCGAGCGACACGAACAACGCGACAGGTGGCGTTAGTAACTCAAAAGATTCTGGCAGCAATGAAGTTGGAGCTCGGCCATCATCCGACACACGGCCCCGCACACCGACAGGTAATTTCGTGAGCGCCCACCACAACGTGCCGCTTAATGCGCCCATGAACTCTGTTTGCACTACAACCCCAGGCGTCACCTGTCAGATCCGCTTTACAGCAGGCAGCATAGTCAAAACACTTCTGAAGCAAAGAACCAACAGCGACGGCAGCACGCTCTGGGATTGGACTCCGGCAAAGATCGGCCTCACCGCTGGTACTTGGAAAGTTACGGCAATAGCAACTAATGGAGACAAGATGGCGAGCGCCGCCGACGCATCACCACTTGTAATACAATAATCATGGACAAACTGAAGAAATATGTATTTTTTAGCCTGTGGATTCTTCCATGCACTTTTTTGATTTACAACGTACCTGCGGCATACGCCGACTCTATTAACTACTCAAATCTTGTAGATAACCAAGTTTTTGATAATTCCGCGACTATGACCGCTGCACAAATTGACAGCTTTTTGAATGGTTTTTCTAATAGCTGCATCAGCAGTAACCATGGTTTCCGCACTCAAGACCCTGTTGGCTACAACCCTTCCGACGGCTTCAAGTATGGAGCAAATGTTACGGCCGGTAAGGCGATATACGACGCAGCCAAAGCCTACGATTTGAACCCGCAGGTTTTGCTAACACTGTTGCAGCGTGAACAAGGTTTGGTAACTGGAGGAAGTGGATGCAGCAAGCTTAGGTATGTAGCTGCCGTTGGCTTTAACTGCCCGGATAGTGGCACCTTACATAACTACAGTGGCATAAACCTTTACACGCTTAACGGCACCACTGTTACGTCCGTGACTGGCACTTGTGTTAGCAGTTCTACCACCGTTGGCTTTACAAGACAGATTATCCATGCAGCTTGGCGCCTGAAATTTGACCGAGAACGCTCCGAAGGCCGCACCACGTGGGCGATCGTGAAAACCAACTGGGACAACAGTGATGATTTAGAAAGCTGTTACTACGGTCGCATGACACAGGGCACGCTTCGTCGTTGTCCAAGCGGTTCTGCAGCTTTTTATGATGGATATGCAACGATCGACAACACCTCTTTACACCTGGACAATGGCGCCACAGCTGCATTATATAACTACACTCCTCACCTGGGCGGCGGGACTAGTTTTGATACAGTTTTCACCACATGGTTCGGCTCTGTCCGCGGCACACCGTTCTTTCGAGTAGGCAACACAAAAGCTGTCTACGTACTAGGGTCCAATAACAACTACTATCATGTACCTAATCCCTACATCTTAACAGCTTATGGTTACGGTAAAAAATTTAACACGGAAGATATCGTCCAGTCATCTTACATAAATGGCCTTACTTATAGCGGTGATCTATCTCTGTTAGCTCACTTCGGAGGTGATCCGATTTACTTACTAGACACAGGTGGCGCACATCATTTTCCTAGCCCTACTGTGTTAAGCGCATTTGGCTACACTACAGGCCAAGCAGCCGTGCTACCTAGTTGGATATACGATAAGCTGAGCCACCCAGAGGATATGCAGCTTATAGTTACCCAGCCGTCGGCTCCGGAAGTGTACTATATACAGAATGGCAAGAAGTCCCACATAACCTCACAAGCGGCCTTCAATACACTCGGCAGTCCTACCTACGCTTCTCAAACTTCTGTTAAGGTAACAAACGCCTATGTGGCAAGCCTCCCGTCTGGCGCTCCAATTATGACAGCCGGCACATTCGTGCGAGGCTCTGACACTGGAGCATACGGTATCTGGAACGGCACTGACATTCAGGCACTTAACACCAATGAAGCAAGAGAAATCGGCATACCGCCCGACTACTATGCCCCATCTAGCACTTTAAGCCAGCTGCCCAGTAACCCTGTCTCTGCGTATAAGCTTGTGTCGGATAGTAGCAGCTCTGGCAGTCTCTATATTTTAGACAGAGGACAGAAGCTGTCTATTACAGCCGGTCAGCTCACAGCCCTAGGTTTGTCAGCCAGCAATTTCGCGCCCATGGGCACTTCTTTTCTTGATCGACTTACGACCATTCCTCTGCAAGGCTTAATCCGCGTCAACGGAGGTAGTACGGTGTATCTTATACAGTCAGGCACGCTATACCACATAGCTAGTGGAGAGGACCTAACAACGCTGGGCTACAATTTCAGCGAAGTCGTTAATGTCAACTCCTCGACAAGTACCTTATTTAAGAACAGTGGCGGCGCAGTTTTTAGGGATGGACGCCTAGTGCGCGTCAGCGGCACCCCTCAGGTCTATCTTATCGACGGCACCTTTACCAAAAAATACATTCCTTCATCACAAATGTTTTCAGAGTTTGGTTTTAATATGAGTCAGGTTGAAGGTGTTTCTCGTGCAGACCTCAGCACCTATCCAACAAATGGTATGTTGGCTCAAATTATCAAGAACGATAATGGCATCTATTGGCTCGTTGACTCTGGTCTTCGTCATCAAATTTCACCAACTATGCTTAGTTCGGGCTACTACAATATTAACCAAGCCGCAACGCCCGAGCTCTCGGATCAAAACATCGCCAACATTGCTACAGGCGCCAATCTGACGAACATTGTACAGGCAGCCGGCGATTCAAAAGTGTACGAAATACTGAATGGACAAAAACACTGGTTCACATCACGCGCTAGTTTTGAGGCAAATGGCGGCAGCTGGGATAGCATACAGACTCTTTCTGCCGCCTTTGTGGCCAGTCTCCCTACAGGTACAACTATCAACTCCTAGTGAAGGCGGCTTCAGATAGGGTATACTAGTCGATGAAACCAAGTAGGAGAAAAGTTTGAAAAAACTACGCGTACTTATACTGTGTCATGATGTTATTGGCTCAAGTATGGCGGGTCCCGGCATCCGCTACAAATATATAGCTTCGACCCTGAGTGATAATTTTTCCGTTACCTTAGGGATATTCTCCCAAGACACCAGTAATACGGGAAGTAGTGATATCGCTGTCATCAATTCAGAGGGTGACAGTTTTAAAAAATGGTTTGATAATGCCGACGTCATTTTTGCTCAGTGGCTCAGCAACGATATGATTACCTATGCACAGAGTGCGGGTCGAATTGTAATATTTGACCTCTATGCACCTGTACCTATTGAATACTTGGCAAGTCTTGAGTTTTCCTCAAAACCTACTACAAAAGAACAAGATGCGGAATTCGAAGCTATCCTTGATATGTATAATCGGTACCTGTCTGTCGGCCAACTCTTTACATGTTCTAACGAGCGACAGAGAGATTTTTGGATAGGCTACCTGACCGCCAACCGTATACTAGGACCTTCTAATTTTAAAGACGCTAACATATTTAATAGATTCGTCATTTGCCCCATGGGAGTTGACGAAAAAGCCCCTCAACCTAAAAAACTTCTCCTAAGAGAGTCGGTTAAAGGAATTAAGGAAGACGACTTTGTATTACTCTGGACAGGTGGCATTTGGGATTGGTTCGATGCTCAAGTAGTAATTAGAGCAATGGCCCTCCTAAAAAAAGAATCTCGTATCAAGCTTGTATTTCTCGGCACTCGACATCCCAATAAGATCTATAAGGATGAATCTTTCGAGACCAAGCAGGCTCGTGAGCTTGCAAAAAATCTGAAGCTTGTCAATAAGTCTGTATTCTTTCTAGATGGGTGGGTCCCATACGATCAGCGAGCCGCTTACTTTAAAGATGCCGATGCAGCTATATATGCCGATAAGGAGTCGCTTGAAACACGCTTCTCTCACCGCACACGCGTACTTGATCATTTCTGGACAGAGCTGCCCACCATCTGCTCTAGAGGTGATTATATGTCAAGTCTGATAGAGCGGCAAAATCTAGGAATAGTTGTTAATGAGCGCACGCCGGAAGAATTCGCTGAAGCTATCCAAACACTCAGTGATAACTCAACAACTTACGAGCAAATAAAGGTTCACCTTCATGAGCACCGAAATGATCTAGTATGGAGTAAGACACTAGAACCTCTGGTAGACTATCTGAGCAGGCTCGACGTCTCCGCCACAAAGCGTGCCATTCTTGCACGTGCCCACGAAGAACACACATTCCCAAAACCACCCCCTCATGGCTTAAAACGACGAGTAAGACTTTCTATTAAGATGCTATTGCTAGGAAAATAATATGAATAAAAAACCTTTGGTTAGTTTTGTTGTGGTGAACTGGGATGGATTAGCGAACACGAAGGAATGTTTGCAGTCCATACGTAAAACTACTTTTGAATCATACGAGATTGTCGTGGTAGATAATGGATCGAGAGATGGATCGAAGGAATACTTCACAAGTCAAAAAAATATTCGTTTTGTTGATCTTCCAAAGAATACTGGTTTTACCGGTGGTCACCTTGCCGGTGCAAATGTTGCGCAAGGCAAATATCTAGCTATCCTCAATAACGATCTCGTGATAGATAAAAATTGGCTTGCAAGAGGCTTAGAAACACTCGAGCGTCATAGAAGTGCCGCACTAGTAGGTGGTAAAGGCTTCTATTGGAATGATAAAAATCCTGCTTATAATACTCAGAACGAGTTCTATTCTTACCAAGAAGTCGACCCTGTTTCTGGCTACACTAAAACTCTCCTTACTGGTGAAGATGAGTGTTCTGTAGACGCCATATCTGGTGCCGCACTCCTTATTGATCGAAAAGCTTTTGAAAAAGTCGGATACCTGGATGATGATTTTTTTGCCTATTATGAAGAGACCGACCTTATCGCCCGCTTAAAACGAGCTGGCTACGAGGCATATTATAACCCAACAATGCACACTTGGCACCAAGTTGCCGCTAGTTCTGGTGGTGGAGAGAGTGACTTCTATCTCCGCCAAATGCACCGGAATCGTTACTTTTTCGCTTACAAAAATTATGACCCTCTTAACCTGAGGCGTTTCCTGAGCCTCTATTCAGGAGAAGTTAGTCGAGCTCGCATAAAGAAGCTGCTTAGGCGAACGGATCGAGAGAGTACCGCACGCCTAGCTGCCTATAAAGAGGTTAAGGAGCAGAAAAAAACACTTGAGGAAAAGCGTAGACAAGTTTTGAAACTTGGGGAGACCTACAACAGCAAGCTAGGTGCATACAAACCCCAAGATGTAACCATCATCATCCCTTGCTACAATTACGGTGCATATGTCAGAGAGGCCATAGATTCTGCCCTCAAACAAAGTATTAAGCCAACGCGGATTATCGTTATCAACGACGGCTCTACGGACAATTCCTTGGCTGAAATTAAGAAATTCAAGGACAATCCACTCATAGAAATAGTCAATAAAAAAAACGAAGGTGTCATTGCAGCAAAAAACCTAGGTATTTCCATGTCAAAGACATATTGGACAATGTTCTTGGATGCAGATGACACCATCGATGAAGACACATTACGCATAATGCTAAAGTCTGTTGCAACAGTTGGTCATGCTGATGTCGTCTATTCGGACATGAAGTTATTCGGCGCGATCAGTGACTATTTTCGAGCCCGACCGTTCCAACCAAGCAGTTTCTTGGCAAAGAACTACGTAAACAACACTACTCTTATCAATACCACTTCATTAAAGCGGAGTGGTGGCTATAAAGAAATAATGGCAGGCGGCATTGAAGATTGGGAGTTGTATATAACTCTTTTTGAACAAGGCGCGCAATTCCGCTATATACCTCAGCCCTTAGTAAACTACAGACAACACGGTGATGCGTTAAGAAGCAGAAACTCCGAACTTCAAGATATAGAAAACGGCAGGAAACATTACGCCCTTATCCAGTCTATTCATCCCGGCGTTTTTAAAAAGCACACAGCTGGATACGGAAAAATTATTAGATTAGCCAGTGCCGGCTATCTTTTATTACGCCATCCTGGGGTTATAGTCGTCATCATCAAATCCATTCCAGGCGCATGTATTCAGGCACTGCGGTATATGCTACATAAAGCTCGACTCTACTTGCAAAACAAATAACTCATCAATGCTTATAGCCGTTAGATAACGCTCTTCCCTATTAGCTGCGCAATTTTGTTACGCACCTTCCAGAATCTGGATGATTTGACTAGTACAAGCTCCTCTTGGGCTCTTTTTAGTAATTGATCTTTTTTTCTCACATCGTCTGTTAAATCGCTCAGTTCTTGTTCTTTTTTTTGCAAAGTTTCTAGCCCCCGCTTAAACACTCGGTGTTGAGAAAAAATAAAGTCTTCTGTAATTCGAGGAAACCTCTGCAAGGCACTCCCAATGAGTCCTGTTTGATGCACTTCGTCAACCTCAATAAAATTGTTTAACATATTATCGATATGCATACGGACAATTTCGGTGTACTTGAGTTCTTCTCCGCAGAGCCTCAGCATCTCGATATACATAGCAAGGTGTTGCATACCATATCTTTTCCATATTACATCGAGCTCTCCTGTAGACTCCCACCACATTCCCTCTGAATGCCTTCTATATGCAGCCATGGATCTATTTATAAATCCAATCTTTCCTGCTTTCGCATGAAGCAGATGCAAAAACCAATCACCCGGCACAATACCTCTCGGGAAGCTTTGTTTTATGGGTCGATGATTAAAATCCCAGCGATACATGGCAGAATTTGTTTGGATAAAATTATTTTTCAACAAGTCGCCGAACTCTAGTACGGTCTTGTTGAATCGTTGTGAAGAGCTGGGGAATATTTCATCGGACTGAGCGTCATCTTGATAGACAACCCTTACAGAGTGAAAACACAGTGTAAAGTCGGGGTGTGCTTCGAGAAAGTCCACCTGCTTTTGTAATTTGTTTGGGTCAGTAAAATAATCGTCGCCTTCTGCGTAAAGCAAGTACTTTGATTTCGGATGCGAGAGAAGCTCTAGCCAATTCTCTTCTGGGCCAACATTCTTTTTTTGTAGGATTAGATGAATGAGTTCGGGATATTGTTTTTTATACTCTAGCAAAATATCTTGCGTTTTATCCGTGGAACAATCATCTGCAATGATCAGCTGCCACGTAAAAGTAACCTTTTGGGACAAAATACTGTCGATTGCTTGTCGAATATACTTCTCGTGATTGTAGGTAAGCAGACAAACCGAGAGAAGAGGCCATTCCATGCCCTATCCTTTTTCACAGAGTAGGAAGATACTAGCGGTTAGGTCTGGGTACTGTTGGCCAAGTTCATAGCAAGCATCAAGGTATTCAGGGGAGACAATGTCGTCTACGGCGAGAATCTTATCCCATTGGAAGTTAGCCAGCGCCTTAAAGAAAATACCTGAGCGGTGAACCACTTTAAGTCCAGCGGCTTTGGCGTCACGTTCTAGAGTGTCGAGCGTGTAAGTAATGACATGACCGTGCGCCTTTTCGGCGTCAGTAACGGCCGTGTTGTGGTCGATAAGACCCATCTTAACTGCAATTTGGCGGGAAGGAGCATTAGCGTTTGGCACTACCAAGAAGAATCGTCCTTTATCCGAAAGCCATTCGTCATTAACTCGCTTCAATACAGTGACAGGGTCATCGATATGTTCCAGTACATGAGTCATTACGATGTTGTCGTACTTTTCGGGCAAGTCAACGTCTTCAAAGCGCGCTACGCTCACGGCGACTTTACTGCCAAACTTTTTAGTCACTTCCGCAGCCGCAACGTCAGAAGCATCGACACAGGTAACTTTGTCAAAGTAATTAAGTAAACGCCCTGTTACTGAACCTTTAAAGCTTCCAAGTTCGAGTAAATTCCCCTCTGTAAAGAAAGGCTGGAATGCCTTTACCATATAGGGGTGCATGACATCATAGTCAAAACCATAGGCGTACTTACGACCGACATTATCATCAAATTCTTCGTTGTAATTTCGTTGATTGCTCATACATATCACTCGCTAATTAGTTTTGCTATTCCGAATCCGTCTCGTCCGAAGTTGTTTCCATTATATAGCAAGTAAACGTTATTGTTACAGGCAAAAATGTTGGGATAACACATCATGTCAGAATCCCAGCCCTTGTCTGATAATGCAATGCCCGCCTGCTCATCATCCCGCATCCAGTGGACTAAATCATCGGAATAGGCATAGCCAATCTGATAACCTTTGCCTTTCTCGGTCCGAAAGCCAGCCATATGCCGATAGCAGAAGTACATGTGATAGCGTGTGCCAATTTTAATTACCGTGGGCAGAGCCTGGCACTCATTTTCATCAATCTTATCCGCAATGATTGACTCGCCCATCTTGCGCCAATCAATACCATCATCAGAAACTGCATGCCCAATCTTGTATACACGCTCTGAAGCGTGTGCGTCATTTGCTTCGCTCCATTTTTTACCAAACAAATAGAACATATGAAATGTGTCCCCAAACTTCCGCACGAAAGGATCACCAACGAGAAATGGTTCATAGGTAGTAGCGCTCAGCAAAGGTCCATCACCAAATTTTTTATATGTTTTCCCCTGATCAGTGCTTACTGCAAGGCCAACTCCTGTCTCCACGGCCACCGATACGCGTCGAGAAATACCATTAGTGTATCCGTAAACTTTATCACCGACGGTCATAGGGCTGAGCGGGAAAATACCGTGTTCGTCAAAGCAGCCCAACTTTCCTAAAGGAATAACTTCGTGCTCTGAGTAACCAAGTACATTTTTAAAGTCAAAGTCGTAATCCACGTATTGCACATGACTTAAGAACTTGCCTGGTTCGTCAATTGATCGCGTCGAGAAGTACACGCGGACTCGGTCTTCTAGCACGAGAGCTTGTGGTGACTGTGCGTGACTTGCATATCGTTTAGCAAAGGGGGAGGTTTCAAATTCAAGGATTTGCCCGAGCTTTTGCCATCTCATTTCAGTTCTCCTTCTAGCTCTGCAAGCCCAAAACCATAGCGACCGACAGCGTTTCCCAGATAGAGCATATATGTTTTACCATCTAGTTCAAATACATGCGGGTACGCCACCATCTCATTATCAAAAGCCTCAGGATCATTCGATATAGTAATCCCCGCCTTTGAGTCATCACGTTTCCAGTGCAATAAATCTATGGAGCTAGCATAACCAATTTGGCGATTCTTTGTTTCACGGAAGTTCTTTGGTACCCAGCCACAGAAGAACATATGGTATTTACCATTAGCATAAAAGACATCGGGGCTGGCTTGAGATTCATGCTCATCCCAAGAGTTGGAAATGATATCCTGGTTATGTCGAGTCCAAGTAAGGCCATCTTCAGATGTTGCGACACGAATACGATGCGATATTTCTGATCGTCCCTCGATTTTTAGCCAGGTATTTCCAGCTACATAGAATAGGTAGTACTTGTCATTAAAGCGTCTGATTTTTGGACCACTGATAGTAAAAGGCTCTGTAGGTGTGTAAGGCAATAGAGGACCGTCGCCTAAGCGCTGGAATGTTTCGCCACCATCAGTACTTTTAGCTACCCCGATCCCGACATTAAACGGTACCGACACGCAGCGCGTCCAACCAGCATAGTAGGCCCAGATTTCATTGCCAATAGGTATGACAGATGTAGGGTACGTACCGAATTCGTCAAAGCAGCCTTTTTTGCCTAAATCCAATATCGGCTGCTTTGCAATATTAACCACCTGAGTTAGGTCTTTCCGGTCTAGGTCAACATACGCTGTATAGCTTACGAATTGACCATTTTCGTCGCGCGGTGGACGACAAGAAAAATATACACGCACGAAATCATCAAAAATAAGTGTTGCAGGCGCTTGCGCGTATTCATCGAGCCAGGGAATTCCCTTGTGGTCGCTCGGGTCAAATACCTTGCCTAGTTTTTTCCATTGAAACATTCTTGCTCCTGCCTTTTTTCGTCGTACCAACCGTTATCTTTAGCACCTACAGCAAGGCGTTGATAATAATAACCACTGAATCCCGCTTGCTCCATAAGCTCGCCCACTTTTGTGAAATCGTAAGCCACCCTGTGTAGCTCAAAAGCCTCACCATCCCAGGTGGCAAAGGCAGCACGATTATCTCCATCGCGTGGCTGCCCTACTGATCCTGGGTTGCAGTATTTTTTATCCCCATAATCTTCTAGGCGTTGAATATGTTTGTGGCCCGAAGCAAAGTACGTACCCCCGACTTTCTTAAAGTAGTCGTGGCTTGGCTCAAGATACTCGTCAATAGGGTTTGTCCAACCACCATGCACCATGGAAAGGCCATTGTATTCACGATAAACCGGCAAAGACTTAAGCCATTCGAGATTTTTCTGACTGATAATTTTCTTCTGGTACGTGATAGTGTCGTTTACCGTCTGGGAACGATCACAAAAACTGTCGGCCAACATATACCAATCATGATTCCCCATAACCGCCTTTACCTCACGCCTTTGGAGCTCGTCGCAAACTTCGTTGACTTGTGGATAATAGCCGACGATGTCACCGAGGCAGTAGATATCTTTGATACCTAAACTATCGATATGTTTTAATACTTGCTCAAGCGCAACGTAATTCCCGTGAATATCAGACAATATCGCTATCATAAAAAATGTGATCCTCTATGTATCTTACTGCGTAGCCACGACGCACTATTGGCTGGGCAGGCACGATACCCCCCAAGAAGAAGTCGACAGCCATTACACTCTCATTATACCCAAAGGCTGCTCGGATTGAAGTCGCCGAAGAGATGCGTGGATTAATCTCCAGCAATTTAAGCTCATCATTATGTAGGCGAAATTGGAAATTAGTTGGGCCAACTGGTTTAATTTTGGCGGCAAAATCTGTAATTGCTGCTTCTGCGCCAGTAGGCAAAGCTACTTCTGCCTTTTCTGTAAAACCTTCTTTGGCCAGTTTGCGGCGAAGCCCCATGTAGCAGCAGAGATTACTGTCCTGGTCAAAGAATGCGGACACAGTGTACTCTGTATCTTTGTCGCCAACAATTGGCTGAGCTATGACTACAGGACCAAGATCGCTCTTGTGTTCATTAAACACCCCTTCGGACTCAACAATTACAATACCCCTAGAAGCGAATCCCCGGCGTGGCTTCAATAAAAACGGTAAACCGTAGGCTTCTTTTAGCTCTATGAACGTGCCAGATAACCGAGATTCGATAAGGTAGGGCGAATCCATACTACGTAGTTTGTCGTAAAAATCCCATTTGTCAGCACATAGGTCAATTAGGTTGGGGCTATTCAGAAGGATAGCCACTCCGCCTGTTTTGGCGGTGATTTCCTCACGGTGCTCGTTCCAGACGATCATGTCGTCGTTAATGCCTGGAATAATCATGTCGACATTATGTTTTTTGACAACACTACACAACCAATCAATATATCCAGCATCAGTAGTGTAAGGTGCCTGCTCAAAAATGTCACAAAACGCTGGCGCTACCGAGTCATCGTATATACTTGTGCCAATAAGCTTGTAAGCTCCTTCATTTTGACGTAAAGACTTCAGTACACCGTAGCCAATAATTCCTGATGCGCCTGACACTAAAATAGTTTTCATGCTCGCTCTCTTTCCCTGTGCTGCTTTATTCGCTCTATACCGGCTTCAATTGAGATATTCGGTGTAAAATCGATCAAATCGTAGAGAGATTGATCCAAAGGGAACGTATCATCAGAAATATCCGGCCCACCTTTCAAGAAGCTTACGATACCTCCTTGACTAAATACTTGTTGAGCACTTCGAGCAATATATGAATATGTATTGTTGGTCGGAAAAGTACACACAAAAGCGCCTTCAGCCTGTCGTTCAATAATGCGAGAGGTAATTTCTGCGAAGTCGTGGCTATGAAGGTAGTTCCGACTTGCATCATGCGTCCCATACAAAGAAATGTCTTCACCCCTCTGAGCCTTATCGATAAGCTGATACAAAAAGGGTTGATGTTTAGCAAAACTGCCACTATCACCATACATACGAGAAGGTTGCAGAATGGTCAACGGTATATTGTATTGTCTGCAATAAAATGCCGCTAACTCGTCACCCTGTTTTTTGCTTAACGCATATATCGAATACGACGGAGATGTTTCGTCAAGTAGCGTAAAAACTGACGAAATAATGACGATATGTCCGACGTTTGCTGCGTGAGCTGCCTCACAAAGATTGAGTGTCCCCATCGCATTTGTCTGCACAGCAGCCATGATAGCCTGATCATTCTCGCCGCCAAAACTAGCTGCAAAATTAATAACAACATCGACGTTCTTAGGTATCGTGACAGGCTGTGTGATGTCCATAATAACTTCACAGTCCTTACGGCCAGCAGTGATAAGCGTATTATTCTTAGCCAATAATGGCATAACCTCCTGGGCTACAGCGGAGTTAGCTCCGACAACTAAAATGGTTTTATTCATAGCAATTCGTACTCATCTAAAAGCCGCTTAACAGTTGGCTTGTCGTTAAACATTATGACATCAATTATAGAAAGCCATGGCACAAATCCTCTTCCAAACTGCTCGTATACAATAGGCTTAGTTTTTATAAACTTAAGCTCAAGGATATGAGAGCTGAATGTGTGACGATCATATAATTCCATGCCGCCAATAGCGTTAATATATACATCCGTACCAACAGCCTTGCATAGGGCTATAACCTTCTCGTCCGCCTTAAGAGAGTGATCAATATTGATCGTAGAAGAAATAGTTATGGTCGTATCGATTCCTAAATATTCGCATATCACCTTAATTGAGTGATAAATGTATTGAAATAAATTACGTTCTGAAGATAAAAAGCACGCTTCGATCAATGGATATACCTCTGCGTAATAAGGCGCCTTGCGATAGTTTGCCTGGATAATTCGTAATGTACGAGTAATTTCTTTTTCACTATCGTCGCTTAAGTACCGTTGATCAACATGCAGATAATCAGAGTCCTTCTTAATTGGTATAGTAAACAACCTATCATGTTCACCTTCTAAGATACGATTGCGATTAAACCAGCCTTTTTTGGTAAATTCTATATTGTCATACACGATAAACTCATCGACTGAATGAATTAGTTGCCAGTACCCAATATACGGCAAAAAATACGGTTGCATGATAGCAGTTTTTTTCATGAATTTGCCTCAATTAACTTTTTGAATAGCTTGATTCGGCGATCAATATGTTCTTCGATATCATAAAACTTCTGCGCTTTTTTTTGGCCTTTTTTGGAAATGTCATAAAGTCTATCTAAATGCGTATAGTAGTATTTGACCTTTTCGACAATATCCTTAGTTTGAGTTTCGATAATTACCACTTCATTCTGCTTGAATTCGGTATTCATATTCAACTCGTCGGCATTAAAACCACACACCCCGCAATACATGGCGCCCGCAGATAATGGGAATCCATCGGAATTGCCGTCGTATAGTTTAAACGGCCGATTCGGTGACATAAATATATCCATCTTTGCATAAAACTCGGGTAGTGCAGCCGGCGAAAGATATCCGTAGAATGTTATTACATTTTTGATGGCAGTAACATCAATTTCCTTTTCGTCGAAGCCGCCGACAACATGAAACCGAATGTCCGACCTGTATTTTGCTAGATGGTGCGCTGCCTCGATAAAAAGGTCATACCCTTTATCGACACCTTTAGGGCTATACTTGGCTGCCACAAAACAAATATCAAAAGTTTCCTTGTTTTTTTTAAAATATTTCTTTGGCTTAACATCCCCCGGCTTAAACTGCACCGAACCAGTAAAGTCGTAAACAACGTCTTCCTTCCCACAAAGCTTACTGTCTTCCAAATAACTCTGTAATAATTTCTGATTAACAATAACACTCTTGAAGTACGGTGAAGCAAAGATTTTGCGCAGCATATTATCTGAAGACTCGTTATTAAAACCGAAGGCTCCGCCCGGATTCAACAAAAAGACAAATGGAATGTGGTGTTTTTCCAGAAATGGTAATAAAGTGTAGGTTTCAGCCAAGAAATAGGTGTAGGCTAACTTAATACTGTACTTCTTCTTTTCAGACAGGTAGCGAACTTTCCCTTTGGTTTCTGGATACTTTTTAATATAGTCTGGCAAGTTGCTCCTAAAAGCCTCCTTAGACATACCGTAACCATGAGCGAACCAAGCCTCAGTGCCAGGTTCCATAGGATACATAGTAAAATACTTAAAATTGGGAAGCTTGCGGGCAAATTCTAGCAAGTCCGAGTTTCGGGGACCAACCGCGTCTCTATTTGGTAGTACTGAGTCAATAACGACAATCTCCTCTACCACCGTTCGTTTGAAGATTGCTTTCTGTAGTAAAGTTTTGATCACTCTATATCTCTTATGATTTTGGCGATTTCAGTAATCGTTTCTTCACGTAAACCTACAAATAACGGTAGACATGCGATGCGTAGTGAGATACCTTCAGATACCGGGCAAACTGCAGCATGCTGGATATACGGTAAGAGATTCAAGCTCGGGTAGAAATATCGCCGTGGAAAAATGTTTTTAGCATTAAGGACAGCAAACACTTTGTGCAGCTGTGCCTCGGATTCGAACAGCACAGGATAGTATGCGTAGTTACGCTGTACATCAGCGGGAACTTTTGGACGCTGAAGTTTCTCGGGAAGATATTTATCATAAAGTTCCGTTGCTTTCTTACGAGCTGCGATTATTTCGTCAATATGGCTAAGATTAGCGAGGCCCATTGCGGCGTGTAGCTCGGATGCTTTGGCATTTATGCCCACCATGTAGTGTTCGTCCCCGTGGTGGCCAAAGTGCTTCATGAGTTCTATTTTCTCATATAATGCTTTGTCTTTAGTTATGGTACAGCCCCCTTCCACGGTGTGAAATAGCTTAGTGGCATGGAAGCTGCAAACGGAAATGTCTCCATAGTCCAGTAACGATGTGCCTTTATATTTGGCGCCGAAGGCATGGGCGCCGTCATAAATAACAGTGAGGTTGTGTTTCTTAGCAATTGCTTCAATCTTTTCTACATCACAAGGAAACCCAAAGACGTGTACTGCCAAAATTGCTTTTGTTTTGCCAGTTATAGCAACCTCGATTTTATCGGGGTCTATACAAAAGGTGCTGGGTTCAATGTCTACAAAAACGGGTGTGCAATGTTCCCAGAGAATCGCCGAAGTGGTCGCCACGTACGAAAAGGATGTAGTAATAACTTCGCCATGAGTTGCCCCAACAGCCCGCAGGGCGAGCTGTAAGGCACTTGTTCCATTACTGAGCAACTGTAGATTACGGACATTGAGGTAATCCGCAGTTTTTTGTTCAAACTCACGCAAGAATCTGCCCTGATTAGTTAGCCAAGCACTATCCCAAATTTGCTTGAGATATTCAACGTACTCCTCAAATGGTGGCAAATAAGTCTTTGTGACATCAATCCGCTCCATAGCATCCCCCTTGGCGCCTGTCGGCAGTTTATTCATACTTCCAAGTGTCTGCTAGTTTTAGAGCACCGCCTTTCGTGGGATCACTACCTTTGACGATGAATTGCGCCTTATTATTATTAATGCTGAGTAGTTCGGCATTTTTAGCACGGAAGAGACCCGCACCAATCGTATACAAACCACCATTAAATGGTGTTGTGTCGAGGTAATACCGAGCCCTGCCCGAACTCTTGAGAAGAGTATCTCTAGAGGTGTTTAGTTCGGCAATGGAGATACCATCTTTAATGACTGAAATGCCAAGATACATATCATCTTTCTCATTACTCTTATAGGTGAATTCGACTTCTACCGCATCATCTTTTTGTGCGATGACTTTGGCTGAGAGCTTGCTTGTTTTTGGCATGTCCAGTCCACTCTTAGCCTTACGTGTACTCTCCATATTATCTTCAAGATAAATATCTGCAATCTCGACTGGCATGCCTTTTTTAATGAAGCTGCCCTCTCGAATATATATTGCTTGGTTACAAAAGCGTCGAACCGCATCCATATCATGCGACACAAACACAACTGTCCGTTTCTGCTCTTTTAGCTCTTCGAAGTAGTTGTAACATTTCTGCTGAAAAGCTGAGTCGCCAACTGCCAAAACTTCGTCGAGCAAAAGAATATCACCTTTAGCTCGGATGGCAATAGAGAACGCTAAACGCACCTGCATACCCGAGGAATAATTTTTAAGTTTTTGATCCATAAAGCGCTCAATTTCAGCGAAGTCGACAATATCATCATACATTGCCAACATCTCCTTGCGAGTGAAGCCAAGAAGTGCGCCATTAAGAAAAACGTTTTCACGTCCTGTAAGGTCAGGATTGAAACCTACTCCCAATTCAATAAATGGCGTCAGTTTACCGCTAACATGTATAGCTCCTGAGTCGGGCGTGTAAATACCTGCTAGCAGCTTGAGAAGTGTCGACTTACCGCTACCGTTGCGGCCAACGATACCGAAAAATTCGCCTTTTTTGATTTCAAATGAGATGTCTTTTAGTACGTGCTGCTTCTCGTAACCCTTCTTTCTCTTGCGCAAATTGATGAGCGCACCTTTGATCGAAGAGTTCTTCTCGTGAGGCAACCTGAACGTCTTGGATATGTGTTCTACTTTGATTGCGATATTGTCAGTATTGGCCATTTATATATTCTCCGCGAAGTATTTGGCTTCTTTTTTGAAATACAGGAGACCGCCAACTAGCACAACTAGAACAATCGCAAATGGAATAAATTTGTAATAGCCGCCCTCAAATACTTGATAAATGGTAGGTGAGGCATGCGTCACAGCGGCATAGCGTGCATCTTGGATCGCCTGCGCCATGGGATTTAACATAATAAGTTTTTGCAAAGTCACGTTCGTGATCTTGGAGAGAGGATACAAGATGGGGGTCATATAGAAGCCAGCCTGCAGAACGACCTCCCATATGTAACTGACGTCACGAAACTTCACGAAAAGCGCTGCCAGGAAAAGCGATAAGCCGAGAGCGAACATATACACTTCCAGCAAGGCCAGTATTATAAGGGGCAAACTGCTATGAATCTCCACACCGTTAATGATCATAAATATCGCAACTACTACGAGATTAAGTGCGAGATTGATGAGAGCAGATAGGCTGCTAGAAAACACAATCATCCAGCGAGGAATGCGAATTTTACGGATAAGGTCGCCACGACCGACGATGGAAGTGGTACTCTGGACCGTCATTTCGTTGAAGAAGTTCCACATAACAATACCTAATAGCAAGTAGATCGGAAAGTGTGGAACACCGTCGCCAAGTTTCAAGAATTTCACGAATACGACATATAAAATAACAAAGATTAGTAGTGGGCGAAGAAGTGACCACGCATATCCCAGAACCGAACCCTGATAACGGAGCTTGAAGTCAGTGCGCACAAGCTCGCTGAGCAACGCCTTGTTTTGCTTGGTAAGAAATTGTTTCATCACGTTTTAAGGTATTATAGAGGAATAATGAAGCGAAGTCATGCCTAAGATTGTTGTAGTTGTTCCGAATTGGAATGGTGCTGACGAATTGCGCGGTTGCCTGGACTCCTTGAGGCTACAAACTGTCAAGCCGCATAGTATCGTCGTGGACAATGGTTCGGTCGACGATTCAGTCAAAGTTATTGAGTCATATCCCGACGTTGAGCTAATCTGCCACACCAAAAACAAAGGCTACGCCGGGGGTGTCAATCCGGGTTTTCGTCGGGCTATCGAGATGCACTACGACTATGTTGCGCCATTCAACAACGATGCGATCGCTGATAAAAATTGGCTAAAATACTTGGTTGAGAAACTTGAGAGTGACACAAGACTTGGCATCGCAACTTGCAAAATTGCTAGCGCTGACGGCAAACACCTCGACAGTACCGGCGAACTATACACAGTGTGGGGTCTACCATTTCCTCGTGGTCGTGGCGAGTCAGACATCGATAAGTACGATAAACAAACCGAGATATTTGCTGGCAGTGGCGGAGCTAGTCTGTTCCGCGTAAGCATGCTCGAACAAATTGGCCTGATGGATGAAGACTTTTTTGCCTACTACGAAGATGTCGACCTAAGTTTCCGCGCCCAACTAGCCGGCTGGAAAGTTGCATATGTACCGAAATCTGTTGTATACCACGAAATCAGCACGACCGGCAGCCGTATCAAGGGCTTCTTTACCGAACAGACCATGAAAAACCTGCCGATGCTTTTGACCAAGAATGTACCCGCTCGTTACCTGCCAAAGGTTTTGCCGCGTTTTACCCTTGTCTATTTGATGTTTTTCGCCAGTGCCTTCCAGCGCGGACAGCTGTGGTATGCCATTAAAGGCTCGTCGCGCTCCCTGATCTTTTGGCCAAAAAAACTCGTTCAGCGGCATCATATTCAAAAAAACCGCAAAGTTTCTGACTCTTATATATGGAGCATGCTTGAGCATGACTTGCCGCCAAATGCTCACAAACTTCGAAAACTCCGGACGGTATGGTGGAAATTAGTAGGAAAGGAGAAGTAGTGAAAAGGATCGCCATCGATGCACGAAATATGCCGACCAGTACCGGCAGATATGTCGAAATGCTAGTGCGGTATTTGGAAAAAATCGACCATGAGCATGAATACATCGTGCTCATGTACCCGGACAAAATGGATAAGTGGCAGCCGACCAACCCCAACTTCAAGGCCGTGCCGTGCCCGTACAAAGAATACTCATTTGCAGAGCAGTTTGGGTTCAAGAAACAACTCGATTATCTAAAGCCCGACCTCGTGCATTTTAGTATGGTGCAGCAGCCCGTCTGGTACCACGGCAAAACTGTCACGACCATGCAAGACTTGACCACTATCCGCTTCCGCAACCCTGCGAAAAACTGGCTGATTTTTACCCTGAAACGCTGGGTGTACATATATGTCAACAAACGCGTAGCCCACAAAGCCGATGCACTCATAACGCCGACTGAATTCGTTCGGCAAGACGTTGCAAACTACACCCATATAAATCCTGACAAAATTACTGCAACCCACGAATCAGCCGATGATTTTGACGAAGCGCCTATCGAAATGTCGTTCTTCAAGGACAAGACGTTTATCATGGGCGACGGTCGGCCCCGGCCGCACAAAAACCTGCGGCGCGTCATCGAAGCGTTTGCGATTTTGCACAAAAAATACCCAGATTTGTATCTGATGCTTACTGGCAAGCGCGATACTTCTTATGGTCCCTACGAAGAATTGATCAAGTCATTAGGATTAGAAAATCATGCCATCCAGACTGATTTTATCCCGGACGGCGAGCTTAAATGGGCAATGCAGCACACCAAAGCATACGTCTGGCCGTCCTTGAGTGAAGGATTCGGCCTGCCCCCGCTCGAAGCGATGCTGCAAGGCGCGCCCGTCGTCAGCAGCAATGCTAGCTGCATGCCCGAAGTTTTGGGTGATGCCGCACATTATTTTGACCCATACAATGCGACTGACATGGCACGGGCTATCGAAGATTTGCTAACCGACAAAACGCTCCGAGAAAACTTGATTCAAAAAGGCAAAAAACAAGTTGCCACTTACTCATGGCAACGCATGGCCAAGCAAACGCTTGATGTATACAAGCGGGTACTCGGCGAAAAGTAACCTAATCTTTTTTGAGAACAATATGGCGGTCGCGGTCTTCGCCAACTGATTCGCTGATAAGGTTATGCTCGGCAGCAAGTTTGTGGATCAACCGGCGGTCGGCAGCATTCATAGGTCGCAGGTCCATGGGCTCACCAGAAGCTTGAACTTGCTTCATCCACTCGGTGGCAGTTGCGAGCAAGCGATCAGCGCGCTGTTTCTTGTAGTCAGCCACATCGACATTGACACGATTGAGCTCGTGGTCATTATTTTTGAGGGCTGTGCTTACTAAGTACTGTAATGCACGCATGTTTTCGCCGCGTTGGCCAATCAAAAAACCGTTGAGACTAGAGGAGGGCACCGAAAGTTCGATAACGTCATCGTCACACGTAGCGGCGACTTCGACGTTAAGACCAAAAAACGACAGCAAATCTTCTAGGAACTTTTTGGCAAATACTACTGACGCGTCTGATTGTTCACTCATTTTTTCCTCCGGTTTTTGGTCTTAGGCTTTGATTTCTGGATAGGTTTCTTGGGGGATTTTTTGGTAATTACTTCACCTTCGATGGCCTCTTTTTTACCTGATTTGAGGTCAGGTTTGTCGGCTAACTCTTCCATCTCTTCGGTGTCTTCGCGAAGCACAATGGATTGTTGGATAAATGCAACGAGTCCGCCCACCAGCCAGTAGAGGCTTAGTGCCGACGGCAGGCCAACAGTAAAGAAGAAAATCATAGCAGGGATGAGGAAACGCATGTTGCGACTGATTGCAGCGTTCATTTCGGACTGATCGGCCTTTTGTCCATCGCCAGCAGACTTTAATATCTGGCGCAAACCTTTGGCGTTCTTGTCCGTTGGCATGAGCTGCTTGCTCTGGTAGTACTGAATTACTGCGCTACCAAGCACAATAATCATCGCCGGCCAATAGGTGCCTGTTTTACCGATTGCACTCCGTGTCAGATCGACAATACCGACGAGAGTACTGTCAAACAAATGAATATTGTGCGACAGTTGCTGCATCCAACCGAAATGCTGAACCCAAGGATATGAAAAAGTAACCAGCTGATGTGGATCATCAACAACACGGCGCAGTCCACTATATAGACCGATCAGAATAGGGATCTGCAAAATCAACACGCCAATAGAACCAAACGGGTTGATGCCGCGTTCTTTGTAGAGCTCCATCATCATTAGGGATTCTTTTTGGCGGTCGCCATTGGCGGCTTTTTTGATGCGTTTGAGCTCCGGCTGGACCTTGCGCATTACTTTGGCTTGGTGTAATTGTTTCTTTACGAGCGGCCAAAGTAAAAGTCGCACAATAATAGTAAATACAATGATCGCCAGGCCAAAGTTGTGGCCAGGAATCAGATTGTATATGAGCACCAAGAGGTTAAAGATTGGCTGGACGATAATAAGTGTAAATAAACTCACAACTTGGAACTCTCCTTAGGTTTTACTATACCACGACCGGCGGTCGGTTTCCCCTGTTTTTTCTCTTGAAAATCCATAGCCCTCGCACCTTTTGCCCCCTGCACTACCCCGGCTTCTTGCAATAAGCCTATAATTGTTTTCTGCAAGGTTTCTGCAGGAGCGTCGGCCAATTGATCTGAAAAGACAGTAAACACCATATCAAGTGCACAGCCTTCAGGAGTGTTGAGTCGTATAACTTCGTAGATGCGGCGGCGGATTCGGTTGCGTACTACGGCAGACTTGTTATTTTTTTTGCTAACAACTACTGCGGCGCGATAAGTCTGGCGGCGAGGATTCGGCGCATATTTTAGCGCCCCCAGGCTGCAGCGCACCATCCGGCCATTGCTATATACATAGCGCAGGCTATTGTGGCCATGAAACCGATGTTTGCGCCCGATCATCTCCGCGCAAGTACCTTCCTTCTAAGTTGATTTAGTGCGTGAGACGGCTGCGGCCCTTATTGCGGCGGCGGTTGAGCACGGCGCGTCCGGCCTTGCTAGCCATACGTGCAAAAAATCCGTGCTCGCGAGCGCGGTGGCGTTTCTTTGGCTGGTAGGTGCGTTTTGGCATTGGTCTTCTCTTCTTTAGTAGATTTTATGTCACTAAAGTATACACCAGGGGTGCCCCTTTAGTGAAATTAACAATATTTAACCCACTAATTTTACCAAGTTTTCCACTATACGCCAAGTACTTTCCACAGGCTACCAGGGAGGGATGCTAGCTGTGTATAACTTTACCCCTGTTCAGCGTCATCACACTGTTTCTGAAAAGAAACCTGTGGAAAAGTTTGCCTTAGTCCGCTATAGTACAGGTACAACAGACAAACGAGGGGTTACATGCAACAGAGCGCTGTCTTATGGCAAGCCGTTTTAGGCGAGATAGAAGTGTCGGTATCACGAGGTAACTTTGTCACGTGGTTCAAAAATACCCAGCTTTTGCAGCATAGCGATGAAGCCGCAGTCGTAGGCGTACCTAACATCTTTATCAAACAGCAGCTTGAGCGGAAATATACTGCACTCATACTAGAGACACTGCAAAAAAACGGCCTGTCGCCCGCGCGCATTGAATACAAAATATCCACCATTACCCATGCGCCTGAAGCCGAAAAAACCCACCAAACCAAAACCATGCCGCAAGACATCCAGCCAAGCCTACCGATTATGCGCTCGCCAGTTAATTCCCTGGCCCACAACTATCGCCAAGGCTTGAATGAACGGTACACCTTTGACACGTTTATCGTCGGCTCAGGTAACGAGCTGGCATACGCCGCCTGCCAAGCGATCGCAGCCCAACCAGGTACCAAGTACAATCCACTATTTCTCTACGGGGGTGTCGGCATCGGCAAGACCCACCTTATACAGGCAGTTGGCAATGCCATAGTTGCCAAAAACCGCGACGCACGCATCGTCTACGCTTCAACTGAGCAATTTGTTCAGGAGTTTGTTGATGCTCTGCGGTTCAAGAAAACTACCGACTTTGCCAAACACTATCGCAGCGCCGACGTATTGATCGTCGACGACGTGCAGTTTATCGCCGGCAAGGAAAAAATGCAGGAAGAATTTTTCCATACATTCAATGCACTTCACCAAGCAAACAAGCAGATTATTATCAGCTCCGATCGGCCGCCGCGCGATATCCCGACACTGGAGGAGCGTTTGGCTAGCCGCTTTGCCTGGGGCATGAATATCGATATGCAGAATCCGGACTTTGAGACGCGCTGCGCCATTATCAAAACAAAGGCGACTAACCACGAGGTCTACTTGCCCCCAGACGTCATTGAATATCTAGCGCATTTGGTCCAGACCAATATACGCGAGCTCGAAGGCGTACTCAATCAACTGCTAGCGTTTTGCGAAATGCGCGAACTACAGCCGGACATT
>Ga0207647_10000408_pt1 | contig 35295 bp, 32 predicted proteins | sample KBSCornC2_FD_184295 | JGI IMG/M metagenome (GOLD analysis project Ga0207647, IMG submission 184295) | Corn rhizosphere microbial communities from Kellogg Biological Station, Michigan, USA - C2 (SPAdes) (version 2) | ecosystem: Host-associated > Plants > Roots > Rhizosphere ... | reverse complement strand
ATTTTAGATACCTTGCAACAGATCGAAACACAATTGCTCATGCGCCAGTACGATGGTTTGATGAAGAGCGGCCGCATTGCAGGAAGAACTGTAACACAAGCATCATACTAAGTACCATAAAAAGTACCGTATAAATAAATCAGAACCTGGTGAGAGAGCTTGCCAGGTTTTTTTATGAGAACCAGTTAAAAGTTCGGAGTTATGATTCATTATAAGAATGACCAGGAAATAGAATTGATGAGGGAAAGTGCATTGCTGGTAAGTAAAACGCTTTCCGAAGTAGCTAAAATTTTAAAACCGGGGATTACAACCATTTCTCTTGATGTTTTTATTGGAGAATTTCTTCGTGATAATCATGCCATTCCATCTTTTTTAAATTTTCATGGTTATCCGTTTAACTCGTGCATTTCGGTAAATGACGTGGTTGTACACGGCTTTCCCGGAAAGTATGAATTGAAAAATGGAGATATCGTTTCTATCGATGTGGGCGCTTTTAAAAGCGGATTTCATGGCGACCATGCTTACACGTTTATTATTGGTGAAGCAAAACCAGAAGTGGTTCAATTGGTGAAAGTGACGAAAGAATCATTGTACAAAGGAATTGAAAAGGCTATTGCCGGAAATCGCATTGGTGATATTTCTTACGCAATTCAAGAGCACACAGAAAAAAGATATGGCTATGGTGTGGTTCGCGAATTGGTAGGGCATGGTTTAGGAAAAAGCATGCATGAAGATCCCCAGGTTCCTAACTATGGAAAGAGAGGTTCCGGGCAGGTGATGAAGGAAGGGCTGGTGATTGCAATCGAGCCAATGATTAATCTTGGAAGGAAAGAAGTCTATACAGATGATGATGGATGGACCGTTCGAACTAAAGATGGAAAGCCATCCGTTCATTTTGAACATGATGTCTGTGTGAAGAAAAACAAAGCTGACATTCTTTCAAACTATGCACCTATCGAAACTGCAGAGAAAGCCAATGTAAATTTGTTTTCGGGCTATTATTAAGTCTCTGTACTTTTCAGGTAAATAAACTGCATGAGAGTTTTATTTACTTCTGTTTGTTTTTTTCTTATCACATCACTGTTTGCACAAACCGATTTACAGAAGATTCATTCTTATAAACTAAAGAATGAATCTTCTATCTACAATGATTTTATTTCTCTGCTTAAAATTCCAAACGTTGCAACCGATTCTATAAACATCAGGCTAAATGCAGAGCATCTTGTTCAATTGATGAACGCAAAGGGAATCAGCAATGTGCAACTACTGGAAGGCAATAATAAAAACGTTCCTCCTGCAGTGTATGGAGAAGTGAATGTTCCACAGGCAACAAAGACGGTTATTTTTTATGCGCACTATGATGGACAGCCGGTAAATCCCACAACATGGGCAAAAGGTTTATATCCATTTCAACCCGAGTTGCTTAATGGAAGATTTGATGAGGGTGCAACAATTCAATTTCCAATATTTCCTCTGAATGATAATTGGAGAATTTATGCAAGAGGTGCTTCTGATGATAAAGGCGGCGTGATGGCAATTCTTTCTGCCTTTAGTTGTATTAAAGAATCAGGAGTAAATTTCCCTTACAACATCCGTTTCTTTTTTGATGGTGAAGAAGAACAAGGGTCGCCTCATCTGGGCCAGATCCTTGAAAAGAACAAAATGCTTCTGGCATCAGATTTATGGATTATTTGCGATGGCCCTGTTCATCAATCGGGTTACAAGCAGGTTGTATTCGGGGCAAGGGGTGATGTGCATCTTAATTTAAAAGTATACGGACCAAAAAATCCTTTGCACAGCGGCCATTATGGAAATTGGGTTCCCAATCCTGTGATGAATTTGTCGAAGTTGCTAGCATCAATGAAAGATGATAATGGAAGGGTTACCGTAAAAAATTTTTATGCCGACGACCTTCCGCTTTCAGCAACAGAGAAAAAGGCACTCTCAAACATTCCTGAAACCGATTTGAAAAAGAAAATTGGTTTTGCAAAAGAAGAGATGACGGGCAAAACATTGAGTGAGTCCATTAATCTGCCTTCATTAAATATAAATGGAATTGAAAGTTCTAACGTTGGAACAATACAAGCCAATGTCATTCCTGTTTCGGCAACAGCAGTAATTGATTTAAGATTGGTCTTAGGCAATGATTGGAAAAGACAACAGCAAAAAGTTATTGATCACATCACCAATCAGGGTTTTTATGTAACCGGTAAAGAGCCAACGGATGAAGAAAGAATGAAGTATCCGAAGATTATCCAGGTAACAAAAGAACAAGGATATAATGCGCAAAAAGTTTCGATGGATTGGTCAGTTGCAAAAAAAATAGTTGCAGCCGTTCAACAAACAACGAAGGATCCTGTTTTACAAATTCCAACAATGGGCGGAAGCCTGCCTCTTGATGATTTGGTGAAAGTGCTTAATGCAAAATTTTTAATTGTGCCCATTGCCAATTTCGATAATAATCAACATGCAGAAAATGAAAACATCAAAATCAAAAACCTCATGGACGGAATTGATACAATGGCTTCCATTATGTTGATGAAATTATGAAAAAGCAATTAGTTGTAGTTGGCGGAGGTGCTGCCGGGTTTTTTTGTGCAGTCAACGCTGCAAGAATGAATCCGGATATTCATGTTATCATTCTTGAAAAAACGAACAAGCTACTTTCCAAAGTAAAAGTTTCAGGAGGAGGGAGATGCAATGTTACGCATGCGCTGTTTGATATTTCTGAAATGAGTAAACGATATCCCCGTGGACAAAACTTTGTGAAAAAAACTTTTCACCAGTTTTTTACAACAGATACAATAAAGTGGTTTGAGGAAAGAGGGGTGGAGCTAAAAGCAGAAAAAGATGGCAGGATGTTTCCGGTCACTGATTCATCGCAAACTATTATTGATTGCTTGATGAACGAAGCAAAGAGTTATGGTGTCGAAATAAGAATGAATTCGGAAGTGAAGGAGTTGGAAGTTGAAAATTCAAAGTTCAAAGCCAAGACTACAAACTCTGAAGTTTTGACTGCTGACTACATTTGTATTGCTTGTGGTGGCTATCCGAAAACATCCATGTTTCAATGGCTGCAAAAGCTAGGACACTCGATTTGCGAACCTTTACCTTCTTTATTTACTTTCAATTTACCAAAACATCCAATTACTCAACTGATGGGAGTGAGTGTTGATAAAGCACGGGTAAAAATTGAAGGGAGCAAGCTGGTTGAAGAAGGCCCAATTTTAATTACACACTGGGGCTTAAGCGGCCCCGCCGTTCTACGACTCAGTGCGTGGGGAGCAAAAGAGTTACCGGTTAAAAATTATCAGTTCAAAGTGCACATCAATTGGTTAGTTGATTATAACGAACAAACCTTGAAGGAGCAATTTCAAAGTTTGAGAACAACCAATTCTTCAAAGAAAATCAGCAATCAAAATTTTGGCTTTTTGCCGAGCCGTTTGTGGCTGTTTTTATTGGAACAATCCGGTGTTGGCAGCGAATTAAGATTTGCTGACCTTTCATCAAAAATCGAAAATATTCTCATCAGGAATTTGGTTGACTACATTGTTGAAGTAAAAGGTAAAACCACTTTTAAGGAAGAATTTGTCACTGCGGGAGGAATCAGTTTATCTGAAGTGGATGCCAACACCATGATGAGCAAAAAAAATCCGAATTTATTTTTTGCAGGAGAAATTTTAGACGTTGATGGAATTACCGGCGGCTTCAATTTTCAGCACGCCTGGACAAGCGCATGGATTGCAGCCAAATCAATATCCCGCCTGGTTTAGACGATTTTTTATTTGGACCTTCAAAAAATTCAGTAATTTGATTCTGTCGTCAACCCAATTTCTGATGTCTTCTTTTTTGAGAAAAATACTTGTGCTGCTTCCTGTAGTTCTTTTGGGCATTTTCTTTTTTTATGACCATTATGAAACTTACAAACATGTCAGACAAAGCAGGTTGATTTTCCTGTTGATAACGTTTTTGGTTTTTTACGGGTTAATTTTTCTGGAAGTTTCCTTTCGTAATCAAAATACTTTTTTTGCTATTGCCACGCAATCGAGTTTTTATGTTTACATTTTTATGGTACTGACGCTTACAGGTTACTTTATTTTGTTTCGTGAAGTTTCTGCGCACGATTGGTGGCATAAAATGATGGTTAGAATTGATAAAAAAGACCACGTTAATTTTCATCTTTTTAAAATATTCCACATTTACAAACTTGTAAGCACTCAAATCATTGGAAATTTTTTCATGCTTTTCCCTTTGGGAATTTACCTCCCCTTATTGTATAAAAGGTGCTCGAATATTTTTCTTGTTTTTCTAATAAGTATGCTAACATCTGCGCTTATCGAAACGTTGCAGTTGGTAACTACCGTCAGAAGCGCAGACGTGGATGACGTGTTTTTAAATACACTTGGTGCTTGTGCGGGATTCATTTTTTTCAAAGTCATCATTTATTTTTTCCGGGTAATATCTTCTCAAAACAACGTTTCCCTTACCCTCAATAAGGTGGCATAATCTTTTAATTGTTTGCATGTTGTATGGAAACTGCCCCAAACAAACCTATCATATTGTATGCAGAAGATGATTATGATGATTTTGAATCGGTAAAAGAAGCTTTATACCAATTATCAGATCATCAAATTTTGCTTCACGCAAAAAACGGGGCAGAAGCAGTCTCCTTTATTGAAAATGCAACCATTCTGCCTAGCCTGCTTGTGCTGGATTTGAATATGCCAGTGATGAATGGCAAAGAAGTCCTGCTCTGGCTGAGAGACAAAGAGGAGTATAAAAAAATTCCTGTGATGGTATTTACCACTTCATCACGTGAGGAAGACGTAAAACTTTGTCAAAAACACAATTGCACATTCTTTCGCAAGCCCACTTTGTACAGAGACCTGTTGCATGTGGCTCAAACGATGCTCCAAATTTGTGAACGGGTTAGTTCTTGACCTTTATATACCCCCATCCTTCCCTTTGTTTTGAAATCACTTCATAAATTCCATCAGGAACTGTTTGTACACCTTGCAGCAAATCATTTTCAGTCAGGTTGTGTGCTTTCATTGCAACCCTGCAAACCTTGAATGCGATGTTTTTATTAGCAGCTAATTTTACAACATCGTCGCTCACCGCCGATTTTCCTTTTGTAACAAGGTCTAATCCTTGTCCATACATCACCACTTCCATTTGCGCCGTGGGTTCTGCCATGGACACTTCGTTGAGCCATCTGATGACTGCTTTTTGATCATTGCTGTCTTTGCTGGTAAGATCGAAAACAACCTTATAATTGGGTTGTGCTGGTGCAGCAAATGAAAAAAACAGAACTCCAAGGAGAAAAATAATCTTTTTCATAACAGAGGTTTTAGTCTTTTAAAAGTTACGACAAGTTTTTTAAATTGATTTTGTATCATATTTGCTTTGTGACCGATATGGAATTTTTCGTTGATAGCCATTCAATTGTTCGCCGCATCTGGGGGAAGAGTGATACTGTGCTTTTTATTTTTGCAGGATCCGCGGCGGAATTTGCATTGAACAAAGCTGTTGACTGGCTTTACTTCACAGGTACTTTGCCTGCTGATCCGATCGGCCGTTTGTTTTCTACGGTTACCTACGCAAGAGATATTATCTTCTCAAAAAGAGAAGAAGCACTTCAAACAATCGATAAAATAAATTCCATTCATGGTGCTATTGAAAAAGCGCGAGGTTATGTTATTCCAGATTGGTCGTATCGTGATGTTTTATTTATGCTCATTCATTATTCAATCGCATCCTTCGAATTGCTTGAAAGAAAATTAACCGATGATGAAAAACAGGAAGTGTACGATGTTTTTTACCGAACAGGAATGCGAATGGAGCTGAAGCAGCTTCCCAAAAATTACAGTGATTGGTTGATTGCAAGAGATGGGCACATGAAACAGGATTTAATAAAAAGCAAATACACTATTGATCTTTTCAAACAGTATAAAAAGAACCTGGGGAGCACCAGGTATAAAGTATTGATTGAAGCACAGAAGCTGGTGTTGCCAAACCGGGTAAAAAAATTATTGGGACTTCGAAGTATTTCTTTCTTAAAACCCATAGTTCCTTTATACAAATTGAGCAGGCAAATTCATTTGGATAAATTTATCAAGGCAGTTCTTCTTCCTTCCAAATACATGGAGCAGATAAAAGAAATAGATATAATTAAATAAACTTTTGTTATGGCGATTTGGTTCAGAGAAATTTTATTGAATGAAGTCCAGCAGAGAGGCAAGGAAACAATGGTTGAACATGTTGGAATTGTAATTACAGAAATTGGCGATGATTATTTAAAGGGAACGATGGCTGTTGATCATCGTACCGTTCAGCCAATGGGCATTCTTCACGGGGGCGCATCGGTCGCTTTGGCCGAAACATTAGGAAGCATTGCAGCAAATCTGGTTGTTGATGACGCAAAGAAATATTGTGTTGGCTTAGACATCAATGCCAATCATATTCGCTCTGCAAATTCAGGAATGGTTACCGGTACTGCAAAACCTTTGCATATTGGTTCATCAACACAAGTGTGGGGCATTGAAATTGTTGATGAAAAAAACCGGCTTGTATGTATTAGCCGGTTAACAATGGCGGTATTAGATCGAAAATAATTATTCGGATTCACATTCCAGGCGTGGGAGGGTAAAGGAGAAAACACTTCCTTTTCCTGGCTCACTTTCAATATGCATTTGTCCCCCGTTCTTGTTTAGAAATTCTTTGCACAACATTAATCCAAGGCCCGTTCCTGATTCACTTGAAGTTCCTTTGGTTGTATAAAAACTGGTTTCATTGATTTTTTGAATTGCATCCTTGCTGATGCCCACACCTGAATCCTGGACATATACTTCAACAAATGAAGAAAGTTCATTAACACCTACTTCCACATAACCTTGTTGTGGTGTAAACTTGATCGCGTTTGATAAAAGGTTGCGTAACACAAGACTTACCATATCCTTATCGGCAAAAACATACACAGGGCAATTGTTTTTGTTTTCAATGTATATCTGTTTTGCTTCAGCCTGTAACCGCATCAATTGCAAAGTATCATCAATCATTTTTGAAATATTCAGTTCCTCAGGCTTACAAGCAGTTGATTGCATTTGCGATTTTGACCATTGCAGCAAATTTTCCATCAGTCCAATCGTGTAATTCAGGTCCATCAATACCTCGGGCACAACCATTTTGACCTCGGAGGCAGGAACATTTTTCTGGTGCATGTTCCTAAATAAATTTCTTAATGCATACATTGGCGATCGCAAGTCATGAGAAATGACAGAAAACAGTTTTGTCTTTACTGAATTTAATTCAGCGAGTTCATTTGTTCGTATTTCAAGTAATCTTGCTTTTTCGGCAATTACTTCTTTCTGGTTATTTATCTCACTATTTTTCTTTTGTAACATTTTTTGTTTCAACACAAGCCTGAACTGGTAACTGGCGTTTTCTTTTTTGATCAAATACAATCCATAAAATATGAAGGCCAGAGACAACAGGTGATTTAAAAAGAAAAGCATTTTGTTTTCATGCCGAACATCATATCTGAAGTAGCTAAGCATTACTGCTAAAACAAAATAGTTTATCATTGAAAGCGCCACTGCAAAAAGCATGTAGCCCATATCCTGCAAAAAGAAAACTGCCAGCACTCCATACAAAATAAAATTCAATTCAATGCCGGCATTTATTCCTTGTAAATAAACAAATCCGGTAAAGAATGGATAAAGTATGAAATAACAAAGCAAGGCTGCGTGATGTTTTTTCTGATAATTAAATATCAGTGCGCTAACGCTGATGGTTGCAGGTAAGCAGGCTAACAGCCATGCGGAAACTGGAAGTTGGTCATTGTGAAATACGCCAAGAAAAGGAACTAAAATTCCTGTGAGAAGTTGAAAGAAATTGAGCTGGTTGAAAATTCCCAACTTACGTCTTTCATAATAATTCATTTTTTCAACATGCCCTATATTTCTAACTCGTTGAAGAAAATTTTTGTAAAGTTGTTTTGATGACTGGATGTATTCGTTCAACTCAATAGAGCGAACTTTTTGATTGAACGTGGAAAGCTTCTCAAAAATAATTTCCATAGGGGTGGCGGTTGTGGTTTGGTGTTACAAATTAAATCTTTTCCTTTAAAACTTCAAGCGGTACTTTGATAGAGTCTTCCCGGGTAACAAACAGTTTTTCTCCAATATTATTTATCTGTCATTGAAGGAAAAGGATTGCTGAAAAAAATTATCAAACCTTCTATTTATTCTTTGGTCATCTGTAAGTAAATCCGCTTATTGTTATCCTTTGGGAAATGAAACTGCCATAAGAAAGATTGATGACGATCATTACTTTGCATTTTATTACAGGAAGGGCTTACATCCCAACGGGATGGTTAACATCAAAAAATTTATTGGGAACCCGCCGTACTGAAATAAAAAATCCCGCAAAATGCGGGATTTTTCTTTATGCTTCATGTGCATACAATTCTGTTGGCGGACAAATACAAATTAAATTCCGGTCTCCATAGGTATCATTTACTCTCGATACAGAAGGCCAGAATTTATTTTGCTTCACATAATCCAATGGAAATGCAGCCATTTCCCTGCTGTAAGGTTTTTTCCAATCATCACTGCAAACAACAAATTGAGTATGCGGTGAATTTTTTAATGGATTGTCTTTCCTGTCAATTTTATTTTCTTCGACCAACGCAATTTCACGACGAATGCTCAGCAACGCATCGCAGAATTTATCCAACTCGACTTTGTCTTCACTTTCGGTTGGCTCAATCATGATTGTGCCTGCAACGGGGAAGGACATTGTTGGTGCGTGAAAACCATAATCCATCAATCGCTTTGCAATATCAACCGCTTCTATTTCTGCCGATTTTTTAAATGGTCTTAAATCAACAATGAATTCATGGGCGCATGCACCGTGGTGATTGGTATACAAAATATCAAACTGATCTTTTAATCGTGCCAGCATGTAGTTCGCATTTAAAATTGCAAATTCAGTTGCCAGGCGAACACCATCTCTTCCCAACATTCTTATATAAGCATATGAGATGAGAAGGATAGATGCAGAACCATAAGGAGCGGCACTAACGGCATTTGTTCCCTGTTTCTTGTTTTTCGTTTCCTTGCCGTTCAGCTCAACATGTCCGGGTAAGAAATCGGCTAAATGTTCCTTTGCGCAAATTGGTCCCATGCCGGGGCCACCACCACCGTGGGGAATTGCAAATGTTTTATGCAGATTCAAGTGACAAACGTCAGCACCGATCAAACCGGGAGCAGTTAATCCAACCTGGGCATTCATGTTAGCACCATCCATGTAAACCTGTCCGCCGTGTTGATGAACGATCTGCGTAATTTCTTTGATTGTTTCTTCATATACGCCGTAAGTTGAAGGATAAGTAATCATGATGCCCGCTAACTTATCAGCATTTTGAGAGGCTTTCAACTTTAAATCTTCCACATCAATGTATCCATTCTCCAATGCTTTCACAACAACTACATGCATTCCTGCCATCACTGCTGATGCGGGATTGGTTCCATGCGCAGAAATCGGGATCAACATTACATTACGATGTGCTTCACCCCTGCTTTCGTGATAACCTTTGATGGTTAACAAACCGGCATACTCACCTTGAGCTCCGCTGTTCGGTTGCAAACTACATGCATCAAATGCGGTTATGGTACATAAATATTTACTCAATTCGCGAACAATAAATTGATAGCCTTCTGTTTGATCAACAGGAGCGAAAGGATGCATCTTGCTCCAGTGTTGCCAGCTTAATGGAATCATTTCAGAAGCAGCATTCAATTTCATCGTGCAACTTCCCAGCGGAATCATTCCATGTACTAAAGAAAAGTCTTTGCTCTCTAAAAAATGAATGTAACGCATCATTAATGTTTCGCTGTGATAAGTATTAAAAACAGGATGCGTTAAAAAATCTGAAGTTCTTGTTAATGCCGTTGGAATAATATCCAAACTTCCTTCGTGCTCAATGGAATAATCAACCGGGTCAACATCGTTCACAAAAGAGTTAATCACGTCAAATAAATCGGATGTTGTTGTGGTTTCATCTACTGAAATCCCAATGTGCTGATTATCATAATAGCGGAAATTAATTTTTTGTCTTTCGGCTTTTTCACGGAAAGATTTTACATCATCAACTTTTACAACTACTGTGTCAAAGAAATATTCATGCAAAACATCGTAGCCTCTTTCTTCTAATGCATTGGCTAATGTTTGGGCAAGCAATGCAATTCTTTTTGCAATGTTCCTCAATCCGTTCGGGCCATGATACACGGCATACATCGCAGCCATGTTGGCAAGCAATGCCTGTGCAGTACAAATATTTGAAGTTGCTTTTTCTCTTTTAATGTGCTGCTCTCTTGTTTGCAAAGCCATTCGCAATGCACGGTTGCCTTGTGCATCAACACTCACTCCGATAATTCTTCCGGGCATGCTGCGTTTGAATTCATCTTTTGTTGCAAAAAATGCTGCATGCGGACCACCATAACCAAGAGGAACACCAAATCGTTGCGCAGACCCACAAGCAACATCAGCACCTAATTCTCCAGGAGGCGTCAATAAAGTCAATGCAAGAAGATCGGTTGCCATTGCAACATAAGCACCTGCATTATGCACTTGCTGAATAAAATTTCTGAAATCTTCGACCGAACCTTTATCATTGGGATACTGAATCAAGGCACCAAAATAAGTTTCATCGATTTGGGCCGTTTTATGATTGCCAAACACAACTTCGATACCGATCGGAATGGCTCTAGTTAAAACGACGTCTTTTGTTTGAGGGAAAGTTTCAAGGTCAACAAAAAATTTTGATCGGGTTGGATTGCTATGGTCTTTATTCAACAGGCCAAAGAACATCGTCATTGCTTCGGCTGCTGCAGTCGCTTCATCGAGCAGGGAAGCATTGGCAATTGGCAGTCCTGTTAAATCGCTAACAACGGTTTGAAAATTCAAAAGGCTTTCCAAACGTCCTTGCGAAATCTCCGCTTGATAAGGAGTGTATTGCGTGTACCAAGCAGGGTTTTCAAAAACATTGCGAAGAATCACACTCGGAGTGATGGTATCGTAATAACCCTGGCCAATGTAGTTTTTGAAAATTTTATTTTTTAATGAAACTTCTTTGATGTGCGAAAGGTATTCTGCCTCACTCATAGCAGAAGGCAAATTCAGTTCGCCCTGCATGCGAATGCCGCCGGGAACAGTTTGGTCAATCAAATTTTCAAGGCTGTTAACGCCAATGGTTTTCAGCATTTCACGGGTTTGGTTTTCATTGGGACCAATATGTCGATGCTGAAATTCTTTGGACTGGGCTTCAAATAGACTCATAGTTTGTAAACTCCTTTTGCCGAAGTTTCGGCACGCAAAGGTAGTACAGGAAAGGTTTATTTTTTTATGAGATGAAGTCGGTTTTAAGGCTGTGGAAAAGCATTAGCTTTTTAGTGGATTATGCATCAAGCAGGACTAACCCTTCACCTGTCGGTTGTGCCAGTCGCTGCATTGCCCGGTGATTGTGGTGAGCGCATTGCATGCGGGCAATTGATCGCACTCAACGCTTTGCCTGGTCTTTATTATGCTGCTGAAATCAATAAAACGCACAAAAATGAACACAAGAATTATGGAACGTACAAGAGTGCGACGAAATGGGGCATTGGAGTAGCATGGCGTTTGGTCATAAAATGCTCAATTGTCAACTGCAAGCAATAAAACCCGGAACTGCAACCAATCTTTACCTCTGATTAACTTTTGTTTTCGGTTCTTTGCAAAATGCCTGAGGACGTTTTACATAACTGGCAAAAAAAGTATAAGGACAAGCAAAAGCATTACAAGAACTTTTTGGCAAGAGCAGATAAAAATAAAGTGCTGAAAGAATTGCCGCAATTGCATGAAGAAGCTTTTGAAAAAGTGGATTGCCTGCAATGCGCTGCATGTTGTAAAAATTATTCGCCCCGATTTAAAACGCCGGATGTAAAACGCATCAGCAAACATTTGGGCATGAAAGAAAGTGCTTTTATTGAAACCTACCTGCGCGTTGATGACGATGGTGATTTTGTTGTGAAGTCATCGCCCTGCCCGTTTTTAGGAGCAGATAATTTTTGTTCTATTTATGATGTTCGCCCTTCAGATTGTGGAAGATTTCCTTACACGGACGAAGATGTAATTATAAAAAGGCAAAGTCTTACATTGAAAAATGCAAGCTTTTGCCCGATCACATTTTATGTTTTGGAAAAATTATCTAACTCTTTGAAGTGAGTTCTTCATACGCTGCGGTCAGCGGTCTTTCAATTCCATCCCCAGTCCATTGTGTAACTCCCGGAATTGAGGTATTCTTAATAAATTCTTCTTTGCTTACACCTTTTTTAATTTCCTGGTCGGCAAATGCCAACACTTTACTTAAATAATCCTGGAAATTTTTTACATCTTCAACCGTTCCTGTTTCTTCTCCCGCATTTAATGAATGGCCAAAAATGATGATAGTGTCTTTGTCCGCTTTTTTCCTAACCTTGTCAAGGTCGTTGATCCACTGCTTCATGTTTGCCCCTGCAGTTCTGTCAACGAAAGGGTGCCGTTTATTAAACATCAAATCACCGGCATGAATGATGTTTGCGTTTTCAAAATGATAAGTTGAATCGCCATTGGTATGGCCGGCTCCGTAATAATCTGCTTTGATTGTTTCATCGCCTATTTTCAATTTCCAGTCTTGGGTAAAAGTCAGGTCGGGATACAGTTGCTTATCTACAGAATTATTTTTTTCAGCAACGTTTTTTTGATTGGCCAATGAATTTTCATGAGCGACTACGTGTTCAACAATTCCTTTAAATGCAATGTTACCGGAAGTATGATCGCCGTGATGATGTGTATTCAACAAATAACGGAAAGGATTAGTGCTGCGTTTTTTCAAATCATCAATTAAATGCTGGGCGGTGTCAGGAAATTGGGCATCGATTACGACAATTCCGTCCTTGCTCAGCAAAAATCCAATAGTACCGCCGCGCTCCGTAAAAATGCCAACATCCTTGCGAAGCATTTTGATATTGTAATCGTAAGTTTTGAAAACTTTTGCAAGAGTAGACTTTTGAAAAAGCAATGTTGATCCAGCAACAAGACTTGTGTTTCTGAGGAAAATTCGGCGATGCATGTGCTTAGGTTTATTGGTTTAAGAAGCTCAATGGTTTAATAGTTAACCTGGGATTGGACTCTATGGGGGCCGCGGCCATCAGTATTCGAATTTACGCAATCTCGGAGCTTTGATCCATGAAATAATTACAACTACAACCGTCATAAAGCCACCGAAAATGATCGCAGGTTGGGCGCCTCCAAAAAGCTTCGCAGTCATTCCACTTTCAAACTGCCCCAATTCATTTGAGGAGTTGATGAACATGGAATTGACCGAGCTTACTCTTCCCCTCATTTCGTCGGGTGTGGTCAATTGCAAAATCGTTCCACGTATCACAACACTGATCCCGTCTAACATGCCTGCAACCATTAAAGCAACAAAGGACAAAGCATAAAAGTTCGATAGCCCGAATGTGATAATGCATAAACCAAAGCCGCTCACGACGAACAATAAAGTAAGACCTTGTTTTTTCCGGAGGGGATTTAAAGTAATGTTGATGATCATAATAACAGAGCCGATATCGATAGCGGCATTCAACCATCCGAAGCCAATCGGTCCCACATTTAAAATACGATCGGCCACTTCAGGTATCAAAGCTGTTGCACCGCCAAATAAAACGGCAAACAGATCAAGCGAAATGGCGGCCAACAAAATTTTATGTTTGAAAACATAACTTAGGCCTTCTTTCACACTCTCCCAGGTTCTCGCGTTCAACTTATTGTGTGCAATTGGTTTCTTTTCAATTTTCGATAGGGCATAAGCTGCAATAAGAACATAAAACAGCACCACATAAAAAGCAAAATGCACGCCTGCAAGTGCTATTAAAAATCCTGCCGAGGCATGCCCCATAATTGATGCGGCCAAAAAAGTTGTCGAGCTAATGCTGGCAGCGTACTGTAAAATGTTTTTGGGAACCAATTGGGCAAGAATTGCATTGGTTGCCGGACCTGCAAAAGAACGTATGCCCCCCGTACAAAAAATCACTGCATAAAATAGGAAAGATAACTTTGTAATGCTTATCTTGTTTTCAATATTTGGAACGGTAATAATAATCAGGGCCACCACACACAAGGAATACAGGAGAATACATCGCAAAAGAAGTGTTCTTTTATCGGAGCGGTCGATAACATGACCCGCATACAACGCCAAAGAAAACACGGGAACAAACTCCGACAATCCAACAATTCCAATGGAAAATGAGCTTTTGGTAAGATGAAATAACTGGTAAGCAACGACAGTAGCTACCATCCTGAGAGCCATAACGTAAAAAAACCGAACGAAAACGTACAGCCGGTATTCCCTATGATTTAACGGTGATAAACTTATCCTTTTAAATTCCATCAATTGCTTCTATAAGTGAACAAAGATAGGAGCAGATAAAAATTCATTCCTTGAATGACTCATTGACTTTTTTAATTAAAAAGCATGAGGATATTGCTGATTATATTGTTTTCACTTTTGACGAAGGAATTCTACGGGCAGGATTCCACAACTTCTGTGTACATTAATGATCTTGTCAAGAAAATCGAATCACGACTTTCATTAGATATTCTGGAAAAGAAAGACACATCTATTTACGATGAAGCCGACACACTGCAGACAGGAAACCCATTAATTGTTCACACCGAATTTTTTACCGACTCAAAAACTTTGCTACTTGATAAAATTGTAGAGAAAAGTTTGTACCGGAAATATTCTACTGAACTCACAGTTTATTTCCAGGGCAACCAACCGGTCTTATTTTGTAACAAGCAATGGGACGGAAGTTCTGTCAGGGTTGACTTTGATATTTATTACATGAATGGCAACACTGTCAATTATGTAAAACGGACGAACTTAAAAGGTGTACCTGACGGCGATCAATATTTAAAATGGTGCTACCAGCTTCGCAAAGAATACAACGACATTGTGATGGAATACAATACTACTTTTCGTCACGGCAAACTCAGGTAATGTTGTCCTTCCGGATAATCTTTTTCCAAAGCATCGGTGATTACTTTCAGATGTTTTTCGTTGCTCAAAAAATCGGCATTGGAAGAATCAACGAAAAGTGTTTTGATATTGTGTTGTTTGATATAGTGCGTATAGGTTTCCTGGATGCTGAACAGATAATCGTCCGCAATGTTTTGTTCGTAGGAGCGGTTTCTTTTTTTGATATTTTGCTGGAGCTTATTTACCGGGGCATGCAGGTAAATCAAAATATCGGGCTGAATTAATTGCTGGTAAAGAATATCAAACAAACGTTGATACAACCGAAACTCTTCTTCTGATAAGTTGATTTTTGCAAATAATAATGATTTTGTAAAAAGGTAATCGGAGATAGTGATACTTTGAAACAAATCTTTTTGCTGGATCAGTTCCTTTAATTGTTTGAAGCGTTCGGCCATAAAAAACAACTCCAAAGGGAAGCCGTACTGCTGCGGGTTTTCGTAAAATTTGGGAAGAAAAGGGTTATCGGCAAACTGTTCCAAAACCAAGCGTGCATTGTAGTGCTTGGAAAGCAAATGTGAAAGTGTTGTCTTGCCAGCCCCAATATTTCCTTCAATGGTAATAAACGTGTACTTCATGAGCAGTAGTCCTTATCAACAGGGTAGCAAAATAAGGATTGTTGATGCAAGTAGTCAACTAAATTTATTCACCGTCAAGGGGTCAGGGCATTCTGACAAAAGCCGGGAAACTGTTTTTTGAAAAACAGGATGAATTTTTTCTGCAGCAATTTCATTTAACGGAACCAAAACAAATTTCCGGTTTTGTATCTGGGGATGCGGGATCTTTAATCCATGTAAGTCGATAACCTCGTTGTTGAAAAACAAAATATCAATATCGATAATTCTTGGTCCGTATTTCAAATCCCTTTTTCTTCCAAGGTCTTCTTCAACTTTTAAAATGGTGTGCAACAATTCTTCAGAAGATAAACCTGTTTCAATTTTTAAAACCTGGTTCAAAAAAGCTTCCTGGTCTTCTTTTCCCCAGGCTGCAGTTTCATAAATGGAAGATTGTTTAAGAATTTTTCCGCAACGTTCTTCAATTTCCTTTTTGGCCCGCCATAAATAATTTTTCCTGTCCCCAATATTGCCGCCCGTCAATAAAAATGCTTCATTCATAGGACGCGAAATTAGTTCAGAATCAATCGATCAAATGGTATCAGTTAAATAGAGTAATAAACAGCTATTTTTGAAAGAATAAAGAATTGCATTATGAGAGGCTTCTTCAAGATATTTCTCGCTTCGTTTTTATCCCTCCTTGTTTTTTCAATTATCTCGATTTTTTTAGTCGTCAGTTTTGTTGTGAATCTTGCATCAAAGGACAAGCCCGTCGTTTCATCAAAGTCAGTATTGGTTATTGACCTGTCAAAAGATTTTCACGAAAAAATGCAGAAGGGGCCTTTATCTGCGTTCAAGGACGAAGGGGAGGTGCCGGGATTGTTTGATGTGATTCGTTTAATCAATCATGCAAAAACGGACAACGATATTTCCGGGATTTATATTGAAGCGGATGAAAATGCCAACGGTTTTGCATCAAGCAATGAATTGAGAAATGCTCTTTTGGATTTTAAGACCTCAAGGAAATTTATCATAGCCCATGGCGACGTAATGTCGCAGGGTGCATACTTCGTTGCTAATATTGCCGACAAAATCTATGTCAATCCAAGTGGTAATATCGATTGGAAAGGATTTTCGGTGAGTCTTTTTTTCGTGAAGGATCTTTTGGATAAGCTCGATATTCAACCGCAGATTTTTTATGCCGGAAAATTTAAAAGTGCGACGGAAATTTTTCGGACAAACCAAATGACCCCGGAGAACAAATTGCAAACCACGGTTTGGCTCAATGATCTCTACAATTATTTTTTAGTTCAAACTTCAAAGTCAAGAGGCATTGATACGGCAACCCTTCATCAGTTGGCAAATAATGCAAGTATTCAAACGCCACAAGATGCTGTCAGCAGCAAATTAATTGATGGTGTAAAATATGATGATGAGATCAAAACAGAATTAAAACAGCGATTAAAGATTGGAAAAGCTGATAAGCTGAATTTGATTTCAATAAATAAATACAACGAAGCTATAAGCATCAGCAAATATTCCAGGGATAAAATTGCAGTCATTTATGCCGAAGGTGATATCGTGGATGGAAACGGGACGAATGAAAATATTGGCGGTGATAAATATCGTGCGATCATTAGAAAAGCAAGATTGGATGATGATGTCAAAGCAATTGTAATGCGGGTGAATTCCGGTGGAGGAAGTGCGTTGGCAAGTGAAAATATTTGGCGTGAATTGCAAATGGCAAAGCAGGATGGAAAACCCGTGATTGTAAGTTTTGGCGATGTTGCTGCTTCGGGTGGGTATTATATTTCATCAGGTGCTGACAGCATTTTTTCAAATCCAAATACAATTACCGGATCAATCGGTGTGTTTACTGTTATTCCAAACATGGGGGGATTCTTTAAAAATAAACTGGGTATTACCTTCGATGGAGTAAAGACAGCACCAAACGCCGATGCACCAAACATTTTTAGTCCGATGAGCGATGTTGAAAAACAGCAGGCGCAAAATGGAGTAAACAGAACTTACCTTCAATTCAAACAAAGAGTGGCAACCGGAAGAAAAAAAGATATTAATTACATCGACAGCATTGCGCAAGGAAGAGTATGGAGTGGAGAGGACGCCCTGCATTTAGGTCTTGTTGACAAACTTGGAAATCTTCAGGATGCCATTGATTGCGCTGCAAGAATGGCTAAGCTCAAAAGTTATGGTTTAAGAGAATATCCTGAATCGGAAAGCTGGCTGAGTAATTTATTAGGTAAACAAAAGTCTGAGCCTGAAGCATTGGTGAAACAACAATTGGGTGAGGAAAATTATAAAATCTATAAAGAAATGTTGCGCATAAAGGAAATGACCAATTCAACCCAGGCCAGGTTACCTTTTGAATTCTTAATTCATTAACGACTACTTTTGCTTCGCAATTTTTAAAAATGGCACAGAGTTACAACCAGTTCAGGGCAATGTTTGCAGTGACGAAGGCGAGTCTTAAAGCGACTTTTCGAAGCCCTCAATCTGTTTTTTTTAGTTTATTTTTTCCGATTGTACTGATATGGATCTTTGGTGCATTGGGCGGAAGCGGCGGCGTTCCTTCGGTTGATGTTGCACTTGAAAAAAACGCTGATACAACCAACCAGTTTTATCCCGTGCTGAAAAGAAACCCGGTGCTGCATTTTGTCAGCAATAAAAAGCGAGACATCAATGATGAATTAAGAAAAGGAAGAATTGCAACAGTCATCGATATTCAAAAGAACACGGATACCGCTTCGCATTCACCTTACCTTGTGCATTTAAGAACTTCATCTGCAAGCCAGCGCGATTTTCAAACGGCTCTTTCTGCCATCCACTATTCCATCAATGAAATGGATAAACGTGTTTTTCCTGGTCAAAAATCTGTGGCCACCGTAACACAATCAACTGAAGAAGGAAGAAAATACCGGATGATTGATTTTTTCCTGCCCGGAATGATTGGATTTTCACTGATCGGCTCTGCGGTTTTTGGTGTTTCTTTTGTCTTTTATTCATTGAGAGATACCCTTGTATTGAAGAGAATGTATTCTACTCCAATTAAAAGAGAATATATCATTTTAGGTGAAAGTATTTCAAGAGTGGTTTTTAATTTATTAACCGTTGTTGTATTGATTGCTTTTGGATATTACATGTATCATTTCACCCTGGCTCATGGTTTCATCACATTCATTAATATGCTTGTGATAAGCTTTATAGCCTTGCTCGTGTTTATGGGCTTCGGTTTTTTAATTAGTGGCGTTGCCAAAAACCAAAACGTGATCCCGATCTATGCCAACCTGTTTATGTTTCCACAATATTTTCTTTCGGGAACATTTTTTCCAAGAACAGCATTGCCTGCTTTTTTGCAACCCGTTTTAAAGTTTCTGCCACTGACAGCAGTAAATGATGCAATGCGCAATGTTGCCTTCGAAGGAGCGTCGCTGGCAAGTTGTTGGGATCAGATTCTGATACTTTTGGTTTGGGGAATTATTATTTATGCAATTACAACGAAAGTGTTTCGTTGGGAATAATTTTTTGTTGTGAGAGTTTTTAAATTGTTTTTAATAAGCGTTGTTTTTCTATTTATAGTTGTAACAGGAATTTCCTTATTCATTCCTTCGCATATCCGTATTTCAAAAGCCATCAACGTCCATGGCGAAAAAGATTCTATCTTTTCGTTGATCAGGGATACTTCAAAATGGAAACTCTGGCACCCAGCATTTATGCCCAATGACTCGGCTCCAAAATTTCCTGCCGTAAAAATCATGGAACAATCTGAAAATGATTCAGAAGTTGTAATGCATTTGCAACAGGATAACCGGCCGCAGGTGGCAAATGTCTGGAAGATTTATAACCACCAGCAAACTGATTCTTTAACCCTTCAGTGGTACATGGATTTTCATTTGAAATGGTATCCCTGGGCCAAATTCGGAAGCCTGTTTTTTGAAAACACCTACGGAGTGATGATGGAAAAAGGGCTTGAGAATATTAAGCAAATCGCCAGCAACTGAGCTTTGATTTCCCGTTTGAAAAAATAGTTGGAACTGACTGCAACGCTTTGCTCCTTGGTGTTGTCAACAGGCTGCGACTGTAGCATGGATTATTCTATACTGGTAAAAGATTGTTTGAAAGGCAAGCCAGCTGCCCAAAAGCGGTTGTATGACCATTTTGCACCGGCCATGCTAAGTGTTTGTTATCGTTATACAAAATCGCTTGCCGATGCGGAAGATGTGTTGCAGGAAGGTTTTGTAAAAGCCTTTCTTAATCTCAGTCAATATAAGTTCCAGGGAGAACTCGGCGGATGGATCAGGAGAATAATGGTAACCACTGCAATCAATTATCTAAAACGCAATTCGCGATATCAAACCGATCTTGTATTTCCTGATGAACAGCTGCATGTGGTAAATCATGAGGCACATCCAGAAATAAAGATGGAAGCCAAAGAGCTGGGGGATCTGATACGGCAATTACCACCCGGTTATCAAACCATTTTCAATTTATATGCAGTGGAAGGATTCAATCATGTTGAAATAGGAAAAATATTGGGAATCAAAGAAGGTACGTCACGATCGCAATATGCAAGAGCCAGGGCTTTATTAATTCAATGGATTGAGCAAAAAGACAACGGAATCAAAAACGCAGTGTATGCAAAATGAATTTGAAAGACAGGTGCGGCAAAAAATGGAGGAATTGCAACTGATTCCTTCTCAACCTGTTTGGGAAAAAGTGGAAGTGCAGATTCGGAAGAAAAAGGAGAAAAGAAGATTCCTTTACTTTTTATTTCTGCCTACTTTATTGTGCGGGGCAATTTTGTATTTGATATTGATTTCCAATAATCGCACAAACAATACTTCCGAAGGGAGAATGACAATTGGTAAATTGAAAACAGCAAAATCGATAAACCACAACCAGCAGCCAACTGAATCAACTACAAGAGTTGAAAATAGACCTAAGCCTGAAAATAAATCAACTGGTGGTGATCCGGTTACAGCGGACAAATCAATAAATGTTTGCAGCAAAAAAACAAATCTTCAATTTGTAAATGCGCAAAATATATTTCCCAACAAGATTATTAAGCCTCGTTTGGCATCTAAAAAACAAAGATCCTCTGGTTTTGTGGTCAGTGAGGAACCGGAAACTTTGAAGCCTTCTAAAAATGAAAGCCTGGTCGTTAATGAGTCCCCTTCCTCCGGCTTCAAAATAAATGATAAGCAAGTCTCAAAACATCAACCGGTCGATCGAACACCTGGTACTTACGCTGATTCGTCGGGCATAAAAGCATCAAACACTTTTGGGGCCAATAAAACTTCGGACATTTTCTCAAAAAAGAAGATACAGCCGGATTCGAAATGGCATAAAATTGCAAGTGTACAAGTTGGGTGGTCCCAATATAAAACCGGGTTATTCGCCAATGCCTATATGGGACAAGCATACAGTTCCGGTCTTTCATCCGGCGGATCTTCCAATTATTTGTACTATAGTTCACCGGCGAAAAAAGATTTTTCATTTGCAATAAGTGCTGGTTTACGAAAGGATTTCAAAAGCCGGATTAACCTGAGCATGTCATTGCAGTTTCATTATTATACTGTAGGCACGTTGGTTGGACAATTAAAAGAGCATGATACCATTGCTTATTATAACGGGGCATCATTTCCGATCTCGCGTTATTATACAAATAGTCAGCAAAATAGGTATATTGATCGTGTTGGTATGATAGAGATACCTCTAAGCCTGGGGTATCAACCTTTTAAGAATTTGCCACTTGAGTTTTCAATTGGAGCATCTTTCGGTCATTTAATCAAATCAAACATGCTTACGTTTGACTACCAATCAAATTTTTATTATTACAACAAAGACAATAACATCAAAAATTTCCTGGGCGTTTTCTCCACATTGCAATACAAGGTTGGTAAAAAAAATAAAAAGCAAATAACCGCCGGCCCTATCGTTCAGTTTAATGCGACAGAAATGCAGCATTATAATCTTTACACCATGCCGCATTTATTCTTTTGGGGATTAAAGACCAGTTTAAGTTTTTAGTCCGTGCAACGCTTTGCAAGACTTCTGTGTCAGGCGAAGGAAGGTTAATTAAAAACTGTTTTATGAAAAAGTTTATGCTCACTCTCTCAGGCTTTGTCGGCTTGTGTTGCACTTTTATATTTCAGGGGTGTTTAAAAGATTCTGTTACTAAAACCTATCGCTACACTTATTACCTGCCTGTTTATAAAACAACGCAGGAAGTGAGAAATGATATCAAAAGCAGGCCGGCACAAGCTGTAGAACGCCCGGGGAAAATTTATATCAAGGGACAATACATTTTTCTAAATGATATTGACAAAGGGATTCACGTCATTGATAATTCAAACCCCTCACAACCTCAACAAATTGCTTTCATTGATATTCCGGGTAACATGGATCTTGCAGTAAAAGGAGATATTTTGTATGCAGATCTCTATACCGATCTGGTTGCAATCGATATCAGCAATCCACGCAATGTTGTCTTGAAAAAAGTTATTGAAAGTGTTTTTCCTCACCGTTATTACACAACTGGTTTTATTCCCGATTCCAATAAAGTGATTGCAAGCTGGGAAAAAAGAGATACGACAGTGACTGAAAAAATTTCTATGAACAGGTGGTTGAAGTCTGCAAATGTTTATATGGATTACACTGCATTTCCAAACACTTTATCCTCCTCAGCTTCCGGTAAATCCGGCTCTCCTTATGGTGTTGGCGGATCAACGGCAAAATTTGCAATTGTCAATCAAAGACTTTACACAGTTGGTCAATTTGATTTATCCGTGTTCAATATTTCAACGATGGGAAACCCTTCATTGGTAAACCATAAAGATATCGGATGGAATATTGAAACGATTTATCCTTTCATGGATAAACTTTTTATCGGCTCACAAACAGGAATGTTTGTTTATGATATCAGCTCTGCCGATAATCCAGTGCAGGTTGGTCAGTTTGCCCATATTTCAAGCTGCGACCCGGTAATTTCTGACGGTCAGTTTGCTTATGTCACTTTGCACACAGGAACCATATGTGCACAAAATACAAATGAACTTGATGTACTCAAACTGAACAATCTTTTAAACCCCTCTTTGGTTAAAACTTATGCCATGACCAATCCGCAGGGTTTATCCAAAGACGGTTCAACCTTGTTTGTTTGTGATGGAAAGGAAGGATTGAAAATTTATGATGCAAACGACGTAACCAATCTTCATTTGATGAGCACAGTCAACACTTCTGAAGCTTATGATGTCGTTGCATTCAACAATCACGCACTTGTTGTGGCGAAGGATGGATTGTACCAGTACGATTGTTCGGATTTACACAATGTTCGCCTGTTAAGTAAGATCAACGTTCAAAATTGAAAACATGAAGTACAAAATTATTTTGTCAATAACTGTTTTGCTTTTAACAATGAATTTTGTCAACGCGCAAAGTTCCAAATTAAAATTTCATTCAATAAATAATATTGGTTTGCTTGAAGGTGGCAGTGATGAGAATCTGCAGTTGCAAACCATAAATGGAGTTTCTCACAAGGGCTTTTTCGGTGGGGTAGGTATCGGCCTTGATAATTACTATCGCAAAAGCATTCCTTTGTTTGCTGATCTTCGACAAAATTTTTCGCAAAGAAAAAGCACGCCGTTTTTATATCTTGATTTGGGAGCTGTTTTTCCCTGGGATAGAAACACCGGCACACAATGGTCTTCGAGCCAATACAAAACAGGATTTCTATACGATGCAGGAATTGGTTATTCATTTCCGATCAAAGGGCGATTTGCGATGAATCTAAGTGCGGGCTATTCTCAAAGGTTTTTGAAAGAAATCAGCGAAACAAGTCGCTGGTATTTTTTGACAGATAATATGCCTTTTGCCCCTGCACCTTCAAAAGATACTGCTCACTACAAGTACAATTTCAACCGTTTTTCATTCAAGATCGGGTTCAGTTTTTAAAAACTTTAGGTTCCTTTGGATTCCCTTGTATTTTGATCTGCTAAGCGGAGAATGTTTGAAAATTTTTTTGAACGCTTCTTCGCTTAATTCTTCCCATTGTTTTGTAGAAAAATTTAAAATTTCCGGTAAGGGTTGAAACGCTTCTTCTGAATTTGGTTTGCTAAAACGGTTCCACGGACAAACGTCCTGGCAAACATCACAACCAAACATCCAGTTTTGAAATTTTCCTTTCATCTCTTCTGGAATGATTTCATCCTTTAATTCGATGGTGAAGTAAGAAATACATTTACTTCCATTGATCCTTTTATCGGGAAGTATCGCCTCGGTAGGACAAGCGTCAATACATTTTCTGCAATTGCCACAAAAATCTTTCGCAAACGGATCGTCATAACTCAGTTCAACGTCAACAATCAATGTTGCGACAAAAAAGAAAGAACCATTTTGTTTCGTTATTAAATTTCCATTTCTTCCAATCCAGCCTAACCCGCTTTTTTTTGCCCATGTTCTTTCCAGTACGGGAGCGGAATCAACAAAGCCTCTTCCGTTGAATTGCCCTATCTTCTCTTGCAACCCGGCCATCATTTTTCTTAACGATGCCTTGATGACTTCATGATAATCTTTTCCCCAGGCGTACTTTGAAATTTTAGTCCCAGAAGAAATGCTTTGAGAAGGAAAATAATTTTTTAAAACAGTGATTACAGATTTTGCACCAGGAACTAATTTGGTCGGATCTACACGCAGGTCGAAATAATTTTCCATGTACTTCATGCCGCCATGAAAACCTTGCCGCAGCCAGTTTTCCAGCAGCTTTGCATCTTGGTCCAAATATTGGGCTTTTGCAATGCCGCAGTATTCAAAGCCGTTAGCCGAAGCCAATTGCTTTACCAGTAGGGTATTTTGTTCTGTCGTGTTCACAATAATGAGATGAAAATATAATTAGGAGGTTGCATCATCTTCCTGCAAATGCAATCGATGAATCAGCCGGTGAATGGCTGGAGCCAAAATGATTCCAATGTTTGAAATGAAAACAATACCGCTGAACAATGCATAGAAAGATGAAAAAAGTTTTCCTGCTGTTGTTTTGATTTCAATCACGGGTCCCATTCCGCTGAGGATCATTGACGCATTGTGCAACGAATCAATCCAATCCACATTTGATGTTTGATGATAGCCAAAAATGCCAATAATTAACGATATAAGAAGGACGGAACAGGCAAACAATAAATTTTTTAGAACTCTTTGATAAAACTCTCTCGGTTTTAGCAGTGGTTGCGAAATATGCTCGTACATTTTTTTCCTGAAAAGTACCAACTTGAATTCATACTTCAACTCTCATTAAATTAATTAGAACATTTCTTGGGCATTTTTTCATCAATGGCATCCTTCATTTGCAGGTAAACGTCTTTCTTCTGCTCCCCGCTTAACAAAGTTTTTACAAAAAAGATGCAGGCATAACCACGGCACCAGTCAACCATCGGCCATGTTCCAAACAAACCAGGGCTTGCAAGAACACTGGCAGTTCCATCTTTCGAAACATTTGTTTCAGGGTCCAATACCCAGCTTCCCAACGCATATCCTTCACCTTGTCCTGCTGCAGGAACGTATTTTATTTCTTCAGGCTTTGTTTGCATTTGGCGCATTTGTTTTACTGCGGCCTCACTTAAAATTTGGGAGCCATGATATTTTCCATTGTTTAAAAGCATTTGAAGAAAATGCATGTAATCATCGGCGGTAGACATGGCACCACCAGAAGGGTTGATCGCAGAACCATCAAGTGTGCTGAACGTTGTTTTACGCATGCCCAAAGGGTTGAATAATTTCTGTTTGATGAGCATGTCAAATTTTTTCTTGCTCACAATTTCCAGGATTCTTCCTGCTATATTTAAGCCTACACTGCTGTAGCGAAATTCGGTTCCTGCATTGGATTGAATTTCATCTTTTGCATACGATTCTGCTTCTTCTTGTAATGAATTGAATTTTCTTCTTGACAAAATTCCACGCAAGCCTGTTTCTGATTTAATACCCGTATAATGTGATAAGCAGTGTCGGATGGTGATGTAATTCTTTCCATACAATTCAAAATCGGGAATGTATTTGCTCACTTTATCGTCTAAAGAAATTTTCCCCTCATCAACAAACATCATCACCAATGCAGCGGTTAACCATTTGCTGCAGCTTGCTATTGGCGCAACTGTTTTCGAATCGAAATCGCCGAGCTCTCTTTTATAGACCAGCGTATCGGTCCAGACCATTGCCACTATATTATTACCAAGTAATTTTTGATTTTGCTGAACAAGCCCATCGAGACCTTCAAATTGGGTTGTTCCTATATCCTTCGAAACTTTTTTTACCTGGGAAAAACCAATCTGAAAGAATAACAGGAAAAGACTGATGGTACTGAATTTGAGGCAGCTTGAGTTAACTTTATATGACATTGTTACGGTGGATTTGCACTTGGATTAGAGTTTGTGAACTTAGTTTAACGTTTGTAAATAAAAACCAAATATTGATATGAACTTATCCAATTTTACTATAAAAGCTGCTGAGGTGATCCAGGGATCGCAGCAAATAGCATTTAATCATTCCAACGCTAATATTGAAACGGAACATATACTCAAAGCCTTGCTGGAACAACAGGATTCTCCCGTTGATTTTTTACTTAAGAAAAATGCAGTAAATGTTCAGCAACTCGAGCAAAGACTGGATCAGCAAATCTCGAAATTGCCAAAGGTTTCCGGTGAGCCTGCTCAAAATATTTCGCGGGATGCGAATAATGTCGTGTTGCGTGCGGGTGCCGTGCTCAAACAATTCAACGACGAATTCATTACGCCTGAACATTTGTTGCTGGCACTTGTGCAGGGCAATGACAACACGGCAAAACTGTTGAAGGATTTTGGTTTGACAGAAAAAGGTTTGACTGCTGCAATCAACGATTTGCGTAAGGGATCAACAGTAACCTCTCAAACACAGGAAACACAATTCAATGCATTGAATAAGTATGCAAAGAATTTAAATGAGCTTGCAAGACAGGGAAAACTAGATCCTGTAATTGGCCGTGATGAAGAAATAAGAAGAACTTTGCACATTCTTTCCCGCAGAAGTAAGAACAATCCGATTTTAGTTGGTGAACCCGGTGTGGGTAAAACAGCCATTGCTGAAGGATTAGCGATGCGAATTGTAAATGGTGATGTCCCAGAAAATTTAAAATCAAAAGTGATTTATGCACTCGATATGGGACAACTTATTGCCGGCGCAAAATATAAGGGTGAATTTGAGGAGCGTTTGAAAGGGGTAGTGAAAGAGGTAGCAACAAGCGAAGGCGAGATTATTTTGTTCATCGATGAAATTCACACTTTAGTAGGAGCCGGCGGTGGCGAAGGTGCAATGGATGCAGCAAATATCCTGAAGCCTGCGCTGGCCCGTGGAGAACTCAGGGCAATTGGTGCCACTACACTAAGTGAGTATCAAAAATTCTTTGAAAAAGATAAGGCTCTTGAAAGACGTTTTCAAAAGGTAATGATTGATGAACCAAGCGTTGAAGATGCCATTTCTATTCTTCGTGGTTTGAAAGACCGTTATGAAACGCACCACCATGTTCGTATAAAGGATGAAGCGATTATTGCAGCAGTAGAACTTTCTGTCCGATATATCACTGATCGTTTTTTGCCAGATAAAGCAATTGACCTGATTGATGAAAGCGCAGCGAAACTTCGCCTTGAAATGAATTCAATGCCGGAAGAGTTGGACAAACTGGAAAGACAAATTCGTCAACTGGAAATTGAACGTGAAGCAATCAAAAGAGAAAATGATGACGAGAAATTAAAAGATCTCAATACGAACCTGGCCAACCTCGCTGTTGAACGCGATACATTGAAAGCAAAATGGCAGGAAGAAAAAGAACTGGTCGAGAAAATTCAGAATGCAAAAGCAAGTATTGAAAACCTGAAACTCGAAGCTGAAAAGGCAGAACGAGAAGGTGATTATGGAAAAGTAGCTGAGATCCGCTACGGCAAAGTAAAGGAACAGGAAAAAAATATCAGTGATCTTACCGTTCAACTCAATGAGCTGAGTCAGCACAGTAAAAGGCTGATGAAAGAAGAAGTGGATGCAGAAGACATTGCGGAAAGTGTAGCGAAGGCAACCGGTATTCCTGTCTCAAAAATGTTGCAAAGTGAAAAAGAAAAATTATTGAACCTGGAAGATGAATTGCATAAACGGGTGGTCGGACAGGACGAGGCTATTACTGCTGTTGCCGATGCCATCCGAAGAAGTCGTGCAGGATTGAGTGATCCTAAAAAACCAATTGGTTCATTTATCTTCCTTGGCACAACCGGTGTTGGTAAAACAGAATTGGCGAAAGCTCTTGCAGATTATTTGTTTGATGATGATCACATGATGACCCGTATCGACATGAGTGAATACCAGGAAAAACATACAGTTTCAAGATTGGTTGGTGCTCCTCCCGGCTATGTTGGTTATGAAGAAGGCGGACAGTTAACTGAAGCCGTTCGACGTAAACCTTACCAGGTAGTGTTGCTGGATGAAATTGAAAAAGCACATCCTGATGTTTGGAACATTATGCTACAGGTTTTGGACGATGGAAGGTTGACAGACAACAAGGGCCGCGTGGTGAATTTCAAAAACACCATCATCATTATGACTTCCAACCTTGGCAGCGATATCATCCAGGAAAACTTTGCCGACGTTACCGAAAAGAATAAGGAAGAAGTGGTTGAAAGAACGAAGGTTGAAGTGATGAACAGGTTGAGAGAAACGATTCGTCCAGAGTTTTTAAACCGTGTTGATGAAATCATACTATTCCAGCCTTTGATGAGAAGTGAAATCCGTGGCATTATAAAAATTCAGTTGGAAGGATTGAAGCAACTTGTTTCTCAAAGTGGGATACAATTGCGGTTCAGCGATTACCTGGTTGATTACTTGGCAGAAAATGGTTTCGATCCGCAATTTGGCGCAAGACCGTTGAAGCGTTTGATTCAAAAAGAAATTGTGAACCAGTTGAGCAAGAAAATTCTTTCCGGCGATATCGAAAGGTCACACCCCGTGTTGGTTGATGTATTTGATGGAGTAGTGGTGTTTCGAAACGATGTGGAACAACCGCATGAGGTGTAAAGATGGGATCAAAAAGATATTCCAAAGCCCTTAATCGGGCTTTTTCTTTGTCGGCGCTTGTGCCTGACAAGCCACTGTTCTGCCCATGCTCCCTTTGCCCGTCAAACAATCCCTAAATACCGGGGCCGGCTTCGAACTGAAAGAGCTGTCCATTGTTATGTTTTACCAGGATTATGTCCCCAAAAGCTGTTATTCAAACAATTATAGGGGTGTACTCCCTTCCAACAATTTGTTAATTGGAAAAATAGGCTGATAGGCATCACCTAAATTTTGCAGAAGAGCGTTTACTTTTGTGCCGTTGAAAAAGCTGGCCTCCATAATTCTGCTTTTAGTTTATGGTCTTTCTTCTTCAGGAATGACCATCCAGTTTCACTACTGCTGCGGCAAATTGAAGAATGTTCAACTTTCTCCAATTAGCGAAAAGCAGTGCGGGATGAAGCATTCATCGTCAAAGAAATGCTGCGACGATAAAAAGGTTGAGCTCAAATTAAAATCAGATCAAAGAACAGAAGCTACAGCCAAGTTTAATTTTTCTGTTCCTGTTCTTTTAAAAACGGAATCGGAAAATTTTAATTCAACCTTATTTGTTGGGAAAACCGTCTCTCCGGAAGTTTTTGCCCCGCCTCCTCAATCCACTTCTCTTTGTGTTCTTAATTGTGTTTTCAGGATTTGATTTTCAATTCCTCGCAGAAGAGTTATTGTATAATCAAATCATTTCTTTATGAAACATTTTACCTACATCGTTTTATTGAGCATCCTCAGTTCAATTGCAAATGCTCAACCAATTAATAAAGACACTACCATTTCCTTCCAGGTTTCCGGAGTTTGTGTTCAGTGTAAACACCGTATTGAAAAATCATTAAAAATAAAAGGTGTTGAATCTTCAGAATGGAACGTAAACACGCATCTCATTTCAATTCATTACAATCCGCAAATCATCTCAACCGACCAACTGCATAAAACAATTGCCGCGGCCGGCCACGATACAGAAAAAGAAAAAGCAACAGACGAAGCCTATAAGGCATTGCCAGAATGTTGTCATTATCGTGAAATGATGAACGACCGTATGATTGACAATTTCGATTCAACCGACAAAGGACATGTTCGGGGGATTGTAATTGAAGAAATCAACGGGCAGGATAACCCCTTAGCCGGGGCAAGTGTTTTGTGGCTCGGATCATCAGAAGGCGCCATGACCAACCCTCACGGCGAATTTATTCTTCCAAATAAACCTGACACAAAATTGGTTGTGAGCTATATTGGTTTAAAAACAGATACAATTGCAATCAACGGAATGAATGATGTTGAGATCCGTTTGAGAAAAAAATCTGATCTCAAAACTATTGTAATAACGGCAACCGCGCGAAAAAGAACTACCTACATCGACCGGTACAATCCTTTCGGAACAGCAGTGATCACGAAAAAAGAATTGTTGAAAGCGGCATGTTGCAATCTTAGTGAAAGCTTTGAAACAAATCCATCGGTTGATGTTTCTTACAATGATGCCGTTACAGGTTCAAAGCAAATTCAATTGTTGGGATTAGCAGGAAATTATACGCAGCTAACAGTCGAAAATTTGCCTGGCCCGAGAGGAATTGCAACGCCTTTGGGCTTGAACAGTATTGCGGGCCCATGGGTTGAATCGATTCAGTTGATCAAGGGCACAGGATCGGTTGTGAACGGGTTTGAAAGCATTGCAGGACAAATTAATATTGAATTAAAAAAACCACGTGAAGACGATCAACTGTATTTGAACGGATACATCAACGACATGGGCAAGGCTGATATGAATTTGAATCTTGCGCATAAGATCAACAGCAAATGGTCGGCAGGATTTTTATTGCACGATGATTTTTTGAAACGCAAACAGGATTTTAATAAAGATGGATTTCGTGATTTGCCAACGGGTAACCAGTTCAATGCTGTTCATCGCTGGCAGTATTTGGGCGATAAAGGCCTGATGTCGCAATTCGGTGTGAAAGTTTTGTTTGATTCAAAAACAGGCGGACAAACGGCCTATAGTGAGAACGATAAATTAACAACCAATCACTATGGTTTGGGAATTGACACCAGGCGTTACGAGGTGTTTGGAAAGATTGGTTATGTTTTTCCTGAAAAAACTTACAAGAGTATGGGCTTGCAGGTGTCAGCGGTTGATCATAACCACGATTCTTATTTTGGATTGAGAACTTACAATGCCAAACAAAAGAATTTTTATTCCAACCTCATTTATCAAACACAAATCGGATCCGATGCGCATACAATAAAAACAGGTCTTAGTTATTTGTACGACGACTACAACGAACAACTCAATGCATCTGGTTTCAAGCGTGTCGAATCGGTTGCCGGCGCATTTGCCGAATACAATTTCAAATACAAAACAAAACTGGATATTGTCGCAGGTATGAGGGCCGATCACAACAGTTTGTATGGATGGTTTGCCACGCCGCGTTTGAATATACGTTATGAACCTGTGAATGGAACTGTGCTGAGACTCAATGTTGGGAGAGGACAAAGAACGGCAAACATTTTTGCAGAAAATATTGGAGTGTTGGTTAGCTCAAGACAAATTGTGATTGAGAACAGTGGCGATAACAGCAGGGCTTATGGTTTGCAGCCCGAAGTTGCATGGAACAAAGGAATCAGTGTTGACCAGAAATTGCATTTGTTTCATAAAGATGTTTCATTGGGAATTGATTTTTACAGAACCGATTTTCAAAACCAGGTTGTAGTTGATTTGGAAGATGCCAGATATGCAAAGTTTTATGACCTGAATGGAAAATCATACTCGAATAGTCTGCAGGCAGAGTTGAATGTTACCCCGGTAAAAAAGCTTGACGTTCGATTGGCTTACAGGTATTTTGATGTGAAAACAAATTATGGTGGGCAATTGCTGGAAAAACCTTTGAGCGCATCCAACCGTGCATTTGCAAATCTTGCTTATGATTTAACAGGATGGAAGTTGGATTATACAGTCAATTATGTTGGTAAGAAAAGAATTCCATCAACAGCAGCAAATCCGGTTGCATACAAGTTGGGCAACGAATCGCCATCCTATGTTTTGATGAACGCACAAGTGAGCAGGAGCTTTGGAAAGAAAAAATTATTTGATGCCTACATTGGTGCGGAAAACCTGACGAATTATTTTCAGAACAATGCAATTCTTTCTGCTGAGCAACCGTTCAGTCCCTACTTTGATGCATCATTGGTTTGGGGGCCGGTTACAGGAAGAACCGTGTACGCAGGTTTCAGATATACGATTAAATAAATTGCTGGCACGTGAAGTATAGAATTTTCAACAGAGAACCTTTAAAAGTTCTCTGTTTTTCTTTGCGAAACTTGTGATTGCACAATAGAATTACACCGTTGAAGAATGCGCGCGACAGGCGGCGATAGTAGCAATGTGGTCAGTTCCATAAAAATTATACGATGGTATAAAATTTTACATTCTCTAACTTTATAGCTTTAGAATTAACCGGCCATGGATTTTATCGATTACTACAAAATTTTAGGCGTAGACAAGAATGCTTCTGCAGATGATATCAAAAAGGCGTATCGCAAGTTAGCACGCAAATATCATCCTGATGTAAATCCGAATGATAAGGAAGCTCACAAAAAATTTCAACAGATCAATGAGGCGAACGAAGTGCTGAGCGATCCGGAGAAGCGAAAAAAATATGATCAGTACGGAAAGGACTGGAAGCATGCTGAAGAATTTGAGAAGGCAAAACAGCAAAGGCAGCAACATCAATACAGCGGTGGTGGTGGACAGGAATTTTATGGCGATTTTGATTCGGAAGGATTTTCTGATTTCTTTGAGTCTATGTTTGGTGGTGGAAGAACACGTTCAAGGCAGACAAAATTTAAAGGCCAGGATTACCAGGCTGAGTTGCACTTAACACTGCGACAAGCATACACAACGCACCAGCAAACATTAACCATTGACGGAAAAAATGTTCGTATTACCATTCCAGCCGGAATTGAGAACGGTCAAAAAATAAAATTGAAAGGTTATGGTTCACCTGGCGTGAATGGCGGACCGAATGGTGATCTGTATATTACGTTTCAAATTGAAGACGAAACCCAATTCAAGCGTTCCGGAAATGATTTGTACACGACTGCAGAAATTGATTTGTATACTGCAGTGTTGGGTGGAGAAACAATGGTGGAAACCTTATCGGGCAAATTGAAATTAAAAATTGCTGCAGGCACTCAAAACGGCGCAAAGGTGAGGGTGAAAGCAAAGGGATTCCCTGTGTATAAAAAAGAAGGCGAGTTTGGCGATCTGTATGTTACCTACCAGGTAAAAATTCCAACCAATTTGAGTGAGAAGGAAAAAGAATTGTTTACTGAACTTTCTAAATTGAGATGATATGCAAGAAGAGAATTTAGTTGCTGCAAATGAATTTTGTTTGCATCATAATATTGAGATCAACTTCATTTATTCATTGCAGGAATATGGATTGCTGCAGGTAATAAGGAGAGAAGAAAGTGTTTTTATTCCTGAAAATCAATTGACCGAATTGGAAAAAATGGTTCGACTTCATTATGATCTCAACATAAACGTGGAAGGCATTGATGTGATCAGGCATTTGTTGGAAAGGATAGAGGCTGCACAGCATGAACTGAATGAGTTGAGAAACGAGTTGAGGATTTATAAAACGGATTGATCTAAAAAATGAAAAAAATAGCTTCTGCCATTGTTCCTCTATTTTGCTATTCAACGAATAATTTTTCAAAAGCGTATCCTCTGTTGGTGCCAGTAAGCAACCGGTGCAACTTTCTTCTGTTTATATTCTTGTGACAAGCTGTATTGCTTTGCAACATAAAATATTGCAAGAAATAAGCTATTGTCTAAAGATACTTATTGCAAAAAAACTTGAATTGCCTATTTAAATTAACTGGAGTTGTAAGACGCAAGTCGTTGGATTCAAAGAAAATAACCTACGAAATTGTAGGTTATTTTAACTAAATAACTCAGTTTACACTATTTACTTCTAGAAAACGCCAAAGCTTTACGGTAATCATATTTCTGATATTGTTTCAATTGTTTCTTTTCCTTTTTTAATTCTATTAAATCTTCTTTAAGTTGTAATAGAAGCCATAGTTCGGGAGAAGTGTGAAAGAAAGATGCAAATTTTAAAGCTAGATCTTTATTAAACTTTCTTTCGCCTGACAAATACTTTCTCAAATTTCCATCTGTAGTGTCTAGGCAAAGGGCAAATTTTCGAAATGGCAGATTCAATACTTCTAAATAACCCGAAACAGCTTTTTCGATTGTCAAAGGTTTATTAGTTAGACTATCATTATTTAGATACTCTTCAATTTCATATCGAAGCGCCGTTAATTCATTTTTTAGTTTTTGTTCAGGAGAACGATTTTTTGCAATTTCCCCGGATTGCGCTTTGAGTTCTGCTATGTCTTTTTTACTCCAAGTTCTTGGCTCATTGGAACCAATTTCGAGCTTAAAATCAGTTACCTTTTTTTCTTTTAGAGTAGCCATACGATTGTGGTTTACGATATGTGTACGATTTTTGTTGACTTCTCAGTATTAAAAGTCTCAGTTCAAATGCCTTTCAATTAGCTTATATCCTGCCTCATCAATTATGACAAGTCGAGTCTCTGTAATTCTAAGAGCGCCGTATTTTTCCCTATAAATTTGAATCAATTTTTGTGCAACTTCCTCTGACTCTTCCATTACATCAAAAAAAAGTTGTGCTTTGTAATCACCCTTGCCCTTTAGCACCGATTGTTTAAAAGCTTAAGAAATCAAACAGCCCGACACATACTTATAGCGTTTTGGGTTTTCTCTATTGTGAGGAGCTACCTCGACAAAAGCCATATAAGGAACCTTTTTGTCAATCATCTGAAATATATGACTGCCTTCAATAATTTCTGGTGTTTCACCGGTTACCAGCACATATGTTGTTGCATTGGCTAGGTCCACAGGAAAATAGCGATTTGAACAAATCGCTATAAAAATTGATTATGAAGTGACCCCGCAGAGGCTCGAACTCTGGACCCACAGATTAAGAGTCTGTTGCTCTACCAACTGAGCTACGGAGTCATATCAAAGAAGTTACCCGACCTGGATTCGAACCAAGACAAGCAGAATCAGAATCTGCTGTACTACCATTATACTATCGGGCATTGGGAGTGCAAATTTAAGATTTGTTCATCTTATTTGTAAAATAAAAATCATTAAAATTTGTTGGTTTACTATTAAGAAAAAATAAAATTTTAGTTGCACATGAATATTACATCTACGAAATCATGATGACTGTCAAAGAAATTAGCCTGGTTAGCAAACCCAGCCTCAGCTGTAATCTTGTTAATCTGATGCATTGAATATTTTTGAGAGATTTCCATGAAAACAGGTTCATCTTTTTCAAAATGGATTTCAGTTTTTCCGATTAGTACTGATTGCTTTTTCAGGGAAATCAGAAAACTTTTACAGGCGCCGGTGGAAGGATCATACATGGCATAATGTTCAAAATTATGCTGAATAAAATTTCCATGTAA
>Ga0207647_10000407_pt1 | contig 35296 bp, 32 predicted proteins | sample KBSCornC2_FD_184295 | JGI IMG/M metagenome (GOLD analysis project Ga0207647, IMG submission 184295) | Corn rhizosphere microbial communities from Kellogg Biological Station, Michigan, USA - C2 (SPAdes) (version 2) | ecosystem: Host-associated > Plants > Roots > Rhizosphere ... | reverse complement strand
CCTTTCATCGCAGTCGCGAGTGCGTTCAGTTTGGTGCGGATCGAGCCGTCGATCTGACGGCTGCCGAGGCGGACGATCAGCCCGCCGAGAATTGAGGGGTCGACAGTCGCGTCGACCGCGACTTCGCTGCCGACGATGGACTTCAGGCGCGCGGTGAGCGCGGCCATCTGTCCCTCATCGAGGGGATGTGCCGTGATCACCTGCGCGCTGGCTTCGCCGCGATGACGGGCGGAAAGCGTGTTGAAGTCGCGGATAATCGCGTTGAGCTGACCGAGGCGGCGATTCTGCGCGAGCACGCCCAGAAAGTTCGCGGTCAGCGGATCGAGCTTCAGCGGCTTGACCAAGCCGGCAACGGCTTTGCTCGCCTGATCCCGGCTGACGAGCGGACTCGAAACGAGGCGCTTCAGATCGTCCGACTCGGCCAGCGCTTGCTTCAGCGTAGCAAGGCTGGCGCCGACCTTGTCGAGCTGGTTCGCGTCACGGGCGAGCTCGAACAGGGCGGTTGCGTAGCGACCGCTAAGACTTGCCTGTATGCCGCCGGAATGCTCCACGCGCTCGTCTTCCCCTGATTTGATTGTGCCCCGCGCCGACAGGGGCAGGGCGAAACAGGCGGTGCCGGATGGCCGCCCACTTCGATCGCGCGCCGCCTAGCAACCGGGGGCGCGGAATGCAAGGTGAGTGGCTCAATATCCTAAGCTTCGTCGCGCGAACCCGTCCGCGGCCCAGCATGCCCGCTCATGATGCGGTGGGCGCAGCCTTGCTCGCTGGCTGGTCTTTCGCCCTTTCCTGCAGCTCCGCCAGAAGCTTGCGGATCTCCTCGGTCGAATCATGCCAGGAATAAGCGAGCGGCTTGAGCACGAAGATTGCGTCGTCATAATCGGCTCGTCGCGCCAGATCGCGTACGACTGCCAGCCGCAGATGGCTGTCTTGCGGCAGGAGCGTAAAGGCCAGGGCCTTCTGGGCGGCTGGGGTTGGCGTCACCCCTTCCTGCAGGAAGCTCGCATAATAATAATAGAGAATGAGAGGGTCGTCCGCAGTTGGTCTGCTTGCGCGGACGATCCAGGCGCGCGCCGCGGCCCACGCGGCAGCATCATGCGACTTCGCCTTGGCCAGTCGAGCGAGCAGGACCCGGCCCTTCAGCAGCAAAGCATGTGGATCCTCAGGCTGAATCGCGAGCAGTTTGTCGACACGTGGCTCGGCGAGTACGATCCTGTCTTCACCTGCGTCGAGCTCGGCAGCCGCCGTGAGCCTTATTACGTGCGGATCGTCCGGATATTGTCTTCCGATCCGCTCGAGATCGCTGGCCAGCCTCTCCACACGCTCTTTCGTAAGATATTGCCGCAGCAGAACTTCGCTCTGGAGGCTGGCGGCCTCGGCGGGAGTCAGCGTCCGTACCTCGATCGCCGGTGAAGGCAGGCCGGCGGGGCTGAACTGGATGATCGGGAAGCGATTGCGGGTGTAATAAGCGTGAAGCTCCCGATTCAAGACATTCAGGTCGCCGAACTGCTTGGCTGCTTCCTCATGTCCGGCGCCGCTGTTCAGCGCATTCAGATAGCGTTCGAGTTGGCCGCGCCGCGCCGGCGTATTGTAGAGATAATGAACCAGCAGCCAGCCTTCGGCATAAAGCGCCGCCTCGTTGATCTGCGGCTTGATCAGCAGATCGCGGGCGGTGGCCCAGTTATGTGACAGGTCGTAGCCCCGGCTATTTGCGGGCAGCCCCACCTCCACCTGGCCATCATCCCGAAAGCGCGTGAAGCCGACAAACTCGGCAAAACCTTCGAGATACCAGCTGGGGTAGGCGGCCATGCCATATTGAAGCATCAGGTGGTGGGCATATTCGTGATACAGGATCTGGTTCTGAATTACGCCGGCCAGGTCGGAACTGTTGCGCAGGGCCACGGCAACCGGGCCGTACGGCGAGGCCTCGTAAAAGCCCGCGACGTTATCGCGCGGGCTGCCCATCAGCTCCTGAACTTGGAACATGTCACCGACGAGATAGACGCGTAGCGGTATCGGGGAGGAGGGCGCGCTGGTCCCGGTGAGCAGGCGCAACACCGCATCGAAACGTTCGAGCTTCACGGTGAAGTCGCGCAGGGATTTTTCCGAGGTCGAGCCATAGACCTGGAAATGTGGCGACCGCGCCTCGCGCCATTCCGCCTGCACCGATGTGGCAGCCGCGAGCACAAAGCTTAGGCCCCACAACCTCTTCATCCAAAATTTCATTAGCTTACCCCCAGCGTTCTTTCTGCTTTGAACGGCGCTGCGGGTCCAGCCTGGAAGGCGGCACAATGCATTTCGTCGAGCAAGGAGTTTTGAAAGCAAGGATCGGGAAGCAGGGGGCTGGGCGACCGCCTAGATGGGGGCCTGATCTGGGAGTAAGACGATGACCTACCATATATCCGGTCTAGACCCGGCAGGCTTTGCCGATACCGAGGCACTGATCGCCCATGGCGCGGTGCGCATGACCGCTGATTGTGCCAATGCTTTTCCGTGCCGGGTTACGCTCGAGGATGCCGCGCCGGGTGAGACCATGATCCTTTTGAACTTCGTCTCGGCCGATGTGGACACTCCGTTTCGCGCATCGCATGCAATCTTCATCCGTGAAGGCGTGGATCGGGCCGCGCACTATCGAGACAAAATGCCGCCGCTGATCGATCGGCGCACGACCAGTCTGCGCGCGTTCGATCGGCATGGAATGATCCGCGCGGCTGCGTTGGCCGCCCCTGGAGAGGCTGACGCAGGAGTGCGTACATTGCTGGCGGATGGGGCGATTGATCATGTCGACATCCACACCTCTGCATGGGGGTGTTTTCTGGCGCGGGCGGAGCGATCCGATGACTGACCTTGATGAGATGCGCTGGGCAGCCGTGCTGCGGCGTGACCGCATGATGGACGGCCGCTTCGTTACGGGCGTGCTATCGACCGGCATCTATTGCCGTCCGTCTTGCGCGGCGCGGCATCCCAAACGAGGCAATGTCCGCTTCTTCGCGAACGGGGAAGAAGCGCGCGATTTCGGTCTGCGGCCGTGCCTGCGCTGCCGTCCCGACCAGCTAGCGGCAGATGAAGCCGGCATCGCCCAAGCAATCCAACTGATCGAAACCGCCGAGGAGCAGCCCACGCTTGAGCAGTTGGCCGAAGCGGCAGGGTATAGTCCTTATCACTTTCATCGCCTGTTCCGGCGCGCGACCGGCGTTACCCCGGCCGCCTATGTGCGTGCCCACCGCGCCAAGCGCGCTGAACGAGCGCTCAAGGAGTCCGATACCGTGACCGAAGCCTTGTACGATGCCGGCTATGCAGCACCGGCGCGTTTTTATGCCGATGCGCCCGATCGTTTGGGCATGACGCCGTCTAAATGGCGCGACGGCGGGCGAGGAGAGACGATCCGCTGGGGCGTGGCGGAGACCGACCTAGGCCCGCTGCTGGTTGCAGCCACCGCACGCGGCATCTGTCGCGTCGCCTTCGAAGCCGATGACACGGTGCTGCGCGAGCATTTTCCAAACGCCACGATCGAACGGGGCGGGGAAGCGCTCGACGCTTTGCTGGCGGACGCGGTTCGGTTCGTCACCGAGCCGGGCCGAGTCATGACGCTCCCGCTCGACGTGCGCGGTACCGCATTTCAGCAGGCCGTGTGGCGCGAGCTGTCGCGCATTCCGCCGGGCGAGACGCTGAGCTATGCGGCGCTTGCCGCGCGCGCCGGCAAGCCCAATGCCGTGCGTGCTGCGGGCTCCGCCTGCGGTGCCAACCCCGTTGCCTTGCTGATCCCATGCCACCGAGCGCGTCGGACGGATGGCAGCCTGGGTGGCTACGCTTATGGTTTGCCGATCAAACGCAAGCTGCTCGAGCGTGAAGCCGCTGGTTAGGATCAAGACAGGACCGGGTGATCGAAGGGGAAGTTGGGCGTGCGCAGGTCCCCGAAGCAGCGCGTGCAGAGCGGCACTTCATCGTGCCGCCCTTGATCCATCGTTTGGGCGAACTCGCGGCGCGCGAGATTGGTCATCGTTTCGCGGAAGCTCTCGATCGCGAGGTTGCCGAGTGGCTTCTCGCGCACGAAGTCGTTGCAGCATGGGACGACCGTGCCGTCGCAATCGACGATCAGGTCGCGCGTGACCTCGGAGCTGCAGCGGATCCGTGCAGGGGCGAGCGACAATTTGTGGAACAGGCTTAGGTCTTCCATGCAGCGACTCGACATCGGATCGAACACCACCTCGCGCGCGCCGCGCTCCATGAACCAGGCTCGGATGTGGGGGAGCTCGTCGCGATTGGCATGGCTCACCGGCACGCTGACGCGAACCTTGCCCGGGAAGTCCTTCAGGATCGTCTCATATTTGGGGAAAACGTTCTTCGCCCGCAGCGGCGTCATCAGATAGTCGTAGGTCGCGGGGGTCAGCGATTCGCAGTGCAGTGCGATGAGCGTGACATAGTCGTAGAGCGCCGCGTGCTTGGCATGATTGTAGGCGGCGCCGTTTGTATTGACCGAGAAGAGAACGTCGGGGAGCCGCTCGCGCAAATAGCGCGCGCGTTCCAGCACCAGAGGGTCGACGAGGCCATCGCCGAACAAGCCAAAGCCGATATGGCTGTGGACTGCGACGCCTTCGTCGGCGATGCCGTCGATGATCTTGCGAAACAGGTCCATCGGCATGGTGCCGCGCGGCGAGTTGGCGGTGCTAGCTTTGCCGGTGGGGCAGTGGACGCACGACGCGTTGCACGTGCCGGTGGTGCCGATGCCCACCGCATTGAGATGGGGAACGCCGCCCTCCGGCCGGGGTCTGGCCTTGGCAAGTTCACGCCGCGTGAGAGGCAGGTCCCGATCGAGCAGCAACGCGGCGCGATAGGCCAGGACTGAGAGACGCGGGCGATGGCGATATTTGGCCATGCCGCCCCATTTCTGGAGCAGCAACGCCAGTTTCCGGAGCTGGCCGGCGGGGGCGGTTTGCTGAAGCACGGCCGCCCCTTAGCAGAGTCGCTTGGCATTCCGAAAGCCACTGGCCTCCGGCGATGCGACGAGGCACAAGCCGCAGCCGTGCGGTGGCGAGCGGCGACTTCCTTGATCTGCGCGGCGGCAGCGCACTCGGCTTGGGGGCAAGCGCCGCCTACGTCCCGCGCAGTCCCCGCGGTACCCGACAAGGCGGCGCCAGCACCGCCGCACGTCCAGACGATGATCGAGGCGCTGGCGCAGGACGGGGCCGAATATGCCCGGCGCTATGGCGTCCCGCTCAGCCAGGCGATGCGCGAGCTGGAGGCGCAACAGGATAGCGTCGCGGCGACCGATGCGCTTCAGCAGGAGTTCCGGGACCGCCTGGCCGGCATCAGCATCGCCCGTGACGGTGGCATCCACATTGTCGTGTTGCTGACCGGGGACGAGCCGGTTGCGGCACGTTCGGTCGTGGCTGCCGGCATGACCGTCCCCATCCTGTTCCAGACGGGAGCACCTGCGACCCGCGATCAGCTGCTGGCTGCGATTGCTGGACACCAGGCGGAGCTGAGGCAGGCGCTGCGCAGTCCCCCTGGCATGGGCGTCGATCCGCGTACCGGCATGCTCGTGGTAATGGTCAAGGCTGATGAGGTCGGACCCGACGGCAACGCGGCGCTGGCCGCGCGGCTGCGGGCGATAGCCGGCGTGCCGGTGGAGGTGCGGAGCTGGTCGGACCTGGACGTCAACCTGATGGCGGAAGGGGGTGGCCGCGTGATCGGGTTCGACCCGACGATCGGCCGACGCGGGGTGTGCACCAGCGGGTTCGTGGTCACCGATGGTACGCAGACCGGCCTCTCTACCGCCGCGCATTGCCCCGACCAGCTGAGCTATGTCGAGCCGGGCGGCAAGGCTGAGGAGGTGTCGCTGACGATGATCGGCGCGTGGGGCGCGCGATACCAGGACGTGCAGATCCACGTCGGCACGGGCACGATCCCGCCCTTGTTCTTTGCCGACAAGGGCAAGACGCAGCTGCGTCCGGTAACGAGCTGGCGCAACCGCACCAGCACGCGCGCGGGCGACGTAGTGTGCCATCGCGGCGAACGGACCGGCTATAGCTGTGCCGAGGTGGAGTATGTCGATTATGCCCCGCCGGGCGACCTGTGCGCGGGGCCATGCGAGCCGACCTGGGTGGCGGTGCGGGGGCCCGACTGCAAGGGCGGGGACAGCGGCGGTCCCGTGTTCAGCGGCACGATTGCCTTCGGACTGGTGAAGGGATCGAGCTATACCGGCGACGGTCGGTGCCGGCTCTATTATTATATGTCGACCGACTATCTGCCGCCGGGCTGGACCCTGGCATATCAGCAGCCGGCGCCGCCGGCGGAAAATCAAAAAACACCGGAAACGAACTAAAGAAGTAACCGGTAAGGCTCGTCTGACACCTGATAACGAGAGACTACTAACCTGGTTGGTTATCCTCAAGCTTGTTCCTGCTGGGTGAATTGATGTGGGGGGCAGGGGAGCCCATCCCCAGCTCGGGACTGCATACACCAATGTTCCCGTTTTGTCCAACCCAAACCCCTCGGTATGACCGGCTCGACTCCCCGAAGTTCGGATTGCACAGTTCATGCAATGGAAAAGGCCGCGCTTGAGCACGAGGATAAGGATAAACACGACGCGGATGATGCCCGCGTTCGGGTGCGGCTGGGAATAAGAGAGGCATTGGAGAGACAGCTTCAGCCGCTCGGGCAGCCAGCGATTGATGGCTTGCGGCTCCGCACGGGTGATCGGGTCCTCGATATCGGGTGCGGTTTGGGGGGGACGCCGGCTGCATTGGCACAGGCGGTCGGCTCGCAAGGTGCAGTAGTCGCTATCGACGTGCTCGCATCGGCAGTCGAAATAATGCGTTCCGACGCGAACCGGCCGCCAGCCGTCAGCTTCGTCCATGGCGATGCGGAGGTCTATCCATTCCCGCCCGCCAGGTTTGATGCAGCCTTTTCGCGATTTGGCGTGATGTTCTTCGCCGACCCGGTCGCGGCGTTCGTCAACATCCGACGTGCACTCCGGCCGGGCGGGCGACTCTCGTTCGTTTGCTGGCGATCGCTTGCCGAGAATGAGCTGGATTGGTTCCCCATCCGCGCAGCGTCGCCCCACTTGCCGCCGCAGCTCGTCCTGGACGCCGAACGGGCGCGTCACTTTTCCTTCGCTGATCCCATGTTTGTCCGGGAAACGCTCACACGGGCCGGGTTCGATCAGATCGACATTCGCCAGTATGATCAGGACGTCAGGAGCGGGGACTTTCAATCCATGCTGGACGTGTGCTGCCGTGTCGGTTCGCTTGGCGCGCTTTTGCGCGAGCACCCTCAGTTCCGCGATGATGCAGTTTCCGCGCTGAAGCGGGCCTTGGCTGCCTTGGATGGTCCGGGCGGACCGGTGCTGCGTGCTTCAACCTGGATCGTAGGCGCGTGCGCGACGGCGGCTTATGGTGGTTAGCTGCCACTGGCGAGCAGCTTCGCCAGGCTGTCACGCATCCACCGACGCTTGAAGGTCTCGTAGGCATCGTCGCGCTCGCCAATGTCTCCATCGTCGGTCCAGTGACTTAGCTGTTCCCAGGCATCCATTTCGTCTCGGTCGAGAGCGCGTGGGTTCGGGATAGCGGCATCAAGCTCCGCCTCTTGGATGTCCCCGCCCTCCGCAACACGTCGTAGCGCTTCGAGAAGGAAGGTGCGGGCGACGGACATGAGGGCATTATGCCGCCGAAGGAGAAATCTCGGCTACTGGGTCGGTAGCGGACATTGTGACCGATCTGGCGGTGAACGTCCGCAAATGGTGGATAGCAGACATAGGCGCGTGTAGCTTACTATGGTGAAAAGCACGCTTTGACCTGACAGCTTCGCCGTCGGATTATTTCTGTTTGGTTTAGTTTTGTTCTTTGTACCGCTAATGCTGATGCCCGGTCTCGTCGCAATGGTGTCGGCGCTTGCTTACTGGCTAACGATGCTGATCATCAAAGCGGCTAAACGCCCTCGTAACTAACCAAAATCTCATGCCTGCGGTTGGGTCGCAGGTGGACATTGCAGCCGATCTGGCGGTGAATGGCTGCTGATGGTGGAAGCGGTCGTTTGCTCCATGCATCTGCGCTAAAGGCAGCGCAGAATGGGCAGGGGATCGAGATGGCCGACAATCATCGAGATGCCTGGGCTGAACCATCTATTCCAGACCGCGAAGACTGGTGCCATCGGCGAGTATGCCGAAATCGATGAGACGGTGGCGCCCGCCGCGCTGGAGAGGATGAGCAGTTGGATTGCTGCGCGGTTCGGGAGGTGAGTACTCGACTGGACGGCGTGTACGAGACGCGTGCCGCCTGCATCGAAGAATGGCCGCGATCCTCCCTTCAGGTGGTCAGGCAAAGGCACGACCGACCAAAGCTGCCGCTATCTAAGCGAAGCCTTTGCCGATCGGCGTGAGGAACGTTCGTCGGAAACCCCGGTGTCCGCTATTTAGGCCGGGCAAGCGGGCCGTTGGCGACCGGCTCGCCGGAATCGGGCACTCTGTCGGAACAGCTGGACGCGCGTGTGGCGGTTAGGGTGGAACAAGGGGGGGCGCCCTGATCTCGGCATAATCGCGACGGTGATGGACCAGCATGTCGCGGCGAGTCGATTGCTGCGGCTGTCGACGCGTTGATCCAGAGCCGGCCCTTCAGGCCGACTTTGCGCGTCCCGACTGGGAGAGATTTGTTCCGCACAGAACAACGAGATGGCGAACGAAGATGCTCTTCCAGCCGTCGCCAATATCTCCATGATTCAGCCCGCTTTTTGGAAGTCATTCTGCTCGCGGCGGTGTTCTCGTTGACCTGTTGTGGATCACAAGCTAAGTATATCGGTCTCGTGGTCGCCGTTCCGATCGGCCGACGATGTGATCGGCGCGGCTGAACCGTCATCAATCGGAGGATTGTGACCATGTCGGCGCCGGACATACCCTCCAGCTACACAATCACCCAGCGGTTCGAGACGCCGATTTCAATCGGTACGACGCTGGGCGGCGGCGTTCGGACCGAAATGGCGGGCGGTATCAGAACCGAACTGGCAGGCGGTATGCGATCGGAGCTAGCAGGCGGCGTTTCGATGACGTTGCTCGGGGATCCGGCCCGCCCCGTCGCGACGAAAATGGACGTCGCGATGACCATGACGAACCTGCCCGAATTCAAGCTGCAGGATATTTTCGACCTGATCGCCGCACTCAAGAAGATGAACATGCGGGTGCGGATGCCGGTCAGCCTGAATTTCGGCATCTCGGTATTTCCGTTCAACCTGTTCGGCGTCGACGTGGTGCAATTCTCGCTATGTGGCGAGCCTCAGGTGATCGTCGACGATTATGTGCCGAATGCCTATGAGCGCTGCGCGGTCGACTGCGAACCGTGCACGCCCTGCACGAGCATATGAACGCCGCCCCGACCAAGCCGTCCCGGCTCGATCCGGTCGCCAGGCCGTTCACGGCCGAAGAGGATCGCATAAGGCTGCGCGGGCGCCCGTCGGAGCTGGTCGGGATCATGACCATGCGGCGCGAACCCTTGCCGAAAGAGGCGTTCAAGACCGCGACGACGGACATCGGCGAAACCGAGTTCGGCTATCTTCACCGGCTCGCTTTCGCGCCGCTCGTATCGACCTCATTGCCGATCGATACAGCGCTTCCGAGGACGCTCTCGATCGCGGGTAATCTTTCGCCGGGCGCCAGTGGCCGCGTGCCGATCCGTTTTTCGGTCGAGCGGACGACGCCGCCGGGAACCTATGAGGCGGTTTTCTCGCTCGGCGGCGCAGAGCAGGTGGCCGAGATCGAGGTTCTGCCCGACGAGGTACTCGAGATCATTCCGCGCAGCATCGCAGTCGCAGGTCCGCCAGGGGGCGTAGCCTACGAGCAGCTGATCCTGCGCAACGCGGGCAACGTGCCGATCGAGATCGACGTATTGGGCGTCCTCGTGTTGCAGGAGCAGGAGCAGGTCTGCCTCAGCCTGCAATATGCGCTCGATCAGACGAGGCGTAGCAGCGAGGAGGGGGCCCACCGCGTGTTCCTCGATGCGCTTGCGAGTAGTCTGGGGGGGCGCAAGACCGACGTTGCCCGGGTTCGGGTTGCCGATGGTCCGTGTCACGTTCCAGCGGGCGACGCGGTCGAGGTACGCATCGCCATCCATCTGCCAAAGGATATGATCGCCGGGCGCCAGTACCGCGCGCTGCTGAAGGCAGGGACGGCACAGTTATTCGTCAAGATCAAGGCCGAGCCGGGTGAGGGCAAACCACGGTCGCGGCCCCAGCAGGAGGCTGCATCATGAGCACGACCAGCTTCTCCCGTTCATCGCTCAACCGCCGATTGCGGAGCAATATGGGCGGCAGCCTGAATGCGGCAGTCAAGCAGGTACAGGCCATCGGCCGCGCGGCGGAATCGATCGCGAACGAGTTTGGCGGCCTTCGGGCACCGTCGCTGCGCGATGCCTTGGACAGCATCGGCCTGCGGGGGCTGCCGCTCCCCTCGCTGGCGCGCGCGCGAGCCTGCGGGACCCCTGAATGCCATTGCCCCTCCCCCGATCTGGGCGAAGTGAGCAAGGTGATTGATCGTCCGGAAAAAGTGAGCGTCGGCTTCCGCTTCCGCAACGGCAGCGGTGCGCGCCGAACCTTCGAGCTGCAGGCAGGGACCGTCACCGCAGAGACGGGCGAAGCGGGGGGCGCCGTTGCCGTTTCACCCAAGTCGCTCGACCTTGGGCCGGGCGAGATCGGCGTGGTACGCGTGGACGTGGATGCCAGTCAGCATCGCCGCGGAGTCGATTATGTCGGGGCCGTGAAGGTCAGCGCGAAAAGCTGTGAGGACATGACGCTGACGGTGGTGGTCGCGGTTGAACCCGAGACGGACGTGCTGCCGATCGTCGACCTCCATTGCTGCTGCCATCCGAAGGTGCGGCCGCTTCGCTGGTATCACCATTATTATTGCGACCCGCCGCCGGAGGGCCGGGAGCCGAACCAGCCGCCGAACAATCCCGATCATCCACCCGGCTGAGCGATGGGTGCCCTCGAAAACCTCGGTGCCGTCATCGCCGACCCGGAACTGCGTCGGCTGCTGAAGAGCGTCGTTACCCGCAAGATCAGCGCCGACCTGAAGACAATCCAGGCGCATGCCGAACTTTCGCGGAGGCTTTCGGCGAGCCGACGGGCGAACGGGGACGGCGAGACCGAAGCGCTGAAACGCGTTGTGCGCGACCATCTCGAATATTACGGCACGCTCGTCGACCTCAGCCTCAGCTTCCATCAGCGCCTCATCGACATGCTCGCCGAGACAGCCAAGGGGAAGCCTGCCGAGCCGGCGATCAACGGGCTCACGCTCGCGGTGACCGCACCCAAGGGCGCGACAGTGCGCGCACCGTTCAAGATCGCCAACAATCGCCCCGAGGCGATCCAGGTCACCTGCCGCGCATCCCCCTTCGTACGCGAGGATGGCAGCCAAATGATCGCGAGCCGCATCGCCTTCTCGCCACCGGGCGCCGAGATCGCTGCCGGATCGGAGGAGATATTCGAAGTCATTCTGCCGGTCGGGCCCGATTTTGCGCCGGGCGAGACCTATCTGGCGACGCTTTCGACCGAAGGCTTCGACGCCGCCGAGATCGTCGTTCGACTGAAGGTTGAGGGCGAGGTCGAGCAGGCGACGCAGGCCCATCCGGAGCGGTCGGTGCCGTCACCCCCTCCAAATGGCGCCGCTGTGAAAGCACGCGCAAAGCCCAGGAAACCCCGAGCGGCTGCATGACATCGCCGGCTCCCGCCATCACCATCGCCCCGTTGCCCGAAATGGGCCATCTGGGCGAAGGCGATCGGGGGCTGGAAGCTATCGTAAAGCTGCTCATCGACCATCGCGGACGGACGGATCGTGCCGTCGGCAACGCCATCGGGTTCCTCGTCAAGGAGGGACGCCGGTTCGCCGAGACCGACAGCGGCCGGCGATGGAGCGCGATGCTGGCGGAGTCGAAGCTCGTCATGAACGGGTGGCTTCTCTGGAACATGCTCGACCTCGATCGATATTTGACGAGACGCGATGAGGAGCCCGGCGGCGATACGCCGGCGGCCCTGATCGAGGATGTCCTGCGAGACCTGAACGCCATCCGGCTCGAGGAGATCATCCGGCTGATCCGTGACCTGACAATGGAGGAAGGGCAGGCGCAGACAGAGGGCCGCGAGGATGACTGATCCTCATCTTCCGCTTCCTGGCGATACGTTGTTCGAGCGCAGGAACGCTTTTCTCGATCTTTTGCTCGGTCTCATCAGCCTGTCGGAACGAACGGTCTCGACCGTCACCGAGCTGGCCGAGCCTGCACCGCCCCCGCCGCGGCAGCCGGGTCGTCCCCCGCCGCCTGTCGGCCCCGTCCTCCGTTAGCCGTGCCGCTGATCCTGGACGCGATCGGCGGGATCGATCGTCCACACGTCCCCACGCCGGGCGGGCTTCATCTCTCCTCCTATAAGGAATGGTGGCATTTCAACCTGATCGACGATGCGTCGGGGCTGGACGTGATCATCAACTTCAGCCTGAGCGGCGACATCCGCCATACGGAAGGCGGGCAGGCCAATCTCATTCTGCTGACCCAGGAGCCGCATCACGGCTGGCGCGGCGGTCTCGACATCTATGACGGCTTAGCTGCTACGGTCGGCGTGGGGGGTGTCGACCTCGTGCTCGGCCGATCGAGCATCCGCTATGCCGAGGGCCGCTACAGCTTGGACCTTCGATCCCAGGATGGCAGCGTCCGTGTGCAGGTCGAGCTTGTGCCGGCTGCAGAGCCGATGCTGGTCTGGAAGGACACGCCGGTCGGCAGCGGCCATATAAACTGGCTGATCATCCCCTATCTTGTTGCGGATGGCGCGGTGCGGGTTGCCGATCGCCGCTACCAGATCCGTGCGGCGCGCGCCTATCACGACCACAATTGGGGCCGCTGGCGCTGGGGCGACAATTTCGGCTGGGATTGGGGCTTCTGCGCGGCGGCGACCGAGCTTGACGGCGAGCCGCTCAGCTTCGTCTATGATCGGACGGTCGACCGCCGGGGAAATCGCATTGTCGAGCATAGCCTGGCGGTTTGGCGGGGCGAGGATCTCTTGCGATTTTTCGCGCGACACATGCTCAGCGTCCGCCGTTCCGGCACCTATCGAGGGAAGGTGCGGCGCCTCCCAGGCGTAGCGGGACTGATCGACGGCGCGCGGGTGGGGACGATCCCGGCCCGGATCGACTTCGCCGGGCGCTGTGACGAGGATATTATCGAAGGCGCCTACATTCCGGACGCTGCACTGCAGATCGCGATCCCGCGCGAGACCGGCTTTGGCTTGGTCGAGTTGAACGAGACGCTCGGCTGGCTGACGCTCAGCGGCACGATCGCTGGCATCCCATTCAACGCCACCCGCCGGGCCTGTTTCGAGTTCGTCGGATGACATCGGGCCAGGCCCTGTCCGCGGCGCTCGCCGTGATCGAGCGCGACCAACTTGCCGCCTACACGCGGATAGTCGACGAGCTCGGCGGGATCGTGATCAGCTTCGACGTGGGCGGTGAGACTTTTTCGGTCGGCGGCGCGGATCGGCTGCGCGTCTCGACCAGTGCCGATCTCGTCCCGAAGGTCGAGGTCCGCACCGACCGCTCGGCCATTCTGGCGCTGATCGACGGCGAGATCGAACTGCTTGAAGCCGTTACGACCCGTCGGCTCAAAATCGTCGCCAACGTGTCGCTGATGACGCGGCTGGCAAGGGCGGAGCGGGCCTTTGCGGAAGGCGCAGCCCGCGCCCGGCGCATCCGCCCGATCTTGGAGGCATATCGGGCCGGTTAGGGAGCATATCTGGCGTGTATCGCCGTTATCGGGCCCTTGGGCGCCGCCTGCGGCGTCGCTCATAGGGGCCGTCTCCATACGGGTTCTCGACAAGCTCGAACGCTGCTCGACACGAACGGGCTCCATTTAAAAAGAATAGGGTCTAGAACCGCCGCGCGCACATATAGTCGATCATCGCCTCTATGAATTGGCGGTGCGGCCCGGCCGGGATCCAGTGCAAGCGGCGATCGAAAAAGCGGCGCGCCGAATGGCTAAGCCGGTGCGCGATACCGCGCGCATAATCGACCGAGCCGGCGGCGCGCATCGCGTCGAGAACCGCCGCGATGTCGCTCGCGGTCTTGCGCTCTCTTGGCTTGGCGTAAATGGCGTCGAGGCGGCGGCGGACGGCCTCGCCCGACCTCGCCATGGCATGGATGATCATCAAGGTCCGTTTACCCTCGGCGATGTCGCCGTTGGTTTCCTTGCCGTAGAGTTGCTCTTCGCCGACCAGGTTCAATATGTCGTCCTGGATCTGAAAGGCCGCCCCGACGCGGAAGCCGAAGGGGATGAAGGAATGCAGCCGGTGATCGGGTACGTCGGCGATGATGGCGCCCAGCCGCATTGGTGCGATGCACGTGTACCAGGTCGTCTTCTTGTAGCACATGAGCAGATAATCGCGCAGGCCGAGCCTTTTCCCGCCGCCCTCATAGACCCAGCCAAGCTCCATCGACTGACCCTCGGTCGACTCTCGCGCCATCCGGCTGACGTCCTCAATCACCACCAGCGCCCGCTCGAGGCCGATCAGTCCGGTATTTCCGAGCAAGGTCTGCAGCGCGAGCATGTTCAGAGCGTCGCCCACATTGGTCGCCGCGGCGATGCCATGCTGTGCGTGCAGCGTGGGCTTGCCGCGGCGCGATTCCGAGGCGTCTTCGATATCGTCGTGGATCAGGAAGGCGTTGTGAAACATTTCGAGGGCGACAGCGGTGTCGAGGCCATGGGCGAGCGCGCCTCCGCAGGCTTCGCAGACGGCGAGGCACAAGGCGGGGCGAAAACCTTTCCCCTCGCGCAGGGGATAATCGAGCATTGGGCCGTATAGCGCCGATACGTAGCGACCTTTTGCGGGGACGATCTCGCGCATCCGATCGATGACGACGGAGCGATAGGCGTCAAGCGTATCGAAGAAGATATGCGCGGATTCGTCGGTGCGGGAATCGGCCTCCTTGCTGCGGACGGAGACCATTAGCGGCGACGTTCCGGCTGCTGGCGGTTTCGCGCGGCAATAAGGCCATCCAGCATGCCCTGCATGCGCGCTTCGATCTGCTCGTGACACCATTCGACCGACGCAACGTCGCGCGTTCCCGCTTTCTGGAACCCGCCAAAGTGAATGGGCCTTCCAAACATGATGTCGATCCGTGCGGGGAAGGGCAGGTTGTAGTTGGCGCCGAGCGTCAGGCCGAATGGCCAGGCATAAGTGAGCGGAAGGCGTTCGACCCCGATCTTGTCGAGGCCGAGCGCCTGCGCTCGCGCGACTCCATCGTCGATGACGAGGAGAGTGTCGTGTCCGCCGAGGCAGACAACCGGCACGATCGGCACCTGATTGCGCATGGCCAGCCGAACATAGCCCGCGCGTTTGCCAAGCTTGATCCGGTGTCTTTCCGTGTGGGGCCGATAAGCCTCCGCGCCCGCGCCGGGATAAATGAGCATCGAAGCGCCGGATTCGAGCACCTGCTGCGCCATGTACGGCGTCGCGGGAAGTCCGCCGACGCGCGCGATGTGACGGCCCATTGCCGGATAGGCGAAGACGCTCGGATGGACGAGCGCGTAGACCGGTCGTTCGGGCCCGCAATGACTCCAGAAGCACTGTGCGGCCACGATCGTATCGGGCGTCATCAATCCGCCGCTGTGATTGCCGACGAACAGCGCCGCCGACGCGGGGATATTCTCGAGACCGCACGCGCGGACGCGGAAGTAAAGCCGGCTCGCCAGCTCCGCCAGCGGCATCCAGCTGCGGATATATTGCACGTCGCGGTCTTGTAGCGATGGCGCGACCGGCGCCGCGTCTTCGAGCTGGTTAGTCATCGAGCGGGCTCAGCGACGGCAACCTGTAATGCTCCTCCTCGATCGCCGTCGTGACCTTCTCCACCGTCAGCGCGAAGCACTGATCGAGCGCTTCGATGAGCTCGTTGACGAACTCGGAAGGCGTGGAGGCGCCGCTGGAAACCCCGAGCGTATCGAGATCGTCGAAATCCTGCAGCGGCGCCTCGCCGCCGCGCGAAACCAACCAGACCCGCCTGCAGCCGCCGGCGCGGGCAACGTCGACGAGGCGCTGCGAATTCGACGAATTGGCGCCCCCGACAATGACGATGCCCTCGCACCGCGGCGCGAGCGCGCGAACCGCGGCCTGTCGATTGGTGGTAGCGTAGCAGATGTCGCAATGCGGCGGATCGATAAGGTCCGAAATGCGGGCACGAAGCGTCGCCACAATCTCCGCGGATTCGTCCAGGCTCAGGGTCGTCTGGGTCGCATAGGCATATCGGGTTTCCGGTGCGATTGGCAGCGCCTGCGCGTCGGCCACGGTCTCGACAAGACTGATCGCATCCCCGCCATGCCCCAATGTGCCGACGATCTCGGCATGACCCCTGTGACCGATCAGGATCACGTGCGTTCCCTGCCGGATGTGGTGCTCTACCTCACGATGGACCTTGGTCACCAGCGGGCAGGTTCCGTCGACTACCCGGAGCTGTCGCTCGCGCGACCGTTCGAATGTCGACGGCGGAGCACCATGCGCGGAGACTACCATGCGCCCGCCAGGTGGCACCTCATCGGGCCGGTCGACAAAGATCACGCCGCGTTTCCGAAATCCCTCAACTACGTGGGGATTATGAATAATTTCATGATGAACGTAGATTGGAGGTCCAAATTGCGAGAGCGCAGCCTCGAGTGTATCAATAGCGCGCACCACACCCGCGCAAAATCCCCGGGGGCTTGCCAGCAGGACGTGAAGCCTTCGCTTTTCCATCATAATGATCTCAACTTAGGATCGCAGTGATTTCACCTTGCCGTCAAAGCTACGGTCATGCGGCGGGCGGATCGAGATCGTCAGTCAATCTATGGATCGAACATTATCATGGCGAGACGTAGCACGCGAGGCCACATCGCTGCTGCGCGAGCAGGCTGTCGAATAAAACCCAATCACACGAGGGAATCGCGGCGCAGTAACCGGAGGGGCTCAGCCGAGCCCTTGCGCCCGCGCCCAGGCGGCGAAAAGATCGGGCCAGTGCCGTGCGGGCTCTCCGGCGGGGCCGGGCATGCCGAAGCCGTGGCCGCCCGCTGTGAACAGGTGTGTTTCCACCTTCACGCCCGCTGCCTTGAGCGCGGCGCGCATCTGGACCGTATTTTCGACCGAGACGACGGTGTCATCTTCGGCATGCGTCATGAAGCAAGGGGGCGTGGCGGCAGAGACGTTGTGCGCGGGGCTGTGCGCGCGCTCCATTTCCGCCGAGGGATTCGGCCCCAGCAGCTGGTCGTGGGAGACGCCATGCGTGAGCGGCGCGCTCATCGACTGGACGGCATAGATGGGCGCGGCGATCGCAGGACGCGCGCTCAGCCGATCCGCCGCATCCACGGGATCATAGACCTTCGCGTCGAAACGGGTGGCGAGATCTCCACAGAGATGGCCGCCAGCCGAAAAGCCGAGCGCGCCGACCTTGGCGGGATCGAACCCATATTGGGCCGCGCGCGACCGGATCAGGCGCATCGCGCGCTGCCCATCGGCTAGCGGGACATCGGCGTGGTTCGCCCAGCCTTCACCAGGCAGCCGGTAGTAGAGAACGAACACCGTCCAGCCGCGCGCGGTGAGCTGGGGTGCGAGCTGGTAGCCTTCGCCGTCGATGAGGATCACCGAATAGCTGCCGCCGGGCGTCACCAGCAGCGCGGCCCCGTTGGATTGCGCCGGCCGGAACACCTTCATGCGCGGCCGCACGATGCCCCTCACGATGCGGCCGTGATGCTCGGCCGTGCCGTTGTCGATCACCCGCTCGACCGGCAGAACGCCGGGCGCGCCGGGCGGCGTGCCGGGCCACAGATCGATCTCCTCCGTCGGATATGCGGGCCAGGTGCCGGGCTGTTCCGCGGCATTGGCGCCCTTGGCCAGCAATCCGGCGGCGAGCCCGGCCAGCAAGGTTTCGCGGCGGCTCAACATAAGCGTTCCCCCTCCTGTTATCGGCGCCGTCATTCACGGCATGGTGGCGCGTGTCAAAGCGAATGCGGTGTACGCGGGAAGGGACCGGGCTGGCGGGGATCGAAGATCCTGAGTGACGGATGGTAGGCTCGCCCGTTCTGCAGAACGCGGGCGACTGAAAGGCGATGTCATTCATACCGGTCATGATTGTCAGCGGTGGAGACTTGCGGTCGCGCCTACTCCAGCTACGGTTTCCGGGACGCAAACGGGGGTAAGCGCGAATGGCAACGATTATCGGCAGTGCCGGCTCGGATACGCTGCTTGGCACGAGCGGCAGCGACTTCATCGATACGGCCGGTGGGTTCGATGCGGTGAATGCCGGGGCGGGTGACGACATAGTCCGCCTGACGTCGCCGGTGCCGGACACGAACGATCCCGTTAAGATCATTGACGGCGGAAGCGGCCATGACGTCCTCGACCTGACTGCATGGCAGGGCCGACTTTCGGATCATGACGTCGGGGGGTTCCTCGGCTTTAACGAGCCCTCGGCCGACGGAAGCCATCTCGTCTGGCCAGGCTATGTGCGCAATTTCGAGGAGGTCCACCTCGGCCCCGGCGTGCAATGGTTCTCAGCCTATCAAGCGAGCGAGGCGGATCCGGCAACACTGGCCGGCTGGATGATCGTCGGAAGCGCGGGCGCTGACAATGTGGCAGACAGCCGCGGCTTTGACCGGCTCGATATGGGCGCCGGCAACGACGCAGTCCACTATATGGGAGGGAGCGACTGGGTCTCGCTGGGCGACGGCGACGACATCTTCTCGATGGAGACGAACACCGGCTTCCAAGACCACGTCACGATCAACGGCGGCGCAGGGATAGACACCCTGCAGGTCAACCAATTCTCACTAGGGCTGCATATGCGGTTCGACCTGGCGGCGGGGCTGGGGCAGGTTGGGGAGTCCGGCTTCACGCTGACGGGGATGGAAAACATCAGGATCGAGACGCGTGGCGGACCGGCGGAGACCGGGCGGACGGTCGAGATCGCCGGTGACGATAGCGATAATAACTTCTCCGCAACCGGTGATGTGGACACGCTGCTGCTCGGCCGGGCCGGAAACGACGCACTGTTGGGTAATGAATTACAACATGCGCTTATCGCTTATGGCGGAGCCGGCAAGGACAGCCTGTTTGGCAGTGATGGATCGGACTGGCTCAACGGTGGTCAGTATGGCGCGGATAGTGTCCCGTCGGCCACCGCCGATGATGGAGGGGATTATATCGACGGCCGCAACGGCAATGACCATATATTCGGCAACAGTCAGTTCGCCCCACAGGGCGGGGCGGATGGTGGCGACTTAATTCATGGCGGCGATGGCCTGGATTACGTCAACGGCAATGGCGGCAACGATACGATCTACGGCGATGCTGGGCCGGACCGGCTCTACGGGGGCGCGGGCGGCGATATCATCGACGGCGGTACGGGGAACGATCACCTGAATGGCAACAAGGGAGACGACACGCTGCATGGCGGCGAGGGCGACGACGACCTGATGGGCGGGCAAGGGGATGATCGGCTGAACGGCGACAACGGCTTCGATAGGCTGACGGGCAATGCCGGCAACGACATCTTCTCAATCTTCGCTTACGGGCATTTCGCCACGTCGGGACCGGACGCCTATCGCACCGATTTAATCACCGATTTCCAGGATGGCGGCGACAAACTGGAGCTCTATTCCATGTTGCCGACCGTGCTTCATCCGGGCGCGGCGGTCGACTTCGCGGGGGCGTTTTCTCTCGCGGCCAAGGCACTCTATCGCGCCAGCGATGCTACGGTCGCGGCGGTGCAGGTCGGATCGGACACGGTCCTTTTCTATGACAATTTCGGTCATGGTCCGGAATCGGCGATACAATTGCTCCACGTCGATGCACGCATGATCAGCACCCAGGATTTCGTACCCTAGCGCCGCTGCGCTGGCGTCGGCGAAACCTCGATCGGTCTCCAGCCCCGCATACAACGTGTTCATATGGCGGTAGGCGATCGATTCTGTTACGAAATGAGGGCTCGAGCACGTGCGCGACGTCTCGGCTGACATCATGTCGGCTGGCGGGCGGCCCCGCTGTCGAGGTTGATCGCAAGTCGCCGGGAGGTTCGAGCTTGTGAATGAGTCGGAGGGCACGAGCGAGACCGACGATGCCGCTCACGGAGCGGCCTCCGCGTCTGGCGCTCCAGGCAGCTCGCGAGATCGCCAACCCTATACAAGCGTGGTCTACGTGCATGGGATCGGCAGCCAACGTCGCTATGAGGAGTCGAGCCGCTTGGTCGACAGGCTCGATCGCTACCTTTTCAACGAGCATGCGCGCGGCAATTCGAAAGGGAAACTCAGCAACATACAGGTTCGGGTAGAGCCCCTACGCGGAGCGGAGAACGACATCGTCGGCTATATCCGCACGATATTTGGAGGTGGGCCGGAAAATATCCCCTCGTCCGCGGTCCGCTTCTATGAGCTCTATTGGGCACCGATCATGGCGGACGTGAGCTCGCCCCGCGGTGTTCTTCGCTGGCTCTTCCGGCAACCGCTGCGGCCCTGGCAGACTGCCTTCTCGCCATGGCGCGAACGCCAGCGTCTTCGCCGCGCAACCTTGGTCGCGCTGTTCGAGCGGGGTCGTTCCTTGCCCGCAGGCGCAGAGCGGCGCGATTGCGGCCAACTCCTCGAGCTCTACGACGATTTCGAGGGGCTCGACGCGCAACGCGCCTATCCAAAAGGGACCTTCGCCGAATTCCTGAACTATATAAGACAGAAAGACGAGAAAAAGCCGGATCGGCTGCAGCGTCACCTAAAGCTCGCGCATGCGTGGCGGCGCGCATATATTTTCGAAGAACTGCGGAATGCGGTGGTTCTCACCACGCTGACTCTGCTCCTACTGTTACTCGCTGGTTGCGCACTGTTCGGCACAATCATGCTGCTCAAATTGCTCGTCGCAGCTCACGTGATGCCGTCTATGGCTGACGATCACGGCCGGCCACTCCAACCCTATTTCAAGACAGCTGTGGGCGTGTTGAGCTCGTTAGCCGGGCTGTTGGGCGTGGGCCGGCTGCTCACCGACTATCTGGGCGATGTCGAGGCCTGGGCGACTTACGAGGAGACGGACGCCAAGCATGTCGCGCGCGACAAGGTGCTCGATCAAAGCATGGAACTGCTGACGCATGTACTATGCGATCATGCGTGCAAACGGGTGGTCGTCGTCGCGCATAGCCTGGGGACGAGCATCGCGCATGACGCGCTGCTGGCGCTGATCCACCGCAATCGGGCGCGCGACCTGCGGGACCCGATGGATGCGGCAGTGCCTCTCAGTAAGATCGACCAGTTCGTTACGCTCGGCAGCCCGATCGACAAGATCGAGTACTTCTTTGAAAGTTACTCGTCGCAGTCCCACCGGTACAAGCGTGTGGTTGAGGCGCTCCGCGGGGATATCGGCAGCGAACCGTTCAGTCATCGGCATATCCCGCACGTCCATTGGATCAACTTCTGGGATGAGGGCGACGCGATTAGCGGAGCGCTACAATCGCCGTCCGGTAAGGCGCAGTATCTTCAGCGGATCGATAACGTCCACGTCGCGACGTATGCCTTCCCCGCACCCGCCGCATCGCATTTCGGTTATTTCGAGAACAGAACAGTGATCTCCAGCCTGTTCCAGATCATCTACAGGGGCAAATTCTCATTCTGGGCTACGACCAAGGGTCAGGCGCTGCCGCCGGAACAATATGAAGAACGCTGCCTGGGTCCCGGCCAGCTTCCAAGAGGCCGACGAACGTTGCTGCTCGTCGCTTTGGCGGTCCCTTGGATCACCCTTGCGGGATTGGGCGCGCGGATATTCGGCTGTGACCTGACGGCATGGTGGCTTTGGGGGGCCGCGGGGATTGCCGCTATCCTATTGCTGATCGCCTACTGTTCCAGTCGCCATGCCGGCTCGCTCGATCCGATCTGAGGCGTTTGCGATATTCTCTTACGATGGGCTCGTGATGTTCGGCATTGCGGTTTTGCCGGGCGGATGACTGCTACGTTTCTGGGTCGCCAAGCCGATAGTCTGCAGCACGCGGTTTGATAACACTGGCCCCCTAGCAATTCGCGTGAGCGGCCGCTGCGGTCGATAGCGCTTATGTCACCGCGGGCAGCTTTCGTGTTAGTTGAACTAACATTAAACTTGCGTGGCGGCATTTTCATGTTAGTTCTGTTTACATGAAAGTCGATTCGCATCTCCGGCCTTATCGTCAGACTGCTCGCGCCAAAGCGGCGGCCGAGACTGGCGATCGCATCATCAGCGCTCTCATGGCGCGGATGGAAAAATTCTGGTTTGACGAAATCCGGCTCGAAGACCTGGCTGCCGACGCCGGGGTCACGGTTCAGACGATCATCCGCCGCTTCGGCGGAAAGGAAGGGCTGCTCGCCGCCGGACAGGCATCGATCGACGACGATATCATGGACGCTAGACAGGTTGCTCGTGGCGACTGCGCCAAGGCGATTGATGTCATAATCAGCGAATATGAAACGCTGGGTAATCTGTTCATCCGGTTGCTGGCACAGGAACAACGCTACGCGCCGATAAAGGCGACGACGGATCGAGGCCGTGCTCAACATCGCGAATGGGTGGGCTGGGTCTTCGCGCCATGGCTCGACGACCTGCCCGCGCAGGAAAGATGTCGCGCGCACGACAAGTTAGTCATCGCTCTCGACGTCTATGTCTGGAAGCTCGTCCGCATCGACATGCAGCGATCCGTCGCCGAACTGCGACGCACAATGATCGATCTTTGCGCCGCCGCGCTCGCGGTTTCACCTGACGCGCTTTCCCCCGACTTTACTCATTCCAGGAATGCACTCGATGCCTGATCTGAACTTTCTCATCACGACCTGGGAAGGCGGAGGATCGGTTGGTCCAATGCTCACGCTGGCCCGAAAGCTGCGTGATGCCGGATATGGCGTGCGCGTGATGTCCGATGCCTGCAATCGGCGAGAGACGGAAGCGCTCAACCTGCGCTTTGTCCCTTGGACGCGGGCGCCCAGCCGCACCGACCGTTCGCGCCAAAGCGAAATCATCCGTGACTGGGCGGCGGACAATCCGCTGGATGGATTTCGGCAGGCGATCGAAGACCTCTTTGCCGGACCAGCTTATGCCTATGCGGAGGACGTGATCGAGGAACTGCGGCACGAGCCCGCTGATCTCGTCATCACCAGCGACTTCTTGTTCGGCGTAATGGCCGGCTGCGAAAGCATTGGTCAGCCGGTTGCCGCGATGGCCTGCAACAGCGTCGTATTCCCCCTCGATGACGCGCCCGTCGCCGGACCAACTCACGATCCGGCGATGTCAGCTGAGGAAGCCGCGCAGGGCGAGGCTATGCGCAAGGCGGCGCGCGAAGCGTTCGATTGCGGTCTTCCCGCATTGAATGCCGCGCGCGCCCTGTTGGGGCTTGGGCCTCTCGCAAGCCTGCTCGATCAACTGTCTTACGCAACGACCATATTCGTCGCGGTCAGCAGATATTTCGACATGGTTCGCAACCCGATCCCCTCGAGATACAGCTATGTCGGGCCCCAGCTGGATGAGGTGGCCTGGGCCGAGCAGTTGGCCGTTCGTCCGGACGAGCGCAACCGGCCACTCGTCGTCGTTTCCTTCAGCACAACCTTCCAAAACCATGTCGGCGTGCTTCAGCGCGTGATTGATGGGCTGGCGTCGCTTCCCGTCGATGTGATTGTCACGCTTGGCCCAGCGATCGAGCGAGACGAACTTCAGCCGGCACAGAATTGCAGTCTCGTTGCGAGTGCCCAGCATGGCCCATTGATGCGCCAAGCGTCGCTCGTCGTGACGCATGGGGGACACGGCACGCTTGCGCGGGCGATGACGCATAAGCTCCCGCTGCTGGTGATCCCGCACGGACGCGATCAGGATGGGAATGCGGCGCGGGTGGAAGCACACGGTGCCGGAATTATGCTCCCTCCCGCAGCGTCCGCCGCTCAAATCCACGATGCCGCCGTGCGACTGCTGTCCGAGCCAGCCTTCGCCGCCGCCGCAGCAAGGCTGGCCGAAGCGGTCACACTGGAGGCGGATGAATCCCATATCGTCGGTGAAATCGAACGCCTGTGCTCCTCGGCTTTGACGTCGATGGCTGGCTAGACCTCTTCCACATCCACCGTTCCCGCGGGCCGGCTTCTTTCCCGGCCGTGGCGGAGCTTTGCCCGGAGACTTGTCAAATGCGCTTGCGCACCTTGTTCCTCGCCTCGCTGATCCTTGCAGCGCCAGTCGTCGTGTCCCAGCCCGCTGCGGCCCAATATTGGACCAAGTGGACGGAGATCGAGGGCCCATTCTCCTATCGCATTGTCGCGGTCACGCGAGAGGTTGTGAACGGCAATCCGCGCACCGCCGTGATCTGGGAAGTACGCAATACCGGGCGAGAGGTCGGGATACGGGTTGGTCCGCGTCCCGCGGTCAAGGACATGATGGCAAGATACAGCAAGGTGCTGGATCTGTATGTGCCCGAGACCCTCGATCCGGTGCCGTCCGATGCGACGTTCAAGCCCGGCGTGACCCGGTTCCTGTCCTTGCTTCCGGCCGCCCAAGAACAAAGCCTCAGCAGATTTACCCATTTCCTGCTGACACTGTACGATCCCAACGGTAATACGAAGACCGTCGCCGAGCTTCCGTTGGACAATCTCTACGCAGGGGCGCTGAACGGCGTCGGCGACACGGATATCCCCACGTTCGCAGGGCGCTGGCGCACCAATTTAGGGACGCTTCTGACTGTCCGGCAGGACGGAAATAGCCTCGTAGGAAGCTCGGGCTATGTGGGCGCTCATCTGGACTATGGCCCATCCTATGCCTTTTTTCGCGAAGCGCGGGGGATTCTTCGCGCCAACCTGCAGGCGCCCGGCGGAGCCCATGAACAGCTAAGTTCGATCATGCTGAGCCAGGATGGCGGCAACCGCCTGAAAGGTGAGTTCATGGACGGTCAGCACCGCTACATGCCGTTCAACGCCTGCAAGATGGGCGAGAATGAGGTGGTCGGCGATCACCATCTGCGGACCGGAACCTTCTTTTGGGCAAGCATGGACCGAGTCACGGTGGCACCCGCCGACAATGGCAAGGTGCAGGTCGATGTGACCTTGCGGGTCTGGAGTGTCGGGCACGCCCCGCAAAGCTTTCAGCCGCTCTACGCCAAAGGCGACACGACAAACGGCTGGCTGGAGCGGATTCAGAACGGCCAACAGGTTGGCGCGCCCACCATGGAGCCGTGCACGACCCTGACCTTGAACTACCGAGCGATCGCCGCGCCCGATGAGATCGACAACATATTAATCTCCGGCGGACCCAATTTCTCCGGCACAACGGAGCCTTGGGACATTAGCGCGCAGGTAGCCGCAGCGGCTCGGAGCGGGCAGCCGCCAGCCTCTCCTTCACCAAGCGGCCCGGTCGTGACGCCTGCGCCGGGTCCCTCGACGGATAGCCCAGTCGTCATAACGCCGACGTCGGGGCGCCCACCCGCCAAGCTTCGCGAATATTCCAACTACGGCATCTGGGATATGCGCATAGAAGAGCTGGCTCCCGGGCCGGACGGCAACTGGCAGGCCGTGGTGCGCGTCCGCGATGCTGCAATAAACAAGGTCGGTCTGACCGACGACGGGGTCGTCCTCACCTTGTTCGACGAGGACGGCCGCGGCGTTCAGAGCATCCCGTCCTTGTTCCGTGCGTCCGTGACCGGCCCGATCGATAAGCTCGAGGTCATCCCCCAGACGATGTGGATGGAGAAAGGCGACGAGGTCCGCGTCCGCCTCTTCATTCGTCACAGCGTCGGCTTCAAGCCGGTCCGGGTGCGCGTGAGCAGCGCCGATCGCGAGACTTTGTCGCGGACCTTTCCATTCGAATGACCCTCTCTTTCATCAAAACAGGAGTATTTCCCATGCGCAAACTATTGCTGATCCCCGCGGTTCTGCTTGCCGTCGCCACCCCGGTGTCCGCCCAATCATTCCTGAAGAAGCTGGGGGACCGCCTGAGCGAACGAATGACCACTGCCGTGACGAGTGGGCAGCTGCCCCGCCTGCCGTCCGCTGCGGCCGGCGGCGCCAGTTCCTCGACAGGTTTCCAGCGTTATGGTGCCTGGGACTTCAAGCTCGAGCGGCTCGAAAAGGGCGCCGACGACGCCTGGCAAGCGGTAATCGCGGTTCGCAATGCGGCAAACTATCGCCAAGGCATGGTCGCCAGTGAGATCAATCTGTTCCTGATCACGGAGGACGGCGAGACCCTGAATAGCTGGGGCGAACTTTACAAGGCATCGGTCGAAGGCTCGGCCGCAGGGCTCGAACCGGTTCCCGGCACGCTGTGGCTGGAGCCCGGCGACATGACCCGCGTCCGGCTGCGGTTTGAGGGTTCCCGCGGCACCAAGCCTGCCAAGCTGCGCATCCAGAGCAGCGGTGCCACCAGTGAGTCGCGCACGTTTCCGGTAGCGGGATAGGCGACGGTCGTCTGGCCCCATCCAAAGCGCCTGCTGCGCCTAGGGTGGCGGCCGAGACACCTTGCAATGGTCTTCCCGGTGCGGCCGTGGTGCCATCTCGATCACGTGCTGGATCGGCAGAACCGCTGGTGTGTTGGGGGTGTGCGGTCGGCGCTCCGACCGGGAGCGCGCAGTCGACCAGGTTGTCGAGCATGACGGAACCGTGTGTTTTATGGGGTGTCGACCATCATGTCGCCATCGACATAGATGTTGGCTCGACTGGCGGACGCGATGCTTGGGCGGCTCAAGCAAAGCGGGCAGATTCGCCCAAACGTCCAGGCTGCACCCAAACATGGCGTGTCCCGTGAGCATACGCATTCCAGCGGCGCGCAGATACTATCGAGTTTTCAAGGGCCTTATCGGAATAGTTGGTGTCTAAAGTTCATCCAGATTGGCCGAGTTTTCGACAAGTCATCGTCGCAGTTGCTTTATGGCTGAAATTTCAGGGCGAAGATCGGATTGGCCCGTAATTGCGCCCAAGATTGAGGAAAATACATCATAAATGACCGGACGATTCTTGCTATGACATAACCGGATTGATGTGTTATTGAGTCGCTGAGAGCGCTTCGGGGGAGCAGACTCGTGGGGAATCCTGGCCTCGTCAGGCAGGAAGATCTGCCTGGTTTACAGTATCTGCGTGGGCTCGCGGCCCTCTGGGTGGTGATATTCCACATCTCGATGCAAGCATCTGCGGCGCATGCTGGGAAAACCATACATAACCTCTGTAGTGGCGTTGATATATTTTTTGTGATCAGCGGCTTTATAATGGTTTATTCAACCAGATCCGGACAGAAAAATTCGGCTGGCCAATTTCTTTACAAGCGATTTGTTCGTATCGCGCCATTATACTGGGCTCTGACCCTATTCATGATCGCCTTGTTAATGGTCGCTCCCGGTTTGGTAAAGTCGAGCAGCTTAGCGGCTAGTCATGCTGCAGCCTCTCTAGCGTTCGTGGCCTGGCTTAATCCTGCCACGAGAGTTACTTACGCCCCGCTTGTCACGCCTGGCTGGACATTGAATCTGGAGGTTGCTTTTTACCTCTGCTTTGCATTCGGCATAATGTTTGGTCGTGGGCCGCGCTCGACTGTGGCTTTAGCGACTGCGCTGCCGCTGATAGCGGGGCTGGTTGGCTCATTTCTCGACCTCCGCGGGGTGGCCGGCTTCTATACAAATTCGATGGTGCTTGAGTTCGCATTTGGGATGGTGATCGGCTATCAGTTTCTGGCTCGGCCGATAGCGTCGAGACCTAGCGTGGCTTGGAGCCTGCTGACCGCAACATTAGGCATTCTATTGTGTATGCCGCGCTTCGAAACAATTCCCAGGGGTATTCTCTTCGGACTCCCGGCTGCAATGGTGGTATTTGCTGGCACGTTGCTGCGTCAGGATCGAGTCCCATTCCTCCACAGGCTGGGAGACATGTCCTATTCGCTTTATTTGAGTCACTTCTTCGTTCTATCGGCGGTAGCCCAGGCCGCGCGCCGCTTAGGATTGCTAGGGCCGCAATCTAATATGATTCTGTTCTACCCAGCGGCGTTTTGTTTGTCATTGCTCGTAGGATATTTTGTTTGGAAATGGATAGAAGTTCCGGTGGGTCGGTATTTCGCCACTCACGGCAGTTGGTCGGATCGCCAAGCGCGAGGTATCCTGCGTTCGGGACCCTTTGAGCAACCCGGTTAGCCAGGCGGCGCTTTGCTGCCAGTTCGCGATTGAACGAAAGGTCCGTTGGATGAACGCTCGAGCCGCTCGTAACCGAAATCCATCCTGCTATCGGTGCCACTCAACGGCGTAGCCCAATGGGACAAGCGATCTGACGGGTAGAGAGGACCAGGTCGGCTGGCGGCGCAGCCAGCCCGGCGCCGCCGCGTTTATGCACCATGCACGCAGTGATTGGGACGGCGGGGTGGGGTATCGCCCGAAGGGATGCGGCAGCTTTTCCGGGGGAGGGGGCTGCACTGGAGCGCTATGCCCGGCGCTTCGATGGGGTGGAGATCAATTCCTCCTTTCACCGGCCGCACCGTGCGTCGACATGGGCGCGATGGGCGGCAAGCGTGCCGGACAGGTTCCGCTTTTCGGTGAAGATCCCGAAAACGATAACGCACCTCGGCAAGCTGCGCGATCTCGATCCACTCGCTGCCTTTGCGCAGGATATCGCGCCGCTCGGCGCAAAGCTTGCGATACTGCTCGTTCAGCTTCCGCCCAAGCTCGCGTTCGAGGCGGATGTGGCTGAACGCTTTTTTTCCACGGTACGGCAGACGATCGACGCGGATATAGTCTGCGAACCGCGTAACCCAAGCTGGTTCGAAGATGAGGCCAATGGTTTGCTCGACAGGCTGCGCGTTGGCCGCGTCGCCGCCGATCCCGCGCCGGTGGTGGCGGCGGCGCAGCCTGGCGGGTGGCAGGGTCTGCCTTATTGGCGCCTGCACGGATCACCGGTGATGTATCGATCCTCGTACAGCGACGCCGCGATCGACGGCTATGCGCAGCAGGTAAGAAGCGCACTCGCGCAGGGGCTGCGGCCGTGGTGCGTGTTCGACAATACAGCGGCCTCGGCGGCGACGGGTAATGCCTTGTCGTTGCTCGAGCGGGTTGGCGCGGAGGCGGGCTGAGTTGGAAGGGCACGACGCAACCTCGCTCAGTACAGGAGGTTTGATCTGGCCAGCGATTCGACAGGAGGCAGTGGATGCAAATCCAAGGAATTTACGCCGCTCTGGCGACAGCAAGCATGGACAGAGCGGAAAGCTTTTATACGCAGTTGTTCGGCCGGGAACCGGATGATCGTCCGATGGATGGGTTGATCCAGTGGCGCAACGTCGCAGGGGCGAACGTGCAAATCTTCCAGGACGCGGAACATGCAGGGTCGGGCCGGCTGACGATCGTCGTACCGGAAATGGATGGCGCACGACGTCCGCTCGAAGAGATGGGTGTGACGATCACGGGTGAATTGCAGGGCGACTATGGAAAGATTGGCCAAATTGCCGACCCTGATGGCAATCGCATCACGCTTGCGGAGCCGCCGTCCAAGCCATTCAAAACGTAGCGCCGAGACTCGGGTGATCCAAGCGTACGGAAATGGAAGTAGTGTGGCGTAGTATTGCTGATCCGTAATGACCTGGAAACCGAGCTCCCAATTGTTTCCTCCCCGTTATGATGGCCAAACGCCACATTTGCCGGCAATCGCCGGAAATCCAATGACATCAAATAGCTAGCGATAACGATTCTTTATCTCTCGCTGCGTATGGGGCGCCGCGAGGTGAAGGATTGATGTACTCGAAGAAACCTAAGTCACTTGCTGCGATGCTCAGTGCGCGCGGTGCTATTGCTATTGCGTGTTTCGTCAGCCTTGGATCGGGGTTGACGGGCTTCATGCTCGAGCATTCGGCGAAGCTTCGTGCGCGGGAAACAGGCGCGATCGTGGCCGATCAGGTGACGGCGCAGATTCGCAATCAGTTCGAACGCCCGATCGGGACGGCCGAAGCGATGAAGGCGGCGATGATCGCCGCGCGGGGGATGAGCGTGTCCAACCGCAAGATCCATCTCGGCATCATTCGTTCGACCCTGATATCCGACCCACAGCTGTTCAGCGCGTGGGCGGCGTGGGAACCGAATGCCTTCGACGGCAACGACGCGGCCGCGGTGGGAACGCCGGGCCACGACAATAGCGGTCGGTTCGTGCCTTACTGGCACCGCTCGGGCAGCAGCGTCGCGCTCGAGCCGCTGCGCGACTATGACAAGCCGGGCGTTGGCGACTGGTATTTCGTGCCGCTCAGGTCCGGCAAGCCGACCATGATCGAGCCGAACATGTATCAGGTCGAGGGGCGGGACATGCTCATGACCTCGGTCGAGCTGCCGATCATGAACGGCAGCCGCGCCATGGGTGTGGTCGGCGTCGACATCGGGCTCGACGATCTTGCGCGCACGATTGGGAGCATGAACCTGCCGTTTGGCGGCGAGGTCGAGATCCTGTCGGCGAAGGGACTCTACGTCTACAGCAAGAATAAGGCGCTGCTCGGCAAGCAGGGTACCCAGTCGCCCGAAGGCGTGACGGTGACCCGCGATCCCGCCTTAGGCAAGGTCATCCAGATCGTTCGGCCGGTGAGGTTCGCTGGTTTTGAGAGCGGGTGGACGGTGCGGCTGAAGCTGCCGATGTCCGCCGTGCTGGCAGATGCGCGTATGGCGGAAATCGCTCTGCTCGCCTCTGCGCTGGCCATGCTCATCGGTCTAGCGTTTGTCCTGAGGCTCGCCGCCGTCCGCATCGTGGGGCACCCGCTCAACGACCTTTCGGCCGAGATGGACCAGCTTGCGTCGGGTGAGCTCGCCGATCGGCCGAGAGCGCCTTCTAACGCGCTGGAGATTGCGCGCATGCGCGACGCGGTCGACGTTTTCCGCACCAACGCTCGCGAAAAGCGGCAGGCGGACGACGACCAGAAGCTGGTGGTGGAGAGTCTGGCTTCGACGCTTGCCCAGCTCGCCGAAGGCGATCTGGCATCGCGGATCAAGGCGCCGTTCAGCGGCGACTATCAGCAGATCAAGACCGACTTCAATGCGGCGATGGACAAGCTTGAAGGCGCGATGATCTCCGTCGCGAAGAGCGTGGTCGACGTGCGATCAGGCTCGGGGGAGATCAGCGGCGCGTCCGACGATCTGTCGCGCCGTACGGAGCAGCAAGCCGCCTCGCTTGAAGAGACGGCCGCGGCGATGGACGAAATCACCTCGACCGTCCGGCAAACCGCCGCGGGTGCAAACCGCGCCAATGCCATCGTCCACGAAACGCAAATGCAGGCGCAGGATTCGGGCGAAGTCGTGCGCCAGGCCGTGGAGGCGATGGCCGACATCGAACGGTCCTCGGCCGAGATCACCGAGATCATCACGGTGATCGAGGGAATAGCCTTCCAGACGAACCTGCTGGCGCTGAACGCGGGCGTTGAGGCTGCGCGCGCGGGCGAATCGGGCAAGGGCTTCGCCGTGGTCGCGTCCGAGGTGCGTGCGCTGGCGCTGCGTTCATCCGACGCGGCCAAGGACATCAGGGCGCGGATCACCGCATCGTCGGAGCAGGTTGAGACCGGCGTGGCGCTTGTCTCGAGGGCCGGGGAGGCGCTGGAGCGGATCATCGGCCGCGTCGGCGAGATCAGCGGGGTCGTGCGCACGATCGCCGAATCCGCGGAACAGCAGGCGACCGGGCTTCAGCAGGTGAATCTCGCGGTCGCCGAAATGGACGGGGTCACGCAGCAAAATGCGGCGATGGTCGAGGAAGCTGCCGCGGTGGCCCGGAATCTTGCCGGCGAGGCGGAAGCACTTGCGCGGGAGGTCGCGCGGTTCAGGCTCTCCCAGGCGCCGGCCGCGGCTTCCGCCGGGCAGAGACGCTCCCGTCAGACGGATGGGTGGCCGGGGGAGAGCCTCCACGCGGCCGCTGCCTAACCGAAAGCGCCCAACAGAGGCGGCTTCGCGGCCTTCAAAACACATCATCTGCTGCATCAGCGCGGCCGCGGATGCGGTTGCCATCCAATGGAAATTTTCATGCGCACCAGTTCTTTCCTGTGCTTTAACCCCAAGGTCGGTTCTGCCCGCCGCAAATTGCGCGTCGTGCGAACGATGATGTTCGCGCCCGGCCTTCTGATGGTAGCCGCAGCGACGCCCGCCTTCGCCGAAAACACGCCTTCCGATCCGGCCTCGGGTCCGTCGGAACAGGCGCGCGCCTGGAGCGAGCCGACGAAGCCGTTGCCGCAAGCTGCTTCTACGGACAGGCTTAGCTTCGACGGAGGAGCCGAGCTCGTCTCCCAATATATTGCGCGCGGCGTGACCTTCTCCGACCAGCCAAGCCTGCAGCCTTTCGCCTCTGCGACGCTCTCGCTGCCGAGCTGGAATGGGGGCAGCGTCAGCGATGCCCATCTGACGATCGGCGGATGGGCCAGCTTGCAATCCGGCAATCCAGGCGCAGGACAGCGGAACAGCGGCAGCCTGCGCGGATGGTATGAAGGCGATCTTTATGTGAGCCTGGGGGCTGTTCTGGCGAAGAAGCTGACCGTCGCGACGAGCTTCTACCATTACACCTCTCCGGCGCACAGCTACGGCGCGTATAACGAATTCCAGCTGTCCTTCCGATATGACGACAGCGGCGCATGGGCGGGTGTGCCGCTGCGCGATTTCTCCGTGTCGCCGAGCCTGCTGGTGGCGCGCGAGCAGGGCAGGCCGTTCCGTAAGGACGCGACCTATGTCGAACCCAGCCTCTCGCCATCGTTCTCGGTCGGGTCGCGCGACAATCCGGCGCGGCTGACTATCCCGCTGATCCTCGGCATTTCCGATAATTATTTTGACGGCAAGGACGGCGGAAAGAAGATGTTCGGTTACTTCCGAACCGGGTTCCTGCTGGCCGGCAAACCTTTTCCACAGCGGATGGGCGCCCTGTCGTTGGATGGGGGCGTAGACCTGTGGCTGTTGAACAGCCAGGTCGCGAACGGCCTCAAACCAGCCGAGCTGGTCGGGCATGTCGGGCTAAGCGTTCATTTCTGATCGCCGTCCGGCGACGGAGAGTCACGCGGTCTTTTGTCGCACGCGGTGCTGCGCCACCTTTGCGCGGTTGCCGCATGCCCCCATGTCGCACCATCGGCGCGAACCATTTTTGGTCGTGTCCAGGAACAGCCAGCGGCAGCTATCGGGCTCGCAGATCTTCACCCTGCTGATCCGTTCGCTGCTCAACAATGTGATCGCGGCCCAGGCGATCGCGCCGAGAATGGCACCCTCCGTCGAAGCAAAGCGTAGCTCCGTCGGCAGGCCGGTCAGCTCCGCCGATGCAAGGCATTCGCGCGCGATGTCGAGGAGCGCTGCACGGTCACGTTTCGCTTCGGTACCCGCCACGGCACCCTCGAATGTGCCCCGAACCGCAGCCCGCAGCCGATGCGCGCGGGCGAGAAAAGCCTCTTCATCCTCCGGCGCTGCCGCGGATTGATCGATCAGGCCCGTCTCCTCGGCCCACCGCATAAGCGCCGGTACGCTTTCGATGTGATCGAACTGCCGCGGAGTGCCGCGCCAACTGACCGTGTTGGCGAAATCGAGCGCGACGTGACCGCCGACGCGGTGGATCGGAGCTTGATCTGACGTGCGAAGAGTCATACTGGCTAAATGGCTTTAGGTGGTTACATGCGCAAGCCAGCTGGTAGCTGCCTGGGGCGATTTAAGGGATCGGAGGATAGCATCATGTCTGTTTCTCTCGTCATTCTAGCCTCAACTGCGCTCGTGGGCGCCGCGCCGCAATCCGACGCGCAGGCGAAGAAAGAGATTATCGCGCTGGAGCAGGAACTCGGCCGCGCAATGATCCATCGTGATGTTGCGGCTTTGCAGCGCATCGTCGGCGATGACTGGATCTGTCAGAGCGCCACAGGCCGCTCAACCAAGCAAAGCTTCATCAGCGACGTCGCCAACGGCAAGCTGGTGATGAAAAAGTTCGTGCTGCACGACATCCACATCAGAATATTCGGCAAGGTCGCTTACCTGATGGCCGCCGACGACGAGGTGAGCACATATGCCGGCGCCAATAATAGCGGCACCTATAATTGGATGGATGTGTGGGTGAGGCGCAATGGGCGCTGGGAATCGGTCGCGACGCAGATCACCAAGGTCGCATCGAAGGGGTGAAGCTAAACCGGTAAAAAGGGCCGTGTCGTAAGAAAAAAACGCCCCCCGGGTCGAGCCGGAGGGCGGAGGGAGAACCCCCCGGGAGAGGGGGGAGGGATTGAACAACCTTACATGCTGAAGCGCACGCCGACGCGGTAAACACGCCCGAGGATGTCGTAGAGCGACGGGCTCGGGAAGCCAGGCAGGTAGGGCGGCGACTGGTTGAACAGGTTGTCGACCTTGAAGTAGGCCGCGACCTTCGGCGTGATCTTATACGACCCGCCGATATCGACGTAGAACGATCCCTTGATCCGGTTGTTGTTGATCGTCGGATGTTGAGGAGTCGAAACCGGGCAGCTGCTCTGGCATTCAATATAGTTATTGTTGAACTTGCCGTCAGAGAACCAGCGCTCCTGGACCAGGAGCGACCATTTGTCGGTGTCGTAGCTCTGAATCGTCAGGAACTTCCAATGCGGTGTGGCGCCCGTGTTCACGCCCGCCTCGTCATTCGGGATCGTGTTCGGCAGGCCGGTATTCCTTGTAAAGTCGATGATGTGCGTGGCCAAGCCGCGGACCGTGAGCGTGCCGTCGAGCCCGAGCGGCCGTGCCCAGCGGTAGCTGCCTTCAATGTCATAGCCGGTCGTCTTGATCGCAGCCAGGTTGAACGGCTGGACGTTGATATAGTTCGGGCCGTTGGGATTGTTCAGGTTGAACGCGTCGCACGTCGGAAGCGTCTTATTGAAGCAGCCGTTTACGATATCGTTGACGCCCAAGGTGCCGATAAGCCCCTTAATCTTGATCGTGTAGTAATCGATCGAGACGCTAAAGCCCGGCAACCATTTCGGATTGGCGAGCACCGCGCCGACCGACGTGTTGCGCGCGATCTCCGGCTTAAGATTGGGATTACCGATCGTATTCTGGATCGCGAGCACGTTCACATTGCGGAACGGATCGAGGAAGTTCGGCTGCGTGGTGGTAACCGGCGCAGCAAACAGCTCCGACAGGTTTGGTGCACGCACGTCACGCGAGGTGACCGCGCGCAGGCGGAAACCGTCGAGCGGCGTATCCCAGGTGGCGCCGACCTTCCACGTCCAGACGGTGCCGGAGGTGCTGTAATCGGTGTAGCGTGCCGCCGCGTTGAGGTTGGCGCGGCCGATGCCGTCCGGCGCGTTGACCAGCGGGAGGTCGAACTCGAAGAAGGCTTCCTTCACGTTGTACTTGCCGCGGCCGTTCTTGTAATTGCCG
>Ga0207647_10000406_pt1 | contig 35299 bp, 31 predicted proteins | sample KBSCornC2_FD_184295 | JGI IMG/M metagenome (GOLD analysis project Ga0207647, IMG submission 184295) | Corn rhizosphere microbial communities from Kellogg Biological Station, Michigan, USA - C2 (SPAdes) (version 2) | ecosystem: Host-associated > Plants > Roots > Rhizosphere ... | reverse complement strand
CGCATTTGCAGCAAGCAAAGACCGGTGATTTCCATCAACACATGATCTGCGGCGGCGCGCTGTGCCTCGGGAAGCGCCTTGCGCGCCTTCGAACGACAAGTGAAACGCATTTCGCGACTCGCCGGACAGTGCGGTCGCAAGCCCCAGCATCGCCGACGAATCGAGACCGCCACTCAACGAGACGCCAACCGGTACATCGGCATGGAGCCGCAGGCGCACCGCGTCTTCGATTGCGCTGCGTACGCCTTCGATCATCGACGCTTCCGCCTCGCGCGAAGCATTCGTGCGCAGGCAGGGGACGCCCCGTGAGCATCATGTCCATCATCAACGCAGTGCCTGCCAGCCGAGGAAATCGAACCGACGCGCCGAGCCCGACATATAGACCTCGCGCGGCCTCCGGAAGCTGGAAATAAGCGCTTTCGTCCATTACCCGAATATGACATGCACTGGCCATTTCCAGCCCCGCACCGATCGCCGCACCCGAAAGCGCGGCGACAACCGGTATATGACCGAATTGGATTAATCGAAACGTTTCCTGCCACTGCCGAAAGAATTGAAAGCAATCGATAACGGATTGATCTTTCACCTGTGTGAGGTCGAGCCCGGAGCAGAAATGCTCGCTGGTGCTGTAAAGTACAGCTGCGCCAACATCATCGGGGATATTTGAAAATATTTCGCGAAGCTCGAACATCATCGACTTCGGCATCGCGTTTCGCTTCTCGGGGCGGTTTAACCCAACCATTAAAACGTTGTTCTGTCGAGACACCTTAACAAAGGATTGCTCTGTCAATTAAACCCTCGGATTTTTTTTGGAATAGCGATACTACCGTGCAATCGCGCATGTTCAGTTGCGAAATCAGGCTTTCTTATTATAAAATCGGGCCAGCAGCATCTCATCGCGAAGCGCGCCAACGGCCGGGCGCGAAGCACCGATTGATCCAATGAAAATAGAGAGATTCGATTCGAACGATGGTCCCCATGCGACTGATGTCGCAGTGACGACTCGAACCTTTAAGGCAGGCGAGGTGTTCGCACGCCACAGTCATGAGGAAGGACAATTCGCCTACGCAGCGACGGGTGGCATTTCGATGTTTACCGATGAGGGAAACTGGATCGTACCTACGCAGCGCGCGATCTGGGTGCCCGCGAGCGTCGGTCACGAAATGCATATGCACGGCCCCGTCACCATGTTCAATACATTCATTGGGCCGAGGGCGGCGCAGCTTGCGGCTTTGCCATCTCATTGCCAGGTTTTCGGCGTTTCTGCGTTACTGCGGCATCTGCTCGACGCGATGTTGGAACTGCCGGTAGATGCCGGTGCGAAACGCGCGCGACTGGAAGCGGTGCTACTCGACGAGATGAGCGAGATGCCGCGTCTTCCATTCAGCGTGCCGTTACCCCAGGATCCGCGGTTGTCGCGTGCGTGTCGGCGTATGCTCGACGCGCCAACACAGACGGTATCGATCGACGAAATGGCAAGGCTGGCGAATGTCAGCCGGCGCACGTTCACGCGGCAATTCCGCGAAGCGACGGGTCTTAGCTTTGTGGCGTGGAGGCAGCACGTCTGCGTGCTCGAAGCCCTGTCTCGACTGAGTCAGGGGGCGAGCGTGAAAGATGTGTCGGTCGATCTGGGATATAGCAGTACCAGTGCTTTTTCCGCCGCGTTCAAACAGCTTCTCGGGGAGCCACCCGTTCGTTACTGTTCCCGATATCGAGCGCTTGCGGTAACGGCTCGTTGAGCGCAATTGCGATCCCAGGTCAACATGAACCAATACTGCCCCATTCCATTTAGACCCATTTCCAGCCGACCTCAGCCTCGGCGGAAATGGGTGTAAATGGGTGTCGAAATGGCAACCGCCCCTCACCGCTCCGCATTGGCACTATGCGGTACCACCACTCGTCCGCTCGAGTGCGGTTGGAGCGGCACCATCGCCTCGATCGCCGTCCCTTCCCCCGGCGCACTGACGATAGCGAGCGTGCCACCCAGCATCGACACGCGCTCCCTCATCCCCGCCAATCCGAAAGACCGTTTGCGGATCGCCACCGGATCGAAGCCGCGGCCGTCATCGCAGACGCGCAACCTGCACGAGCTTGCGTCATGCTCGAGCGTGACGACGACATGTTGCGCGCGTGCGTGCCGGCGAACGTTCGTCAACGCTTCCTGGGCGATGCGAAACAAAGCAACGGCGTGATCCTCGGCCAGCGGCGGCACCTCTTCCGGCATCTGGAGCCTGCACGACGGCGGTTCGTTGTGGCCGAACTCCGCAACCAGCCATTCGAGCGCCGCAGCGATACCCGCATCGAGCACCGCCGGCCGCAACGACGACACCACGTCGCGAACTACGCGCATCGTCTGATCCGCCAGCGTCACGAGCTTTCGAACATGCTCGGCGAGCTCGGGGTTATCGGTGCCGAAGCGCAGTCGAAGCGTCGATGCGCCCATGCGAAGCGCCGTCAAATGCTGCCCCAGTTCGTCATGCATCTCGCGCGCGATGCGCTTGCGCTCCTCCTCGACCGCCGTTTCGCGCTTGGAGGTCAGCTCGCGCAACAATTCATAGGACTCATGCACACGATGCTCGGCGTCCTTGCGCTCGGTAATGTCTCGCCAAATCGTCAGCACGCCCTGGACCGCGCCCGCGGTATCGTACTCGGGCACCGCGTGCACGTACCAGCACTCATGTCGGCCATCGTGATCGCCCGAAAGCTCGAACTTCGCGGGCCGGCCGCTCATCATGATCTGCTTCAACCTCGCCTTGAACTCGCGCGCGGCGCCGCGCGGCGCGCGCGGCAAGCTCCCGGCGCTGCCGCCAATCAGCTCGGCGGCTCTGATGCCGCTCGCGCGCTCGAACTCGGGGTTGACGTACGTGCGCCGGCAGTTCCGGTCATACCGGGCAATCGGGTCGGGCGCATTTTCGGCGAGTGTCCGAAATGCGCGTTCGCTGTCTCGCAGCGCCCGCTCCATGAGGCGCAAACGGGTAATGTCCCGTGCCAGACCCAGCACACTGATGACCTCTCCTCCGGCGCTTTTCTCGGGAATGTAGCGCACCTCGAAGATGCGCTCGCCTTGAGGCGTCGCCCATTGGACTTCGGCCTCGTTGGGCTCTTTGCTGACGAAAGCGTGGCGGACCGCGGCAATATGGCGCTGCTTCAAGTCTGCGTCGTCGTTCGCGGCGAATTCGAACGGACGCCCGCCGGCCGCTTCCCGCCGCGCACCGCCGAATGCGGCGGAGACGGCCGGATTGGCGTAGATCACTTGCCCGGCGCTATCGAAGCGCGCAATGAAATCGGGCAGATTCTCGGTCAGCGTGCGAAACAGTTGTTCGTTGCGTTTGAGCTCGTCGATATCGCGGCAGATGGCAAGAACGCTTGCCACCGTCCCGTCAGGCGCCAGCTCCGGCACCACGCGCATATGCCCCCAGCGTAGCGCGCCGGAACCGTCGCGAAACCGCATTTCGTCGGTGATCTCGTTTCCTGTTTCGAGAACATATCTGAGCTGCGCCATATATCGGCCGGTATCGACGATGGGCGACAGTTCCGCGGGAGATCGACCGATCACGTTCGGGGCAAAGTTGAGCAACGCCGGGCTGACGTAGGTACGGCGCAAGGCGCGATCGTAGCGGGCGATATAGTCGGGCGAATGCTCGACGACGGCGCGAAACGCCTGTTCGCTCGCATGCAGTCTTTCTTCGGCATTGCGCCATTCGGTAATATCGCGCCCGAGCGCCAGCGCGCCAATGACCTCTTTCGCGGGCCCGCGCTCGGGAACGATGCGGATATGGTGATGGCGGACGGTCCCGCTCGGATCCGCCAACGACATCCCCAGTTCCTGCGGCGAGCCCGATGCAATCACCTCGGCGAGCCGTTGATGAAGCACCGCGAGCGTTTCGCCCGGATGATGCTCGCTCGGGGTTTTTCCGAGCAGCATCTCCAGCGGGCGGCCAAGCGTGGCCTGCAAAGCCGAGTTCGCGTAGACGAGACGGCACTGGAGATCGTAACGGCAGATGACGTCCGGGCTGCACTCGGCGAGCCGGCCAAATTGCGCATCGAGTTCGACCTGGGTCGAGAGCAGCGATTGCGTCTGCTCCCGCGCCCTCAGTTGCAAGAGCCCATCGAGGCGCGTCAGCTGCCGTTCGAGACGATCGGCCCGCTCCTGCAGGGCGGCATTATTTCGTTTCAATTCCTCGAGCAGATTCGAAACGGGCGAATGGGTGGGGGTTCGGCTCATGCGTCACTTTCTCCGCGTCCCGACGGATCGCTAACGCATGCATTGGGGAGGCAAGACTGGCTCGAGTAAGACCTCCCGAGCACCGGGCCAAGCGCCCCTGCGTCCCGCCTACGGCCCGCTTGTACTTTGCGCCGATCGTCGTCATAGCGGAGTGTACACGCGTCGTTAAAACGGGCCGCCCCCTCGCGCGACCTGGGGGGCATACTCAACCGTCATGATCGCTTCGTCGCCGAGCATGTCCGCCATCGATACCTGCATATGCAAACGCGCTTGCGAAAGCGGATTGGCGTCAACGCATTTCATTGATTCGAGCAGCTGCGGCTGCGTCACGCGTGCGCGACGGCCATCGCGACGCGATTGCGCCCGCCGCGCTTGGCAGCGTAGAGCGCGTGATCGGCCTCTTCGACGAGCAGCTCGACGCTCGCCGCACCCTCGCGCACCGTCGCGCAGCCGACGCTGACGGTCACACTCAGCCGCACATCCGGCAGCACGATGCCATCGCCGGCAATCGCTTGACGAATGCGCTCGCCGGCCGCTCGCGAGCCGGCCGGATCGCAATGCGGAAGGATCACCATGAACTCCTCGCCGCCGTAGCGCGCGAGCACGCCCGTGTCGCCGATCTCGTCCGCGACGGTCGCGGCGATCCGTCGCAATACGGCGTCGCCGGCCGGATGACCGTACGTATCGTTGACGTGTTTGAAGTGATCGATGTCGAACAGCAGCACGGAAAACACCTCGCCGCTCGCCTGCCAGGCGCGATACTCGCCTTCGAGACGCCGTATGATGTAACGCCGATTGAACAGGCCCGTAAGCGCATCGCGCTCGGACGAATCGCGCAGCGCTTCGAGCGCCGCCTCTTTTTCGCGCCAGGCGGCGGCAAGCTCCGTAACATCGGCAATCGTCACGCAGACAGCCACGACCTGGCCGTCTTCCATGAGCGGCATGAACGCGCAATCCTGCTGCATGCGGTCGAACGATCCGGTGATCGGGCAATCGTGTTCGAACGGCAGCAGCCACGGCCTGTGTTGCCACGACGAGAACGAGCCGCTGTGCAGCAGGAACACGGTATCGAACTTGCGCTTGAGCCAGGCATGCGGCAGATCGGGAAAGCATTCGAAGATGCTGAGTCCGCGCGCGGCCTCGGCGCAAACGCCGCTATGCTCGGACATGAAGCGATTCCACATTACGATGCGATAGTCGCGATCGACGGCGAAAATCCCCAGCTGAACCCGCTCGAGCGCAAGCTCGGCAAGCCGGGCGGTATCGGGCATTTCCATTGACTGCCTCTGCCTCGAAGACGCCGTCAGAGATTGGCGAGGAATCCGTCGAGCGCGGTGACCAGCGCCTCGACCGCCTTCGCCGTCATCAGCGTCAGCAGGTGCGATCCGAACACGCCATCTTCCGTCTGCAACGTCACCTCGAGCAGCAACGCCCTGTCCCATGGCAGTTTCGACGGGTTGAGGATGTCTTCGAGATCGAGATGCGCACCCATCACGCGCGGCGGCGTGAATGTCGGTACCTGCCCGATCTGCTCGAACAGGCCCGTCAGGCAGGCCCCGGTGATGAGATTGGCGACGTCGGACAACGCTTCGATATCTTGCTCGTCGGCCTCCTCGGGCGACGCGAGTTCAGACTCGTCGGCACGGAAGACGAACTTCATGTGCGCCGCGCCTCGGCTATCGAACAGCGATATGGCTTCGCCGGCTATGTCGCAGCGAAAGCTTTGGCGCAGCGCCGTGACAGGCTCGGTGAAGTCGAGCATGTCGCGCACGGCGGACGGCAGCGAAACGGTGTCCACCATGCGGATGCGCGGCACGGAAAGATGAATGAACCGGCCCAGCAATGCAGCCAGTCTCGCCCCGGCCTGCCCCATCCCGATGTTGGCGATTTCCTGAAGCGCGTCGCGCCGGTCGCCGCTCAAGATCGCGTCACTCATAGAGTCCATACTCTTTCAGGATGGGCAACAGCTTTTCGCTAGAAATGGGTTTTTCGACGAAGGCGACGGCACCCAGTGCCTTCACGCGTACTCGCGCTTCGGGCTGGATATCGGCGGACACGACGATGACGAAGCTGTCGAGTCCTTCCGCACGCACCGTTTCGAGGACATCGAAACCCGTCATGCCCGGCATCGTCAGATCCAGAAACATGATCGAAGCGCGCCCTTCGCGGTATGCCGCGATGGCGTCGGAGCCGTTCGACGCCTGAGACACATCGATATCCCAGGCGTCCGGTAACGCGTTGATCAGCAAGCGGCGGGCGAGCGTCGAGTCGTCCACCACGAGTACAGGCAATCCCATGGCCGTCATTCCTTTGTAACTGAAGGCAATAACGGCGGGGTAAATTACTTTCTGAAGTGCTCCATAACCCGAGGGTAATAGAATAATCCGCAAACGATTGCGGACATTATCATCCAACCGTTTAAAACGCACCCCGTTTTTATTTGATTTAAATCAAATCGGGCTGGCGTTTCGGGTGCTAGGTGCGTGGCGCGTCATCCGCGAGGTACGCCCGGATCACATCGACGAAGTCACGGTCGCCGATAAACCCAAGCGATTCCGCACGCGTCGTATCCCACCGTCCCGGCCAACTGCCGACGATGCGCTCGATACGTTCGTCACGTCGATAAACGACTCGCGCGGCAGCGGCGTCGCCTGCCACCGCGCGCAGCGCATCGATCATCTGCCCGGCGCTGACGGACAAGCCCGGCAAATTGACGATCGGCCTGTCTCCAAGCAGCGACGCATCGAGCGCATAACCGTGCACCAGGGCCTCGATCGCGGCGCGCGGCGAAAGCAGCCACAATCGTGTTGCCGGGTCGACCGGCAACACGGCGGTCTCGCCGGCCAACGGCTCGCGCACGATACCGCTCGCGAACGAGGACGCCGCGGCATTGGGCCGCCCCGGCCGCACGCTGATGGTCGGCAACCGCAGGACGCGGCCGTCGACGAAGCCGCGGCGGGTGTAATCGGCGAGCAGCAGCTCGGCGACCGCCTTTTGCATTCCGTACGAAGAGCGCGGATCGAGCGCGGTGTCGTCGCGCACGATCTCAGGCAGCGCGCCTCCGTAGACCGCGACCGAGCTCGTGAACACGACGCGCGGACGATGTCCCCGTGCGCGGCATACCTCGAGCAATTGGCGCGACGCGTCGAGGTTGATCCGCATGCCGAGATCGAAGTCCGCTTCCGCCTGACCGCTCACGATCGCCGCGAGATGAAAAATCGCGCAAGTGTCCGGATCGATCGCGTCTTCGAGCACGCGCCGCTCGGCAATATCGCCGACTACGCTGCGCACGCGCGTATCGCCCGCGCTCGGAGCGGGCACGACATCGAGCAACGTCAATTCGTCGATGGGTTGGGTGCGGCCCTCGGACCCGGGCAACGCGCCCTCATCGAGCAGCCTGCGCGCGAGCCGTTGACCGAGAAAGCCCGCACCTCCGGTGATCAGTACCTTCATCTGGATTATTCCTCGTGGTCCTGTTTCAGTTCGTCCGGCATCCCGACGATTCGCGGCCCTGGGCGATGGCGCCTAGCGCTTGTATGGCGCGAACCACCCGAGCCCGTCGGACGTGCCCGCGCGCGGCCGATATTCGCAGCCGATCCAGCCGTCGTAACCCAATGCGTCGATGAGCGAGAACAGATACGGATAGTTGAGCTCGCCGAGGTCCGGCTCGTGTCGCTCGGGGACGCCCGCAATCTGGATATGTCCGATGCCTGCGATATCGCGCTGGAGCTTCGTTGCGAGGTCGCCCTCGACGATCTGACAGTGATAGCAATCGAACTGCACTTTCAGATTCGCCGCACCGACCTCGCGGCAGATCGCCTGGGCGTCGTCTTGCCGGCTAAGGAAATAGCCGGGCATATCGCGTGTGTTGATCGGCTCGATCACGATCGTGATGCCGGCGCTGCGCGCCCTGTCCGCGGCGAGCGCGAGATTGCTCAAATAGGTGTCGCGATGGCGCGCATGATCGTCCCCGGGCCCGGCTAGCCCGGCCATCACATGGATCTTGTCGTTGCCGAGCACGGCAGCGTACTCGAGCGCACGATCGACGCCCCGGGCGAAGGCGTCCTCTCGCCCGGGCAACGATGCCAGACCGCGCTCGCCCGCTGCCCAGTCGCCAGGCGGTGCATTGAAGAGCGCCTGCACGAGACCGTTGGCGTCGAGCCGGGCTTTCAATTCCTGCGCGGAAAAATCGTAGGGAAAGAGGTACTCGACGGCCGCGAACCCGTCCCTCGCCGCGGCGGCGAAGCGATCGGGGAACGCATACTCGTTGTACATCATCGTCAGATTCGCGGCGAAGCGCGGCATGATAGGACTCCTTTCAGTGTCGAGGGCGCATCACGTGCAACGTTGCGGCGCTCGCCCGAGCGCGCGCCGCGCGCTGCCCGGCTCAGCGATTCACGAGCCTCGCGGGCGTCAGCCAGACGGCTAGCGCGCCGAGCACGAGTGTCGCTGCGAGCACATACATGCCCGAGCTCGTGCTGTGCGTCAGATCTTTGAGATAGCCGATCATATAGGGACTCGCGAATCCGGCCAGATTGCCGACGGAATTGATGATCGCGATGCCGGCCGCGGCGGCGGTGCCCGAGAGGAATGCGGTGGGCAGCGACCAGAAAAGCGGTGCGCAGGTCAGCACGCCGCCCGCGGCAAGTGCGAGGAACGTGACGGCCACGACGGTGTTCTGCACATACGAGGCTGCGATGACGAAACCGATGGCGCCCGCCAATGCGGGGACGATCAGATGCCAGCGGCGCTCGCGGCGCTTGTCCGCACTATGCCCGAACACATTCATCACGACGATCGCGAACAGGAAGGGGACGGCGCTGATGAGGCCGATATTGAACGCGCCGGACACGCCGGTCGACTTCACGAGCGTCGGCATCCAGAACGTCAGCCCGTATTGCCCCGTGACGAAGCAGAAGTAGATCAACGACATCCACCACAGACGCGCGTCGCGAAAAACGGCACCGAGCCGATGCGCGCCCGCGTCGCGATGCTGCTGCGGCTGCGCGGCAATTTCGGCTTCGAGCAACGATTTCTCTCGCGCCGAGAGCCATTTTGCATGAGCGATGCCGTTGTCGAGGTACAGGATCGTCGCGACACCGATCGCGAGTGCCGGCAACGCTTCGATGATGAACATCCACTGCCAGCCGCCGAAGCCGTGGGTTCCGTGAAACGTCTGCATGATCCAACCGGACAGCGGATTTCCGAAGATGCCCGACAGCGGGATCGCGGACATGAACACCGCAACGATCCTGGCGCGCCGGTGCGACGGAAACCAGTAGGTCAGGTAAAGGATCACGCCCGGATAAAAGCCGGCCTCGGCCAATCCCAGCGCAAAGCGCAATACGTAGAACTGCGTCGGCGTCTTCACGAATATGAAGAGACCCGACAGGATCCCCCATGTAATCATGATTCGAGCGATCCAGATTCGTGCACCGAGCTTATGCATCAGCAAGTTGCTCGGCAGTTCGAAAAGAAAGTAACCGAAGAAAAAGATCCCGGCGCCGAGGCCGAACACGGTCTCGCTGAAACCAAGATCCTGAGACATCTGCAACTTGGCGAAACCGACATTGACGCGATCGAGATAGGCGACAACGTAGCAAAGCATGAGAAACGGAACGATGCGCCAGAACACGCGGCGGTATGCGCCCTCGAGTTCAGCGCTGGCAGGCGGCAGCGGAGCGGCGAGTCCGTCGGGTGGGACGGCCGGGCTGGCGCCGGATAGCGCCGCATGGGGGGCTTGGGTGATTCCCATCGAATGTCTCCTATATTCGCCTTCGCGGGTCGCGCGGATGCGGCCGCCGGCTTCGTTGGATTTGTGATGCTGCTCTGCTACGCTCGCTCGGACGCGCTACCAGCGGGCGCCGAACGTCTGCCGCAATTCGTCGAGCGCCGTTTCGTCGAGCGGTTCCGGGCGCGGCGTCGTCATGAGCCACAGCCGCGCGGTCTCTTCGAATTCCTCGAGCGCGTACGAAGCGTGCGAGACGGAACGCTCCCAGACCACGGGCCCCAACCGTTCGAGCAGAACGGCTCGCACCGTTGCCGCCAGCGCGGCGACTTCTCGTGCAACTTCGCTGTCGCCAGGGCGGCGGTAACGGATCAGCGGCGCATGGCCCACCTTCATCACGTAGTACGGCGTGATCGGCGGCAGTACGTCGTCGTCGCGCCATACACCGCCCGCCTCGGACCGCGCGAGCGTGAGTGCCACGAGCTGCGTCGAGTGCGTATGGACAATGCCGCGCGATGCGGGGCTCGCCTCGTAGATCGCGCGGTGCAGCGCAAGCGTTTTCGACGGCTTGTCTCCCGAAACGGGGTGCCCGTCCAGATCGACCTTGGCAATGCGCGCCGGATCGAGCCGTCCGAGGCATGCGTCGGTCGGCGTGATGAGCCAGCCGTCGTCCAGGCGCGCACTGATGTTTCCCGCCGTGCCGACCGTATAGCCTCGCGCGTACAGGCTCGCACCGGTCGTGCAAATCTCTTCGCGCGCCGCGGATTCAGCCTGTCGCAAATTGAGCAAGACCGTCATGACGCTGCTCCGCCGAGTTGACGCAGCGCCTTCTCGAAAAAGTCGACGCTGCCGAAGTTGCCCGACTTGAGCGCCAGCGCGAGCGGGGTCGGTCCGATGCTCACCGTTGCGGGCACGCCCGGATCGATTTGCGTGCCGATGCGCAGCGCGCGCACACCGAGCGCTTGCACGACGGCGCCGGATGTTTCGCCGCCTGCGACGACGAACCTGCGTACGCCCAGCGCATGAAGCGCGCGGGCAATCGATGCAAGCGCGGCTTCGACTAGTGCTCCGGCGCGCTCGACGCCGAGTTCGTGCTGGGCGGCCCGCACCTCGTCAGGTGTGGCGGTGGCATAGACGAGCACCGGCTCGGGTGTCGATGCTTCGAAGTGCTCTCGTGCGAAAGCCACCGCCTGTTCGACGAGCGGCTCGCCGTGGGCCAGCGCGAGCGGATCGAGGCGAAACGAGGGGCGCGACGCCCGCCATGCCGCCACTTGCCCAAGCGTCGCTCTCGATGCACTGCCGGCCAGCACGGCCGCACCGCCATCGACGCGCGGCAGTGCCCCCGCATCGCACGCCGCTGACAGCAACCCCGCGCGACGAAAGTTCTCCGGCAGCCCGAGCGCGAGACCCGAGCCGCCCGTCAGGAGCGCCATATCGGCGCATGCCGCGCCCAGCGTGTGCAGATCGCTGTCGGATATCGCATCGGCAATCGCAATGCGCACGCCTTTGGCCTGTTCGGCGGCCAAAGCAACGCGCACGGCATCGCTACCGCGCGCCACCGCGTCATAGCGCACGAGCCCGACTGTGCCCTGGGTTTGCCGTTCGAGCACGCGCACGAGATTGGGATCGCGCATCGGGGTGAGCGGATGGTTCTCCATACCCGACTCGTTCAAGAGCGCATCGGCGACGAACAAATGTCCTCGATAAACGGTGCGTCCGTTTTCCGGAAAAGCAGGACAGGCAATGGTCAAACCGCTGCCGGGCAGATCGGCGAGAGCATCGAGGAGCGCCTCGGCCACCGGGCCGATGTTGCCTGCATCGGTCGAATCGAAAGTCGAACAGTATTTGAAGAAGAACTGACGGCAACCTTGCGCGCGCAGCCATTCGAGTGCGGCGAGCGACTGAGAGATCGCATCGGCCGCCTCGATCGTGCGCGACTTCAGTGCAACCACGAGTGCGTCGGCACCGCGTGCGGCCGCGGCGACTTCCTGGGCCTCGGGTACACCGATCGTTTGCACCGTGCGCATGCCGCCGCGTACGAGCATGTTCGCGAGATCGGTCGCACCGGTGAAATCGTCGGCGATGCACCCCAGCAGCGCACGCCCTTGCTGTGCCCCGCTCATTGCGCGGCCTCTTTGTCGTTGTGGCGCCCGCCCGCCGGCAGGTCGATGCCAGGGAACACCTTGATGACGGCCGAATCGTCCTCGCCGCCGTGGCCGGCGCTCGATGCCGTCATGAACATCTGATGCGCCGCGGCTGAGAGCGGCAATGGAAATTTGCTCCGCCGCGCGGTGTCGAGCACGAGGCCAAGGTCCTTCACGAAGATGTCCACGGCCGACAGCGGCGTGAAGTCGCCCGCAAGGATATGCGGCACGCGGTTTTCGAACATCCAGGAGTTGCCGGCGCTATGCGTGATGACCTCGTAGAGCGCCTCGGGGTCCACGCCCTCGCGCAGACCCAGTGCCATGGCCTCGGCCGCCGCGGCAATGTGAACGCCCGCCAGCAGTTGATTGACGATCTTGATTTTCGAGCCGATACCGTGCGCCGCGCCCAGCCGATACACCTTTGCGGCTATCGCTTCGAGTACGTCGTTGCAGCCTTCATACGCGGCGGCCGGCCCGGACGTCATCATCGTCATCTCGCCCGATGCGGCCCGCGCGGCGCCGCCTGACACGGGCGCGTCCAGCATCTGCAGCCCCGCGGCCTCGATACGCTTGCCGAGCGCAACGGCATATTCGGGTGCCACGGTCGCACTCGCGATGACGACACCGCCGCGCGACATCGCCGGTACGGCGCCGTTCTCGCCGAAGAGCACGACATCGGTCTGCGCGGCATTGACGACGAGCGTCAAAACCACCTCGCAACGGCGCCCGAGTTCCGCCGGGTCCGCGCAGGCGACGCCGCCCTCAGCGGCGAACGCATCGAGCACGTCGCGGCGCACGTCGCACCCATGCACGGCGAACCCGGCGCGCAGTAACGATCGGGCCACGCCGAGGCCCATGGCACCCAGCCCGATAACACCGACATTTCTCGACATGATCGACCTCTGCAGATAATAAGGAGTCCTACGGAATTGAAACGCACGCCGCCCGTTTGACGACGCGCCGTGAAGCTCAGCGGCAGATTCCGGCTTCCGCCAGCCGCCGAGCGGCGTTGTACATGTGCGTGCAGGCGGCATTGCGCGCGGCCATCGGGTCGCCAGCACGGATTGCGGCCACGATCGCGGCATGTTCTTCGCGCACCTGGCGCGCAAAGTCGCCGCGCAGCGCCTCGTTGCGACGCGTCACGACAGTGCCCGCTTCCAGGTATTGATTGAGGAACGTCAGCGTCTTGAGGAAGTACGGATTGCCCGTCGCCACGGCGATGGCACGGTGAAACGCAACATCTTCCGCGACGCCGTCATCTCCCTCCGCCACCGCCGCGTCGATTTTTGCGAGGGCTGCATCGATAGCCGCCATATCGGCCGCGGTACGGCGCATCGCAGCCTCGGAGGCGACTTCCGCTTCGATCGCGCGCCTCAGTGCGAGGATTTGCACGACGGCGCTCGGCTCCACCGCCTCCGCATAATCGATCCGTAAGGGCCGGATGCCGGCACGCTCGACGATGAACACACCACTGCCCTGGCGCGGCTCGACCACGCCTTCATTCTTCAGACGCGACACGGCCTCGCGAATAACGGTTCGGCTCACGCCGAACTCCTGCGCCAGCACGGCTTCCGTCGGAAGCTTCCCGGTCCGCGCGAACGTACCCTTTTCGATCTGCTTGAGCAATTGCTGCGCGACGGTGTCGCTCAGGGCACGCACGGGAATCTTCTCGAACATGGGGCGGGACATAGGACGCGTCGCTCATCATCAGGTGATGAGGTCATCATACAAGTTTGCCCTGCAGCTCCTATCGGGACAAACCCGGAGGGGCACTCGCGCATCGATTGGTCGAATTGGGCGCCATTGAGCGCTCGTTTCGACCAATTGAATTGCCGCGCCGGGGCCTACACTGTTTTGCATGGGGCGAGACGTTGGCTCCATCCACACGCTCCCCTCGTGTGGCGATTCAAAGTATCTGAAGACCAGTTGCACCAACGAAGTTTGTCCGACGTAGTGGCATCGCCGCAGTTGCATCACCGGTAGTTGGAAGTACGCAGTCGCATCACCGGCAGTTGGCAGTACGCAGTCGCATCACTCGTAGCTCGCAGTTCGGATCATCGCAATCAGCAGCACGGGGTTACATCCTGGAACCGGGGGAACGGCGCGGGCACCTGAGTTTCCGCCCAAGGCCGCTTGGCAGCACGCAGTATCTGTATGTAGCAGGTGGTTGAGGCCGCTGACGCTGGAAACAGCATCAGCGGCCTTTGTTCGTCTGCCGCCGCACGAGACGGCTAAGCCGCAACGCACCGGCGCGGGCCGGATCGCGGTACATTGTTCTCTGCACGTTTCAGCGGCACGCCTCTCGCACCGCGAAAACGAAGCTGAACGACGAACCACCAGAGAGCACACGACATGCAAACCAAACCGGTACTCGGTCTTGCCGAAATCGACGACCTCCTCGCCGCCGCCCGCAGCGAAGCGCAACGTCACGGCTGGGCCGTCAGCATCGCGCTCGTCGACGACGGCGGCCATCCGCTCGGCCTCGTAAGGCTCGACGGCGCATCGCCATCGAGCGCTTACCTCGCCACCGAAAAGGCCCGCACCGCGGCGCTCGGGCGGCGCGAATCGAAGCTTTACGAGGACATGATCAATGGCGGACGCGTCGCTTTTCTCAGCGCGCCGATCAGCGCCACGCTCGAAGGCGGCGTGCCTATCCTCGTGAATGGGCAATGCGTCGGCGCGCTCGGCGTGTCGGGCGTCAAGTCCGATCAGGACGCGCAAGTCGCCAAGGCCGGCGCCGCGCGCCTCGCAGCCTGAGCCGTTTCCCTCTTCTCAACGTATCAGCAAGTCAACCCGCATACTGACCGACCGACCATGGACAATCCGATCGACCATCACGGGCTGCGCGTCGCCCCAGCGCTCAGCCGCTTCATCGAAGACGAGGCGATGCCCGGCACGGACCTCGATGCCGCCGCGTTCTGGCAGGGCTTTTCGGCGCTCGTGCACGAGTTGGCGCCGAAAAACCGCGCGCTCGTCGCCGAACGCGAACGCCTTCAGACGGCGCTCGACGAATGGCACCGCGCGCATCCGGGCCCGGTGCGCGATCTCGCGGTCTACCGCGCCTTTCTCGAGCAGATCGGCTATCTCGCGCCGCTGCCGCCGCATTTTCAGATCGGCACAGCCGGCGTCGACGAGGAGATCTCGGAGCAGGCTGGCCCGCAACTGGTCGTGCCCCTTTCGAACGCGCGTTACGCACTGAACGCGGCAAACGCCCGCTGGGGCAGCCTCTACGATGCCCTCTACGGCACCGATGCGCTGCCCGAAGACGGCGGCGCGACGCGCTCGGGTGCCTATAACCCCGTGCGCGGCGCAAAGGTGATCGCGTACGCTCGCACGTTTCTCGATCAGGTGGCTCCGCTCGCGAACGGCTCGCACCGGGATGTAACGCGCTATTCCGTACGGGATGGCCAGTTGAGCATGGAAACAGCCAAGGGCGTCACGTCTCTCGCCGAGCCGGCTCAGTTCGTCGGCTATCAGGGCGAGCCCGAATCGCCTTCCGCCATTCTGCTCAAGCACAACGGGCTGCATGTCGAAATCCAGATCGATGCCGACGCACCCATCGGCCGCACGGACCCAGCGCATGTCAATGACGTCGTGCTCGAAGCGGCGGTCACGACGATCATCGATTGCGAGGATTCGGTCGCGGCCGTCGATGCCGAAGACAAAGTCCTGCTCTATCGCAACTGGCTCGGCCTGATGCAAGGCACGCTGACCGAGTCCGTCTCGAAGGGCGGCACCACGTTCACGCGCCGGCTCAATGCGGACCGCAGCTATCGCGCGCCCGATGGCGGCACGCTCGCGCTGCATGGCCGCTCGCTGCTGTTCGTGCGCAACGTGGGCCATCTGATGACGAACGGGGCGGTGCTCGATCGCGACGGAAACGAGATTCCCGAGGGCATCCTCGACGCTGTCGTGACCACGCTGTGCGCGCTGCACGACCGCCAGCGCAAGACGAATTCGCGCACCGGCGCGATCTATATCGTCAAGCCGAAGATGCACGGGCCGGCCGAAGTGGCGTTCGCCAACGAGCTGTTCGATCGCGTGGAAGACCTCTACGGTTTGCCGCGTCATACGATCAAGATGGGCATCATGGACGAGGAGCGCCGCACGAGCCTGAATCTCGCCGCGTGCATCGCCGCGGCCAGCGGCCGCGTCGCGTTCATCAACACGGGCTTTCTCGACCGCACGGGCGACGAAATTCATACCGGCATGGAAGCGGGGCCGATGCTGCGCAAGGGCGATATGAAGAGCTCGAAGTGGATCGCCGCGTACGAGCGCCATAACGTGCTCGTCGGCATTGCCTGCGGGCTGCGGACTCGCGCGCAAATCGGCAAGGGGATGTGGGCGATGCCCGATCTGATGCGCGCCATGCTCGAACAAAAGGCCGCTCAACTGCGCGCGGGTGCGAATACGGCATGGGTGCCTTCGCCTACCGCAGCGACGCTTCATGCGCTGCACTATCACGAGGTCGATGTGCAGGCCGTCCAGCGATCGCTCGAAGGCATCGATTACGCGAGCGAGCGCGACGCGTTGCTCGAAGGGTTACTGACCGTTCCAGTCGTCGAAAAAGCCGCGTGGTCCGAAGACGAGCTTCGCAACGAAGTCGAAAACAATGCACAGGGCATCCTGGGCTACGTCGTGCGATGGATCGATCAAGGGGTCGGCTGCTCGAAGGTGCCTGACATCCACAATATCGGCTTGATGGAGGATCGCGCGACGCTGCGCATCTCGAGCCAGCATATTGCCAACTGGCTCCATCATGGCGTCATCGACCGATCGTTCGTCGAGGAAACGTTCCGCCGGATGGCCGTCGTCGTGGACAAGCAAAACGCCGGCGATCCGAACTACCGGCCGATGGCGCCCGAGTATGACGCGTCGGTGGCGTTCGAGGCCGCTTGCGCACTCGCGCTGCAAGGCCGGCAGCAGCCGAGCGGGTATACCGAACCGCTGTTGCATAACTTCCGGCTCGAGTACAAACACCGTCTCAAGCATTGACCAGACCGTCCATCGGTCGGCCTGCCGCCCGCGCCTCGAGATATGGGGCGACGCGCGGGCGCGCGCAACCGGACAGGCCCGTATCGGCTGGGGCGGCTGGCTGCAATGCCGTCTACATGACGCTCTATCACAAGTCATACGCGGGGCGATCTGGTGATTCCTACGCTGCCACAATAGCCGCGATCTTACGCATCTTCGTAGTAGGCAGCCTCATTGGCCGCCTTTTTCTCGCCCCCAAGAATTGTTACAAAAATCTCACGACGGGGGTCCGCGGATTACCTAAAGTGCATTTGCCGTTCCCCGCGAGGTCGGGCTCGTACGGAAACGGCAGGTCCGTCCCAGTCGCGGCGCTCATGCCGTGGCTGGACGACGCGGCAACCGACGCGCTGGCGTTTCCAGCGCTTGCGGCCCTGCGGCAGTTGAAGCGGTAGTGTGTTTGGCGAGCAAAAAAGCACAATGACGTGAGGCACGCCGAGGATGCAATCGTCGAAACTCGGACGAACGGGGCGCAAGACTTGCCACGTCATGCGTTTTTGTAGCGGCACCTCCGGCTGGCTGACGCGGGTCGCATCGAGAGGGGTGTCTTCCATGCGACTCAAATACAAGCCTCGTACGTTCATTCGCGTTATTCCGGCTGCGGTGGTGATGGCGGCGGCCTCGGCTGCGGCCACGGCGGCAACCGTCGATCCCGTAGTGGCATCCGGACCGAGTCCATTCGCCTCCTGCACGATCGGTGGCCCCGGTACCAACTATGTCAACGCGGAAGTGGAACCCTGGGTGGCGGTCAATCCGGCCAATCCGTCGAATGTGATCGGCGCCTGGCAACAGGACCGCTGGTCCAATGGCGGTGCGCACGGCCTCGTCGCCGGCTATTCGTTCGACGGCGGCCAAACCTGGGCGCAGACGAATCTTCCGTTCTCCGCCTGCGCCGGCGGACTTGGCTACGAACGCGCGTCCGATCCGTGGGTTTCCATCGGTCCCGACGGAACGGCTTATAGCGTGTCGATCTCGTTCAATCAATCGAACAACAATAATGCGGTGGCCGCGGCCGTTTCGAAAGATGGCGGAAAGACATGGGGCAATCTGAGCGTGATCATTGCCGATAACGAGCCGTCGCTGCAATTTTTCAACGATAAAGAGTCGGTCACGGCCAATCCGACGAAAGCCGGCGTGGCCTACGCCGTATGGGATCGGCTCGAGCTGCCCAACGGCAATCCGTACGCGAACTTGCATACGAGGGCCTATCGCGGGCCAGCGCTCTTTTCGAAGACGGTAGACGGCGGACTCACCTGGAGTTCACCTGCCCAGATCGTCACGGTGCCGTCGCGGCAACAGACGATCGGCAACCAGATCGTCGTCGATCCACGCAACGGCACGCTCTATGATTTCTTCGATCTGATTACCTCGCCTTCGAACGGCACCCCGTATAACGTCGCGTTCATCAAATCGACCGACGATGGCGCGACGTGGACGAAGCCGCGACTCATTGCCGATCTGCGCACCGTGGACGTCGTCGATCCGAACACGAACGAGCCGTTGCGCACGGGCGATATCATCCCCGAGCCGGCGATCGATCCGGCGACGGGTCAGCTTTACGTCGTCTGGCAAGACGCGCGCTTCAGCGGCGGGCAGTACGACGAGATCGCGATCTCGACATCGACCGATGGCGGCGCAACATGGAGCGCTCCCGCGCGCGTGAATACGCCGACGGGGCGGCTCGCGTTCAATCCGGCGGTCCGCGTCAATTCGTCGGGCACCGTCGCCGTGACGTATTACGACTTGCGCAATTTGGCGGCCGGCAACACGACGACGCTACCGACCGACTATTGGCAGACGACGTCGACCAATGGCGGAGCGAGTTTCGGGAATGAAGTGCATCTGGCGGGATCGTTCGATCTGAAGCTCGCGCCGTTCGCGGAAGGGTATTTCGTGGGCGACTACGAAGGACTCGACGCGCGGGGAACCTCGTTCTTGCCGTTCTTCGTGCGGACCAATACGACCACGGCCAATCCCACGGATGTAATCGCAGCACCCTGAACCGCATGTCGACCGGCAGCGGTCGCTGAGATAGCGGCCGCTGCCGAGCGAACAACGTCCCTCCGCCCCCGTTGCCCTGCCAACTCTCGCTCGCAATTGTTATAATCCGCTCATACCGCCGATATAAAAATAACGCCCTCTTATCGGTGCCCATGACGAATACGACGGCAGCGGCCCAGACCCACGCTCCTATGCTCAAGACCGAACGCCTGCGCTCGCTCGCCGACGCGCTCGCCAAGCACAATGTCATGCGTCTGCGCGACGCAGCTTCGCTGCTCGGCGTTTCCGAGATGACGGTGCGTCGCGATATTGCCGCGAATCCCGAGCGCTTTACGTACCTCGGCGGCTATATCGTCAGTGCGGTCAACGTGCCGAATGCGGCGGGCTACTCGCTCGAACAGGAAAAGGACCACTTCGCCCAAGCCAAGGCACAAGCTTCGGCGCATGCGGCCGCGCTGATCGCCGATCACGAGACGATCTTCATCGATTGCGGCACGACACTGACTTCGCTCGCCCGGCTGATACCGGCCACGATGCACATTACCGTCGTCTGCTATTCACTCAACGTTGCCGAGATTCTGCGGCGCATGCCGAATGTACGCATGATCCTTCTGGGCGGCGTCTACGTGCCCTCCTCCGACTCGTTCACGGGTGACGAAAGTCTGGAGATGCTGCGCCGCATGGGGATCAACAAGGCATTCATTTCGGCAGGCGGCATCGATGAGACGCGCGGGGTCACCTGCTGGAATTTCCACGAAGTGGCACTGAAGCAAGCGGCGATGGATAACGCGGTCGAGCGGCACCTCGTGGCCGATTCGAGCAAATTCGGCATCGTCAAAGCCGTGCGCTTTTCGCAGCTCGGCGATTTCGATTCGATCATCACGGAAAAAGGCCAGACGCTGCGCAAGCGCAAGGCTTGACGCATGCGGTGAGCGGGACGCCGCGCACCGCGTCCCGTCAACCGCGCCGGCGCAGTACGAAAAGCGTCCCGGCGATCAGGATGAACGCGCCGACGATGACCTTCTGCCACGTACTCGGCACGCCAATCAGAATCAGCACATTGTTGATGAGCGTCACGAGCACGACGCCGAGCAGCGTCCCGATGACCGTACCGCTGCCCCCCGTGATGCGGGCACCGCCGAGAATGACCGCCGCGATCACATCGAGCTCGGAGCCTACGAGGTCGAACGGATTCGCAATCCGATTGTTCGATACGTGCAGAATGCCGGCGATGCCCGCGAGAAAACCCGTATAGCCGAACACGAACAGATGCACGGCCCGCAGGTTGTAGCCGAGCCGCTCGGCAATGGCGAGGCTCCCGCCCATCGCGTAGACCGCTCGCCCCATCATCGTCCGGTTGAGCAGCCACCACGTCGCGAGCGCCGCAACGACCAGCGCGATCACCGAGATCGGCAGCACCGCATGCAATCCGTCGGCCGTCCGATAGGCAATGAGCGGTATGCGGCCGAAGCGGTCCATGCTGTGCGGAATGTTCATGAAGAACGTCGTGCCGACGAAAGTCAGCAACACACCGCGGTAAAGATACTGCGTGCCGATCGTCACGATCAGCGACGGCGCCTTCAACCGATAGACGAGTACGCCGTTGAGCAACCCGAGCAGTACACCGCCGATAGCGCCTGTCGCCAGGATCAACGCAAACGGCGCGTCGGGCCACCACGCGAATACGGCCTTCGTAATGGCATACATCGTCAGCGCGCCGATGGCGGTGAACGACACGTCGATGCCGCCGGAGGCGAGCACGACGAGCGTGCCGAGTGCGAACAGCGACATCGTCGTAGCCGAATGCAGCATGTCGAACAACGTCGCCCATTGCAAAAAGCGCGGATTGAGCGAGGTCACGACGACACAAGTCACCGCGATCAACGCGGCAGTGAACCACTCGGGGTTGCGCGCGAGGCGCGCACGCCAGCTCGCCGCCCGCGCCTTGCGGGACAGCTCCAGTGCGTTCGTGTTGGGGGTACTCATCGTTTGGTTGATGCTCATACTGGCTCCGCCTGCGCCGGCCCCGCTTCCGCCAACAGCGCCTGATACAGCGCCGCCTCGGTCAGCCCTTCGGCACGATATTCCCCCGCAATGCGGCCTTTTTTCATCATCAGGATTCGATCGCAATTGAGCAGCAACTCCGGCAGATCGTCGCTGATCAGCAAGATGCCGATGCCGCGCTGCGAAAGCCGCTGCATGATCCGGTAGATGATGTCCTTCGATCCGACGTCCACGCCGACCGTCGGCCCATGCAGTATCAGCACATGAGGATCGATCGCAAGCCAGCGGCCGATCAGCACGCGCTGCTGGTTGCCGCCCGAGAGCGACTGCACAGGCTTGTCGATGTCGGGCGTGGCGATCTGGAGTTCCTTCACCGTATCGACGGCCAATGCGCGCGAGCGCTTGCGGTCGATCTGGCCGAAACGGTCGCGTAAGCTCGAAATCATCGCCGTGATGACGTTTTCGCGAATCGACTTGTCGAGAAAGAGCCCTTCGCTCAAGCGGTCTTCCGGTACATAGCCGATCCGGTGGCGCTTGGCATCGGCCGGGGTCGAAAGCGTCACGCGCCGGCCTTCGAGCGTGACGGTGCCCGTATCGGCGGGACTCACGCCCGCGAGCGCGCGCGCAAGCTCGTTGCGCCCCGAGTCGAGCAAACCGGTCACGCCGAGAATCTCGCCGCGATGCAGCGCGAAGGAGACCTGACGAAACTGCTCGCGCCGCCCGAGTTCTTGCACGTCGAGGACCACCTCCGCGTGCGAGTTGGCCGCATCGCGATAGCGCTCTTCCGAAAGCTTGCGCCCCGTCATGAGCTCCGAGAGCTGCGCCTTCGAGTAATCGGCGATCGGGCCTTGCGCGACCTTCTGCCCGTCGCGCATCACGATGACCTCGCCGCCGATCGCAAAACATTCGTCGAGCTTGTGGCTCACGAACAATACCGTGACGCCTTGCGCGCGCAGCGTCTCGAGCACCTCGATCAGATTGGCGACTTCCTTTTGTGTCAGCGACGTCGTCGGCTCGTCCATGATGACGAACTTCGCTTCGCTCGCGATCGCGCGAGCGATCGCAACGAGCTGGCGCGTCGCGAGCGGCAGCTGTTCGATCAGCGTGCGCTGGAATTCGGCGTCGCTGGGCAGACCCACTGCTTCAAGCGCGCGCCGCGCCGTCGAAAACAGCACGCGCCGGTCGAACGTGCGGGCGAGCCGGCCATCGTGCTCGGCGAGCTCGGCCGTGAGGGCCACGTTTTCCGCCACGCTGAGATTCGGCAGCAGCGAGAGATCCTGATAGACGGTTTCGATACCCGCCGCGAGCGCCTGCAACGGCGAAAGCCGCGCATAGCGCGCGCCTTCGATCACGAGCTCGCCTTCGTCGGGCGGCTGCGCCCCCGAGATGATCTTGATGAGCGTGCTTTTGCCGCAACCGTTTTCGCCCAACAGGTGATAGATCTGGCCGCGCGCGAACGAAAGCGTCACCCCGCGCAGCGCATGCACACCGGTGAAGCGCTTGTGTACGCCTACGACTTGCAACAACGGCTCGCTGGCCTGGTGCTCATTCATCGTGATCCCGCTCGCAATCGAAACGACGAAGCGCGCCCGGCTGGTACTGCCGGGCGCGCGCCTCACGCGCCGATCAGAAGTTGTATTGCTTGTAGTTCGTCTTGTCGACGCTCACCCAACCCTGGCCGCGTGCGATGAGGCCCTTGCCCGGCCCCTTGCTGAAGACGACTTTCTCATAGCCGGGCATGCCGAGATTCAGCGTATCGCCGACTTTGAACGTCTTGCCCTCGACGAGCATCTTCGCGATCTTGTTCATCGCCTCGCCGGCCAGCTTCGGATCCCAGAACGCAATGCCGTTGATCGCGCCGCTTTCGAGGTACTTGCCGGCTTCGGCCGGCAACCCCGTGCCGAACACGCAGACCTTGCCCTGCAGGCCCGCTTCCTCCACGGCTCGCCCGATGCCGAGCACATCGAGCGACGACGATCCCTGGAAGCCCTTGATGTCCGGATGCTTGCGCAGCACTTCCTTCGCCACTTCGTAGGCACGCGTGCCGTCGTTGTTGGTTTCGAGGTTGTGCTCGACGAGTTGCATCTTCGGATACTTCGCCTTCGCCTCGGCGATGCCGCCTTCGGCCCACTGCACCTGCGAGCGGCTGCCGAGCGAGCCGACGAGCGTCGCCCACTTGCCCTCGCTCTTCATGCAGCTGGCGAGCCTGTCATTGAGCGCGGCGCCGTACGCGGCGTTATCGAAGGCCTCGAGATCGACCATCGTGTTCTTGGCGTTGTCCGCCTCGTGCGTGACGACCTTGATGCCGCGATCCATCGCTTTTTTCAGCACCGGTTCGAGCGTCGGCGGGTCATAGGGGACGACGGCCAGCGCGCTCACCTTCTTGGCGATCAGGTCTTCGATGATCTTTGCCTGTTGGGCGGCGTCGGCACGGCCAGGACCGGTCTGGTACGCGTTCACGCCCGTCTCCTTGGCGAATTCCTTGACGCCGTCGTCCATGCGGTTGAACCAGCTGATGCCGGTCACTTTCACGACCGTGACGATCGTCTCGTTCGTCGCCGCTTGTGCCGCGAATACGATGCCGGCGCCGAGTGCGCATGCGGTGAGCGCGAGGCTCAATCGAATCGGTTTCATGCCTTGTGTCTCCTGTGTATTGTTCGCTCGATGCCCCTTGCTACCGCGGCGAACGCCCGAGGCCTTGGTGTTCGCCGACTGCTCGATCCGCTTCGTCCCTGCTGTCTTCATCCCCCGGGGCGAGGCGGCGCCTTGCCGCCGCGCGGCAGCGCGATGCCGAAAATCGCGCGTACGCGTTCGCCGCCCGCAAATGCCAGCGAGAGCAGCAGCAGAAATCCCCACGTACAGTCTCCGAAGAACTGCGACACGTTCATGAGGTTGAACAGGCTCGAGAGAAACTGCAACACCGTCGCGGCGAAAAACACGCAGACGACGCGGCCGTACCCGCCCGCGGGATTCACGCCGCCCATCACCGCGATCAGAATCGCGATGAGCAGATACGAGTTGCCGTAGTCCCACTTCGCGCTCATGGTGTGCGTCACGCTCACGAGACCCGCGAGCGAAGCCAGCAGGCCGCATAGCGTATAGGTGGCAATCAGCATTCGCGCGTTCGGCACGCCCGCATAGAACGCGGCGCGCTGGTTGGTACCCATCAGATACAAGCGCAGTCCGAACGGCGTGCGCTTGAGCACCCAGCCCAGCACGAGCGCCGCGGCCAGAAAGATGCAAAAGGAGATGGGCACCTGAAAGAATGTGCCGTTGCCGATGTCCGAAAGCGGCTCGATGTAATCGATGTGCACCGACGCGCCGTTGCTCAGTGCCACGGCGAAACCCGTGAAGACGAGCTGCGTGCCGAGCGTGCAAAGGATCGGCGTGAGCTTCAGGCGAGCGATCACCAATCCGTTCAGAAAGCCCCCCGCCAGCCCCATCGCCACGACGATCGCGCAAAAGAGCGCGGTATAGCGCACCGGGGAATCGTCGCCGTTGACGAACTGCGGCACGACGAGCGCGGCGACCATGCCCGACAGGTTCGCAAGACCCACGCCCGAGAGATCGATGCCGCCGTTGCCCGAGAGCATCGACAGCATGATGCCGAACGCGAGCAGCCCGACCTCGGGCAACTGCGAGCCCATCGACTGCAGGTTGTCGATGCCGACGAACTGCCCGTGCGAAAACCCTACCGCGACAAGCACCACGAGCACGTTGACGCTCAATAGAAAGTTGAGCTGCCGGTCGGCGAACCACTGGGCGGGACGGATTGACGGCTTCATGTTGACGACATGCTCCTCCAAATCTTTGCTCGGACCGTTCGCGTTTGCCGCGCGAAACCTGTTTCACGCGATGTTCGCGTCGCGCTCCGCCTCAGCCCGCGGCCGCACCGAGCAGCGCCTCGATTTCGGCGAGTCGCGGCATCGACGGTGCCGTGCCCGGGCGCGTGACCGAAATACCGGCGAGCGCACAGCCGAAGCGTATCGCCTCGACCGGATCGTCGCCGCGTGCAAGCGCGGCCGCGAAGCCGCCCGTGAAGCCATCGCCGGCACCGGCCGTCTCGATGACCGGCCCGCATTGGAACGCCGGCACGAAGACCGAGCGCGCACGCGAGTGCATGAGCGCGCCGGCCTCGCCGAGCGTCACGATGACGGCACCCGCACCCTTCGCCAGCAGCACATCGGCCGCCCTGCGCGCATCGTCGCGCGAACGCACTTCGATGCCGGTCAGCGTGGCGGCCTCGGTCTCGTTCGGCGTGACATAGTCGCACAGCGCGAAGATATCGTCGGGCAGCGGCAGCGCCGGAGCCGGATTGAGCACCGTGGTCACGCCATGGCGGCGCGCGATCTCGAGGCCGCGACGCGCGGCGTCCACCGGCTGCTCGAGCTGGGTCACGAAGACCTGAGCCGAAGCGATATCGGCTTCGATCGCGTCCGCATCGCCGGCATCCATCGTGCCGGCCGCGCCGGCTGCGACGATGATCGCATTGTGACCCGTTCCCTCTTCGACGAAGATGTGCGCCGCGCCCGTTGCCATGCCCTCGACACTCGTGGCGCGCGCGACGATCCCCTCCGCCTGCCAGGTCGCGCGCGCGATGTCGCCGAACGCGTCGTTGCCCAACCGCGTGCAAAAGACGACCTCGGCACCGGCGCGCGCGGCGGCGACCGCCTGGTTCGAGCCTTTACCGCCCGGACCCATTGCAAACGTCGAGCCGGCAATCGTCTCGCCGATGAGCGGCATGCGTGACGCCCGGAACGCGAGGTCCGTCACGTAGATGCCGAGGATGACGACGCGCCCGCCCATCAAGCTACCTTCGGGGCGTCCCCGGAGGGGATTACCTTCGGGGCATCTGGCGCGAGAATCACGCCCTTGGTGAAAACGAAGCAGCCATAGCCGCGCAGCTCGCCCGTCGCAATGACGCAATAGGCCTTGCGCGCACGGGCATAAAAAGCATGACGTTCGATGGGCGCGAACGGCACGCTGCGCCCCTCGGCGGCGTCGACCTCCGCTTGCGCCTCGCGCTGCACGGCCGGCAGCGCCTGCGGATCGCCGACGACTTCCATGCGCATCGCGGGCGCCTCGACGTACGTGTCGAGCGGCAAGATCGACAGCACCGCGCGCACGGCTTGTGCCGAATCGGCGCCATCCATGCGCAACAGGCGGCCCAGCTTCGTATCGCGAGCCACTGAATCCGCGGGGAAATTGGCGTCGCAGATCACGACCTCGTCGCCGTGCCCCATTGCGCTCAGCGCGTAAAGAACATCGGGGTTCAACAGCGGGCTCAGATTTTTCAGCATCTCGTCTCCTGTCTCCTATCGTCTCTCGATGCGAGGCATTGGCATTGTATTGGGTGCGCGCGTCGAACGCGCCGCCGCGAATCAATCGCCGTAAGGTATCCAAATGTTCTTGACTTGCACAGCCTGGCGCAAGAACGGCAAACCCTCATTCATCGCATCGAACCAATCGATTTGCCGTCCGTAGTCGACAAATGTCCGTTTCAGGTTGCCGACCGATTCGCGCTCGACGAGCGTCGAATCGGCAGCCGACCCGAAGCACCAGAGCGCGTCGACGTCGTCGTGCTTGGCCAGCGCGGGCAACAGTGCCGCGCGCGCGCCCGTCACGATGTTCAGCGCGCCGGCCGGCACGTCCGACGTTTCGACGACCTGATAGAAGTCCGTCGCCATCAGCGGGCAAGCCTCGCTCGGCAGCACGACGACGCGATTGCCGAGCGCAAGCGCCGGTGCCACGAGCGAGACGAACGCCGCCAGCGGCGATTCGTCGGGACACGCTATGCCGATAACCCCCAGCGGCTCATGCATCGCCAAGGCCACGCCGCGCAGCGGCGGGGCATGTACGGCACCGTCGAACTTGTCGGCCCACGCGGCGTAGGTGAAAAGACGCGCGATCGATGTCTCGACTTCGCGCGACGCCTCCTGTCGCCCTGCTCCGGTGCGGCGCACGAGTTGCTGGGCGAACTCCTCGGCACGCACGGCAAGGTTCTCCGCGAGATAGTAGAGCACCTGGGCCCGGCCATGCGCGCTCGTTTGCGACCACTTGTCCGCGCTACGCGCCGCCGCTACCGCATCGCGGATGTCCTTGCGGTTGCCGTCGCCGACTTCGCCGACGAAGGTACCGTCGGGCGCGTGAACCTCGCGCGAGTAGCCGCTGTCGGGCCGAACCTGCTTGCCGCCGATATACAGCTTGGCCGTGCGGTCGATGCGCGCAATGGTGTCGTCGCGCTGGCCGACGACCCCGGCCGGCGATGTCGCGCGCGGTGCGGATTCGGCGCGCAATGGCAATGCGCTCCAGCCGGGCGGCTTCAAATACTCGTAGATGCCCTCTTTGCCGCCCTCGCGCCCATAGCCCGATTCGCGATAACCGCCGAACCCGACGGCCGCATCGAAGAGATTCGTCGCATTGACCCACACCACGCCACAGGCAAGACGCGGCGCGATGTCGAGCGCGCGGCCGATCGTTTCGCTCCAGACGCTCGCGGCCAGCCCATAGCGTGAGTTGTTCGCGAGCTCGACCGCTTCGTCCGGCGTACGAAAGCTCATGACCGTCAAGACGGGGCCGAAGATTTCCTCCTGCGCGAGCGTCGACGCGGGTGAGACGCCGGTCACCAGCGTCGGCGCATAAAAGACGCCGCGCGCCGGCAACTCGACTTCTCGCGGCTGCCAGATTGTGCAGCCTTCACGCCGGCCAGTTTCGACGAGCGCCTCGATGCGCGCGAGCTGCACGCTGTCGACGATCGCGCCCATATCGATGCCCTTGTCGAGCGACGGGCCGACCCGCAGCGTCGCCATGCGGCGCTTGAGCTTGTCGATGAAACGCCGCTCGATGCCTTCTTGAACGAGCAGCCGCGAACCCGCGCAGCAGACTTGCCCCTGATTGAACCAGATGGCGTCGACAACGCCCTCGACGGCACCGTCGAGGTCCGCATCGTCGAAAACGATGAACGGCGATTTGCCGCCGAGTTCGAGCGTCAGCGACTTGCCGGAGCCCGCCGTGGCGGCGCGAATGAGTCGGCCGACTTCGGTCGAGCCGGTGAAGGCGATCTTGTCGACGTCGCCATGCTCGACGAGGGCGGCACCCGTGCGCCCGTCGCCCGTGACCACATTGAGCACGCCATCGGGCAGACCGGCGCGCCGGGCCAGCTCCGCGAACAGCAGCGCCGTGAGCGGCGTGTATTCGGCCGGTTTCAGCACGACACAGTTACCGAGCGCGATGGCCGGTGCGATCTTCCACGCGAGCATCAAAAGCGGGAAGTTCCACGGCACGATCTGGCCGATCACGCCAAGCGGCGTGAAGCCCGCGAATTCGGTGTCTTGCAACTGAGCCCAGCCCGCGTGATGCAGGAAGTGGCGTGCGACGAGCGGCACGTCGATATCGCGCGTCTCGCGAATCGGCTTGCCGTTGTCGAGCGCTTCGAGCACGGCAAAGAGACGGCTCTCGCGCTGCACCATCCGTGCAAGTGCGTAGAGGTGGCGCGCGCGGCCCGCGCCGCCCAGCGCTTGCCAGCCCGGCTGTGCAGCGCGAGCGGCCGCGACGGCCGCATCGACATCGGCCGCATCGCCTTGGGCCACGCGCGCAAGCGTTTCGCCGCTCGCCGGCGCCAGCACATCGAATGTCTCGCCGGCCGACGGCGCGCGCCACGCGCCCCCGATGAAATGTCCGAACCGGCCCTCGTGTGCGGCAAGCCACGCACGCGCCGGCTGATCGTCCTCGGGTGCGGGACCGTAATCCATCGAAGCAAAGTACTCGGCTACGCTCATCGCAGTGCGCTCGGTCAGGCTAGAGGGTGTCGGTTGAAAGCGGAATAGCGGCCGCTGACGTGGTGTTCGAGCTGCCGCTCGATATCGGCCAGCAGGCTCGACGCGCCGATGCGAAAGAGCGCAGGTTCGAGCCAGGGGCGGCCGAGTTCTTCCTTCATCAGAATTTGATACGCAAGTGCCGATTTGGCCGTGGAGACCCCACCTGCCGGCTTGAAGCCGATGGCGAAGCCCGTTCGCTCCCCGTACTCGCGGATCATGCGCGTCATCACGAGCGACACGTCGAGCGTGGCGTTCACGCCTTCCTTGCCCGTCGACGTCTTGATGAAGTCCGCGCCGGCCATCATGCAGACCATCGAAGCCTTCGCCACGTTCGACAGCGTGCGGATGTCGCCCGTCGCCAAAATCGCTTTCAAGTGGGCCGCCCCGCATGCGGCGCGAAACTCGCGCACTTCGTCGTAAAGCGCGCGCCAGTTGCCGGTCAGCACGTGTTCGCGCGTCACGACGATGTCGATCTCCGCCGCGCCGTCGGCCACCGACGCTTCGATTTCCTTGAGCTTGAGCGGATGCGGGATCAGGCCGGCCGGAAAGCCCGTCGATACGGCCGCAACGGGAATGCCGCTGCCCGCCAGCGCGTCGACCGCGGCCGCGACGAAGCGGTGATAGACGCACACGGCGCCGGTGCTAAACCGTGCGTCGCTCATGCCGAGCGCCTCGAGGAGGTCGTCGCGAATCGGCCGACGCGCCTTGGCGGCCAGACGCCGCACGCGCGCCTCCGTATCGTCGCCGGCGAGCGTCGTCAGATCGATGCAGGTCACGGCCTTCAGCAGCCATGCTGCCTGAGCGTCCTTCTTGACCGAGCGGCGAGTTCCGAGCGTCGCCGTGCGGCGCGCGACGGCCGATTGATTGACGCGCAGCGTATCGAACCATGCGGCATCGAACGACACGCCCGCATTACGCGACGGATGAGGCGGCGCAGCGCCACGCAGCGCGACCACCGCCTGGGATGTAGCTTCTGACATGGAAAGATGCCTGAATGGTGCGCCACACAACGCGGCGTGAGCGCAGATTGGCAACCATCCTATATCAGGCGATACGATCGTGACAAGTGCTTGTGATGATTATCTCTACAAGCCTGTCTGATCGGTCCGCAACGCGTGCATCGATTCGCGCAGCGCGGGGTAGAGCGCCTTATAGACGTCGAACCGTTGCGCGTAGATCGCGCGTCTGCCGGCGTCGGGCCGTGCGTGCTCCCGCAGCGTCACCCAGCCGCGCGCGGCGGCCTCTTCGGTCACGATTCCGGTACCGAGCGCCGCAAGCAGCGCCGCCCCTATGGCGGCCTCGACTTCCTGTTCGATCGTGTAGACCGGGTAGCCCGTCACGTCGGCGATGATCTGCATCCACAGATTCGAATGCGCGGCCCCGCCCACGACGATGAGCCGCTCGTCGAGCGATTGCGCGCCCCGCCGTCCCGCGTCGATGTTGTGCTGCAGCGCGAACGCCACGCCCTCCAGCACGGCACGGTAGAGGTGCGCGCGCGTATGGACGAGGTTGAGGCCGACGAATGCACCGCTCGCCTGCGGGTCCCAGATCGGACTGCGCTCGCCCATCAGATAAGGCAGAAACATCACGCCCTCGCAGCCGGCCGGCACTTCAGCGGCGGCGGTTTCGAGCAGTTGGTGGGGGTCGCCGTGCGGGAGCGCGCGCGCCGCCGCGACCTCGGCCTGGCAGAACTGATCGCGATACCAGCTCACGCAAGCCCCCGCGCAGCTCGCCCCGCCGAAGATGTAGAGATCGCGCCGGCCATTGAGCACGTACGGCATGCTGACCAGGCCATGTCGCGCATCGACGGTCTGGTTGATATAGCCCCAACACATGCTTGTGCCGATCATCGCAACATGCTGGCCGGCCCGCGTGACACCGGCCGCCAGCGTGGCGATGGCCGCATCGACGCCGCCGGCAACGATCGGCATGCCCGGTGCGAGCCCGAGCTCGGCGGCCCATGACGCCAACAAGCCGCCCACCGCTTCCGACGATTCGACGAGCCGCTGGGGCATCAGCGCAGCGGGAATGCCCAGCATGGCGAGCGCTTCGTCCGACCAGCTACGGCGCGCGACATCGTAGACGCCGCCGATGTTGCCGGCCGAGCTGTGATCGACGGCGAGCTCGCCGGTGAGCCGGTAGGCGATATAAGCATTGGGGGGAAGAAAGTAGCGGGTCTGGTTCCAGACATCGGGCTTGTGCTCTCGCAGCCACAGCATTTTGGTAAAGCCGTAATAGCTGTCGACACCGTTACCGGTGATGGCCCGCAAACGCTCGACATCGATATGGCGGCGTACCCATTCCACTTGATCGGTCGCGCGCCGGTCCATCCAGATCAGGCAAGGATGAAGCGGGCGAAATTCATCATCGACGGGGATGCCCGACCCGCCGTACAGGCTGCTGATCGCCAGCGCTTTGATGTCGCTTGCCGCGATGCCCTTCGTGCGCGCATCGCGCGTGCAGGCCGCGATGCAAAGCACCGCCGCGTCGAACCAGACGTCGGGCCATTGTTCGGCCCACAGCGGTCGCGGCGTGTCGGGCCGGTAGCCGTGCGCATGCTGCGCGACGATGGCGCCGCTCGCGTCGACGAGGACAGCTTTCGTACTTTGCGTGCCGATATCGATGCCGATGACGTAATCCATGGCGGGACGTGTCTCCTTCGTTGTTTTTGCGCGCGACGAGCGCGCACGGTCCGCCCACATGCGAACAGTGCGTTTATAGGCCGATCGTCGGGGCGGTGCAACGTCTGGAGCGGGGCAACCGTCCAGGGCGCACTCGATAATGCCGTTCGCGCCCTGGCGCCCATGGCGACATGGACTGTCGGCGCCTTACTTCTCGCTCTTCTTCGGAATCTTGGCGCCGTGCTTGCGCGCCTGATTCAGTGCGATGGCAACGGCTTGCTTCTGCGATTTGCCGTGCTTCATTTCGGTCTTGACGTTCTTCGAAACGTCTTCGCGGGACGTGCCTTTGCGTAGTGGCATGATGTCCTCCTGGATGGGTTGTCCATACTCGCTCGTCTTCGCGACGGCTTGCTCGTATACAAGCAACGCCCATTCCACACACAACCGGCACGCGCACCGGCGAAGTGCCGAGGGAGGCTTCAGCCCTCGATGCGCCGACGCGTCGTGCCCAGCAACTCGGCCATGGCCCGCCGCGCCCCATCGGCGTCGCGCTGCCGGATCGCATCGAACACCGCCGAATGCTCGTCGAGCGACGCGTTGAACACCTCCGCGCGTTTCGCATTGAGCAGCAGTTGCGCTTCGAGCGTGCGACCGATCAGCGGTCCGAGCGGCATCAGCAGCTCGTTGCTGCAGGCGGCCAGAATGCCGAGATGAAAGCCGAGGTCGGCGCGTACCCATTCGTCGACGGTCCGCGCCGACACCATCGCGGCATGGGCGCGCTCGAGCGGGACGAGCGTCTCGCTCGTATGGGCGCGCGCCGCGAGTTCGGCCGCATAAGGCTCGACCATCTCGCGCATTTCCTGCAGCTTCAACGCGAAACTGAGCGGCGGCGCCACCTGCGAGTACCAATCGAGCAAATCCGCATCGAGCAGGTTCCAGGCATGACGCGGCCGCACACGCGTACCGACTTTCGGCCGCGATTCCACGAGCCCTTTCGATGTCAGCGTGCGCAGCGCTTCGCGCAACACCGTCCGGCTCACGCCGAACGAGCTCATCAATTCCGCCTCGCGCGGCAGGATCGATTCGGGCGCATAGTCGCCCCGCAAAATGCCTGTCGCCAGCAAGTAGGCGACGCGTCCGTGCAGATCGCGCTGGATGATGATTCTCCTTTCGAATGACTTTCGTCGGCCATTGCGATTCGCGGCCGTCGACCGCGATTATCGCGAGGCCTGCGCAAAGCGCCAAGCCGTCGGTCTGGCCAAGAGGTCGCCGCGCTAAAAGTACTATTAATAGTACTCTAAAGAAAATTGATGTACGATACGGTTTTCGGCGCGATCGAACGGCGCCCGGCTGTCCGCCATTCAGGCTGCCACCGCCCTGCACAGTCAAAGGAGGAGAGGGATCCATGAAAATCACCAAGCTCGAAACGTTCGTCGTGCCGCCGCGCTGGCTGTTTCTGAAGATCGAAACCGACGCTGGTATCGTCGGCTGGGGCGAGCCGGTCGTCGAAGGTCGGGCGCATACGGTTCAGACGGCGGTCGAGGAACTGGCCGATTACCTGATCGGCAAGGACCCGCTCGCCATCGAAGATCATTGGCAGGTGATGTATCGCGCCGGCTTTTACCGCGGCGGCCCCATCTCGATGAGCGCGATCGCAGGCATCGACCAGGCGCTCTGGGACATCAAGGGCAAGCACCATGGCGTGCCTGTCCACGCCCTGCTGGGCGGCCAGGTGCGAGACCGTATCAAGGTGTATTCGTGGATCGGCGGCGACCGCCCGAGCGATGTGGCGAACAACGCGCGCGCGGTCGTCGAGCGCGGCTTCAAAGCGCTCAAGATGAACGGCTCGGAGGAAGTGCAGATCGTCGATACCTTCGACAAAGTCGAACGCGTCATCGCGAATGTGGCGGCCGTGCGCGAGGCGGTCGGCCCGCACGTGGGCATCGGCGTGGACTTCCACGGTCGTATTCACAAGCCGATGGCGAAGGTGCTCGCGAAAGAGCTCGATCCGTACAAGCTCCTGTTCATCGAAGAGCCGGTGCTCTCGGAAAACGCCGAAGCGCTGCGCGACATCGTGAACCAGACGAACACCCCGATCGCGCTCGGCGAGCGGCTCTATTCGCGCTGGGACTTCAAGCAGATTCTGCAAGGCGGCTACGTCGACATTCTCCAGCCGGACGCCTCGCACGCGGGCGGCATCAGCGAGTGCCGCAAGATCGCGACGATGGCCGAGGCCTATGACGTCGCGATCGCGCTGCACTGCCCGCTCGGCCCGATCGCGCTGGCGGCCTGCCTGCAACTCGACGCCGTCAGCTACAACGCATTCATTCAGGAGCAAAGCCTCGGCATCCACTACAACCAGGGCAACGACTTGCTCGATTACATCCGCAACCCCGAAGTCTTCAAGTACGAGGACGGTTTCGTCTCCATCCCGCAAGGGCCTGGACTCGGTGTCGAAGTCGACGAGGCGAAGGTGCGTGAGATGGCGAAAGTAGGACATCGCTGGCGCAACCCGGTTTGGCGCCACGAGGATGGCAGCGTCGCCGAGTGGTAACCGCGAAGCGCCGCGCCGCACGGCGCCGCGCGATGCCGCGCGATGCCGCGTAACGTTCGCCCAACGTTACGTTCGTTCAACGTTACGCCCGTAACGGCACGCGCGTAACGCCCGCCGTTTCGCGCGCTCTCGGCCGATCGGGCAACCGCCCGGTCGCTGCCCGATTCATTGCTGTATAGGGCTTCGCGGTGGGCCGCCCCATCGATGCGAACGACTGGCCCGGCTCTTGCGTATCTCCCCGCAAAACGACACATCAGGGAGAAACCGCCATGCATGACTATCTACCCGACTATTTGATCCGGGAACAGATGGCGGTCAGCGCGCTCGTGACGTTCGGCGTGCTGCGCGTTCTGGCCGCGGCGCTGCTCTGGCGCCGCGGCTGGGAAGCTGCATGGGCCGACAAAGCCGGTATCGCCGCGGCGCTGCTTTACTGCGCGCCGCAGCTCTTCGGGCTGTTGTCGCACTCCTACTTCCTGCCGGGCGCAATGGCCGAACTCGAAGGCAAGATGGCTGGCTGCGCGATCGCACTGTTTGGCGCACCTATCCTCAGCCATCGCCTCGGCTACGAATGACGGCCTCGCGCCTATCGTCATCGCCGGCCCAGGCCGCGACGCCGCTATCAGGTATGGCCAGGCGGTGTCAGCCCAAGCACCGCCGCAGTCACGAAGATCGCGACCATCACCAGTGCTTCGAGGTGTAGAACGTTGCGAAACGTATGCGCGTCGAGCGTCGAAGCGCTGCGGCGCAGCCGCGGCAACGCCGACGTACGATTGAGCGCCCCCAGCACGACAGCCAGCAGCACGAGCGCGAGCTTGAGCGTCAGCACGTGTCCCCATGCAGTCCCGCGCAAGGCCGCAAACGAGCCTCCCAGCCCACGTTGCGCGCCGACCAGACCGGAAATCAGCACGACGCAAAAAGCCGCGAGCGATACGTTCGAGACCCGGTCCGCAAGGCGGATCAGCGCGATACGCGTGATCGACGTGTCGAGCGCGGGCAGCACCACGAGCCCGCCGGCCAGCACCACGCCGCCCCAGACGGCCGTCGCCAGCACGTGAACCGCCTGCATCGCCCAGCCGAGCGAGGGCATGCCCGCATCGGCGGCATGCCCGATCGCAGCCGTGCCGGCCGCGCTGGCGAGCGCGCCGAGCCAGAACATCCCCGCCCCGAAGCGCCC
>Ga0207647_10000404_pt1 | contig 35356 bp, 23 predicted proteins | sample KBSCornC2_FD_184295 | JGI IMG/M metagenome (GOLD analysis project Ga0207647, IMG submission 184295) | Corn rhizosphere microbial communities from Kellogg Biological Station, Michigan, USA - C2 (SPAdes) (version 2) | ecosystem: Host-associated > Plants > Roots > Rhizosphere ... | reverse complement strand
CGCTGCTCGGCGACGCGATCTACACGAACCCGTTCGTGCTCGGCTATGCGTGGCAGCGTGGCTGGCTGCCACTCTCGCACCGCTCGCTCGTGCGCGCGATCGAGCTCAACGGCGTGCAGGTGGAGAAAAATATCGCGGCGTTCGAGTGGGGCCGTCGTGCGGCCCACGACCCGGCCAGCGTGCAGCAAGGCGCCAACCCGACAGCCGCGCGCGAGACGGCGGGCGCCACCGTGATCTCGCTGCATACGAAAAAGGCCCTCGATGCCCTCATCGCCAAACGCATCGAGCACCTCACCGCTTATCAAAACGCTGCGTATGCCGAACGTTACCGCTCGCTCGTCGATGTGGTGCGCGCGGCGGAGCGCAACATCGAAGGCGATACCGCCAACGAGCCGCTGACCGAAGCGGTAGCGCGCAACCTTCACAAGCTGATGGCGTACAAGGACGAGTACGAGGTCGCGCGGCTGCAGACGGACCCGGCGTTTATCGCCAAATTGCAGGCTCAGTTCGAAGGCGATTGGAAGCTGAACTTCCACTTGGCCCCGCCGCTTCTCGCGAAGAAGGATGCGAACGGCCGTCTGATCAAGAAGCAATACGGCCCGTGGATGTTGTCTGCGTTCAAGGTGGTGGCCAAGCTGAAGTTCCTGCGCGGCTCGGCGCTCGATCCGTTCGGCAAGACCGAAGAGCGCCGCACGGAGCGTGCGCTGGTCGGCGAGTACGAGGCGCTCGTACGCGAGCTGATCGGCGGACTCAACGCCGATAACCGCGCACTGGCCATCGAGCTTGCGAATCTGCCTGACGGGATTCGCGGCTACGGTCACGTGAAGGAGAACAATCTGCGGGCGGTACGCGTGAAGTGGGCCGACCTCGTCACGCGCTGGCATAAGGCGGATGTGGCGCGTCACGCTGCCTAGCCTGCACCGCAGCGATTAAAAAAAGGCGGCTTCCCTTACGGGTAGCCGCCTTTTTCATGCGCGCCCTCTCGAGCGCCGGCGTTACTTCACGCGCGCGTTGGCTGCCGCGACTGCCGTCATGTTGATGATCCGGCGCACCGTCGCCGCGGGCGTCAGGATATGGACGGGCTTGGCCGCACCGAGGAGGAGCGGGCCGACCGTCACGCCTTCTCCGCCCACCATCTTCAGCAGGTTATAGGTGATGTTGGCCGCCTCGACGTTCGGCATGATGAGCAGGTTCGCCTCGCCGGTCAGCGTCGTGCCCGGGAACGATTGCTTGCGGATTGCCTCGGACAGTGCTGCGTCGCCGTGCATTTCCCCGTCCACTTCGAGCTCCGGCGCGCGCGCGGCAATCAGCTTGCGCGCCGCTGCCATACGCTGCGACGATGCCGAGGGCGTGCTGCCGAAGTTCGAGTTCGACAGCAATGCGATCTTCGGCGCAATGCCGAAACGCTCGATTTCGCGCGCGGCGAGGACGGCCATGTCGGCCAGTTGCTCGGCGCTCGGTACCTCGTTGACGTAGGTGTCGCAGATGAAAAGATTGCGGCCCGGCAGCATCAGCAGGTTCATCGCGGCATAGTGCTCGGCTTGCGCCGCACGGCCCAACACCTGATCGATGAACTTCAGATGGCTGTGATAGGTGTCGATGAGGCCGCAGATCATGCCGTCGGCGTAACCGAGGTGCACGAGAATCGCACCGATCAGCGTGTTGAACTTGCGCATCGCGGCCTTCGCGACGTCCGGCGTCACGCCTTCGCGCGCGCCGATCTCGTGGTAGGCCTGCCAGCACTGCTGATAGCGCGGATCGTCTTCCGGATTGACGATGTCGAAATCGACTCCGCCCTTGAGCTTCGAGCCCATCTTCTTCAGGCGCATTTCAATGACTGCGGGGCGCCCGATGATGATCGGCTTTGCAATGCCTTCCGTCAGCACGAACTGCGCGGCACGCAGCACGCGCTCGTCTTCGCCTTCCGCGAATACGATGCGCGCCGCCTTTTGTTTGGCCGCCGCAAACACGGGACGCATGACCATCCCGGTTCGATAGACGGTGGCACCGAGCTGCTCCCGGTACGCATCCATGTCCTGGATCGGGCGCGTGGCGACTCCCGAATCCATCGCAGCCTGCGCAACCGCCGGCGCGATCTTGATGATCAGGCGCGGATCGAACGGCTTCGGGATCAAATACTCAGGCCCGAATTCGAGCGAATGACCCTCATAGGCCTTCGCGACTTCATCGCCCTGGTCCGTCTCCTCGGCCAGCTCCGCGATGGCGCGTACACAGGCGAGCTTCATCTCCTCGGTGATCGTCGTCGCGCCGACATCGAGCGCGCCGCGGAAGATGAACGGAAAGCAGAGAACGTTGTTGACCTGGTTCGGATAGTCCGAGCGGCCCGTGGCGATGATGACGTCGGGGCGCGCGGCCTTCGCGTCTTCGGGACGAATTTCGGGCTCCGGGTTCGCCAGCGCGAGGATCAGCGGCTTCGCGCCCATCTTCTTGACCATGTCGGGCTTGAGCACGCCGGCGCTCGAGCAGCCGAGGAAGACGTCGGCCGATTCGATCGCGTCGTCGAGCGTGCGCGCCTCGGTCTTGGCCGCGTAGCGCTCCTTCGACGGATCGAGGTTGCCGCGGCCCTGATAGATGACACCCTTCGAATCGACGACGAGGATGTTTTCCCGCGTGAGCCCCAGGTTGACGAGCAGGTCGAGACAGGCAATGGCCGCGGCACCCGCGCCCGAGCAGACGAGCTTCACGCGCGAAAGCTCTTTGCCGACGACCTTCAGACCGTTCAGGATGGCCGCGGACGCAATGATGGCGGTGCCGTGCTGGTCATCGTGAAAGACCGGAATCTTCATGCGCTCGCGCAGCTTCTTCTCGATATAGAAGCATTCGGGCGCCTTGATGTCTTCGAGGTTGATGCCGCCGAGCGTCGGCTCGAGCATCGCGATGGCTTCGACGAGCTTGTCCGGGTCCGACTCGGCGAGTTCGATGTCGAAGACATCGATGCCCGCGAATTTCTTGAAGAGACACCCCTTGCCTTCCATCACCGGCTTCGCCGCGAGCGGGCCGATATTGCCGAGTCCGAGCACGGCCGTGCCGTTGGTCACGACACCGACGAGATTGCCGCGCGAGGTGTACTTTTGCGCGTCGAGCGGATCCGCGTGAATCGCTTCGCACGCGGCAGCGACACCGGGCGAGTAGGCGAGCGAGAGATCGAGCTGGTTCGACAGCGGCTTGGTCGGCGTCACCGAAATCTTGCCGGGCCGGGGATTCTGATGATACGAGAGGGCGCTTTGCTTCAGTTGTTCGTCCATGATTGACCTGCAAGACGTAATGAATATGGCCCGCGCGCGCCGAAGGGCTCCCGCCGGAAGACGAGGGCCCGCACGCCGTCGGCCGGCACGGTGAAGGCCCGCGGCGTCATGGTTGCACGCCGCCCGCGCGCCGGCAGCGTTTGCGGGGGTGCTAGTGTACACCTCCCCGGCGGGCCGGCCGGCACCCGCCCCAACTCGGGTAAAATACGCCCCCTGTGCGCGCACGAGCGCGCCGCCGGCTCTTTCGGGCTGCTTCCCGGGCCATTGCGCCCGCCGCGGCCCCTCTCCCCAAGGACTCGCCCATGACAGGCTTCGATCGCCAAACGATCTCCGATACGACCGCCAAGATGCTGCTCGAAGTGCAGGCGGTGCACTTCAATGCCGAAAAACCGTTCATTTTCACGTCCGGCTGGGCCAGCCCGGTGTATATCGACTGCCGCAAGCTGATCTCGTATCCGCGCGTGCGCCGCGGCTTGATGGAGATGGCGGAAGCGACGATTTTGCGCGACGTCGGCTACGAGCAGATCGACGCTGTCGCGGGCGGCGAAACCGCCGGCATCCCGTTCGCGGCGTGGATCGCCGACCGCATGATGCTGCCGATGCAGTACGTGCGCAAAAAGCCCAAGGGGTTCGGGCGCAATGCGCAGATCGAAGGGCTGCTCGAGGAAGGGTCGCGCGTGCTGCTCGTCGAAGATCTCACGACGGACAGCCGCAGCAAGATCAACTTCATCAACGCGCTGCGCACGGCCGGCGCACGCGTGAACCACTGCTTCGTCCTCTTTCACTACAACATCTTCAAGGAAAGCGTGTCGGTGCTCAAAGACATCGACGTGGACCTGCACGCGCTCGCCACGTGGTGGGATGTGTTGCGTGTGGCGAAGGCGTCGGGCTACTTCGAAGCGAAAACGCTCGATGAAGTCGAGAAGTTCCTGCACGCGCCGGCCGAATGGTCCGCCGCGCACGGTGGCGCAACGGCCGCACCGCAGTAAGCCGAAGCAAACCGCCGTTCGGTGCACTGAACGCGGCGAACCCGGTTGACAAACGCCCGTCTTCGCGACGGGCGTTTGTCATTGCGCCGACGATAGATGGCTCAGCCCGGCCGACTGCGCGTACTGGAAGAGCTCCGAATCCCGCGCGAGGCCGAGCTTGCGCAGTGCCGCTGTCTTCTGTGTGCTGACTGTCTTGATGCTGCGGTTGAGCCGCGCGGCGATCTCTTTCATCGTCATACCGGCCGCGAACAGGCGCACCACCTCGAGCTCGCGCGGCGAGAGCGGAACCTGCGCGCCGCGACCGCCCCCGGCGCTCAGCGCATCGAGCGCCGCGCGAACGGTCGGTCCCGCGTAGCCGCGGCCGCGCGCGACGTGGCGAACGGCCAAGCCGATGTGAGACAGATCGTCGGCCTTGCTCACGATGGCGACGACACCGAGTTCGCCGAGCCGCCGAATCAGCGCGGCGTTCTCGAGCATCGTCAGGACGACGACCGGCAGCGCAGGAAAATGCCGCCGTAAATAGCCGATGAGGGGCAGCCCGTCGCCATGGCGGCCGCCCGGCATCGCCAGATCGGTGACGAGGGCGTCGCACGGGACTTGCGCCAACGTCTTGACGAGATCTGTGGACTGGCGCACCTCGGCCACGACATCGATATCGGGGAAGCGCGCGAGCGCATGCCGCGCACCGAGCAAAATGACCGGATGATCGTCGGCCATGACGACGCGGATGCGCGCCCCGGGTGCGGGCGCGCTCGTATGCGCCGACGGGGCCGGTTCGATAAGCTCGTTCTCGTTCATGAATCCGGATGTCGTGGAGGGGATCGCCGGTGCCGGGCAGACTCCGCGCGAAAGCGGCCGCGCGGCGTGTTGCCCGCGCGACAGCCCGCTCCGGCAGGGAGCCCAAATGTTAGACTCGATTCCGGCCCGGAAGACCGGTTCGGGCCATTAATCACCGCTACGGACGCGCGGTCTTGCGACTCCCGGGGGAGAAACGGCTCATGCTCAAGCCATGCTCGGTCATTGCATCGGTGTGGTTTCGGTTTCGGTTTCGATTTCGGTTTCTGCTCCGCGCGCGGGGACGGGCCGCGGCGCTCGCCTGGGCGGCGCTCGGTCTCGCAGGGTGCGGCATCCCCGCCGCATGGGCCGAGAGCACTTTCACGGTGACGAGCAAGGATCTGCCGCCCGGCGAGCCGCTCGGCAACGCGTTCGTCTACGACAAGAACGGCTGCCACGGGTTGAACCGCTCGCCGCAGTTGCAGTGGAGCGGCGAGCCGCCGGGCACGCGGAGCTTCGCGGTCACGATGGTCGACATCGACGCACCGGGGCCGGGCTGGTGGCACTGGGCCGTCGCCGGTATTCCCGCTAGCGTTCACGCGCTGCCCACGCAGGCGAGCGGCTCGGACCGGCTCAAGCAAATGGGTGCGATCGAGGCGCGCAACGACTATGACGATGCTTCCGGCTACGGCGGCCCCTGCCCGCCTCCGGGCAAACCGCACCGCTATGTCGTCACCGTCTATGCGCTGAATACGGTCGATTTGCGGCTCGCCGCCGGCCGGCCCGCGCTGATGTTCGAGCATGAGATCGGTACTGCGACGCTCGCAAAGGCCCGCATCACGGTAACGTACGGCCGCTGAGCCCAGCATTCGCTGCCGACCGCCTCGAAATTGCCCGGCTTTCGCGCCAAGGCCGTAAAATCACGGTTTGGGCGCGCGGCAGCGCCGTCTATGTCAATCCGGTGAAACCAGCGAGATCGAAATGAGCACCAAAGTTTTTGTCGATGGGCAGGAAGGCACGACTGGCCTGAAGATTTACGAGTACCTGTCGCGACGTGCCGATATCGAAATCCTGCGGATCGACGAGGCCAAGCGCAAGGACATCGACGAACGTCGCCGGCTCATCAACGCATCCGATGTCACGTTCCTCTGCTTGCCCGATGTCGCCTCGCGCGAATCGGTCGGCCTCGTCGATAACGACAAGACGGTGGTCATCGATGCCAGTACGGCGTTTCGCACGCATGCCGATTGGGCGTACGGCCTGCCCGAACTCACGCGTACGCAGCGCGAGCGGATTCGTCGCGCCAAGCGCGTTGCCGTGCCGGGTTGCCATGCTTCGGCGTTCGTGCTCGCCATGCGGCCGCTCGTCGAGGCAGGCGTCGTCACACCCGCGTTCACGGCGCATGCATATTCGATCACGGGGTACAGCGGCGGCGGCAAGAAGATGATCGCCGAGTACGAGGCCAGCCCGCCCGCTGCGAAGCTCGCGAGCCCGCGTCCGTATGCCCTCGCGCTCGGTCACAAGCACCTGCCCGAAATGACCGTACACGGCGGGCTGCAGGCGACGCCTGTTTTCACGCCGATCGTCGGCAATTTCTATAAGGGCCTCGCCGTCACGACGTCGTTCTCGGCGGCCGAACTCGGCAAACGCGTCACGCCGCGCGACGTGCAAGCGCTCTATGCCGAGTACTACGCCGGCGAAGCGTTCGTGCGCGTCGCGCCGTTCGACGCCGAGGACAACCTCGATGCCGGCTTTTTCGACGTACAAGCCTCCAACGAGACGAACCGCGTCGACCTCTTCGTGTTCGGCAACGAGGAACGCTTCGTGACCGTGGCGCGGCTCGACAATCTCGGCAAAGGCGCTTCAGGTGCGGCGATCCAGTGTATGAATCTCTGTATCGGTGCAGCCGAAGATTCGGGTCTCGCCAGCTGATTGGCTAGTGCAATTGCATTTCAGATTGCTTCCGGTAAAGCCGGCCTCCGATGGCCGGCTTTATTTTTTGCGCGCCACCGCAATTGGAAAGGTCAACGTCAGACTAGCCGGCAAGGCGTAACTTTCGTAACCAAAGTTTGCAAATCTCCACGAAGCCGAATTAAACCGAAGCCGGCGCGCCTCGGGAATCTCCGTATTTTCATCGTCATTGTTCCGAGCCTTGCGGCATCCGCGCGCCGCCTCGCTCCGGCCTGCGTCACTTCACGCGCCACTTCATGTGCCGTGCCAATGTTGCGCGATCGATCCAGCGCTTGAAACGCTTTTTCGTTTCAATTCGTCCGAACGAGGCCGCCTCGTATTAGTTGACGGCCGGCGCGGCCGTTTGAATTAGCTTTTTTAGACGCCTTTATCAATTGACAGAAAAAAAATGCACGGCGACATTACGCCGCATAACGAGATCAGGGAGACAAAGGCATGCAAACTGCCATTTCAAGGGGCTTGCTGTCGGTACTCGTCAGCATTCCCCTCGTTTCAGCTTGCTCGGGCGGCTCGAGCAGCTCCGCATCCGCCTCGGGCGCGTCCCAGTGCTCCGGTGCCAGTTGCGGCATTCAGGGCGCACCGACGTCGGCCGCGATCCAGCCGCTTTGCCCAACCGAAGCGAGCATCGCTCAGAACACCTATCTTGGCGGCGCCGGCAGCGGTGAGATCGTCAGCCTGAAGATCGATCCGACTTCGATGAGCTATACGCTCAAGTGGCTCGAATCCCCGATTCCGCTGACGGCAGGGCAAGTCACGCCGACACGCGCCGGCGCGACGATCACGGGTGCCGTCACCCATCGCACGGATTTGCCGAGCGCGGAGCAAAACCGCTGCGCGTTCGTCCTGCAACCGGGCAACGGGACCGCGAGCGACGGTTCCGCTTATGCGACGACCGGCACGTTCAACGCGAGCAACCCACCGACGATCTTCGTGGGCTACGGCGTGGCAGGCGGCGGCATCCCGGGCGCGGAGGTGCAGTACCCCGGCATATTGGGCCTCTTCTCGGTGCCCGACCGCAAGTTCGACTTCTATCCGTTCATCGGTTTTGCCGATGTCGATACGAACCTGGCCGACCTCAAAGGCACCTACAACGGGCTCGTCTATCACCTGCAGCCTTCGGACAACTACCGCGCCGTGGGCACGAATACCACGGAGACGTTCGACGCAAGCGGCAATTGCACGTCGAGCGCGGGCAGTTGCACGACGACGGGCGGCACCTGGGCGGCCGCCAGCGCGGGCAGCTACTTCACGAGCAGCAATCCCCCGCGCATCGTCGGCGGCGCGACGCTCGGCAGCGGCGCGCACGCCAACATGGTGCTCGCCAGGTTCAACGGCGCGCTCGTGCCCATCGTCGTGCGAACGGGTTACGCGAACCCCGGCACGTTGACCGTCGACGACGAGTCCGGCATCGCGATGCTGGCTGCGGCCGGCAACATCGCATCGGGCACGCTCGACGGCGGCTTCGTCGGCGCCGATTCGAACTTCAAATACACGGCCACGTTGATCCAGGGCACGTCGGGCAAGTTCGTCGATCCCCCCACGAGCACGGCCGAAAGCACGTTCACGCTCGCCTATCCGTCCTCGAATCAGGGGCTCCTCAGTGTGCAGGACAGCGCCGGCAACGCGGGCTTCGCGATCGCCACGGGCTTCTCGCCGAGCTCCACGGTGGGCGGCCTGTTCGCGATTCTGCTGCAGGGCACGGAAAACGGCGGCATCGCGGCGTCGTCGTCGATCGTAGGGCAGACGACGAGCTCGACGCCTTATTTCGGCATCGGCGCGTTCGCGGGCGCGCACTGAGCGCAACGCGCGGCGCTTCGAGCCGTCATTCGAATCGGCCAACGTCTACGAGGAGGCAAGCAACCCGTATCAGTCAGCACGACGAACGAAGAGGCGCGCCGACAGGGAGCCGGCCGCCCGATAACGATAAACGGAGTACAAGGAGGAACGGTTATGAGCTGGAAAGCCCTTTTGGCGCTGGCGGCAGCGCTCGTCCTGGCCGGATGCGGTGGCGGCGGAGGCGGCGGTTCGCCCGCCCCGGTCGTCGACCGGCTTTGCCCCGCATCGCTCGACTACAACACCGTCTTCACGGGCGGCGGCGGCGATGGCGAACTCGTGCAAATGCGCATCGATACGACCAAGATGACCTGGCAGGTCAACTATGTCGAGTCGCCCGTTCCACAAACCACCGGCACCGCCACGCCGACGCGTGCGGGCACTCAACAGTCGGGCACGCTGACACAGGAAACGTTGCTGCCGACGGCCAAGCAGAACCAGTGCGCGTTCTATCTGAACGGCGCGAGCCTCGATCCGAACCGGCCCGCGCGCATCTTCGTGGGCGAAGGCGTACTCGGCGGCACGATCCCGGGCAAGGAGCTGCAATACAACGGGATGGCCGGCGTCGGCGCGATTGCCGATACGACGTTCCCCTACTACCCGTTCATCGGCTTTTCCTCGCTCGAGACCAATCTCGCGAATGTGGCCGGGACCTATAACCAGCTCGGCTTTCATGAGGTGCCTTCGCAGAACTTCCTGCAGGTGGCGGTCGACACGAAGATCACGCTCAACGCGAACGGCACCTGGACCGAATGCGATAACACCGGCGTCAACGCCGGCAAGTGCCAGCAGCCCGGTACGAACTGGGTACTGTCGTCCGACGGCAGCGGGGCATTCGAAACCGACAACTTCCAGGGGCAGGCCAAGCCCACGCTCGCCAGTTCCCCGCAAGGCAAAGGCTTCATGATCGTGGGCAAGCTGCGCGGCCAGCTCGTACCGATCCTCATTCGCACCGGCTACGCCAATCCGAATCTGCTCGTCGCGGACGACGAATCGGGCATTTCGATCCTCGCGCCGCAATCGAAGATTGCCGTGAATGCGGAGGACGGGCAGTACATCGGCGTCGACAGCCAGTTCGACTACCGCGCGACGGCACTGATCGGCACACAGGCCACGATGCTCGATCCGTATCACCCGTCGCAGGCATCGCTCGCCACGGCGTTGAACCTCGACTTCGCACAGAGCGTCCCCGGCGTCGTGACGTCGACCAAAGTGGGCGCGTCCTCGGCGAGCGGCAAGCTGATCTTCACGGGCGGCGTGTTCGGTTATCTCGACCAATCGAATGCATCGTCGCCCTACTTCACGATCAACGCATTCGTGCAATTGCCGACGCAGTAGCGCACCGCAGTAACGAATCGGGCACCCGCCGCGCCCGAAGCCGCCGACGAGCGACCGGCGCGGCACATAACAAACGCTGCACAGGGAGAGTCAACGATGAAAAAGATCCACGCCGCGGCCTGGGCCGCTTCCGCGCTCTGCGTTTCGGGCGCCGCTTACGGCCAGCACGCCGGCGAGAACGTCGTCTCGCTCGGCTGGTTCCACATCATGCCGCAGGACTCCAGCACGCCGCTCACGACCTATGTGTCGCCGCAGCCTATCGATACTCCGCTGCGTCTGCCGAGTTCGTTCACGTCGTCGGGCAGCGGCTTGTCCACGAACAACGCCGATACGGCCGGTCTCGTCATCAGCCATTTCTTCACCGATCACATCGCGCTGACGACGGTGGCAGGCGTGCCGCCGACGTTCAAGATGTACGGCCATGGCAAGGTGGTGCCGCCCGGCCCGTCCGCTGCGCTGGGCACGGTCAATCTCGACGATCCCTCCAACGAGCCGATCGTCAAAAGCGTGCGCCAGTGGAGCCCGGCCGTCCTGCTTCAGTATTACTTCGCCTCGGCGACGGCACGCTTCAGACCGTTCGTCGGCGTCGGCGTCTCATACAACTGGTTCTCCGATATCCAGCTCAATCCGAACTTCGTGACGTCGACGCAGAACAATCTGGGCGCCGTATTGGCTGCCGGCGCGAACAAGCCCGGCGTGACGAAAGTCGAAGCCAAGGCTTCGTCTTCGTGGGCACCCGTCTTCAATGTGGGCGGCGCGTACAGCTTTTCGAAGCACTGGGGGGTGACGGCATCGCTGACTTACATCCCGCTGAAGACTAAATCGTCCGTCATCGTCAAGGCTGCGGACGGTTCGGTGCTCGGCGTGACGCAGGGCGACCTGAAGGCGAATCCGCTCATCACGTACGTGGCGCTGTCCTACAAGTTTTGATCGAGGGCGGGCGCTAGCCCAAGCCATTCTCAGGCCCGATGTTCATGGCCAATGTCAATCGGCGATTTCTGCACTACCGCCTGAGGGGGATGGCTCGATTTCAGTGTTTCAGGCCGCTGCCGCGGCAGGGTGCCAAGGGCCGGGGCACGCAGCGAGACACGCGTTTGCCCGCTACAGGCAAAAAAAAGCCCGCCAAGTTGGCGGGCTGAATCCATATCAGAGGAGACATGGAGGAGACAGTTCCAACTCTAGCAAACCCCTTGGTGCGTCGCAACACGATGCCGTAATCGAAATGGGTTTCGTTGCGCATATACAACATTCATACAAGTGTCATCGAAAGCAGAAAGTTCAACTGATCCGCGCCGACGGGTTTCACCCAGTGCACGTCGTATCCGGCCGCCATTGCCATCTCGCGGTATTGAGGCTGCCCCCATCCGGTCAACGCGATCAGTAAAAGCGGCCGTTTACCGGCGATTTCGCGCAAGCCGCGCGCGATTGCCAGATCTTCGCGCTGCGGCGTGCCGATATCGACGAACGCTGCGTCGGGCAACTGTTCGCGGGCGATCGAAAGCGCCTCGGCCGCGTCGCGCGCCGGCTGCGCTTCGTATCCCATGCTCTCGATCAAGTAAGCGAGGCCCGAGAGCGCATCGGCATCGCGATCCACGATCAGGACGCGTTTGCGCTCGGCCTCGGGCGGCACATCGACAGGCTCACGCTGCGGCAACTCGCGCGTGCCTGGCAGTTGGCCCGGGGTTGACCCGGTCGACCGAGAGTCCGATTTCATTGTCTCGTCATCCTTGGCTCCCCGGTAGGGGACCCGATAGCGACGTCTTCTGATTCGTCGGCGCAATTGCCGCGGGAGGGGGATGTACGACGCGCCCCACCCCGAGATCCGTATTCATCTTCAGCGCCCAGTTAAAAATAGAGCTTTTTTCGGCGCGCGGACAAAGTTTTTTTCCGCCATTCGTTAGACGCGCCACGTTGGCGTCGTTTCATAGGCAACCGGCGATGCCGATCGGCATCGCACCCTTGTTTCGTGCGGCTCACCGACGAAGCGTCGAACTTTCTCGCGCTCGCCCGTGTCGCCGGTCGGTCGTCTCCGGTGCGTCGAGCCGCTTTCGCCCGGCCCATACCGCCCTAAAGTTGCGCGCCACGCGCGTGCTCGTGCTTCTGCCTTGGATGGCGACACTACCGCCATGCATGCCATCGGACACGCAAGCCGCGTGCAAGGTCTCTAGCTATTGTTCACACCATTACGCTGCCGTGCCGGCGAGCTGCTCGAACACCGGTACGGCGCGCAATACACCGGGCGCACTGGCGGCAAACGGCATCCTCGGGATCGGCGTGTTCGACTGGGGGTTGCCGTTCTTTTACGGCCGCAATGTCTATGCGGCCATCGAACAGCAAAGCACACCCGGCGGCGTCGGGCCGTACTTCGCTTACTGAGGCTGCGACGATTCGGCCCGCCCACGCGAGCCGGAACGCGGGCGCCGTGCGGATTTCGTTTCGGGCTCTGCAGGCGACGCCGGGAGCGGCTCCGTGGCCCGGAGCTGCGGTGCCGCTGCCATCACGTCGATCAATGCATCGCGCAGCAGCGAAACCGGCCGCATGAGCCGTCCCGGCAAACTGCCGTGCAACAGCCAGACGTTCAGGGTGCCTTCGAAGTCCTCGACATCGAGCGGCTGCAATTGCTCGCAATACGGACTGGCGGCCAGCACGCCCGGCGTCACGACGCCGAGCCCCACGCCGCGCGCAACGAGCGAGAGTTGCAAATCCGAGCCGAATGCTTCGACTGCGACCTCGAACGGTAGACCCGACGCGCGCAGCGCCCGGCTCAGCGTCGAGCGCATGCCGCAGCCGTCCTGATTCAGCACCCATGGATGATGCGACAACTCCTCGAGCGTGGCGCGCGGTCGGCCGCCGCGGCCCGGCCGCGAACGGGCCACCTCGAACGAGCGTGGCGCGACGATGAGCGTGGGCTGCACGGCCAGCAGCGTCGCATTCAACGTGTCGGGCATCGCAAATGCGCCCGGCATCATGACAACCGCCGCATCGACCTCCGCGCGCTGCACGCGCTCGACGAGCGCCGGCGACCACGCCGCCGTCACTCGCAGCGTGAGCTTCGCAAATGCGCTGCGCAGCCGATCGATCGGCGCCTCGAGCGCAAGCTCCGAGAGAAAGGGCGGTACACCGATCCGCAGTTCGCCGGCCGGCTCGCTATCAGGCGCGGCGACCGCGAGCAAATCGTCGACCGAGCGCAGTACCGCACGCGCCAGCGCATAGACTTCGCGGCCAGCACCGGTCGGCTTGAGGGGTTTGCTGAACCGGTCGAGCAGCGGCACGCCCAGGGTGGTCTCGAGGTTCTGAATCCGGCGCGTGAGCCCGGGCTGCGTCAGATGCAGTTGGGCGGCGGCACGGACCATCGATCCGTTATCGACCACCGCCACGAAAGCTTGCAGATCGCGTGTATTCAAAACAACTCCGCATAATCAATATCGACATATTTCAATTGTCGCATAACATCGGACATCCTACGATGGCGACTCGATCGTCATTTCAAGGATTCGCCAGCATGGATGGGCCCACCGATCTCACCGATCTTTACGACGCTTGCGCGCTGCGGCCCACGTCCGCCGCCAGCGAACCGCCGCTGGCGCTGAGCGCACCGCTGACTCTGCTGTTCGCTTTCGCGGTCGGCGTCATCGTCATGAACCTCTTCGCGGCTCAACCGTTGATCGCGCCGATCGCTCAGTCGCTTGGGCTGCCGCCCGGTCTCACCGGTGCGATCTCGATGCTGCCGCAGCTCGGATACGCCCTCGGGCTCGTTCTACTCGTCCCGCTGACCGATCTTCTCGAGAACCGCCGCCTGATCGTGCGCACGCTCGCGGTCTGTGCGGCGCTGCTCGCCGTGGCGATGTTCGCGCATTCGGGGACTGTCTTTCTCGCCGCGATCTTTCTGGCGGGCGCAACGTCATGCGTCATTCAAATGCTGGTGCCGATGGCGGCTTCCATGGCGCACGAAACACATCGCGGCCGAGCCGTCGGAAACGTCATGAGCGGACTCATGCTCGGCATACTGCTCTCGCGGCCGCTGGCCAGCGTGGGCGCGGCGATGATCGGTTGGCGCGCGTTCTACGGCGTCGCCGCCGCCGCTGACGCGGTGTTGGCGCTGGTCCTCGCATCGCTGTTGCCGAAGCGCACCCCCACCGCCGTTGCTCACTACGGCGCGCTGCTGCGCTCGCTGCTGACGCTGCTTTTGACCGAACGGGTCTTGCGGCGGCGCTCGCTTTCGGCCGCGCTGGGAATGGGGGCGTTCAGCGCGTTCTGGACCGGTATCGGTCTCAGGCTCACGCATGCGCCGTTCGGACTGAACCTCTACGAGATCGGGGTGTTCGCCCTCGCTGGCGCTGCCGGCGTGGTGGCGACACCGCTTGCCGGTTACGCCGGGGACAGGCACGCCGGGCGTCTGGCGCTGCGCATCGGTCACTCGAGCATGCTCGCGGCGTGGATCGCGAGCGGCATTGCAGGTGCGGGATGGTTCGGGTTCGCGGCCGATGCGCACCGCGCCTTGGCGTTGGGCCTCTTGGTGGCGGGCGCGGCGACGCTCGATGCAGGCGTCGTGACGGATCAGACGTTGGGCCGCCGCGCGATCAATCTCATGAACGCGGCCGCGCGCGGCAGGCTCAACGGGCTGTTCGTCGGCATCTTCTTCGTCGGAGGCGCGCTTGGCGCATCGCTCGCGGGTATGGCCTGGGCGTGGGCGGGCTGGAGCGGAGTCTGCATCGTGGGCCTTGCGTTTGCCGCCGCTGCGTTCGCACTCGGTCTCTTGCCACAGCGGGGCGAGACCGAATGAATGCGGCATCGAACCGCGCCGATGTCAGTGCCTGACGAGTGCCATCATGGCGCCGAAGCCGACGAAAACACCGCCCGTCAGCCGGTTGAACGCCTTGGTGACGCGCTCGCTGCGCAGCGTCGCGCCAATGCGCAAACCGAAGGCCGCATAGACGAGGTACCAGCTGACCTCGATGACGGCGAACGTCGCGACGAGCACGCCGAACTGCGGCAGCGTGGGCTTGCTCGCGTCGATGAACTGCGGCAGCAGCGCCGCGGCAAAGAGGATCGCCTTCGGGTTGCTGCTCGCCACGAGAAAGCCGTTGCGATAGAGCGCGGGAAGCGAGCGCACCGGTGCCGTCTGAAGCGACTCGCGCGCGTTAGCGGCCGGCGCCTGCGGCGCGCTGCGCCATGCCTTCACGCCGAGATAGACGAGATAGCCCGCACCGATCAGGCGCAACGCATCGAACATCGCCGGCCACGCTTGCAGGAAAACACCGAGGCCCGCCGCCGAGACGGCGAGCATGAGCACGAGCGCCGACAGGCACCCGGCCATCGTGGCGCTGGCGCGGCGCAGGCCATGCTGGGCGCTCGAGGTCATGACGAGCAACATGTTCGGCCCGGGAATGGCCGACACCACGAACACCGTGGCCACGAAAAGCCACCAGGTATGAAGACTCATGACGGCAGAGCTCCTTGAATGGGATGGCGCTTGAAGTGAAGAAGTCGATGCACCGAAACGCGATTATCTGCCACATGGAGCGCGCATGCCCGGCACGGACGCACCGAATCCCACCGTGACGGTTGGCGCGCGTCACGTCGCGGCCGGGGAGGTGCGATACTGCTGCGATGTCGCCTGTTACCGCCACGTTCCGGTTTTACGAGGAACTGAACGATTTTCTCGCGCCTTCCCAGCGCCGGCGCGAATTCAGCTGCGCCTGCGCGCGCGCCGCCACGGCCAAGCACATGATCGAAGCACTGGGCGTCCCACACACGGAGGTCGAACTGATTCTCGTCAACGGAGAATCGGTTGCATTCGACCACGCGCTTCAAGATGGCGACCGGGTAGCGGTCTATCCGAAATTCGAGGCGTTCGATATCACGCCGCTGCTGCGTCTGCGACCCGAGCCGCTGCGGACCATCCGTTTCGTCGCCGACGCTCATCTGGGCGGGCTCGCGCAGCTGCTGCGCCTCGCGGGGTTCGACACGCTTTACGACAACCATTTCGCCGACGACGAGATCGAGACGCTCGCACTGGCCGAGGCACGCATCGTCCTGTCGCGCGACCGCGAGCTTCTGAAGCGTCGCACCATCACGCATGGCTGCTACGTCCGCGCGCTCAAACCCGAGGCGCAGTTGCGCGAACTTTACCGCCGCCTGGATCTTGCCCGGAGTACGCGCGCTTTTCGGCTTTGCCTGACGTGCAACGCCCCGCTTCGGCCCATCGACAAAGAAGCCGTTCGCGAGCGGGTACCCGACGGCGTGTTCGAGCGGCAGACGCGGTTCGCGACCTGCGATGTATGCCGGCGCGTCTTCTGGGAGGGTTCGCATTGGAAGCGCATGCGCACGCTCGTCGATTCGATCATGACGGAAGGGAGTGCTACCGCAGCCGATGGGCCGACAGTCGATAGTCGATAGTCAGCACAACTAACGAACAGCTGTTGCCCCACCGCAACGGCCTCCCGCGAAAACCGTCTCTCGCAGCGGTACCGGTGCGCGAAAACACCCATTCCCGGCACGGTTCGTGTTGACTCATCTCAAAATGAGCCACTAAAATGCAACTAATCTCACAAGTGGGGCATATGCCTTGGACAGTTGCAGTAGTCGACCTTCGAACGGTTTTTCTGCCTGAGCGGCACGACGCCACGCGCTGATTCCTTCCATTAGCCGCCGTCTCGCCTCCCAGGCAGACGGTGCGCATCGCAGTATTCCGTAGCAGTTTTTCTCCGCGCATCGATTCGAATGGCCTTTTCGCGCCGTCGGGTTGCGCGCGCTCGCTTTCGCGCGAACGCATGCAACCGACGGGCCGGACCGGGCGTGTCCGCAGGCGTCCAAGCGCTATGCCTTTTTTGCTTTTTCAAGCAGGACCCGGCATGACCGCGGAGAAAACAATCATGTCCACACCCGCACAAGTCACTACTACGCGCAGCGCCGCCCTCGATGACGCCCATGTCGGCGATATCCGGGGCGCTTTTGGCACGATCGCGCACCACGATACGGCGCCGCGCCGCAACTGGGCCGCGCGCATTCGGACGCTGCTCGCCATCCTCGGCCCCGGCCTCATCGTGATGGTCGGCGACAACGATGCGGGCGCCTTCGGCATCTACACCCAGGCCGGACAAAACTACGGCACGGCGCTGTTATGGACGCTCGCCCTGCTCGTCCCGGTGCTCTACGTCAATCAGGAAATGGTGCTGCGCCTCGGCGCCGTGACCGGGGTGGGCCACGCGCGGCTCATCTTCGAGCGGTTCGGCAAGTTCTGGGGCGCCTTCAGCGTCATCGACCTGTTCCTGCTCAATGCACTCACGATCGTCACCGAGTTCATCGGCATCACGTTCGCGCTCGATTTTCTCGGCATTTCGAAGTTCGTCGGCGTCGGCATTGCCGCGCTGTTGACGATGGTCGCGGTCGGCACCGGCGATTTTCGGCGCTTCGAGCGGTTCGCCATCGTCCTTTGCGTGGGGAGCCTGCTGCTCGTGCCGGTGCTGGTATCCATCCATCCGCCGATCCACGTGATCGCACGCGATTTCGCCGTACCGCGCTGGCCCGCTCACGCGCGGCTCGCCGATGTGATGCTGCTCGTGATCGGCATCGTCGGCACCACGGTCGCGCCGTGGCAGCTGTTCTTTCAGCAGAGCTACGTGATCGACAAGCGCATTACGCCCCGCTTCATGAAGTATGAAAAGATCGATCTCTGGATCGGGATCGCGCTCGTCGTGATCGGCGCGGTGGCGATGATGGCGTTCACCGCGGCGCTCTTCTCGGGCCGCCCGGAAGCCGGGCAATTCACCGATGCGCGCGGCGTCATCGACGGGCTGCACCAATACGTGGGCCGCATGCCGGCGACGATTTTCGCGGTCGCCCTGCTCGATGCCTCGATCATCGGCGCGGCCGCCGTCTCGCTTTCGACCGCCTACGCGATCGGCGACGTATTCGGCATTCGCCATTCGCTGCACCGGAGCGTGGCCGACGCCAAGGGCTTTTATCTCGTCTATTTCGGCATCGTCGTGCTGGCCGCAGCACTCGTGCTGATGCCCGGCAGCCCGCTCGGCCTGTTGACCGAGGCCGTTCAAACGCTGGCCGGTGTCCTGCTGCCGAGCGCCACCGTGTTCCTGCTGCTGCTTTGCAATGACCGCGCGGTACTAGGCCCCTGGGTCAACTCGGGGCGGCTCAATTTTTTCACCGGCACCGTCGTCGCGGCACTCGTCGTGCTGTCGATTATATTGACAGCGGCCACCGTCTATCCGGATCTCTCCGGCGAGACGATCGTTGCCATGTTGATTGCGGGCGCGTCGGCCTCGGCTCTCGGCTATGCCGTCATTCGGTTCATGCAGCGCCGGGAGAATATGGGCCAGCAGCAGGCCAAGGACAACGGCGATGCCGTGGTCGCGCGCGAGCAATGGCGGATGCCACCGCTCGACATGCTCCCCGCGCCGCGGCTCAGCTTCTCGACGCGTGTCTGGATGGGCGCCCTGCGCGGTTATCTCGCGATTGCGGTCGGTCTCGTCATCGTCAAAGTCGTGCAAATGGCGCTGCACTGACGAGTGAGAAAGAACCTGCCGCACGGGGCAGGTTCTTTCGAGTCAGGACGTCGATTCGTCTTTGACGTCATATCGACCGAGCGATGCCGCCGAATTCAAGCGTGCACGTTTGGACAGCGCTCGTTGAGCCTCGGACACGTTCGCGGCCTGCCCGCGCCAGATTTTCAGCGGCGGCTCCTGCAATGCGCGGCCATACGAAAAGCTGAGCGGCCAAGGGCGGCGGCCCGTGCGGTTGATGGCGTCGAGATGGGCGGTCGCCTCCTCGGGCGATTGCCCGCCCGAGAGGAAGAAAATGCCCGCGACGGCCGGCGGCACCGTGCGGCCGAGCACGGTCACGGTTTGCGAGGCCGCCTCGGCCACGCTCGCCGGGCTCGGGTGCTCCTTGCCGGCCACGACCATACTGGGCTTGAGCAGCATGTGCTCGAGGACCACCGCGTGTCGGTGCAGCGCATGAAACACCTCGTGGAAAACCGCCTCGGACACTTGAGCGCAGCGCTCGATAGAATGCGCCCCGTCCATCAGCACTTCCGGTTCGACGATGGGCACCACCCCTGCTTCCTGGCAAATCGCGGCGTACCGTGCCAGCGCATCGGCATTCGCGGCGATCGCAAGCCGGCTCGGCAGGCAATCCGAAACGTTATAGACGGCTCGCCATTTTGCGAAACGCGCGCCCTGCGCCTTGTATCGTTCGAGCCGTTCGCCGAGCCCGTCGAGGCCCTGCGTGATTTCGTCGCCGCTCGCATGGGCCAGCGGGATTTTTCCCTTGTCCACCTTGATGCCGGGCACGATGCCCTGGCGCGCCGCTAGTTGCGGCAGCGGTTCGCCATCGTCGGCGCATTGGCCGAGCGTTTCCTCGTAAAGGATGACACCGCTCACGTATTCGCCAAGCCCCGGTGTAGCCAGCAACAGGGTCCTCCAGGCACGACGGTTCTCTTCAGTGGATTCGACATTGATGCTCTTGAAGCGCTTCGCTATCGTCGGTCCGCTTTCGTCAGCGGCGAGAAGACCTTTTCCGGACTGCGTGAGCGCCTCGACGGTGCGCTGCAATTCGCTGCTTTGTGTGTTCATCTCCGATTCCTCCGCGAAAGCCGAGACCCCCGAGTTTGCTCGGCCGCCGCGTATTGCACCAGTCCGCATGCAGCAGCAAATGCGGTGCCCACCGCATAGCTCAGGCATCGGACGAACGCTGGACGTGCGCCCCCTCCGTTCCCTGTGTCGCGATTGCACCGACCCTTTCTCTGAACCGACCGAGGGCCTCAGTCGCCGCCGCAATACCGTCGGCCTCGATCAGATCGCGCAGCTCGTCGCAGCACGCTGCCTCCTCGCGCTCGCCGAGCGTCAGGAGCGCACCCTTGACGCGATGCAGCATCTGCAGCACGCGGCGCGCGTCGGCCGCACGCGTCGCTTGCACGAGCCGCTGTTCGTCCTCGATCCAGGTCGTCGCAAATACGGCGAGCAGCGCCTCGGATGGCATGCTGCGCAGCTCGTCTGACGCGGGCCGATGGTCGAGCACGGCATCGAGCGCGAGCCGCAGGGTTTCGAGCGCCAGCGGCTTGGGCAACAACCGGGCGAAACCCGAGCGCTTCGCCTCGTCGGGATCGCGCGGCGCCGCCGTGTGGGCGATCACCGGCATCGTCAGGCCCTTGCCGCGCAGCGCTGCCAGCAGGCTACGCCCATCCATGAGCGGCATGCATAGATCGGCGAGGACGAGATCGTAGGGCTGGCGCAGGCATTCGGCGAGCGCTTGGCGACCGTCGCAGGTCAGCTCGACATGCCGGTAGCCGAGTGCCTCGAGTTGATGAGCCAGCAGCGTCCGGCTGACCGGGTCGTCCTCCGCAACCAGAATGCGCGTCGCGCGATGCGCCTCACGAGGGAGCCTCGCTGGCCGGCAGACTCCCTCCGAGGCGGGCAGAGGCTCGCGGCGCCCGCACTGTTCGAGGGCCAACGCCAGCATCGCCGCGGAAAGCGCCGTCACGTGGAGCGAGTCGTCGGCCCGCTGGGGATGGAGCGGGCCTCGCTCGGAAACCACGATCGCATCGAGATAAGCGGAACAACGGCTGCGCCATGCCCTGGGGACGACGTTTTCATGCGAGCCGAAAACGATGATCGAGCGCCCGCGTCCCGACGTCCGCTCGCACGCGCGAGTGTCTGGCACCACGGCCACGACTGGGCCGCAAAGCGCGCGCAAGCGGGCAACGAGCGCGTCTTGCCAGGCCGCATCGTTGCAGGCGACGACGATCTCGTCGAATACGAATCGATCGACGGGATTTGAAGGCTCGTGTAAAGGCGCGGGTGCGGCACGCTTGAACGGCAAATAAACGCTGAATGTGGCGCCGCGCCCCTCTTCGCTTTCCAGCGCGATTCGCCCGCCCATCAAGTCGACGAGCCTCCTGCTGAGCGACAGTCCGAGCCCCGTCCCACCGAAGCGCCGTGCGATCGACCCATCGGCCTGAATGAACGGCTCGAAGATGCGCTCGCGTTGGTGAGCTGCGATACCGATGCCCGAATCGGCGACCGAAATCAGCACTTCCTGTGCATCGGCCGTCGCGCAGCCCATCGTTGCGCAAAGCGTGACGGCCCCGCGGTCGGTGAATTTGCAGGCATTGCCGAGCAGGTTCGTCACGACCTGCATGATCCGCTGCGCATCGCCGCGCCAATGTCCATCGATGGCGGGATCGAGCAGACATGAAAAGCGCAGGCCCTTGTTCGTTGCGGACGGCGCAAGCGTCTGCGCGCACCGCTCCAGCACCTGAACGAGATCGAACGGCTCCACGTGCAGTTGGAGCTCGTGCGCTTCGGCCTTCGACAAATCCAGCACGTCGTCGACCAGTGCGAGCAGTCCCTCGAAGGCATGGCGCACGGATGTGAGGCGCGCCGCCTGCGCGGGTGCGAGTTCCTCCATCGAAAGCAGCTCGAGATTGCCCAGTGCGCCATAAAGCGGCGTACGAATCTCGTGGCTGATGGTGGCGATGAGCATCGATTTGGCCCGGCTCGCCTGGTCCGCCGCGTTGCGCGCGCGGCGCAAGAGCCGCACTGTCTCCTTTTGCCGGCTGATGTCCGTCAAGCTGCAGAGCAGCACTTCCCGCTCGCGATAGCGCGCCCGCGACAGCGCAACGGAGAGCTCGCGCGAGCGGCCGTCGGTGCCCGCCACCGACACTTCGACCGTGCGCGCCGTTCCGCCCGGCACCGTGGCGTGACCGGAGCGAGCGCCCCTGCGCCTCGCGCGCCGTCCCGGCGCACGCTTGCCGAGCAGGCTTTGGAAAAACTGGGGCTCGTCGGGCAAAGCGGCAAGCAGCCCGCGAGCAATGTCGTTTTGCATGACGATGCGCCGCGTCGCCGGTTCGAAGACGGTCAAGCCCACCGGTGCGGTCGCCAACACCGTGCGACCGAATGCCTCGCTTTCGAAAACACTGCGGGCGCGGGCGCGCAGCGGTGCGAGCACGAGCCTGTCGATCGTCAGCACGAACCCCCACTGCACCGCGAGTAGCAACGCGGCCAGCGCGATCGTCCAGACCGCGGGCTCCCTCATGTTCGCGACGATGGTATGCCAGTCGAACGCCGACACCGCGACCCAGCCGGGTCCCGGGATGCGCTGAATCATGAAGAAGTCCGCGCCGCGACGCACGAGCCGCACACGCTCGTCGGCCGAATCGAGTACCGAAGGTTTCGCCGCCAACGCATCGGCCCAATGACCGCGGCGCGGGTTCGACTCGTCGATGCCCAACAGATGGCGGCGATCGCGCGACACCATGAAGAAATCGGGATCGTGCACGGCCGGCTGAAAGAGGCGCGGAATCTGCGTGGCCGGAACGGTCACGACGAGCACGGCGATGCGCTCGTCGCCCCGATAGATGGGCGCCGCATAATGCTTGACGAGCGTGCCGTACGTGTCGGACTCATAAAGCGCGACCCAGAACACGCGCTCGTGCCGCAGGTTGGTGTCCTCGTGCTTGTGGAGTTCCGCGTCGACGCGTGCCACGTAGCGATCGATGAGCGGCGTCACGCCCGCGTGGCCAGCCTGCTTGCGCGCGCGCTCCTCGAGCGGTGGCCATACGGCGAGAAAGCGCCGGTCCTCCGTGTAGAGAAAACCGCCGATGTCGTCGGCCGCACCTTGCAGCCGCAGCAGCGAACTGGGCGAAACCTCGCGCACGAGCCGCAACAGCGCGGCGAGCCGGTTTCGGTCGGCCGGTGCCGTCAGCGTCGAGAGAATCGAAAACGGCGCCGCGCCGATGTCTTCTTCGGTGTCGACGAGCCCGCCGCCGGCATCGAGCAATTCGCGATAGCGCTCGGCGGGCACCGGATCGCGCGCATGCACGTGAGCCAACGCTTCGTAGGTCTCGACCATGTGCCGCAGGCGCGCCTGATTGCGCTCGACCGACGCGTTGACGAAATCGCGCTGAGCGAGAAACGCCGCGCGCCAGTCGTCGAGGCAGCGCTCGAAGCGATGCGCGATGCCCGTGGCGGCTGCGGCGAGAATCGAGACGGTCAGCACGAGGCCGCCGCCGAACAGGAGCGCGCGGTCGTAGCGGCCTGGCAGCCCGGCTTGGCAGCGCAACGAACGACTGACTCGTTTGCGCAGGGCCGTCAGGCTGCGCCGCAACCGGAGCGTTTTCATGGGCGGCATCGGTGCGGACACGTCTGCGTGTACCGCATTCGCTGGCTAAAGGGACGACCACGCTAGCGAAAAGTCCAGGAGAGAATGCCGATTGCGAGAAATATCGGACGAAAGCGCGCCCCCCGATCAACCGATTCGCAAAACACGCGTTAATTGTTTTACATAAATTCAGAATACGGCGAGGCGAAATCGAGGGATTGTTCTAAAGAGATGAGATAAGCAAAGCAGCTAAATTGCGATCGCTCATCGATTGTTATCACGGCATCTGTCATCAGCTCCGCGATTGGACTCACATAGCTCCGCGCCATCTCATTAATTTCCAGCCTATCTTTCTGGGTCGATAGGTTTGACAGCGTCGACGGTCGACTGATAAGGTGCCACCGCTCGCAAGCAGGTGACGTGCTTTGCGGGTATGTGGCCGTATGCCGAGCGCCCACCCTCCGCGCATTTCAATCGAGACTCGAGAGAATGAGCCATGAATGATCATCACATCGCGCGCGCGTTTAAAAGACCATTTCCGTCGCAGTCGAATCGCGCATTCCGCTTGAAATGGTCTGAATCCACACGGGAATTGGATGACCTGCTTCTGCCGCAACGTCTCGATATTCAAGAAGCGCTTTGCGATGGAATAACCGGAGAGATCACATGTATCTCGACGCGAGCCGGCATGCCGCTCAATACGTTCATCGGCGCGCCGCTGGCCATTCGGCTCGTGACCGATCGAGGTGCGCTCCATTCGATATGCGGCCTCGTGACCGATGCCGACGAAGGTGAATCGGACGGCTCGCTCGCCACCTATCGGCTTGTCGTCCGCGATGCGCTGACCGTACTCGAGCGGCGCATCAACACGCGGATTTTTCGTCAGGCGAGTGTTCCCGACATCGTCGCGATACTCGTCGCTGAGTGGCGCAAAAAGAGCGCGACGCTCGCAGGCGCATTCGATCTCGATATGTCGAAGCTCGACATCGCGAAATATCCTGCCCGCGAACAGACCGTCCAATTCGACGAATCGGACGCCGGCTTCGTTCGGCGTTTGTGCCGCCGAGAAGGCATTGCGTGGTTCATTCGAGCCGGGGGCGGGAGCGCGGATCCATCGCGCACGCGCGGCCGCAGCGCCGATACCGCACACACGTTGGTTCTGTTCGACAACGCAGCGAAGCTGACGCAGTGCGCGGCTGGGACGGTGGTCTATCGGCCCGACGCCGCGATCGGCGATCGCGACGCCATCACGATGCTTTCCGAAGGGCGTCGGCTCGTGCCCGGCTCGATACGGCGCACGAGCTGGGACTACAAGCCGTGCCGAATGGACCAGATAGCCGGACGTACCCGCGTCGACCAGGGTAGCGCCGGAAACGATCTGGGAGGGCTGCTTTCCGATTCCCGAATCGATTCGCCCCATTTCGCGGACTCCTGGGACGACTACGACAGGCTCGGCCTGGCGCGTGTCATGTCGCATGGCGCGCGGCTGGCGCATACGGAGGGTGCCGGCGGCGTGCGTGATCTCGCAGTCGGTCACTGGGTCGAAATCCGGGGCTACGCCGAGTTCGATCGGCTATCCGACGCGGATCGGCGAGTCACCGTTACGCACCTGCATCACCGAGGCGAAAACAACCTGCCCAAGGATCTGAACGAGCGCGCACAAGCGCTTTTTGCCGCGAGCCGCTGGCGCTTCGACGCGCCCCCGGTCTCGGTCGATACGCGCGCGCGGCCGACCGCCTTCTTCGACTCGGCGCAAAGCCGTTACGAGAATACGTTCACGGCGGTTCCGCGCACGATGCCGCTCACGCCGTCTTACGATCCGCGTCGCGATCTTCCTCCGGTGTATCCGATCGTCGGCAAAGTCGTCGCGCCGAAAGACGAAGAAGTGTTCTGCGACGAATACGGGCGGATACACGTTCAGATTCAGGGACTGGATCCGGACGATCACGCTCACGCTCAAGGCGCCGGAACGAGCGGCACCGAGAGCGACAGTGCCGCGGTGCGCGTCCTCACCGGATGGGCGGGCGAGCATTTCGGCGAAGACATGCTGCCACGCAAAGGCATGGAAGTCCTGCTGGATTTTCTGAACGGCGATCCCGACAAGATGTTCGTGGCCGGCGTGTTTCACAACGGCCTCAATATGCCCGCAACGTTCAGTCATGCCGGCAGCTTGCCGGGCAACCGGTATCTCTCGGGAACGAAGACGAAAGAAGTGAATGGCCAGCGCTATAACCAACTGCGCTTCGATGATACGCCGTTGCAAATCAGCGTCCAACTGGCCAGCGAACACGCGGCCAGTGAGGTCAACCTCGGTTATCTGACGCATCCGCGCACGAGTGGACACGGCGCGGACCGAGGCGAAGGCGCGGAGCTGCGCACCGATGCGGCCGCCGCGTTGCGAGCGGCAAAGGGCATCTTGCTGACGACTTTCGCGCGCAACAAGGCAAACGGACATCAGCTCGATCGAGAAGAGTTGATGCAGTTGTTGAGCGACTGCACTGCGTTGTTCGATGCGCTTGGCGAATATGCGGCCCAACACGGCGGCACGGCGATCGACTCCACAGCGCAGGCGAGACTCATCGCGGCGCTGCGGAACTGGAACGCGGTCACGGGCTCGGAGCGCGCAGCCACCGCCGCCAGCGAGGCCGACGCGATCCTGGCGTTCGGTGCGGCCGCGGGTTCCATCAATGTGACGCCGAACGTTCATCTCACCTACGCCGGGAAAAACATCGATCAGATCGCGCAGCAGCATCTTCAGCTGATGAGCGGTCAACGGTTCAGCGTCACCGCGGGGCAAGGCATGCACTTCTTCGCGCGCGGGACCGGCATCCAGGCGATCGCGGGCGAAGGCACGGTGTTGTTGCAAGCCCAGGCCGACACGTTGACGGCCAATGCGCAAAAGGGCGTGAAGATCGGCACGAACGAAAACGAGGTGCTCGTGACCGCGCCGACGATACGCCTTGTCGCCGAGGACGGCAGCTATATCAAGATCGGAGACGGCATCACGCTTGGTACGAACGGCGACGCGAAAATACTTGCAGCCTCGCATCTTTGGGACGGTCCGTCGACGCAGCAGGTTCACAAGGCGGCTTTCGAGAACGCGCCGACCGATCAACGTTTTCGGCTGCACTATCCGGGCGATGCCGCGCAGGCGCCCGCATGCGCCGCGCATCGGCCCTATCGGATCACGATGGATGACGGTCGCGTGATCGCCGGCAAGACCGACGCGGAGGGATTGGCGGAACTCGTCAAGGACCCCGCGATGCGCATCCTCGAGATCGACATGCTGAAGCCAACGCTTTGAGCGTAAACGGGGAAACCATGGCTGAGGCTCATACGGACAGCGATTATTACGTGGTCAACCGGGCCGCGGCGATCACGCATGCCAACCGCGCCGGCGATCGTCCCGCACAGGTGCCCCGCGATTTGCCCGGCATCGTGATTTTTATCCATGGCGTCAACGATCCCGGCGCCGTGTACTCGTTCGTCGAGGAAGGGTTGTGTCAGGGTTTGAACGAGCGGCTGTCGCGGGACGATTTGAGGTCGGGAAGCTATGGAGCTGACTATCGAGCCGCTTCATGCAAGCCTGCGTCGGAAGTCACGGAGAAAGACACCGAGACGCTGCGCGACCCGGATATGTTTCTGTACCGACGCAGCGAGATGCAAAACGTCACACATAGCGGATTCATTCCGTTCTACTGGGGCTATCGCGCGCAAGACGACGAGATCGCTCGCATCAGCAATCCTGGTGATGTCGCCAGCCGTATCGCGGATGCCGACGGCAACTTGATGACCCGTGGGCAGTATCAGGATATTCGCGGCAACCGGCTCGATGCGCACTTCGCCAAGGGCGGCGGTTTTTTTACCAATGCGACGAACAATATCCCTGATATGTACGGGCCCGGCTTCAAGGCGGATTGGCTCACACGGAGCGTGACGCGCAACGCGCTCGGCGGCAATTCGCTCTATGCAGCCGATGCGCCCGATCGACGCTATTTCGTTCTTGCGGCCACTCGCCTCGCCAACTTGATCAGCACGATTCGCACGATCAAGCCGAAATCTGTAGCCGCGGCGCACGGGATGGACCCGCAGCACGAGACCATCACCGTCATGGGTCACAGCCAGGGCACGATTCTGACGCTACTCGCGCAAGCGATCTTGAAGCAAAAAGGCGAGCGCTGCGCCGATTGCATCATCATGGTCGATACGCCCTACAGCCTCTATCAGACCGAAGACTGCGATCAAACCGGACATGCCAAGCTCAAGACATTGATCGACATCGTCAATGCGGTGACCGAGAAGCCCTATGACATTCCCAGTCTCGCCGAGTTGCTCATCGGTCACGAGAAGTCGGGCGGGCGCACCGGAAAAGATTGGACGCCGACGCACGGCAAGCGCCTGGATCGCGGTGGCAAGCAATGGATCACATTCGACGAACGCGACAATCGCGGCAAGGTGTATCTGTATTTCTGCCCGGAGGATACGGTCGTCGGCCTCAAGAAAGTCCGCGGCATCGGGACGTTCGGCGTGCCCGACGAAGTGCCCGCCGATCGGGAGGCGCTGCGCGGCAATCCGAAGAGCAAGGCAATGCCCGCGATGACGGCACTTGCGCCGAAGCGGTTCTACCAGCGCATGTGGACGCGCATGGAGCGCGACCACAACGGGGACGGCAACTACCGGAAGGTGCTCGTCGGCACCAAGCCGGCTCGCGTTCCGGTGCGCGAGCCGTTCGAGCGTCGGACACCCGGACCGAACGCCGGCGCATCGAGGCTCGGCACCGTTGCGGCGATGGGCACGAACGCGGCTTTGCAGGCCAGCTTTGCGCAAAACGATATCCGGTTCGTCAACGGCGAGGAACTCAAGCCGCCGTGCGAGCCGCATCTTTATGGCGGCGAGGTCGTCAAGGGCGGGCCACGGCCCGGGCATGCGGATGTGGCCGGGTTCATGGCGCCTGACGATGTGACCAAAAACGTCGTCTTGGGGAATCAATACGCGAAGCTCGAGTGGATTACGGATTCGCAGTCGATGGATCCTAAGGCAGATCTCGAGCGTCGTAAGAAGGCATTCAACGAGGGGAAACCGCGCGACGAGCAATCGTGGAACTGGAAAGTCGGCGGGATTGACGGGCTTGGGAACTTTGCGCTGCTGCGGGAGGAAACTCCGAAGGAGGCCCGCGAGCGAATGGCGAACGATCCCGATGCACGCGAGGCGAACAACTACCATTCGGCCGTGCTGCGCAGTACGGAGAATCATCGCTGGGTCACGGCGATGGATGTCGCAATCGGTCAAGCTTTCACACTCGATGATCCGGTTTGGCGGGAGTTGTTGGTTCTTATCGCCGATTGGAAGATGACCGAAGAGAGTGTTGTCAAGATAAAAGGAAACGCGAATTTCGGACGGTTGAGCGATGAAACGAAGAGCTTGATAGAAGCTTGTGGCACCTACTATCAAGCGGGAGTTTTCCCAACCTCACTGGTCGGAAGCACGCCGCCCGACCTCGTGACGAGCGAGCTGACGCGAAACGCCAAGGAAGCACGGCAACGGGCGTTCGCAGAGCAAATGCAAATGGAGCAGCGCTTCTACCAGGATCAGATGTCCCGAAATTGGCGGGACTGGAGCAACCTCCGATGAAGCCGCGTATCTGGCCTTACGTTATCGCATTCGGGTTGACGTCGATCGTCTGGGCGATCTATGTGGCGTCCAGCTATTACAGCTATTGGGAATCGACCGGCGAGGAGATGCCGAATATGGGCAGCAGCATTCGAAATGGTGTTTTGGCCGTGTTGGCAGTGTTGGTCGCGGCGTACGCGGCGATGTTTGCGTGGATGCATCGACCCGCGATCGCGTCGCCTGCCGAGGGTCCGTCCCAAGCGCGCGAGGCATCGACCGTGCTTGCACAGGGCTTTAACGGGTCGCCAGCAATGCTGGCCCTGTCGGGAGAAGGCTTCGTTCTAGAGGTACGCGGCGTGGGCGTATTCACTGGCGAGCTTTTCAACACTGAAATTTGGCAGCGAATCGAGGCCAAGTCCGATAATCACGCGAGCTTTCTTTCGCCAAACACAGAAGACTATCCCGACAACGACACCAGTCGATTGGACGATTTGTCGCTAGCAAAAGGGATCGGATTTAAGGGTGCCGTTCGCCATGCAGTGGAGCAATGGCCCGTGCCGGTTATCGTCTGGGCGCCTCCCAGGGATCCCAAAAATCAATTCCGCCCAGCCACTAGCATTGCGGGTGCGCGCCAGCGGGCTGGCTTAGGCGTCAGCATTTTTCTCTGGCAGGAGGATGCCAATACGAACGATGGTGCCGCGATGATCGACAAGCTGTTCGCATTCTTCGAGACCCATCGCGACGTACCCGCTGCCCTCGTCTACTCCATCGACGGCTCGATGTTACGTTCGCTGCTAGGAGCTCCCGGCAGCGGCGGTCCGTCCCAGGCAGGACACATCATCCCCGCAATACCCGACAGTGTCGGCGCGCTCCTCGTCACACGATCAGATCGCGTCGACAAGCTGATTCGGCCGTTCGCCGTCGAACAAACAGCGAACGTCAATAAGACGAATACCGAGTACGACGTCATCAAGCTGTGGAATTTCTACTGGGCTAGGAACCGCACCTTCCAAGAGTTGACCGACCAGGAAAACGGCGGCTTTTTCAATGCCATCGTCCCCAAAGCCGACTGGTGGCAAACGCAACTCACGGAGCTATGGAAAACCCTCGGCAATCAGGGCCCGGGGCAATTCACGCCTACGCCCTACATCCCCGTCCGATGGACCACCTGGCAGCTGAGACAATTCGACAACGCCCCCTTGCTCGGCTATCTGCATCGCCCCATCGACATCCGCTTGACGGACGATCACGGCAAGCCGCTGAAAACCGCTCTACAAGCCGAAGCGATCAAAGCAGGCTGGACCAAAGCCGTCTCCGCGCTTCCTAGCTGGAGCGAACCCAAGCGCGTCTTCTACGACACCACCGATGACCGCCGTTGGGTGATCCCCCTTAATCAGGCGCTCTCGCAAACCGGCCACAGCGCCCCGAACCTCGACGAGGTCAAAGAAGGCTATGACATCGGAGCACGCATCGGCAACACCGGCGTGAGCTCACCGCTCATCCAGCTCGGCCTGGGTCTCATCGCCAGCTACAACGAAGGCGGCGCGAGCGCCACCGTGAACCGCCGTCCGAACGGCATGGCCAGCATCATCGTGGTGAGCCCGCCCGAGCCTTCGATCAAGGAAGCATGGTCGAAAAAGAATCACGGTGCGAATCCCTTCCGTCTGAGATAAGGATCGAACGATGCGGGGCGTCATTCGGCTGGGAGACCATACCGACCGAGGCTGTCGGGTCATCACCGCAAGCGAGTCGTCGAAAGTGGCCGACAAAGGCGTAGCACGCATCGGCGATCGATGCCTGTGCGGCCAAAAGGACCGCCACGAATGCGTGATCGTCGAAGGCAACTCCAATGTAAAGGTCCACGGCAAACCCGTCGCCTTCGTCGGACACCGCACGTCCTGCGGTGCCGCACTGCTTTCGACGATGCCAACGTCAGGCACCACCGCCTGACAGACAACGACGCCCATCGAAAGGCCGCCGCGTTGCTTTCCCGTCAACCATCATCGCGATACAGGAACCGATGGACGATCTATTGCCCGAGTATGAGCGAGAGCTCGCGATCCTGCGCCAGTCCCTCGGCGAATTTGCGCAACGCTATCCCAAGGTAGCCGCCAGGCTAGCCATCTCGGGCGAACACTCGGACGACCCGCATGTCGAGCGGCTCATCCAGTCCGCGGCGTTGCTCAATGCCCGCGCGAGCGCGCGGATCGAAGACGATTTTCCGGAGTTCACGCACGCACTGCTCGAGATGACTTATCCCGAGTTCTTGCGCCCGTTCCCGTCCTGCTCGATCGCCCAATTCTGCGGCAGCAACGCGGTCGCGAGCTTGCAAGCGCCCGTCGTGATCGAGCGAGGTGTCGAGCTCAAGGTACCGCGCAAGGAATATCTGTTCAGGACCACTTACGATGTCACGCTAGCACCGCTGCAGATCGTCGACGCTCGGTACGCGCTCAACGCATCGGCGGCGCCGCGCTCGATTACCTTGCCCGAAGAAACGACCGGGCTGCTGTCGATCACATTCTCGTCCTCCCGCCCCGGCGCCGAACTCGGGCCTGCCACGCCCGAGACGGTCCGCTTGTTCGTGGACGGAGAACGCGCCACCGTCGCCGCAGTCATCGACGCGCTGCTGCTGCACACCAGCACTGCATTTGTCGAAGCCGACGGCCTCGGCGCCTGGACGCAACTCGAACGAATACCGCTCTCGCGCGTCGGTCTCGATACGCATGAGGCGTTGATCGAACTCCCCGGCGGACGCCCGTCGCGATATCGCCTGCTCCGCGAATACTTTGCGTTCCCGCAGAAGTTCGATTTCGTCGATATCGATCTGCGGACACTACTGCGCTGCGCCGGGCGCTGCCATCGCGTGACGTTGCACCTGCCCGTCAACCGCCCTCACCCGGATTCGCCACGCGCTCGCGCGGCGCAACCGTTGAACGCCAGCCACCTCAAGCTGTTCTGCACGCCGGTCGTCAACCTGTTCCAGCACTCCGCGGCGCCGATTGCACCCGAATCGATGCAGTTCGCCGTCTACCCCGTCGTGCCCGATACGCTCACCGCAGCCCATGCGACGGTCTATTCGGTCGATAGCGTCCGCCTCACGGACACTCGGGACACGGGCGACACAGTCACGCCCATCATGCCGTATCGCTCGATGCTCCACCATCGAACCAACCCTCGCTCATCGATCTATTGGCTCGCGAATCGCGATGCTCGGCTCGCCGAATTCCTTCCTGGGCACGACATGCTGATTTCGCTCGTCGACGAGAGCGGTCAGCCGATCGAATCTCAGCAGCAGCAAGTCGATGCCGAGTTGCATTGCACGAACGGGAACCTGCCCGCGTCGTTACCGATAGGCGACCCGGACGGTGACCTCGTCATCCAGCGCAACGCACTGGCCGGACGCATCGTACTGCTGCATCGCCCGACGGAAAGCATGCCGCCGCCCATCGAGCGCTGGCAGTTGTGGGAGTTGATCTCGACGATGGCGGCCAATCCCGTGACACTCGATCAAGCCGGCCTTCCCGCGCTCAAAGCGCTGATGGCACAGCACGCCCGGCCGCACGCAGAGGAGCCGAACAGACATATCGCCAGCCTGCAAAGGCTACGGCGCGACTCTGTCATGGGATGGACCGATAGCGAGCCGCAGCCGATGTTCGTCATCGGACGGCTCATACGGCTCATGGTCGATGACCCTGCGCTCCATGACTGTACGTTGAGCGCCTTTGCCGGCGCGCTCGAAAGCGTATTCGCCAACTATGTCCCGGCAACCAGCTTCGTTCAGCTCCAACTGGTTTCGGGGCAAAACGGCGCCGAGCTCGTCCGCGGAAAACCGGTGTGGGGGACCAAGCCAATCGTCTAAGCTCACCCCTCGGCACCACCGAAGACCGCCGGCCGCTTCTCCCTGAACGCTTCGATACCTTCCCGAAAATCGGCGCTTTGATACGCGCGGCGGCGAATCTCGCTGATGCGCCCGAGCGCGCTCGCGGGCAGCGCACGCATATCGGACAACACGCGCAATTGCTCTTTGACCGCAGCGATCGCAAGCGGCGCCTTCCCGGCGATATGCATCGCCAATTCGCGCGTCTGCGCTTCGATCCGCCCGGAAGGCACCAATTGGTCGATGAGGCCCAACCGCAATGCGTCCTCGGCCTCCACGGGCTGCGCCGTAAAGAACATCGTCTTGATCGCGCCGATACCGAGCCGATCGGTGAAGTGCAAGAGTCCAGCAGTGTTGTAGGGCAAGCCGATATTGGCAGGCGTCATCGCGAAGCGTGCGCTTTCATCGGCGACAACGATGTCGCAACTGACCACCGTTTCGACCGCACCTCCCCATACCGAACCCTGGACCTGCGCGATGACCGGAAACGGTGCGTGCCGCAGTGCTGCAATGGCCGCTTCCAACGCGCTGCCGTGCGCCAACGGATCGGTACCGTCGAGCGGCAATTCCCCGATGTCGTGACCAGCCGACCATGTTCCATGCTGAAGCGTCGTTTTCAAAATCATGACGCGCATCCGCTCGCGCTCGCACAGCTGACACGCGGCCGTGATCGCCTCCAGCACCCAGTGGCTCAAGGCATTACGTTTGGTTGGGTTACTCAGCGTGACCGTGGCGACATACCCTTCCCGTTTGATTTGAACCGAAGCATCGGCGGGTCCGGTAAGAGTTTCGATCTGTTCGGCCATGTTCGACTCACCTTTTGGCTCATTTCATCGGCGCGACGGCATCGTCGACGAATTCGGCAACGATCCGCGCCCGGTCGGCATCGAGCTCCGGCGCGGCCCGATACGCGCGTGGGTCCGCGATGCCCGAGACCTTGATTGGGTTGCCCGCTACCTGGAATACGCCCGCCTTGGCGTCCTTGACTTCGACGACCATGTTCCGTTCGTTCAGTTGCTCGTCGTCGACGATGTCGGCGACCGAATTGATGGGACCGCAGGGCACGCCCGCCTCTTGCAACAACGCGATCCACTCACGCGCGCTGCGGCCGGCCAGCGTGAGTTCCAATTGCTCGGTCAGTGCATCGATGTTTTCGCGCCGCAGCGCATTCGTGCGGTACCGGCTGTCATCGCGCAGGTCCGGCCGTCCCAATGCATCGCACAGCTTGTCGAACAGACCGTCGTTCGCGGCGCCGATCACGAAATACGTATCGGCCGCATGAAATGCGCTGAACGGCGCAACCGACGGATGACGCGCGCCCTGCGCCCGCGGTACTTCGCCCGTGGCGGCATAACCGGTGAGCGCGTCTTCGAGAATCGCAACCTGGCAGTCCAGCATCGCCACATCGAGATAGCGGCCAACGCCCGTACGCTCGCGCTCATAAAGCGCCGCGTTGATGCCGATCGCCAGATAGAGACCCGCGGTAATGTCGCCGACGGATACCCCGACACGCGTCGGCGCGCCGCCCGGTTGTCCGGTCACGCTCATCAAACCGCTCATCGCTTGAACGACGATGTCATAGGCCGGCCTGTCCTGATAGGGGCCGGTCTGGCCGAAGCCGGACACGCTGCCGTAAATCAACCAGGGGTAGCGTTCACGCAGCGTCTCATGGTCCAGGCCATAGCGACGCATCACGCCCGGACGGAAATTCTCGACCAACACATCGGCCTGCCCAAGCAGAGCGTGCAGGATATCGCGATCGCCCGAGCGCTTGATGTCGAGCGCGATACTCTCTTTGCCGCAGTTCAAAGCCGTGAAATACGTCGATTTCCCGTTCAGAAAAGGACCGAAAGCGCGAGAGTCGTCTCCGGCGCCCGGGCGTTCGATCTTGATCACGCGGGCGCCGAGCTGCCGAAGAATCATCGTGGCATAGGGACCGGACAGCACGCGCGTCATGTCGACAACGGTAATACCGGACAACAGGCCTTTTTGTTCGATGGGCGTCGTTTCCGATTGCATGATCAGTTTCCTCGAAAGGGAAATCGATGTCGTTACCCCTTTGAAGCGATCCATCGGCTCGGCGCGACATCTGCTGATCCAGTCTACTGCTGGCCGCCTGTGGGCCAGGCTAGCGAAACTGCTAGGCCCTGGGCCGCCCGCTCATACGCGCACGGAACGGCTCCGTCCTCGCCTAAACGGCAGATGCCGCGCGATGTTGAACGCAACGAGATTGCCCACCACCACGAGCAGCAGGCCGACGACGGCGGGAGCCGACCATCGGTACCCCTCGAACACCGTCGATACGGCCAGCGCGACGAACGGGAACAGCACCGTGCAGTAGGCGGCCCGGTCGGGGCCGATGCGGCCGACCAACGTCAGATAGGTCGTGAACCCGATCACTGATCCGGGCACCGCGAGATAAGCGAGCGAGCCGAAATACCGCGCGGTCATCTCGGGCTGGAAGGAGAACCCCGCGGCAAGACTGCCGAGCGTCAATAGCGCCGCGCCGATCAGCATGGCCCAGCTGTTGGTGACCGTCGGGTGAAGGCCCATCGCCTGCATGCGGCTCGAAAACAGATTGC
>Ga0207647_10000403_pt1 | contig 35357 bp, 30 predicted proteins | sample KBSCornC2_FD_184295 | JGI IMG/M metagenome (GOLD analysis project Ga0207647, IMG submission 184295) | Corn rhizosphere microbial communities from Kellogg Biological Station, Michigan, USA - C2 (SPAdes) (version 2) | ecosystem: Host-associated > Plants > Roots > Rhizosphere ... | reverse complement strand
ATTGCTTGAATAACCCTGTGGCAAATACTCATAATAACCACCACAATTACCACTGATGGTATTAGTCCGTGCCGTGAACGTTTGTGCATTTGAAAAGAAGAATAAAAAAGTGAATAATACCGCAGACAGCAAACATCTACTGTTTTTCATACTGGTTGATTTTGGATTTTACTTTAGCTCAGAATCGATATAGGAATATCAACCCGGCTAAAGTAAAATTAGCTGCATTCAAAAACTATAGTATAAATTCTAAACTTTTAGAAGACTGTGTTAGTATTTCTTCCTGTTTAGTTATGGTGTTTATACTTAACATTAACAGAACAAAAAGTTTCAAGGTGTACGTCGGCGGTTTATCTATGGAATTGCTTATTTGTAAAGTAACTTAAAAATCATTTAAGTTGATCAACATTAATAACATATTTACCTCCCTAATTTTTCTGTAAGTTTGACTCTTTCTTTTAAAAGACAACACCCTTGAAAAAATACCTGTCATCATATTGGATCCGCTCCGCATTGTTTACGTTTCTTCAACGTTTTTCGGTTACACTTTTTGGATTTCTAAATTTTATCATACTTATCCGCAGCTTGTCGAAGTCTGAGATGGGGGTATGGGCTTTTTTTTTGGTGGTTACCACTTTATTTGAAACGGCTAAATCCAACCTGTTAAAGAATGCACACATTAAGTTCGTTGGAAATAATAACAGGGAAAAAACCGCGATTGCTTCTTCTTCACTGCTGCTTAACTCAGCTATTAGCCTGTTATTTATCCTGTTTCTTTTTTTCTTATCGGGCCAGTTAAGTTCCTGGTTAGGCGCAGGTCCTGAACTGGTAAAAATGCTGAGATGGTATATACCGGGGATTGTGTTTTTTATATTGTTCTCCCATTTTGAAGCCGTATCACAATCGCATTTGGATTTTAAGTCCGTTTTTGCAGGGTACTTTTCCCGTCAAATTTTATTTTTTATACTGATCTCTGTCCATGCGCTTTTAAAAGTACCTTTTACACTTGTTCTTGTTGTAATTTATCAATCAATTAGTGTTGCTTTTGGCACCCTCGTTATCTATCTATTTAGCAAGAAGCACTTGCTGTATGTTTTCAATCCTTCGGTTAAGTGGATAAAAGAGTTATTGGGATTTGGCGGTTATATATTTGGAATAGCAATTACATCAAACATGTTTGCTAATCTTGATCAGATTATGATCGGCAAGTTTACGTCCAGCAGGCCTATGGTTGCGAACTATAACGCTGCAACCCGGATCAGTACTTTGGTTGATATACCTTCTTATTCTGCAGCAGAGATTTTATTACCCAAAGTTTCCCAGGTGGATTTAAAGCAAGGCTACTACCAGGTAACCTATATGTATGAACGAATGGTTGCCATTCTCTTAAGTTTTACAACTCCGATTGCACTATTCATTTTTTGTTTTCCTAAGCTGGTAATCTCTTTAATTGCGGGTTCGCAGTATGTTGACGCCTATTTTATTCTTCAAATGTATATGTTGTCGGCTCTGGTAAAGCCAATTCAAAACCAGGCTGCAAACATTTTTCTTTACATAGGTAAAGCAAGGTTGTGCTTCTTTTTAAACTTATTGTTTCTTGCTGTCAATACCGGTCTTAACTATTTATGTTTTATTGAATTTGGCGCATATGGCGCGGCAATCGGAAATGTTATTGGTTGCGTACTTGGCACAATAGTTTGGTATTCAATTTTGCAAAAGAGTATAGATGTCAAGTACGTTAATATTGGCAGATACATTATTGAAACGTATAAAACTATTTATGCCAAAGCTATTTTGCTAAAAAAACTTAGTCAGGCAAAAATTTCCCGATAACAGTTTGATCGACGTAAAGAAAAACAATTCGGTACAATGTCAATGACAGAAAAAATAAAGGCCAACGAAAAGCTTAAACGTTTTGTCCACTGGATGTTGATACCTCCATACCAGGCAAGGCCGAGAAAATGGGTTAGCTGGTTTGTCAACCCGTTTTATCATAAAAAGGGGAAAGGTTCTGTAATAAGAAAAAGTGTTCGGATGGATGTAATGCCTTTTAAAAGATTTGAATTGGGAGACTATTCAACAATAGAAGATTTTTCCACAATTAATAATGGAGTGGGCGATGTGGTTATTGGAAAGGAAACAAGAATTGGAATGAGTAATGTTATAATTGGTCCCGTTACTATTGGAAACTCTGTAATTTTTGCGCAAAACATTGTATTGAGTGGTTTAAATCATTCGTATGAGAATATTGACCTTCCGATATCAAACCAAAAAGAAACCACCAGTCCGATAATAGTTGAAGATGAGTGCTGGGTAGGTGCAAATGCAGTAATTACAGCAGGAGTAACCCTGGGAAAACACAGCGTAGTTGCTGCAGGGGCAGTGGTTACGAAAAATATACCGCCGTACTGTGTTGCTGTTGGAAACCCTGCCAGGGTGATTAAAAAATATGATTTTGAAAAAAAAGAGTGGGTAAGGCTCTAAACAAATTTTAACCAATGATTTTTTATTTGAAAATACTTTGGATCGTCGTCTCAATTTTGGTTGGGTATAATTTGATTCTGCCTATCCTTCTTTTTTTGATCTATAAATTGATACCCCGCAAACATTTTTCATACCACAAAAAGGAGGAGCCGGATTTTGCAATCATTGTTACCGCTTACGAGCAAACGAACACATTACATGCAGCGGTTACCTCTTTATTAAATTTGAACTACAGTAACTACATCATTTACATTGTTGCTGATAAATGCGATATCTCTAATCTTAATTATAATAATGAAAAGGTCGTCCTTCTAAGGCCGGAAGAACCTTTACAAAGTAATACCCGGTCGCATTTTTATGCGATAAACAGGTTTAAAAGAGACCATCAGTTTCTTACTATCATAGATAGTGACAACCTTGTAGATCCTCAATATTTAAATGAGCTGAACGTTTTATTCGACAAAGGTTATAAGGCCGTACAGGGAGTGAGGAAGGCAAAAAATCTGGATACCTTATATGCATGCATTGACGCCGTTCAAGACATTTATTACCATTTTTACGACAGGGAAATTTTATTCAACATCGGGTCATCGGCAACATTAGCCGGATCGGGGATGGCTTTTACAACCGCGTTGTATAAAGAATGCCTTGAAACCCTTGACATTAAAGGTGCCGGTTTTGACAAAGTGCTGCAGATAGAAATTCTCAAAGGCAACCACCGGATTGCCTTCGCTAAAAATGCTATTGTGTATGATGAAAAAACATCCCAATCTGACCAGTTGGTAAAGCAAAGGGCACGCTGGTTTAATACATGGTTTAAGTATGCCGGTTCAGGATTAGGTTTGTTGTTTACAGGAATTAAGAACCTGAGCTGGAACCAATTTTTATTTGCACTTCTATTTTTGCGCCCACCATTATTTTTGGTTGTTGTTATTTCTTTTGCCTTAATGGTCTCGAGCTTATTTATTAGCCAATTAGTTTTTTATTGCTGGCTAATTGCCTTCGCACTATTTTTTGCGGCTTTGTTTATCTCTTTGGTTAACGCAAAAGCCCAGGCGAAAATTTATAAAGCAATCGTAGGCATTCCGCTATTTATGTACTACCAGTTATTGTCCTTAATGAAAATCGGAAAGGCTAACAAGATTTCAGTGGCAACGCAACATTTTCATAATAAAACAATTGAAGAATTAAAAGAGTAAGTTGAACATAATTGCTTTAATAAATTCACTATAAAATAGCTGGGCTCCAATAAAAGAAATATTTATGACCATTGGTATAGAGGCGCAACGCATGTTTAGAGCAAAAAAGCATGGGATGGATGTTGTGGCAATTGAATTGATAAAAAAACTGCAGCAGATCGATAAAGAAAATAACTATGTCATCTTTGGTAGAGATGGCGTAAATGATATTTTCACTCAAACAGAAAATTTTCAGTTTGACACATTTTCTTCCTTTAATTATATTGACTGGGAGCAAATCAGGCTAGTTAAAAAACTAAGGGAAAGGAAAATCGATTTGTTGCATTGTACCGCTAATACAGCGCCGCTCAATTTATCAGTTCCATTGATTGTTACCCTTCATGATATCATTTACCTGGAACAGGTGGATTTTAAAGGGACTGCTTACCAAAACCTGGGTAATTTATACCGAAGGTTTATTGTGCCGAAGGTTGTAAAGAAAGCTAATTTAATCCTCACTGTTTCGGAGTTTGAAAGAGCAAACATTATCGAAAGATTAAAAGTTCCTGAAAGCAAAGTCAGGGTTCTTTATAATGGTGTTGCTTCACAGTTCAACAGTCAATATGATCCTTCGCAACTGGAGAGTCTTCGGCAAAAACATGGGCTGCCTTCCCGGTTCATCATGTTTTTAGGCAACACTGCTCCCAAAAAAAATACTTTAAATGTGATCAAAGCCTATGTTGATTATTGCCTGGGAAATAGCAATCCAGTACCATTAGTGCTTTTAGATTATCGCAAGGAGTTAGTCAAAAAAATTCTGGATGATTTAAAACAAACAGAATTATTATCTCAGTTTGTTTTTCCCGGTTATATTCCCTATCAGGACATTCCGCTTATGTACAATGCGGCAACGCTGTTTTTGTATCCGTCTTTACGAGAAAGTTTTGGTCTGCCTATTTTGGAGGCTATGGCTTGCGGCGTTGCTGTAATTACGTCGAACACATCTTCGATGCCCGAAGTAGCTGGTGATGCAGCCGAGTTGATTGACCCTTTTAATTATAAAGAACTTTCAAAGGCAATTGGAAAGTTGATCTCAGATAAAGAGCTGAGAACTACTTATCGGGAAAAAGGTTTTGAAAGGGCGAAGCAATTTACATGGAACGCATCCGCAAAAACCTTATTAGAAATTTACAACAGTTTCAAATAATGGATTTGATTTTTAGTCAGCCAATTGGGGTTGTATATTTTTTACGAAATTCTCTTTAATCATTTTTTTCAGCTCATCATCCGTTTTTGCGTGGAAGATGCGTGCGCCGGAAAGTTTTGGATAAAGTTTTTGGTAACATCCAAAGACATGCTCAGGGCCTTGTTTCGATAAAATAATATTGGTCCCCTTGAAATAACTTGCCAGAACCGATGTTCCTCCGTGGGTTGAAATAAAGTTTTCGCAATTTGCATAAACCATCAATTGAAGATGGTTAAAGTTCCTCGCGTTGCCTTTGTTTTCTTCATAGAGGTCATGCATCAAAATGACTTCCGGGTAATTTGTTTTGATCCATTCAATTTCATTTAGCTCATAAATTTCGCTGTTGTCCATTGTGATATGTTGCGCACCGGGACGATTATAAATTATTGTGTAATCGTCTTTTAATGCATCGAAAATAAATTGCAACATTTCAATGCTTAAAAAACTTATTGGTGGGCCATCCCATTCCATGTTGAACCTGTTGGCTATAATTAAGGGAGGTTTTTCAAACTGGTAAATATCATTTTTGTAAACCTCTTTCAATGGTACGGGCAGCCATTTTTTCATATCATAGTTATGGCTGTATAAAATCCTCGGAACTTCAAAGTTGTAATTTCCTTCGTTTGATCTCCTGTCGAAAATTTCCTTATGGTTCGGCGAAAAATAATAGAACTCTGACATGTGCTGGCAGCTCTGCGTTTCTTTCAACGTACCATTTTTGTAATGCCAATAAGCAAATGGTACAACAAACTGGAGTTCGGGCCCAAATTCTCCCTCAAACGCAATTGTTTTGTATTGCTTTTTAAGCAAATAATCCTTCGCCAGATATTTCCATTGCATTAAATCGCAGTAAAGCGTATCGCGGATAAAATAGCGTAAGTTAATATCGATATTTCTGTATCTTGAATGAACCCAGGAGCCTAATATTTTATTGATGAGTTTTTTCATTTTCCTTCTTGTAAAAGTTACGCTTTAAGATGAAAGGGTTTTAAATTTTACGCAGTTTCCATTAATTCTTCTATAGCTGCTGCCCGGTTTTCCCACGTATGCCGGCTTGCCAGTTTAATTCGTTGTTGTTGCAGGTCCTCAGTGTCACTGACCAAAGCTTCATTGATGGCATCTGAAAATTCTTTGGCATCATTGCAATAGCTCACCAAATCATCAGTGAAGTTTTTTAGGTCAGGATTGAAGTCGGTGGAAACTACAGGTTTGCCAGCGCCCAAATATTCAAACAATTTCATTGGAAAAACAGTTGCGCTATCCTCGTATTTCCGGAAAGGAATAATGGCAACATCGAAACTTTTTACCACGCTGGGCATTTCTTCATAGGGTATTCGACCAATAAAGTGGACGTTTGCAAGAGAGGTGAATTGCTCGGGTACCCATTCTTTAGAAACGGGTCCTGCAAAGACAAAACTTTTATCAGGATTCTGCTGTGTCACACTCTTCATAAGTTCGTAATCAATTCTTTTTTCAATACTCCCAAAGTAGCCCACAATCGGCTTTTTAAGCCCACGAACCAGATCATGTTCAGCCAGTTGTTTGTTAGCTGCGAGTATGCTGTGTTTTATATCTGCAGCGTTTGAAACGAAATGGGTTTTGGGATGAAATCTTTTTTTATCGTTTTGTAGTTGCTTGCTTGTACAAATGATCATATCACTTAGTTTGATCAGTTGCTGCTCTGAAACAATTCCGTGTTTTACATCGTAAGGCATTACTATCGGATCGATACAATGGTAAATCCGAAGGGAAGGACTGATATATTTGGCCACATTAGGGTAGTGAAATACCCAGGAGTTGATAAAGACATAATCTGTTATTCCTTCAGCCTTCACAATTCTATTAATTGTGTCGGCAATTGCCTTCTCATTTCTTTTGAGCAAACTGCGATAAATAAAGCCTTCCGGTAAAAAATGAATAGATGCCAAAGGTGGCACGACGACTATTTTTAAATTAGGTATCCCCGTTTCAATTATGCCGTTATTCCTTTTTTTAAACGCATTTTCTCTGATCTTATAGCTTTCAGTATTTTTTGATCGAAATGCATCCCTGGTTGTAAAAGGATAATCTATGTAATAAACCTGGTGGTTGTTTTTTGCAAATTCCTTTGCAAGAATAAAACTGACGGATTCGAACTGTTGATCAAACCTGCCATAGCCAAATAAAAAAATGCACCGGCTCGCTTTCATCGTTGAATATAAAATTGACTGACAAAAAGAAACTTTGCTAACGAAAAGACACATTATGGTTAAAATGCCACCAGATACCTTTCCAAAAAGATTTCAAATGATCAGTTTGTCTTTTTAATAAAAATGATATGGAATTTTTGGGTATGGTAAAAACAATGAAGTACACAAAGAAAATTCCTAAACCGGGAAAGGGAATATTGCGCCTCATAAAAAGAATTCTGTTCCTGGTCAGATAAAATGTTTTTAACGGGCTCGACTTTCCAGTTGTCATCGATTCTTTGTGATAAATCAAACCTTTTGGCTGAAAATAAATGCTGTATCCATTTTTCTTAAAACGAACGGACCAATCCAATTCTTCGTAATACAAAAAAAATTGCTCGGGCAGCAGTCCCACTTTTTTGATGGCATTTTTCGAAACCATCATTGCGCCGCCATGCGCATAGTTCGTTTTGTTCATTACATCATATTGCCCCTTGTCTTGTTCGCCGGACCCTATCATTCCGTTTCGGCCGGTAAAAATATTTACTGGCTTGTACCCGGCATATTCAATTGTTCCTTTATTAAAATAGTAGTGGAATTTCGGACAGGCAATCCCGGCATCATCATGCTTGTTAAATACTTCAACCAAAGATTCAATCAGGTGGGGAGTAAATTCGGTATCGTTATTAACAATAAAAAGAAATTCTCCTGAGGCGGCTTTAATTCCAATATTATTGCCTCCACTAAATCCTAAGTTCGATTGATTGCGAATAATTTTTGCTTTGGGATAAACCGACTTAAATAAATCTGTTGGATCTTCTTGGGAATTATTATCCACTATAATTACCTCAATATTCGGATAGGTATTATGCTGTTTAATGGAAATCAGAAATTCACATGTAACCTCCGAAGTATTCCAATTAAGCGTGACTATAGATACTAATGGAAAGTCAGACATAATTAATTATGGTAGGGATTAAAAAGGAAGTTAAGCTAATTTATCTAAACATCACTCTTTTGAAAAAGAGCTTTTGGAGTTTGAGCCATTATCCAAAAATCATAAAAAAGATTAGCTTTTCTTGCATAAGAAATGTCTAATTCCAATCTTTCATCTATTGACATTTCGGCTTTGCCGCGTTTTTTTATCTGCCAAAGGCCGGTTATTCCTGCAGGAGCCATAAATCGTTCAACAAACTCATTGGTTGTCAGTGTGGCAGCCTCATATAATGGTAAAGGTCTGTTCCCGACCAGAGACATGTCCCCTTTTAACACGTTGAATAATTGCGGCAGCTCGTCTAAGCTTGTATTTCTTAAAAAGCGGCCAATCTTCGTTATCCTGGGATCATTAGAGATTTTAAAGAACCTGGCAACTTCCGTATTTCCATTGTACTGGTTCAAATGTGATAAAGCTTCAATTTTTTTATCAGCATTTATCTCCATTGTTCTAAACTTATAAAACTTAAAGATTTTGAATCCACGTCCAGCACGGTTTGCATTGTAAAATATAGGACCTCTTGATTCAATTTTAATCGCAATTGCTATAATTATAAAAACCGGTAACAAAAGAATGATTAAACAGGCAGCGAGGATTATATCAATCATTCTTTTAATCAAAGAAAATTCAGGTTGAACTTTTATTGTCTCTTTGTTCGAGGAAAGAATATATTCTTTGGACTTTTTTAAAAAACTGATTTTGCTGTAAAAGTCAAACTGCCAGTTGCAAAGATCTATAACGTCATCAATAATTCGATTTTCTCTCAGGGTGGTCTCATTTGTCAAATGAAAATCGTTATAGATAACAGGAATATTTTCGAGATTTCTATTTTTTAAAAAGAAATAGAATCCTTCCAATTCTTTTTCGTTGTAAGGAGTGTCGATAATAATGGCATCCATCACTCTACCTTCTTCAGTGCTCAAAAATTTTCGGGCTTCTTCGTAGTTGCTTGCCGTGATGCCTGATTTGAAACTGTCGATGAGAAGTTTGATTGAATCTTCGTTGGTACCGATATAAAAAAAACAAAGGGCTGTTTTACTTGAAATGGTTGCTACTCTTAGGTAATTTTTTAGTTCATTTTTCGGTACGTTTTGTAAAGCTTCTGATTGCATGACTTAGGGTTTGATTAAGGGTGTTTAGTAATTGAAAACTGTGGCTGAAACTGTGTTGCTGATTGCAGCTATCAAATCAACCGGATTAAATGGTTTAAAAAATATTTCATCCACTTCATATTCATAACATTTTTGCCTCAGCAGTTCGGTATTTTCTGTTGCAAGCACCACAACAGGAACATTGCATAGCTTACTGCTTTTAACATGCTCAATTAAATCCCATCCTTGCTGGGGATGAAAATCAAGGTCAACAATAAGAAAACAAATTTTTGAATTCGTTCTCAATTGCTGCATTGCCCGGTAAACATTGTTGGCAGGTAAAAAATCATATTTTCCTTTCAAAATCGTCTGCAGCAAATAATTCATTGCTGTATTACCATTAACGCTCAAAATACTTTTACTCATAGTACAATAGGGGTTGGTCGATTAATTTCTAATCGTTTTCATATGCTCACGGAAATACCAAAGCATTCAGAGGGGCGGATAGGGTTTCCATTGGTTTAACATTAAACTAATGGAGCAAGCATCGAGATTTAAAAGGAATTGAACATGGATATTAGCTGGTAGTATCAGGGCCGATCACAGGTATTACAGAAGTCTTTGTTGGCGTTGTTAGGATTCGAAATTATGACAAAATCCACATTTCATTCGATAAAATTTTAAAGTAACAAATGTTATAGCACTTATATCAATAAAAATTTTGTGCCACACTATTGATAAAGCAAATGAATGCCAAAACTTATTACGTTAAGTGCGATGGCATAGGTTATCATTCCTTTCAATAACCATCCCGGGATCTTGTTTGCACCTAAAAACATCAACAGCAATAATAGCGGCAAAAAATCCAGGGTAAACCTGGCTGTGTTCACTTGTTCGTACCCATTATTGTGATAAAACAACTGGCCCAAAAGAATAACTACAATTGTTAACCAGGCTGAAATTTTCAAGATTTTTGGCCATTGGGCTTTTATGCTGGCAATCAAAAACGGGCTGGCGCTTAACAATGAAGTTCCCCAAAGATCCATATCTTTTATGTGCAAGTATGTTTTGCCGTCAAACTCGATATTAAATCCCTTGATAAAGGTGCAATACAAGTTGAAAAGAAAATATCTGATACTGAAAACGCCGAACTGCTGAACTCTTTCTTTTAAAACTCCAATAAAAATTATGTGCTGGTAACCCGAATCAAAAAGATTTCCGAACCTGAGGTAATTATAAACAAGATAAATTCCAACGAAAAAGCCAACCGGAAGAAACAATAACAAGGCGTCTTTAAAGGAAACCTTTCTTTGCTGTGTTTTGTGCAAATAAAAAATATAACCGGCCGCAAACAAAACATAAAAGATGGTGAACTGCCGCGTTAAAAAACTACAACCGATAAAAACACCAATTAGCCACCATCGTTTTTTACCCAAAATTTCGTTGATAATCAGCAATTGAAATAATAAGGAAGTAATATGAGCAAAAGCATAAACATGGTGACTGGTAAATAGCGCATACCAGTACCCGGTTCCAAAAAAAACAGCAGCAATTAGCCAGGGCGTATACTCTTTTCCGATCTTAATTTTTGAAATAATACTGTAAAGCAAATACAAGTTAACGCATGACATTAACGTGGCAATGGCCACCGTGTTTACATTATTGCCGAACAAAAGAACAAACGGTACAAGAATTATCCCGGGCAATGGAGGATAAGGCAAAAATAGTTGACCATTAAACAATGCTAAATCACCATTATTGTTTGTAGCAGGCAAACTTAAATGCCCGTGAAGTAACGATTGTGCGAATTCAAGGTAAGAGTTATGGTTACCGTCATTATAATAGAAATTGACAATTGCAGGAATTTGCAGTATGATAAAAACTGTGAAATAAATTGCCCAGTCTAAATAGGTTGGAGATTCAAACAAATAAAGCTTCTTGATCCTATCCATAGTCAAAGGTTACTGCTGAATAAAATTATGATCGAGAAATTGTTTGTAACAATTGTCCGGGAAGAAGGGAGATATTTGTGAGGCATAGGGTAATGTTTTCAATTACAATATTAGCAGCTTTTTTGCTCTTTAATTTGGAGCTCCGAATTTTCCTTTAAAAAAGGACTCAAATCAATATTTATAAAGTACGCATTTAAAATCATAAAAACCATATGGCATGCTTTTATTTTAGATTCATAGACCTTTGTATCGATTTTTTGTCAATGATTTGATTTCAGATGTAATGCTTTAGCTGATATTTCTTTGATTTAAACTTATGCAATTACACTATGTTTGTCAGGAAATCAAATACTAAACCAGGTCACGCCTTAACCCTTGAAATATATTTAAAAATCTATGCGGCCCTTAACTATACCAAAATATATTAAAGACTATTGGAGCTCTGATCTTGAAACCGAGAGGCTTGCAGCAGATACCAAAAAAGCTTATCAAAAATTACAAAAAGGCAATCCGGAAGTGACCATAGTTATCCCGGCTTACAACGAAGAGAAGACTATTGTAAGAACGCTGAATTCAATTGCTCAGAACAATACTTCCTACGGTGTAGAAATAATCGTTGTAAATAATAATTCAAAAGACAAAACCGCTGAACGTGTCCAGGCCTGCGGTGTGACCTGTTTGTTTGAGCCAAAGCAGGGGATTATGCATGCTCGCAATTGCGGGCTGGCACATGCAAATGGAAAGTTTATTATTAATGCTGATGCAGACACAATTTATCCTAGAAACTGGATACAGGCTTTAATAGAACCCTTACAAAAAGATAAGGCGATAGCTGTAACCTACGGACGATATTCCTTCTTGCCGGAGCAAAACACAAAACGGTTGACCTATTTCTTCTACGAAAGCATTGCTGACCTATCCCGTAAACTAAATAAATATTTTAAGGACGAAGCTGTGAATGTATATGGTTGTTGTTCGGCCTTCAGAAAGGAAAATGCTTTAAAGGTCGATGGATATAACCATCCTCCGGGAGCTACCGAAGACGGCTATTTGGCTTTAAAGCTGAGAAATAACGGGTTTGGTAAGTTGCAGCATGTTAAAGAAGCCCTAGTGTGGACGACCGATCGACGCATTCACATTGACGGCGGCCTGGTAGTTGGTGCAATCAAAAGACTCAAAAGGATTGTGACCAGGGCATAGCTTTGAAATTTATCCATTGGCCGTTGTTACTGGTTCTTTCTTTAAGAATTGGGTTGAATCAATGTTTTGGTATCTCCAAGATTTGTAGCACCAAATTTGTCAATAGCTCGCCATGGTGAAAAACTTGTTCTTGTTTCCTTTGTTAACGGCTTCAATCTTTTGTTGTGCACAGCTCAAAAGAATCCCTCTGAAAGTTTCCGAAAGCTTTGCTAATAATCCTGTCTCACAAACCACCCAATTTTTAATTGATGACAATCCAAACACAAGATACCATCCAACCTACCCGGGATACAATTCGATTATTAAACCATTTCGGACAACTTTTCTTTTAAGTGATTATTCCCCTTGCACCATTAAAAGGATTGTTTATTTTGATTCAAACGGGGACCATTACAATTGCAGGTTCATCCTGGTGCGCGCCGATAATGGAAAAGAAGTTGAGCTCTTCACTTTTACCGGCGATCAATATTTGGTGTCCGACACTTTTGAAGTTCCCAAAGACAAACAATTTGCTGCATCAAAGCTCATACTCGAAACACCTTCCGGTGGTGATGGTTATCCAAATGATATGCAGTTATGGGGATCCTTTACTGAAAGAAAATCATCAATAAACACAAAGCATTACCCAATAAAAAATTTTTTGGGCGCAAACCTCCATCCCTGGGATATGGATTCGGTTCAGTATCCCGCTAAATACAAGGCGATCATTGATCTGAGAACGACAATGCTCAGGCTTTATAGCGACGCCTCTGCAGACAAAGATTCTGCAACAGGAGCTTACACACTTAACCCCGAAAGAAGAGGTTTTTATGTTGAGCGAAGCTTTGCATCGCTTAAAAAAGATGCTCCGTGGATTCGCAGCCATATTTGCTACCAAAATCAATCATTGCCAATCAAAGCAACGTGGACGGCTGCCGGTAAAAAATCACATCTAGATTTTCCATACGGCTCAGACAGAAATGATCCGTTAACTTATAGTGAAATTGCAAAAGACGCTTATGTATTGGCTACCAGGGGCGGAAAAAACAAAAATCTTCCGGATTATCCTGTTTATATCCCTTCCCGTTCCTGGGAACCGGCTCAACAACTAATTAAGGGGGGAGGCTTTTACGACATTATTGAGGGTGGCAACGAATGGAATGCCTGGTGGGCCGGCCTTGACGGGTATTTAAGCGGGCCGCAGCTCGGGGTTGCCTGGAGTGCAATTTATGACGGCTATAAGGGACTTATTAAAAATGGCGGGGCAAAAAACGCCGACAAAAATATAACGGTAACAAATGGGGGCGTCGCTACTGACAAGCCCGACATGCTTTTTGAAATAATTGAATGGGCAAAAAAAGAAAGAGGATATAAAACAAACGGGAAAATCGATTTGCCTTTTGATGTTTACCAGTTTCACTGCTATCCTTCCTCCGAAGGACAATATTCAAACAGCTCCGGGGGATTGCCTCCCGAACTTGGAATGATCCCAAGAACTGAGGCCATTGTAAAGGTTGCCAATAAATATGCTGACCAGGTTCCGGTTTTAATAGGCGAGTGGGGCTACGATGTTCATCCAAAATCGACCCAAAATGCGCCGGCTTACTCGACCTATACCGCTGAACAGTCAAGGGCTCATTTGGCAATACGGGCAATACTTGGTTTTGCACAGGCAGGTGCCTGGGCAGCGGAGTGGTACAGGCTATACCAGGATTGGCCGAACCGCATTTATGATAGTGTCGGCGAACAATTCGCCACAATGGCTTTGCTTAGACAAATGGATGATAGTGCGAAAATCATCAAAAGAACTTTAGTAGGAGATTACTTTAAGCAGCTGTCGCATTTTGGAGATTTTGTTTTTGATGAGGCAGTAAGAAACGATTCCGTTCGTGTATTAAAATTTAAGAACGGCACGAAATATTTGTATGCAATCTGGGCAGTAGAAAACGTTAGTATCAATACAAAAACAAACCGGCCTGTTTATATTGAACGCAAAGGAGATTTTACGCTTGACAAAAAAGGAAAGTTGTACCAGTTTACCGATGAAGGAAATGGCGTTATGAGCGTCGAGAATTTTAAGGGAGGAACTGTAAAATATTGTGCGAAACCCGTGTTCATTCTTGTTGATGAATAAGCTGATTTTATTTACAGGCTTCTTCAATGAAAAGATGTGATTTCAACTTCTTTGCTTTTTTCACTCACTTTTAATCTCTGAAAAATAAAAACCGTTATCAGCATCATTGTAAATAGAAGAAGCAAACCAAAGGTTTGAGAAACGTCTTTCAAGAAATAGCCTAAAACCAAAATCAAAGCATGAACTCCGCAAAGCAATTTTGCGGCAAAGCCATGACTCCATCCGTTGTTGGTAAGCAGATGATGAATGTGATTTTTATCTGGAGAAAAAGGCGATCGTCCACTCCATATTCTCAATGCAAATACGCGCAATGTGTCAAAAACAGGAATAACCACGATGCTCAAAGCAAAAATCGGGGCATGTGGAATAATCGATGAAGGATTACCAATATTTAACTGCATTAACCTGATGCAAAGAACAGAAGTCACAAACCCCAAAACCAAAGAGCCTGTATCTCCCATAAAAATCCTGGCCGGATTAAAATTGTAATACAGAAATCCAAGTAAGCCGCCGCCCAGCGCAAAGGCGACAATTGCCGTGTTACTATCATTTGAAAGTGTAAGAAAAATTCCAAGTATAACAAGGCTCATAAAACCAAGTCCTCCTGCCAGTCCGTCGATACCATCAATTAGGTTAAAGGCATTGGTAATGCCGGTTATTGCCAGAACGGTAAACGTATATTGAGCCGAAACCGGGAGTTCATAAATTCCGAACAATCCATTGAAACTGGTTATTCGAACTCCGCTAAAAGCAATTAATAAAGCCACAGCGATTTCAATTCCAAACTTGTAACGCGCTGAAAGGTTTCGCAAGTCGTCCATCATTCCAATTGCGAATAAGATGACAATGGAAAAGAAAAAAGAAACAATAAAGCTGTCTCTTGTAAACTGAAACCAAAATGCACAGGCTACAGCCATTCCAAAACTTGATGCAATTCCGCCCATTGTAGGTATGGGGGCAATATGTTCTTTTCTTAAATCAGGAACGTCAAAAAGCTGGAATTTATGGATCAATTTTATTAATGGAGGCATTACAATCATTGCTACTAAAAAAGCAGTTACGAAAGCCAAAACTCCAAGCTTGAAAACTGAAAAGGAAAGATCGATCTGAAGCAGTTCGTGCATGTTAGTTTTTAAAGGATAATCCAAAGTAAACATTAATAGCCATGAAAACAATTTTACCGGTCTTGGTCCCGAATCAATCAGACCTTACTTGAATTCGAAAAACTATTTTTGTTCAAATTAATATCATCGCAACCTCCGAAAACATATTAGCTCATCCCATTGAATATTTAAAAGGCGTAGGACCTCAACGCGCCGACCTTTTGAAAAAAGAACTGGCGATTTTCACTTTCAGTGATTTGCTGCATCATTATCCGTATCGTCATGTGGATAAAACAAAAATTACAAAGATCATTGACTTAAACGCGTCGATAGAATATGCGCAGGTGCAGGGCAGGTTGATGCACCACGAAACAGTTGGCCAGGGAAGCGCCAAACGATTAATTGCCTATTTAAAAGATGATACGGGTGTAATTGAACTGGCCTGGTTCAAAGGATTAAGCTGGATTGAAAAAACCTTAAAAGAAAATGAATTTTACCTGGCATTTGGAAGATTGAGTTTTTTCATGAACAAGCCGCAGATTGTCCATCCCGAACTGGAACTGCTGAAACCTCAATCTAAAGGAGCAAAAAATGTTTTGGAACCTGTTTATCCTGCTACAGAAAAATTAAAAACGAAAGCATTAAACGGCCGACAAATTGGAAAGCTTACAGAAGCCTTGTTTACACTGCTTTCCCCAAAGGACCTGCCTGAAAATCTTCCAGGGCCAATCATTCAAAAATTCAAATTGCTTTCCCGTTTCGAGGCGTATAAACAAATTCATTTTCCGTCTTCACCTGCATTATACGAACAGGCATTACGGCGGCTGAAGTTTGAAGAGTTTTTTATCACACAATTGCGCTTGGCGAGGATCCGTTTTGAACGGCATCAAAAATCAAAAGGTGCTGTTTTTGAAAAGGTGGGAGAGTTATTCAATACATTCTATCACAATCATCTTCCTTTCGAATTAACCGGTGCACAGAAAAGAGTGCTGAAAGAAATAAGAAATGATACCGCAAGCGGCCATCAAATGAACCGATTGTTGCAAGGTGATGTGGGAAGTGGAAAAACAATTGTCGCTTTGCTAATTATGCTTTTGGCAGTTGATAATGGTTATCAATCCTGTCTTATGGCGCCAACAGAAATTTTAGCACAGCAGCATTTTTCAACCATAAGTGAACTATTGAAAGATATGCCTGTTGGCATTCACTTGCTCACGGGATCAACGCCAACAGCAGAAAGAAAATATATTTTGCAAAGTTTGGCAGAAGGAAATCTCAGTATCATCGTTGGAACACATGCTTTGATAGAAGAAGTAGTTCAATTTAAAAACCTGGGTTTCGTGGTCATTGATGAACAGCATAGGTTTGGTGTAGCACAACGGGCAAGCCTTTGGAAGAAAGCAACTATCCCTCCTCATATTTTGGTAATGACCGCAACGCCGATTCCACGCACGCTGGCAATGACGGCCTATGGTGACCTGGATTACAGTATTATGGATGAATTACCACCGGGGCGGCAACCAATAACTACGGTTCACCGTTATGATAGCAGAAGGGGACAGGTGATGGACTTTGTTCGTTCAGAAATTGACAAGGGAAGGCAGGCTTATATCATTTTTCCTTTGATCGAAGAAAGTGCAAAGCTTGATTTTGAAAACCTAATGAGCGGCTACGAAAACGTAAAAGCATTTTTTGCAGAACCAAAATATTGGATCAGCATGGTCCATGGACGCCAACCTTCCGAGCAAAAGGATATCAATATGCAACGTTTCGTGAAAGGCGACACCCAGATAATGGTGAGCACAACTGTTATTGAAGTTGGAGTCAATGTGCCAAATGCGACGGTGATGGTTATTGAAAGTTCAGAAAAATTCGGGTTATCGCAGTTGCACCAATTGCGCGGCAGGGTAGGAAGGGGATCAGATAAAAGCTACTGCATTTTAATGACCGGCTCTCAAATAAGCAATGAAGCAAGGGAACGAATTAAGATAATGACATCGACAAACAATGGTTTTGAAATTGCAGAAAAGGATTTACAGATGCGTGGCCCGGGTGAGATTGAGGGAACAAGACAAAGTGGATCATTAAACTTTAAGCTGGCAGATATTGTCAAAGACAAACCAATTTTGGATGCTGCAAAAAAAAATGCTGAGGAGTTGATTGAAAATGATCCGAATCTTGAATCGGCAGAAAATTTGCAGCTGAAAGAATACCTGATGTCACTCCAGGGTAAAACTCCGTGGAGCCGCATATCTTAACATGCCTTTGCACAACATTTTTGGCGATAAATAGTTAATTTCAGAAAAGATTGAACTGCAAAAGCCACATACTCTTCGTGCTCTTGTGCCTTATCGGAATTACTACATTCTCGCAGAGTATAGAATTTATCGAAAACAAAGGACAGTGGGATTCCCGTGTCAAATTCATGGGACAAGTTTCAAACGGAGCTTTTTTTGTTTTACGGAATGGATTTACCGTGCTGCAGCACAATGCTGAGGACATGGAAAAAGTGCACCAGTTGTCCCACAACAGGGGAGTAATTGAAGATAAAAATCTAAGAAGCCTGCAACCTGTAACGGTTCGCTCGCATTCCTATAATGTTGATTTTATCGGATCGAATCCAAAAGCGCAATTGATTGCCGAAAAACCATTAACCACTTACAATAATTATTTTATTGGAAATGATCCTTCGAAATGGGCAGCCAATTGCAAAATTTATCAGGCTGTTACTGTAAAGAATATTTATCCCAACGTCGACATTAGATATTATTCAGACAATGGCGGAATGAAATATGATATCATTGTTTATCCCGGCGGCGATCCTTCAAAGATTGCCTTAAAGTATGAAGGTGCAGATGAAATCGACTTAAAGAATAAAGAGCTGCTTATTAAAACTTCTGTGGGTGATTTAAAGGAACTTGCTCCAAATACTTTTCAATACAGCGAAAAAGGAAGATCCCCGGTAAATGCCAAATATACCTTGAAGGATAATATTGTTCGTTTCGATGTAAAGAGTTACGACCATTCTTCAATACTGATCATTGACCCAAATATTGTCTTTTGTTCGTTCACCGGAAGTTCGGTTGATAATTGGGGATTCACTGCCACCTACGGACCTGATGGAAGCATGTACGGTGGAGGTATTGTTTTTGGTAACGGCTTTCCTGTGTCGCCGGGAGCTTTCCAGGGCGGCTTTGGCGGTGGAAATACGTCGGATTGCAATTTTGGGAATTGCGATATTGGAATAATTAAGTTATCGCCTGATGGAAGTTCCCGGGTTTATGCAACTTATATTGGCGGGGGAGGAACAGAATTGCCTCAAAGTCTTATTGTCGACAGCCAGGGAGAATTGATCGTTGCGGGCAGAACAAATTCGGCGGACTATCCAACAACGGGCAGTAATATCGGACCCGGAGGCCTGTTTGATATCACTCTTACGAAATTAAACAGTACCGGTACTGCGTTAATTGGCTCAAGAAAGATTGGCGGCAAGGGCGAAGACGGAGCAAATATGTCTCCTTGTGGGGATGCTAAAGTTAATTCTCTTCAGCGCAACTACGGGGACGAGGCAAGAAGCGAAGTCAATTTAGATGCAGCGGGAAATATTTATTTGGCTTCCTGCACCCAATCAAGTGATTTTCCTGTTCAAAACGGGTTTCAAACAACAAAAGGGGCACTGCAAGATGGTGTGGTTCTAAAATTTAATCCTGATTTGACCACAATGCTTTTCAGCAGCTTCCTTGGCGGAACGGGGCCTGTAGTAAATAGCACCCAGACAGGTAACGATGCGGTTTATGTCATAGAAGTTAATCCGAAGGACAACAATATTTATGTTGCAGGTGGAACAGAAAGCACAGACTTACCCGGATCCACTGCCGGCACCATCGCATCGGCCAATAATGGTGCAATAGATGGTTTTGTTTCTATTATTACCAATGATGGCTCAGCAATTTTAAAGACAACTTATATCGGCACACCGGATATTGATCAGATTTACGGCTTAAAGTTTGACCAGCTGGGTTTCCCTTATGTAATGGGGCAGACCACCGGTTCCTGGCCGATTAAAAATGCAGCCTGGAGCACTCCAAACGGAAGGCAGTTCATTGCCAAACTTAAGCCCGATCTTTCAGCATTTGTTTATTCAACAGTATTTGGAAAAACAAGCGGTGAAGAAGGCAAACCTGATATTTCCCCGGTAGCTTTTCTTGTTGACCGTTGCGAAAATGTTTATGTCTCTGGCTGGGGAGGCAATGTTGGAACAGCTTATCCTACTGCCGGTGTTGTTGGCCTGCCCGTTACGCCAAATGCAATCAAGTCATCACCGGATGTCAATCCCGCAACAGGAATAGGCGAAGATTTTTACTTTTTTGTCTTGAAGAAGGATGCAACCAAACAATTGTACGGAAGCTTCTTTGGTCAGAATGGCGGACGAATTGGTGACCACGTTGATGGCGGCACAAGCAGGTTTGATAAAAATGGAGTGATTTACCAGGCCATTTGTGCAAGTTGTGATAACACATCACCGTTTCCGACCACTCCCGGCGCATGGGCAACAAAAAAGCCGGCAAGTGCACTTTGTAACCTTGCTTTGGTAAAAATCAATTTTGATCTTTCCGGTGTTCGTGCAGGAATTCAGTCATGGATCGATGGCAGGCCAAGAGATACAGCCGGTTGTGTTCCTCTGACAGTTGAATTCAAAGATACGATAGGCAATGCAGTGAGCTATGAATGGAACTTTGGCGATGGTTCGTCCTCTCAAACTACAACAGTGCCGAACATTAATCATACTTTCAATAGCGTTGGCGTTTATCGTGTAAGATTGATCGCTGTTGATTCAACAACCTGTAACCTAAGAGACACTTCTTACTTAAACATTAAAGTGGGCGACCTGAAAGCTCAATTAAATTTTAATTCAACAAAATTAAATCCGTGCGATTCTTTTAAATACCGTTTTGATAATACTTCGATTGCACCACCAGCAAAACCATTTACTTCAACAACCTTCACCTGGGATTTTGGTGATGGCTCACCAATGGTGAGTGCGGGTGCAGGAAGTGTTTTTCATAATTACAATGCTGCAGGCACCTACAATGTGAAATTGATTCTTAACGACGCCGCGTACTGCAATTATCCCGATACATTAACGAAACAACTAAGAATTGCAGTTTTGGTAAAGGCAAAATTTGATGCGCCTCCTGTTGGCTGTGCACCTTTCAGCGCGCAATTCACCAATACATCTGAAGCGGGTTCTCAATTCACCTGGGATTTTGGTGATGGAAGCCCGGTTTCAAATGCGGTTGATCCCCTTCATTTATATCCGACTCCGGGAAATTATACCGTCACCCTGATTGCAATCGATTCAGGAACTTGTAATATTGTTGACACTACAAGAGCAACGATAATTGTTGTTGGAAAACCTGTTGCTGATTTTAGCGCAGCACCGCAACCGCCAATCACCAACACTCCGATTTCCTTTACAAACCTTTCAAGCAATGATGCGGTCAATTTCAAATGGCTGTTTGGAGATGGGGATTCTTTGGTAACCAATTCAAGAAGTATTGTTCAGCATGAATACAATGCCACCGGAACATATACTGCTTGCCTGGTAGCATTTAACCAGGCCGGTTGTCCGGATACGGTTTGTAAACAGGTGCAAACATTAATTGAAGCCGCTGTTGATGTCCCCAATGCATTTACGCCAGGCAAAAATGGCGTAAACGGTGTACTTTATGTTCGTGGCTTTGGAATTGCAAAGATGCAGTTTACAGTATGGTCAAGATGGGGTGAGAAGGTTTTTGAAACTGGCAATAAACACGTTGGATGGGATGGCACATTTAAAGGGAAGTTGTTACCAATGGATGTTTACGCTTACACCTTACATGTTGAATTTACCGATGGAACCAAGACAACTAAAACAGGTGACATTACGTTAATAAGATAGAGGAGAAAGTATCTTGAGAAGTTCATTAAAATACAAATTAATCGTCGGCTTCAGCTTGCTGTTTGCAGTGTCTTTATCTGCACAGGATCTTCATTTTTCGCAGTTCATGAATTCCCCGCTGACAACCAATCCTGCCAACACAGGTTTTATTCCGGATGGCGATTACCGTTTGGGAATTAATTACCGCAATCAATGGTCGTCGATAATGACATTGCCGTACAAAACAATGAGTGCATTTGGTGATGTTCAGTTAATGAAAGACCGTCTTGAAAATGGATGGATTGGGCTTGGTGGTGTCATTCTTCATGATGTTGCCGGCAGTGGTAATCTTACATCAACGAAAATTTATGGCTCCGTTGCCTATCATCAAATGATGGGGTATTCAAGTTTGTTGAGCCTGGGATTTAATGTTGGATACGCCAATAAACAAATCAACGTGACCAATCTCAAATTTCCTGATCAATTTGATGGAAGGTTTTTTGACAGCAAGCTTCCAACATCTGTAGTGCTCGACAGAAATAATATCGGTTATCTGGATATGCAGGTTGGGATGAATTATGCTTATTTCCCCACAGATAAAATTTATATAAACGGAGGGTTTTCTGCCCATCATGTAAATAAGCCACACGAATCGTTCTTTACTTCTTCAGATGCAAGTGACAAAGTTCCGGTTCGCTATATTGGTTTTTTGAACGGTAGTTTTAAGTTGAATGACCAGGTTATTATTAATCCAAACGTTTATTATACACAACAGGCAAAGGCCAGTGAATTGGTTGGTGGCTTAAATGTTCACTACAATCTTTCCGGTGATGGAACTTATCAGCTGATCGGGGGTGCTTATTATCGCCATAAAGAAGCAGTAATTCCTATGATTGGATTAGGATATAATGATTATACTTTTTCATTTACCTACGATGCTACCATTTCTTCATTGAAAAATTACGATAAAACCCGTGGTGCATTTGAGTTCTCCCTAATCAAACAGGGAGTGCTTAATCCAAGTTCAAGGCGTATCACACCTTGTCCAACCTTTAGAACTTATTAAGCATTTTCTATTCGGTATTTGACTGTTTTAGCCGATTTTTACGCTCAAATATTTTTTGATGATCGCTGTAAATTCCAATTCACTTGCAATAGAACATATTGACGCCTTTAAAAAAATTGTTGGTGAACAATATGTTTTTGTTGATGAAGAAGTGTTGAGCAATTATGCTCATGATGAAACTGAAGACCTTCATTTTCTTCCTGACGTTGTTTTAAAACCCGCAAATGCGGGAGAAATCAGTTCCATTCTTAAAATTTGCAACCAATATAAAATTCATGTAACTCCCCGTGGTGCCGGAACTGGGTTGAGCGGCGGTGCATTGCCGCATCTTGGCGGCGTGTTGTTGTCAATTGAACGATTGAACAGGATCATTGAAATTGACGATCGCAATTTGCAAGTGGTAACTGAGCCCGGGGTGATTACAGAGGTGTTGCAGGACGCGGTGAAGGCAAAGGGTTTATTTTACCCTCCCGACCCAAGCAGTCGCGGCTCCTGTATGATTGGTGGCAACATTGCAGAAAATAGTGGTGGACCAAAGGCCGTGAAATACGGAGTGGTGAAAGATTATGTATTGAATCTTGAAGTGGTTTTGCCAACCGGTGAAATCATCTGGACCGGTGCAAATGTTTTGAAAAACGCAACGGGTTATAATCTGACACAGCTTGTAGTTGGAAGCGAAGGCACACTGGGGATTGTAACAAAAGCTGTTTTAAAATTAATTCCACTTCCGAAACATGATTTGCTGATGTTGGTCCCATTTAAAAATTCAGAAAATGCATGTGCTGCGGTGAGTGCAATTTTTATGGCAGGCTACACGCCGAGTGCTATGGAATTTATGGAGCGTGATGCCTTAGAGTGGGTAATGCGTTTTGTTGACAATTCAATTGTTCCCATTGAAGATGATATCCAGGCCCATTTACTAATTGAAGTAGATGGCAATGATATGGATGTACTGATGAAAGACGTTGAAGGTATTTGTGAAATTGTAATGCAGTTTGACAGCGGTGAAATTTTATTTGCAGATGATGCACAGCAAAAAGCAGAATTGTGGAAGCTCAGAAGAAGAGTAGGAGAAGCCGTGAAATCACATTCCATTTACAAGGAAGAAGATACCGTTGTGCCAAGGGCCGAGTTGCCGGTTTTATTGAAAGGAATAAAAGAGATTGGAAACAAATACGGATTTCATTCTGTTTGTTACGGTCACGCCGGTGATGGTAATTTGCATGTTAACATCATCAAAGGCGATTTAACGGATGAACAATGGAACGGTTCCCTGAAAAAAGGGATCGTTGAAATTTTTCAGCTGGTTAAACAATTGGGTGGAACCATCAGCGGGGAACACGGAATAGGCCTTGTTCAAAAAGAATATTTGAATATTGTGTTTGATGAAATTCAAATGCGTTTAATGAGGCAGATCAAAAAAATATTTGATCCGAATAACATTTTAAATGCAGGAAAAATATTTGATTAGTATTTATCGTTAAGTCTGTTTAAAGTTTGGTGATGAAAAAAATATTTTTAATAGTCCTTGGTTTTATTTTTTCTGCTCAAGTTCTGTTCGCACAGAAATACACTCATGATGAACCTGCCCAGAGTAAGCAGGGAACTTTTTTTACCGGCGGAAGTATCTCTCTTTCTTTTTTCAACGGTGCTTTCCTGGCAGGCGGCAATCCTGTTTTTGGATACAGCTTTAACAAGTGGGTTGATCTTGGTTTGGTTGGCAATTACACTTACACTTCCTATCGCGATTATAATGTTTACGGTGACAAACTTCGTGAAACAGTCTATGGTGGAGGGCTGTTCACAAGATTATTTCCTGTAAAATTTTTATTTGCACAGGCACAAGTTGAACATAACTGGATAAAATGGAAATATGTTGCCGTTCCTAACTCAGGATACAGCAACGAGGTTCAAAATTTTTCAGGCAACAGTATCTTGATAGGTGGGGGATATACCACGGGAAGAGATCCTTATGGTAAATCAGCATATGGATACCTTGCCATTTTATTCGACGTGGGGCATGATGCAAACTCACCTTACAAGGATAATTTGAATCGTGCCATTCCTATTGTACGTGCAGGTTTCAATGTTCCGCTGTTTACAGGCAAAAGTGGGAATCGTTAATCATAGATGATCCAAGATTTCTTTTGGTTCATTCAGCACAACCATTAGTCCGTTTAAATCATTCCACAAAAAACCTTCTTGATTTAAAAAATCCAGATGTTGGAGAAGATGATTGTAAAATCCAGCAGTGTTCAGTATGAAAACTTTTTTATCGTGAAGTGATAATTGATTCCAGGTAAGCGTTTCAAATAGTTCATCGAGCGTTCCAAAACCTCCGGGAAGAATGACCACACCATCGCATAACTCATACATTTTTCTTTTACGAACATGCATATCCTCCACAACAAATAGTTCACTAATGCCTTCATGTTGATGTTCCCAGTCGACTAACATTTGCGGTATCACCCCCCTAACAATTCCCCCTTTTCCCATTACGGTGTCAGCAACAATTCCCATGATACCTTTTTTGCCGCCGCCATAAACCAACTCAATTTTGTTTTCTGCCATAATGGTCGCCAGCTCCAGCGCATGTCGCTTGTACACTTCATTTTTGCCGGTCTTTGATCCGCAAAATATTGCCAGCTTGGTAATCTTTTTCATATAATTTCATTTCAGTGCAAATGGAAATCAAATTTTTCTATCTTCAAAAAATACTGATGTTTGCATTTCTTTATTGATGAAAACTTAATCTATGTCTGCTGGGTTGCTTTTAACTTTTGTAATCGGATATTTTTTTGTGTTGCTGATAGTGGCTTACTTCACTTCACGAAATTCCAACAACGATTCTTTCTTTATTGGCAACCGCAACTCCAATTGGATGCTGGTTGCCTTCGGGATGATCGGTACTTCATTAAGCGGAGTTACTTTTGTTAGTGTGCCCGGCACTGTTGGCACTTCAGCCTTTGCTTATTTCCAGGTGGTGATCGGTTATTTTTTAGGCTACATCATCATTGCTTTTGTCCTGCTGCCATTGTTTTATCGTTTGAACCTTACTTCTATTTATAATTACCTCGATCATCGTTTTGGAGAAGTCTCTCACAAAACCGGTTCGTTATTCTTCATCATTTCCCGGGTGCTCGGTGCAACAGCAAGACTGTATTTGGTAATTAATGTTCTGCAGATTTTCATTCTGAAGGACATGAATATTCCCTTTGCACTGACAACGTTTATTATTCTTTTGATGATTTTGCTATACACGTTTGAAGGCGGTGTAAAAACAATTGTGTTTACTGATACTTTACAAACAACTTTCATGTTGGTTGGATTGATTGTCTGCATATTTTTTATTATGAACACGATGGGACACACTGTTGGGTCAACGATGCATGATTTGAATTCAAACGGCCTGACAAAAATTTTCAATCCTGATGTAAATTCCCCGCACTATTTTATTAAAGAAATCATTGGTGGGATTTTTATTACCGTTGGAATGACAGGCCTTGACCAGGAAATGATGCAAAAAAATATCAGCGTTCGCACATTGAAGGATTCACAAAAAAATGTGATGACTTTCAGTGTGATTATGGCAATTGTAAACTTTTTGTTTTTACTCTTAGGGGGCGTTTTGTATTTCTACGCTCACTCAAACAATATCACTGCAAAAGGCGATGATTTATTTCCAACTGTTGCACTTCATTATTTGCCTAAAGCGGTTTCTATCATCTTCATTATTGGTTTGATCTCTGCTTTATTTCCAAGTGCTGATGGCGCATTGACTGCATTAACTTCTTCTTTCTGTATCGATATTTTAGGATTGAAAAAAAGGGATGATCTGACAGAAAAACAAAAGAAAGCAAAACGACTTGTAGTTCACTTCATCTTCGCCGTTATCTTCTTTTTGATGGTGATGGGTTTTAAATGGGTGAACAATAAATCCATTATTGATATTATTTTAAAAGTTGCTGGCTTCACCTACGGTCCACTGCTAGGTTTGTTCGCATTCGGAATTTTGTCCAACAGAAAAGTCAATGATCGTTTAGTATTGTTGGTTTGTCTTGCTGCAGTTTTACTGGTCTGGGGAATTGATTTTGTAAACAACATCGAATGGTGGCAAAAACAGTTAAAGCTTGACGGCAATTGGGTCAATGGTGTAAAAAATGTTTCGTCGTCGGTTTTCGGAACATTTAAAATAGGGTATGAATTATTGCTGTACAATGGCATTCTCACTTTTATAGGTTTGTTTTTAATTTCAAAACCGCAGCCCGTTCCCAAAGAAGTAAAAACAATTTTGGAACATGGAACTCATTAATCCTTTAGCTCAACAATACGCGGAGAAATATACTTCTGCTGAAGATGCATTGTTGAAAGAAATTGCAGATTTCACTTACCAGCATCATGCGCATTCACACATGTTGAGTGGCCAACTGCAAGGAAAGTTTTTGGAAATGCTGAGCTGCATGATTCAACCAAGAAGAATTTTAGAGATTGGAACATTCACCGGTTACAGTGCTCTTTGTTTGGCAAAAGGCCTGGCAAAGGATGGTCAATTACATACAATTGAACTAAGAGAAGACGACGCCACAAGAGCAAAACAGTATTTTGACCGAAGTTTTTTTAAAGAAAAGATAATTTTACACATCGGTGATGCGTTAAAAATTATCGACGAAATCAATGAAACATGGGATTTGGTTTTCATTGATGCTGATAAAGAAAATTATACGAATTATTTTAATCGAATTTTTTCGCAAGTAAGGAAAGGAGGTTTTATTTTAGCGGATAATGTGCTCTTTCACGGTCAGGTTTTAGAGAAGGAAATCAAAGGCAAAAATGCCAGGGCCATCCAGGAATTCAATGATGTTATCTTCAAAAGAAATGACGTTGAGAAATTGATGCTTCCTGTAAGAGACGGTATTTATGTGATAAGAAAATGCTGACCGTTAGCAAAAAACCTAATGAATCCAATGAAAAAACACAAGCTACTATTCATCTTTCTGTTTGCTCTGACAAGCAATCTCATGTTTGCGCAATCACCTGATGTTGTTCGCAAATACATTGATACTTATAAAAACATTGCTATTGCCGAAGAAATGAGAACCGGCGTTCCTGCTGCCATCACTTTAGCACAGGGCATACATGAAAGCGGCGCTGGTACAAGCGATCTGGTTCTTGCCTCAAATAATCATTTCGGAATAAAATGTAACGGCTGGAACGGCCCCTCTGTCAACCATGATGATGATGCTAAAGGTGAATGCTTCCGCAAGTACGATGACCCGATTGAGTCCTATAAAGACCATTCTGATTTTTTGAAGAACCGTCCTTATTACACTTCGCTGTTTCAATTAGATCCTACCGATTACAAAGCGTGGGCATATGGTTTGAAAAAAGCAGGTTATGCTACCAATCCAAAATATCCTCAAATATTAATCAAGCTTATTGAGGATTACAATCTGCAGCAATACACTTCACTTGCACTAAACAATAAGTTTGCTGATGGCGGCGATGTTGTTTATGCAAAAACAGAAACCGACAACAGCAAAACTTCCGAAGAAAAAATTCAGCAAGCGGTTGTAAAAACTTATAATTATCCCAGCAGCGTTTTTAAGATCAATGAAACCAAGGTTGTGTTTGTAAAAAAAGGAACATCGTTTTTGAAAGTTGCCAATGATAATGATATTTCCCTGGCAAGATTATTTGAGTTCAATGATATGAAGCCTGTTGACATTGCCGACAATGATCAATTGATTTTTTTACAACGCAAAAGAAAAATGGGTGCTGAAGAATTTCATTTGGTCCAGGAAGGCGAAACACTTCATGATATTGCACAAACAGAAGGTATTCGTTTAGAAAGCTTGTTGGAATATAATTTATTGAAAGAAGATATGCAGCCTGCCATTGGAGAAAAATTAAATCTCAAATGGAAAGTTTCGCAAATGCCGAAACTCCTGGCAACAAGGTAAACCATATCTTAGCGTTTCATAAATGACTGCGAATGCCGCCAATTAAACTTCACGACAAAACATTCGATACTTATTTATCGGAAAAGGAAATTCAGGAAAAAATACAAATCATTGCTGAGCAGATTAATCATGATTATGCAGGCAGGCAGCCGCTTTTCATAGCCATTTTAAATGGCTCCTTCATGTTTGCTGCTGATTTGTTTAAGCGTTTGACAATTGATGCCGAAATCTGTTTTATTAAACTTGCATCGTATCGCGGAATGAAATCCAGTGGCAATGTCATCACTGCAATCGGTCTTGACCAGGACTTGTTTGGACGTGAAGTGATTATTGTTGAAGACATCGTTGATACAGGTAAAACTCTCAATGAGTTTTTGCCAAAGCTGGATCATCAGCAGCCGAAATCATTAAAGATAGTGGCCTTGCTTCATAAACCTGAAGCCACCCAATTTCAGTTAAAGATTGATTATTTGGGATTCAGCATTCCCAACAAATTTGTTGTTGGTTATGGATTGGATTATGATGGATTAGGAAGAAATCTTAAAGAAATCTATCAATTAGCCGAACACTCTTGAAATCGTACGGCAATTTTTGTAATTTTCTCAGAATTGCCTTGAAGCGTTTTGTAAATATTATCATTTTATTCCTTTCGCCTTTACTTGCTCTTTCGCAATATTATTTGCGTGGGCAGATAAAAGATGAAGCGGGAAATTTTTTACAAAATGCAGCGGTCTATCTCCAAAGCAACGGACTGTTTTATTACTCCAGTTCCGAAGGAACCTTCAGCATTCTGACCAGCAAAAGATTTGATACCATTACGGTTTCGCTGGAAGGGTATGAAAAAAGGCAAATTTTGACCGATGCAGAATCCTTTATGGATGTCAAATTGAAAAAATCTGCATATGCCACAAACAGCAGCGGAAACAAATTAGCTTCTGTAACCCAAAACTTAAAAAGAGAAACACAGCAGCAATGGTTCACCGGCGATGAAACCTATGCAAGTCTTATCGAAAATCAATTCATCAACACAACAGTGTACCCATCAACATCGCTTACCTTAGATATTGACAGGGCATCTTACAGTAACGTCCGTCGTTTTCTTTCATTGAATTCCCCGGTGCCACCCGATGCTGTTCGCATGGAAGAGATGCTTAATTATTTCAACTTTAATTATACCCAGCCGCCGGATAGCCAGACCTTTGATATCAAAACAACATTGACCGATTGTCCATGGAATGGAGACAATCAATTATTGTTTGCACAAATCACTTCGAAAAAATTAAACCTCGATAGTTTACCGCCAAGTCATTTGGTTTTTCTAATTGATATTTCAGGGTCCATGGATATGCCAAACCGCTTGCCGCTGTTAAAAAGCGGGTTTAAATCGTTAGTTAGCAATTTGCGCGACAAGGATTCGGTTTCAATTGTTGTTTATGGCGGTACTGTCGGAGTGATGCTGCAGACAACAGGTGGAAGCGAAAAGGACAAAATATTGCGGACGATCGACAGTTTGCAGCCCGGTGGTTCTACTCCCGGGGAATCCGGGATTAAGCTGGCATACAGCGTTGCCAAAAATCATTTTATAAAAAATGGAAACAACCGGATCATTTTGGCAACCGATGGTGATTTTAATGTAGGATTGAAAACAGACGAGGAACTTGATTCAATGATTAGTGTGCAAAAGGACCGCGGAATTTATTTGACTTGCCTCGGCGTAGGAATGGGTAATTATAAAGATTCAAAAATTCAAACGCTGGCAAAAAAAGGTAATGGCAATTTTGCTTACATCGATAGTTATGCTGAAGCAGAAAAGGTTTTGATGAAAGAATTTACACAAACAATTTATACAGTTGCCGATGATGCTTTCCTCAATGTAAAGTTTGATCCCAATTTTGTAAAGAATTACCGGCTGATTGGATTTGATAATAAAGTTGGCGCAATTAAAGACGTGCAGGCAACAATTGAAGGCGGAGAAATTGGTTCGGGATATTCTACTTTGCTTGCCTTTGAAATTGTTCCAACTGATGCAGGAAATTCTTTGGAACAAAATCATGGATCGGCAAGCCTTGTTGATTTTGATCTTCAATACAAAGTGCCGCATGATAGCTCAACTTACCATCTGAAAAAAAATGAAGGAGTTAGCTTCACCAGGTTTGATGATCTTTCAAAATGTTACCAGTTCGCAAGTGCAGTTATAATGTTCGGGTCAATGCTTCGCAAATCAAAATTTATGAAAGAAGCTTCATGGAATAATGTTATTGACATTGCCACATCGTCCGCCGATCAAAACAGTTATTCCCAAACCGAATTTTTGTCTCTTGTACAAAAAGCAAAAATTCTTTACGGCAAGAAAAAGAAAAGAAGAAAACAGGAAGCTGGTTAAGAAAACATTTCTTTCATCTTATCAAAAAATGATTTCGAATTTTTATCCGGGTTGGGCTTGAAATTAGGTGAGTGATTTAATTTTTCAAGCAATGCTTTTTCTTCTGATGTTAAATGCTGCGGTGTCCAAACATTCACATGCACCAATTGATCGCCTTTTTCATAACTGTTTACTGCAGGAAATCCTTTTCCTTTTAAGCGGAAAATTTTGCCGCTTTGCGTGCCTGCAGGAATTTTAATTTTTGCACGGCCGTCAATGGTTGGAACTTCTAACTGAATTCCAAAGACGGCATCTGTAAATGAAATATGCAGATCGTAAACAACATTTAAACCATCACGCTGAAGATCTTTATGTTGTTCTTCTTCTATTAAAATAATTAAATCACCTGCACTGCCTCCACGTTCACCGGCATTTCCCCTTCCGCCAATGTTCAATTGCATTCCTTCCTGGACACCTGCAGGAATATCGATGGTGACGGTTTCTTCACCGTACACTCTGCCTTCTCCCTTGCAATTGTTACATTTGGCTGTGATGGTCGTTCCTTCACCGTTGCAAGCCGGGCAAGTCGTAACTGTCTGCATTTGTCCAAGAAAAGTGTTGGTCACTCTTCTTACCTGCCCGCTGCCGCCGCAGGTGGAGCAGGTTTGAACGCTTCCTTTATCTTTTGCCCCGCTGCCATGGCAAACATTGCAGGGAATATATTTTTTTACTTTAATGTTTTTGGTAACACCTTTTGCAATTTCTTCGTAAGTAAGTTTGAGCTTGATGCGCAGATTACTTCCGCGAGTGCCTCTTGCTCTTTGGCCACCTCTTGTTCTTTGTCCACCGCCTCCACCGAAAAAGCTTCCAAAAATATCCTCACCGAAAATATCTCCAAACTGGCTGAAGATATCTTCCATGTTCATTCCGCCGGGATGGTAGCCGCCACGTCCGTTTCCACTTACTCCTGCATGTCCGTACCGATCATACTGGGCTCTTTTATCCTGGTCGCTTAAGATTTCATAGGCCTCTGCCGCTTCCTTGAATTTTTCTTCGGCAGATTTATCGCCGGGATTACGGTCGGGGTGGTATTGCATAGCCACTTTCCGATAAGATTTTTTGATCTCATCAGCAGAAGCAGTTTTGCCTACTCCCAATATTTCGTAATAATCTCTTTTTGTCATAGTCGCCATTTCTCCAGGGCAGTTTAATTAGGTTCGTTTATCAATGAGAGAATTATAAAACTTTATTTTCCCACAACCACCTTTGCATGGCGGATGATCTTGTCGTTTAAATAATATCCTTTCTGAATTTCATCAACCACTTTTCCTTTCATTTTTTCACCCGCATCGATTTCTGTAATGGCTTCGTGTAAATCCGGATTAAATTCTTTGCCAATACTTTCCATTGGTTTTAAACCTTTTGCACTTAGCGTATTGCGCAGTTTCGAAAAAACTAATTGAACACCTTGTTTTATCTGTGTTACATCATCTGTGGTTTCCATTTGCTTTTGGGCTCTTTCGCTATCATCCAAAACATCCAACAGATCAGTAATCACGTCTTTGCCCGCCGTTTGAATCAGTTCAACTCTCTCTTTAGCATTGCGGCGGCGGAAATTGTCAAATTCAGCAACCTGGCGTAAATATTTATCATTTAGCTCAGCTATTTGCGATTTCAAATTTTCAATTTCCGATTCTTCTGCAACGGGCTCGTTCAAATGCTGACTACCATTTACGTTTTCATCACTGTTAATATTCACATCCACGTCATTCGTATCCTGGTCGTGGCCGTTGCCTTGTACATCTTTTTTCTTCATGATCTGTCAAAATTGTGTGCAAAGGTAAAGCTGACAATAATATTGCCAACGCAAAACGAATGGACAAAATGTCTTTAAACAGCGTATTAACAAGGGTTTTGGCTAAAGCCTTGTCATAATTTAAGTAGCTTGCGTGCCCTGTATGAAAAAAGTTCATCTAAAAAGGAAAATTGCTAATAGAATCGCCAATGGCCATCCATGGATTTTTGCAAATGAAGTTGAAAAAATTGAAGGAAATCCTGAGGCCGGAGCCACCGTTGATGTTTATTTTTCTGATGGGAAGTTTGTTGGAAAGGGATATTTCAATCCGCAGTCTCAAATTATTGTAAGGATTCTTACGCATAATAAAAAGGTTGAGATCAATGATCAATTTTTTCTGGATAAAATAAAGCAATGCTGGAACTACAGGCAAAAGCTGGGTTATGTTGAAAATTGCCGTTTGGTTTTTGGGGAAGCCGACGGATTACCCCAGTTGATCGTCGACAAGTTCAACGATTATTTTGTCATTCAGACTTTAGCCCTGGGAATAGATGTTTGGAAACCGTCCATCGTAAAAGCTTTGCAAACTGTTTTCAATCCCAAGGGAATATTTGAACGAAATGATGTTCCGGTGAGAGAACTGGAAGGACTTGCCCAGCAAAAAGGATTTTTATCTGAGCCGTTCGAAACAAAAATTATCATTAACGAGAACGGGTTAAAGTTCTACGTTGATCTGGAAAATGGACAAAAGACGGGATATTTCTTGGATCAGCAAGATAACAGAAGGGCCATTCAAAACATCGTGAAAGGTGCTGATGTATTGGGTGCATTTACTTATACGGGGACATTTGAAATTCATGCAGCGCATTATGGTGCAAAATCGGTTTTAGGACTGGACATTTCTGAAAATGCGGTGCAGCAGGCCAATAAAAATGCTGAGTTGAACGGATTGCAAAGCATTGTTCATTTTGAGACGGCCAACGCGTTTGATGTGTTGAAACAATGGAGTAAAGAAGAAAAGAAATACGATGTGGTGATGCTGGATCCTCCGGCCTTTACAAAAAGCAGGGCAAATATCCAGAAAGCAATTACGGGTTATAAGGAAATTAATTTGAGAGGAATGAAACTCATAAGGCCGGGGGGCTTTTTAGTTACATCCTCATGTACAAATCTTGTTCAGCCCGACTTGTTCTTACAGATCATTGACATGGCGGCTAAGGATGCAAGAAGAAAGATCAGGCAGGTAAGTTTTCAAACTCAATCCTCGGACCATCCCATAATTTGGAACATGGAAAACACACAATACTTGAAATTTTTAATTGTTGAAGTGGGCTAAGGGTAATAAAAAACCTTCCGTGATGGAAGGCTGATTTATAAAAATATTTAAAAAGCGCTGTTTATTTAGAGACCTGGAATTTTCCCGTTTCCATCAATTTTCCTGTTTTGTCACGAAGTTGGTAAACATAAACTCCACGTGTATAATTGCTCAGATCTAAGGTAAATCGGTCAGGAATATTTGTTTGCTCCGTCATTTTACGGCCAAGAACAGCATTATAAATTTGAAGAGAATAACCTTTGTCGTAAGCTTTTTCAAAATTGAACGTAATCACTGTTGTTGCAGGATTTGGGTAGAATTTTAAGATAGCCGACTGCACATCAGATGGTAAACCGTTTCTGGTTTGATTTTGAGAGTGAGCAGCAACGGTAAAAAGTATAGTTACTATAAGTAGAAATTTCTTCAAATAATTATGGTTTTAACATTAGTGATACAATAATAATAGATTTTAAAAGAAACGCAAAGCTCTTGCCGAAAAACAAGGATAATTGGTAAAAACTACTTGATAAGCTCTCGTAGTTTTACCTGTATCTCTACAAAGTTAGGCTGCAATCCGGCATTCTCCAAAACTTCGGCATATCGGACAATGCCATCCTTATCCAATAAAAAAGCCGCCCGTTTTGATACGCCTTTCATCCCAAAGCCAAACGTATCATACAAAGAACCGTAAAGCATAGACACCTCTTTATTGAAATCGCTTAACAAGGGAAAGTTAAGATGTTGTTCTTCCTTAAATTTTTTAAGGGAATGAATAGAGTCGACAGAAATGCCAAAGGGTTTTAAATTGAGCTCCTCATACATTTTTAAATTGTCGCGGACAGAGCAAAGTTCAGCGGTGCAAACGCTTGTGAAAGCCAATGGAAAAAATAACAAAAGAACATTGTTGCCACGTTGTTCCGAAAGTGTAAACAGGTTTTTTTCACTATCATACAAACTAAAATCAGGCGCTAATTGTCCAGGCTTAATTTCACTCATTTTTATTTTTTATTTATAAGAACAAATATCCTGCAGGAAAGTTTTCAAGGAAGATTTGATTCTTAAAAGCGCGGGCAAAGCACAGCATTGAGTGTAGAATTATTCCTGTCAAGAAAACCAATATAAGAAACACTTAGTTCAAAACCGCCACGTCCGTAGCTGGAGGTTTTGAGTTTTGAAATGTTTACATCGTAGCTAAAGGCTACTGAGTAAGGACTGTAATCTAATTTGATAACAGGTATAAACGCATCATTCCAACGAAGAAATGCACCGCCGTGAATGGTGTAAATTGGATGGTCCCAGTCTTCACCCAGTTTTATTCCATACAAGGCACCCGCAACCGTTTCCTGGAACTTTCCCTGCAAAGAATAATCTGCCTGTAAAGTGACATAGCTTGCGGGGGTTACTGAAAAT